>JAEEGG010000938.1_pt1 | contig 83078 bp, 74 predicted proteins | sample 9134161 | NCBI WGS metagenome assembly JAEEGG01 (sample SAMN16246543, study PRJNA631951) | gut metagenome | biome: gut microbiome; feature: rumen; material: CR-attached | host: Bos | place: Iran: Karaj | collected 2018-10
GCGCTGCACGCATCCCCCGTCCCCCGCCTGTCATTGCGAGCCGGTGACCGACGTCACCGGCGTAGCAATCCGCATCCCCCGTCCCCGCCTGTCATTGCGAGGGGCGAAGCCCCGTGGCAATCCGCGTCCCTGTCCCCTTCGGCGTTGTACGGACGTGTGCCGAAGGCGGGACGGGGGACCCGTCCCCTACGGCATCCCCCGTTCTGTAGCGCCGGCTATTAGCCGGCCCGTTCCGCATTCACTTACATGTACCGAAAAAGGCGGGCAGATTGCCCGCGCTACGGCGTTAATCGGACGCGTACCGAACGCGGGACGGGGGACCCGCCCCCTACGGGGTTGGACGGACATGTACCGAACGCGGGACGGGAGACCCGTCCCCTACGGCATCCCCCGTCCTGTAGCCCGTTGCCTGTTGCCTTTTACCCGTAGCCCGTTGCCTGTTGCCCGTTGCCTGCTGCCTCCGCAAACGAAAACCGCCTCCCGAAGGAAGCGGTTTTCGTTGGAGCCACGCGGCCCGGTGGGGCCTTGCGGTTTATATGCGGCTTAAATGTGACCGATCTCGACGGACCAGCCCTCGGGCCCCTTGGCGCGGCCCCACTGGATGTCGGTGAGGGTCTTGTAGGCGTACAGAGAGATCTCGCCGATCTCGCCGTTGTTGATCTTCATGACCTTGTCGCCCCACTCAAGCTGACCCACGGGGGAGATGACGGCGGCGGTGCCGGTGCCGAAGACTTCCTGCAGCTTGCCGGCGTCGTAGGCGTCGGCGATCTCCTGGATGGTGATCTTCCGCTCGGTGACCTTGTAGCCCTTCTCCCGCAGGATCTGGATCATGGACTTCCGGGTGATGCCGGAGAGGATGGATCCGTCCAGCTCGGGAGTCAGGACCTCACCGTCCACCACGAAGAAGATATTCATGGCGCCGACTTCGCCGATGTACTTCTTCTCGACGCCGTCCAGCCACAGGACCTGAGAGTAGCCCTTCTCATGGGCGATGGACTGGGCTTTCATGGAGGAGGCGTAGTTGCCGCCGGTCTTGGCAAAACCGGTGCCGCCGCGGACCGCACGGACGTAGTTCTCTTCAACGTAGATGGGCACGGGCTTCAGGCCGCTGGGATAGTAGGGGCCGGAGGGGCTGAGCAGGACGCAGTAGATGTAGCTGTCGGCTTCCTTGACGCCCAGCTTGGGCTCGTTGCCGATGACGAAGGGACGGATGTACAGGGAGGCTTCCTTGTCCTCGGGAATCCAGTCCTTGTCCAGCATGACCAGCTCCTTCAGAGTCTCAATGCAGAAATCCACGTCCAGCTCGGGGATGCACAGACGCTCGTTGGACTGGTTCAGACGCTTGAAGTTCTCCTCGGGCCGGAACAGCAGGATGCGGCCGTCCTCGGCGCGATAGGCCTTCATGCCCTCGAAGGTCTCCTGGGCATAGTGGAAGACGGTGGCAGCGGGGCTCAGGGAGATGGGGCCGTAGGGGACGATGCGGGCGTCATGCCAGCCCTGGCCGCGGGTGTAGTCCATGAGCAGCATATGGTCGGTGAAGACGGAGCCGAAGCCCAGCTTCGCGCCCTTCGCGGGTTTTGCCTTGGGATGCTCGGTTTTGGTGATGGTAAGTCCTTTCACGATGATGATCTCCTTTGTTATGTTGTTGCGGACAGGCGATGCCCGTCCCTGCATGGGTTTCTAATCAAGCGGGATATGGAAGGCCCGCATGGTGTTGATGATGTGCAGATACATGGCGGTCTTGGCCCCCTCCGGGTTCCGATCCCGGAGGTACTGCATCAGAACGCGGTGATCGTGCAGGGTCATTTCCGAGACCTGAGGAGATTCGTTGGCCAGGATAATGCCCTGGTGGATGGCCCGGTTGAAGATGGGGAGCAGCGCCGTGATGAATTGGTTGTGGGTCGCAGAGGCGATGGAATTGTGAAACTTCTGCTCGCTTTCATCCCAGAGCGGATCGCGACGCTGGATCATTTGCTCGTCCAGCTCCCCAAAGCGGAAGATGGTCTCCAGTTCCTCGTCACTGGCCCGCAGACAGGCGTAATACGCGGCCTGGGGCTCGAACATCAGCCGCATTTCGTAGAGCTCCTTCGCGGTGACGTTGGTGTTTTGGATCTTGAGGATGTCATAGTCCGCGTGGATGCTCTTGCTCTGGGTCACGAAGGTTCCGATCCCTCGCCTGGCTTCCACCAGACCGCGGGTAGAGAGGATCCGGAGCGCCTCACGAAGCGTCGCCCGGCTGACCTGCAGCTCCTCGGCCAGCTCCAGCTCGTTGGGCAGCTTGTCCCCCGGCTGGAAGCGGTGCTTGGAGATCATATCCGTAAGCTGATCCGCGATCTTCACAGGCAGCGCGTTGGCGGTGTAGGGCACCTTGCGTACCTCCTCGGTTTATGAATGGCCTGTAGGGACAAGCATTGCTTGTCCGCGGACGTACAATCCCGCCCCTACGGGTGCTGGATCAGAATTCCATTTCCTTCAGGTTTTCCGCGACCTCGACCTGGAAGGGCAGCAGATCCAGAATGTCCTTCTTGACGTCCACGCCCTTGGCGACTTCGGTGAGGACCAGGCCCTTTTCACCCAGCTTGAACACGCAGCGCTCGGTGACGTAGGTGACCTCCTGCTTGTTCTCGTGGGCATTCTGGGCGGAGAAGCTCAGAGCCGTGACGTGGTCGGCCAGCTTGAGGAACTTGCCTTCCTTCACGATCTTGAGGCCGTTCTGCTCGTCGTGCTGGATCTCCAGCCCGCCCGCGGAGAAGGTGGTGCAGAAGACCACCCGGTGGGTAAACTGGGTGATGTTGATGAAGCCGCCGATGCCGGAGAGCTTCTTGGGGTTGTAGTGGCCGTTGACGTTGCCTTCCTTGTCCACCTCCAGGGCGCCGATGAAGCAGATGTCCAGGCCGCCGCCGTCATAGAGGTCGAACTGCTCGGCAGTGGTGCATACCGCCTGGGTGCCCATGGCGGCGCCGAAGGCCAGACCGCCCATGGGCAGGCCCTTCATGGAGCCGGCCTCCACGGTCAGAGCCACCTGGGGCAGCATACCCACCCGGGCGGCTTCCACGGCCACGAACTCGGGCGCGCCCACGCCGATGTTCACCACGTCGCCGGGCTTCAGCTCCTTGGCGGCGCGGCGGGCGATGAGCTGCTTGGCCAGATCCTTGGGGTTGGTGGAGGCATGGCTCTTGGCATACTCCACCAGGACCTCGTCGGTTATGGGGACGTCGCCGGCGAACTTGGGATCGGAGCCGGGGATGCCCTGGATCTGGGTCTGCTCCGGGGTAACGCAAACGTAGTCCACCAGAACGGCGGGGATGGAGACCTCAATGGGACGGCGCGGGGTGTCCAGCACCTTCTCCACCTGGACGATCACGATGCCGCCGCGGCGCTTGGTCGCCTGGGCAATGGACAGGGGATCGCCGATGACGGGCTCGTTCTCCATGGAGATATTGCCACGGCTATCCACGCTGCTGGCCTTGATCAGGGCCACGTCGGGCTTGGGGGTGGCGTACTTGAGGTGACGCTTGCCGTTGATCCAGATCTCCTCCACCAGCTCCTCCTTGGAGCGCTCGTTGAGCTGGTAGCCCTTGTACTTGGGGTCAACAAAGAGGTTCAGACCGGCGTCGGAGATCACGAAATCGTGACCGGCGGCAGCCGCCCGCACCGCGTGGGACATAACGCCGAAGGGCAGGTTGTAGGCCTCCACCTGGTTGTCCAGCACCATCTGGGCGGTGACAGGCATGGAGGCGTAGTGGCTGAGGTACAGGGTCTTGACCGCGCCCAGAGTGACGATCTGCTCGCAGGCCGTGTTGGGGGCCCAGCCGCCCAGACCGGCGGTGCAGTAGATCTTCAGATCCTTGGGATGGCCTTCGGCCTTGAAGCGGTCGTTCAGGGCGATGGACAGCTGCTCGCAGTTGTACATACCCAGGAAGTTGTTATAGATCAGGGTGTCTCCGTCCCGGATCAGCTTGACAGCCTCGGCGGCGGAAATGAATTGGGGCATAGGTGTTTCCTCCAACGTGTGTAGGGGCCGGCGTCTCGACGGCCCGGACGCACCATAGATCTGGCAGGTTCGGGGCGTCGGGGACGCCGCCCCCTACGTATAATTATTCGATACAGGAAGCGCCGCGCTTCAGCGCCTCACGGTTCAGGGGGATCAGCTTTGCCTTGCGCTCGCCCAGCTTCTCCAGCAGGGCTTCCAGAACGGTCTCAATGTCCACGCAGTGAGACTTGCCGATGTAGGCGCCCAGCATGATCATGTTGGAGACCTTGGGGTTGCCCAGCTCGGTGGCGATCTCGGTGCAGGGGACGTAGTAGGCGTTCACGTCGGTGCGCTTGACCTTAATGTCGATCATGGAGCTGTTGACGAAGATGGAGCCGCCGGGAACGACGGAATCCTCGAACTTCTCCAGAGAGGGACGGTTCATGACGATCAGAGAGGTGGGACGGGTGACCAGGGGAGAGTCGATCTCCTGCTCGGAAAGCATGACAGAGCAGTTGGCCGTGCCGCCGCGCATCTCGGGGCCGTAGGAGGGGATCCAGGAGGTGTTCTTGCCTTCCTTCATGCCGGCAGCCGCCAGCAGCTGACCCATGAGCAGAACGCCCTGACCGCCGAAGCCTGCGAAAATGTTTCTTTCAACCATGACTTAAACCTCCTTAAAAGTGCCCAGAGGATAGTAGGGGATCATGTTGTCCTGCAGCCAATCCATAGCCTCGGCAGGAGACTTGCCCCAGTTGGTGGGGCAGGGGGACAGAACCTCGACCAGGGAGAAGCCCTTGCCCTCAATCTGCGTCTCAAAGGCCTTCTTGATGGCGGCCTTGGTCTTGCGGATGTTGGCGGCGTTGTTCAGCGCGCAGCGGGCAATGTAAGCGGAGCCGTTGATGGTGGCCAGCATTTCCGCGATGCGGATGGGCTCGCCGCAGTGCTCCTTCTGGCGGCCGTAGGGGGAGGTGGTGGTGACCTGGCCCACCAGAGTGGTGGGGGCCATCTGGCCGCCGGTCATGCCGTAAATGGCGTTGTTGATGAAGATGGTGGTGATCTTCTCACCGCGGTGAGCGGCGTGGACGATCTCAGCGGTGCCGATGGAGGCCAGGTCGCCGTCGCCCTGATAGGTGAAGATGTACTTGTCGGGATGGACGCGCTTGAAGCCGGTGGCAACCGCGGGAGCGCGGCCGTGGGCGGCCTCATACATATCCACGTTCATGTAGTTGTACATGAACACCGCGCAGCCGACAGGAGCCACGCCGGCGCTCTTTTCCTGGATCCCGAGTTCCTCAATGACCTCAGCCACCAGACGGTGCACGATGCCGTGACCGCAGCCGGGGCAGTAGTGGAACGGGACGTCCGTCAAAACGGGAGTCTTCTGAAATACAGTCGCCATACTCTTATGCCCTCCTCATGATTTCCATAACGCGGTCAGCGATCTCTTCCGCAGTGGGAATGATGCTGCCGCCCTTGCCCATGAAGTCCACGGGCTTCTCGCCGTTGACGGCAAGGCGGATGTCTTCCACCATCTGGCCGTTGGAGATCTCCACGGTCAGAGCGCCCTTGACGGAATCCTGTGCGATCACGTCATGCACGTCCTTGGTGGGGAAGGGCCACAGGGTGATGGGTCGAACCAGACCGCACTTGATGCCCTTCTCGTCCAGAATGCGGACAGCGGCCTTGCAGACGCGGGCCACGGTGCCGTAGGCGCAGAGCACGAACTGAGCGCCCTCGGTCTTGTACTTCTCCACCATGACTTCCTTCTCGCGGATCATGTCATAGCGGGCGTTCAGACGGGTCATCAGGTCGTCCAGGATCTCGGTCTCGATGTACAGAGAGTTGATGACAGCGCGGGGACGGTCGCCCTTGGGATCCCAACCCTGGCAGGCCCAGGGCTTCTCGGGCATGGTGGGGTTGTCGTTCATTTTCAGCTCGACGGGCTCCATCATCTGGCCGATCAGACCGTCGGCAAGGATGATGACGGGGGTGCGGTAGGTGTCGGCGGTGTCAAAGGCCTTGGGCATCAGGTCGCAGGTCTCCTGGATGGAGGAGGGAGCATAGACCACGCAGCGATAGTCGCCGTGGCCGCCGCCCTTGCAGGCCTGGAAGTAGTCGCCCTGGGAGGCCTGGATGTTGCCGAGGCCGGGGCCGCCGCGCATCATGTTGACGATGACGCAGGGAACCTCAGCGGCAGCGCAGGTGGAGATGCCTTCCTGCTTCAGGGAGATTCCGGGGGAAGAGGAGGAGGTCATCGCTCTGGCGCCGGCGCCGCCAGCACCGTAGACCATGTTGATGGCCGCCAGCTCGCTCTCAGCCTGCAGGAAGCAGCCGCCAACCTGAGGCAAACGACGGGACATATACTCGGGGATGTCGTTCTGCGGGGTGATGGGGTAGCCGAAGAAATAGCGGCAGCCCGCCTGGATTGCGGCTTCGGCAATGGCCTCGCAACCCTTCATCAGTTTTTTAGCCATACAAGTTTCCTCCTTATTTCTCGATCTCGATGGCAACGTCCGGGCAGGTCATTGCGCAGGACAGGCAGCCGATGCAGGCCTCGGGATTGGCGACCTCAACAGGGTAATAACCCTTTGCGTTCAGGTGCTTCGTCTGGAGAGCCAGCACGCCCTTGGGGCACAGACGCACGCAAAGGCCGCAGCTCTTGCACACGTCTTCGTGAATGGTGACTTTAGTCATGGCATTTCCTCGCTTTCAAAAATTGTTGACAAACTAAATAGATCGCGTAATTAAAGGCCTTCCTTCAGGAACTTGTCCCAGCTCCGGTGCATCATCACCTCGATCGGTTGATATCTTCCAACGTACGTCGGGTCGAGCCCGTGCTCTTTGACGTACAGTTTGAACGAATGAAGAACGTCCTCCTTGCCGCAGGTTCCCCACACGGGGATCCCGGTGGCCTCGGAAAGCTGCTTCATCAGCGCATACCCCTCGGCCAGATGGCTGACATCGGTCTCCACGGAGAGATTGGCGTTGTTCACAATGCCGGTCACATTCAGCCGGGAGACGTATTGGATCTTGGCCAGCGTGTCCATCGCACTGTCAAAGTCCGCCGCAGTGGGACGCATGGGATTGACAATGAACAGCACGTTGAGCCGATCCGGCGGGATCTGATCAAAACGGGCCTTGTACTGCCCCAGGGCGATGGAGCCCACGTCGTCGCCGCCAATATCAAAGATGACGTTGCCCTCGCCGGGGGAGAAGGCGGAGAAAACCTTGGCGGACAGAGACATGATCTCGATCTTGTCCAGGGCAAAGGGGGGCATGATCAGCTCCACCCCCGCGGGCTCCAGCACGTCGCCCCGTTCGCTGGTGCGGAAATAGGGGTTGATGACGTCCAGATCCACCAGGGTGCAGGGCCCCTCCTTGGCTTTTTCCAGAGCCAGATTCAGAGCCAGTTCACTTTTGCCGCTGCCGAAGCTCCCCACAAGAACCCAATATGTTTTCATAGGACGCCTCCCTGTCTATGAGGTTGTCAGACAACTCGACAAAGATGTCCAACTTCTAAAACCATTCTATCAAAAAACCAAACAAAAGTCAATCGGGGATTGTGCGAATTCCAATAAAAAAATAAGGGAAAACCATAAGATTTTCCCTATGCAGGAGTGCGGCCGGTGCAGGAGAAAAATCCGCTTGCAATTTGGCTGCGTTCCTGTTATCATAATTCCCGATATACATTATAAATATTTTTGAGGGATTAACGGTATGGAAGGCTTGGTTTTGGGTCTTTTCTGCGCGGCGCTGATCATCGGTCTGGCGCTGAACATCTCTATGCTTTACGCGCTGAGCTTTGGCTTGGTTTTATTCTGGCTTTACGGACGGCGGAAGGGCTTCTCCTGGGGCGCACTGGCAAGGATGACCTGGGAGGGGGTGTCCACGGTCAGCAAAATTCTGATCACCTTTCTGCTGATCGGTGTGATGACGGCCCTCTGGCGGGCGGCGGGCACCGTGCCCCTGCTGGTCTGTCAGGCTTCGGATCTGATTCGCCCCTCGGTTTTCCTGCTGATGTGCTTTCTGCTGAATTGTTTCCTGTCTGTGATGACAGGAACTTCCTTTGGCACAGCCGCTACCATGGGAGTGGTCTGCTCTGCGATGGGCGCGGCATTCGGAGTGTCGCCCATGCTCACCGGAGGCGCAATCCTCTCCGGTGTGTTTTTCGGAGACCGGTGTTCACCGGTCTCCACCAGTGCTCTTTTGGTTGCGACGGTGACGAAAACCAACATCTATGACAACATCAAGTCTATGATTCGTACGGCGGTGATCCCGTTTCTGCTGACCTGCGCCGTCTATGCCGGCCTGGGCCTTGCTGCGGGAGGCAGCGGTACGGGGCTGGATCTGCGCTCCATTTTTGCAGGCTGCTTTCGCCTGCACTGGACAGCGCTGCTTCCCGCGGCGGTGATTCTGATCCTGGCCTTATTCCGTGTCAACGTGCGCATGGCCATGACAGCCAGCATTTTGACAGCGGTTCCCGTTTGTCTGCTTGTAGAGAAGCTGTCGGCGGGGGAACTGCTGCTGGCTGCCTTACGGGGCTTTACACCCGACAATCCGGAGGCAGCTGCTCTTGTGAGCGGCGGGGGCGTGCTTTCCATGCTCCAGGTCAGCGCCATTGTCTGCCTCTCTTCCTCCTATTCCGGCCTGTTTCAGAAAACCGGACTGCTGGATGGCTGCAAGCGAGCTGTGGCGAAGCTGACCCGGCGGATCGGCCGCTACCGGGCCACGCTGCTGACCTCCATTCCGGCAGGGATGGTGGCCTGCAACCAGACTCTGGCTATCCTGCTGACGGATCAGCTCTGCCGGGAGGAGTATGAGGATTCCCGAGAACTCGCCATCGACCTGGAGGATACCGCGGTGATTACCTCTCCGCTGATCCCCTGGTGCATCGCCGGTGCGGTTCCTCTGACCATGGTAGGCGCCCCGCTGACAGCCCTGCTGCTTGCCTGTTACCTCTGGCTGATTCCGGCTTGGAGAAGCCTGAAAAAGGAAAACCGAAAAACGGTAGGAGATGAATTTGCTGCTTGAAGGAAATGTCCTCATGCCTGCTTATTATTTGTATGCCTTATACAGGAATGTGATAATCTGTGCCCGGGTGCAGGTGTTGTAGACGCCGAACAAACCCTCGCCGATGCCGGCGGTGACGCCGTTCTCCGCGGCCCAGAGGATGGCCTTGCAGAACCAATCCCCGATCGCCACGTCGCTGAACGGGCTCACCGTCGAAGTCGGTTCCGGCTTGCCCTGGGCGGCCCAGAGGAAGGTGACGATCTGCTCTCGGGTGCAGGAATTATTGGGCCCGAAGCTGTGTACGCCCACGCCCGCCGTGATCGCAGGGTCATGGTTGATCGCCCAAAGCACCGGATTGGCAAAATAATCCCCGGGCGTCACGTCCACAAATTCCCCGACGGCATTATCCAGTGAGATAAAGGTTAAGCCGTTTTCTTCTGCATAGGTCTGGGCAGCGATACCGTTGTAGCCATAGATGGTGAAGCTGTCCATCCTCACGTGATCAGATACATCCAACTCGTTACTCTTGTATCCAAAGGCATAGGAGCTAATGATAATGACGCTGGCCGGGAGGGTCACGCTGGTCAGGGCGCTGCAGCCATAGAACGCATAATTGCCGATGCTGGTGACGCTGTCCGGGATGGTCACGGCGGTCAGAGCGCTGCAGCCGCGGAACGCGTAGCCGCCGATGCTGGTGACGCTGTCCGGAATGGTCACGCCGGTCAGAGAGCTGCAGCCATAGAACGCATAATTGCCGATGTTGGTGACGCTGTCTGGGATGGTCACGGCGGTCAGAGCGCTGCAGAACGCAAATGCCCAGTCGCCGATGCTGGTCAGGCCCTCCGGCAGGCTGACAGCGGTGATCGACTGGCGATAGTCGTACCACGGGGCGCGATTGCCCGGATATTCATAGTCAGCCATCTTGCCGCTGCCGGTGATGGTCAGCAGGCCGGTTTCGGTGTCCAGGCTCCAGGTCAGGTTGTCCCCCTCGGCGCCGCAGATGCCGGAGTAGGTCTCCGCGCTGGCGGTCAGCGCCGCCTGGGGAAGCAGGGTGCAGAGCAGGGCAAGGGCAAGGATCAGGGAAAAGAGTCTCTTTTTCATCGGTAGTCGCTCTCCTTTCAAGCATTGTCCAATTCTGTTTTCCGCGCACCCGGACAAATAAAAAGTGCGCAGCGGTCACTGCGCACCGAAAAACGCACAGCTCCCTATTGCTGCCACACAACCTTACGCCCACAAAAGAGTGTACGAAAGTCAGGAGTCTACGTTTTTACCAAAATGGCAAGAACGTACACTCTTATCGTGAGCATGATTCGGTTGTGTGGCAACTTCACTATATAGAAAGAGAATACAAGGGAAAACCGGAAAAAATGAGAACAAGAAAGGGAAGCTGCGGACAGCTTCCCTCTGGCACCCACGAGAGGATTCGAACCTCCGACCTGCCGCTTAGGAGGCGGCCGCTCTATCCGACTGAGCTACGTGGGCGTGTGTAGTTTTCAGGAACAATCTCGAACTCTATAATGCCCGCTTTTCCTCCAAAGGCGATTGTTCCAACATAACCTTAGGAGGCGGCCGCTCTATCCAGCTGAGCTACGTGGGCATATCGACATTGCCCGTTTATTTTATCTGTCCCGCCTGGAATTGTCAAGAGTTTTTTCGGAGCCTGCCGTGGGATGACGGCAGGGGAGACGCTGTTCCCATTTGGATCGGTGGGATCGTAAGATTATCATTGACATTGTGCAAAGAATGTTGTAAACTAATGTTCAATATTAGATACAAGGAGGCCATGCGCCTTGTTTCAGATCATCACTGACACCTCTGCCAATCTTCCCTCAGAGCTGGCTGCGGAAAAAGATCTTACCGTGATCCCGTTTCCCTACTTTGTAAACGGTGCGCGGCATACCTGCCTGGACACCGAGGGCTTCGACGGCAAGACCTTCTACGGCGCCATGCGGGAGGGGGCGGAGGTCACGACCTCGCAGATCAATCCCCAAAACTATATCGACGTTATGCGTCCCGTCCTGCAAAAGGGGCTGGATATCCTCTTCGTGGGGATGTCCTCCGGGATCAGCGGAGCCTATCACTCCGCGGAGCTGGCTGCCGAGGAGCTTCGCATGGAGTTCCCGGAGCGGAAGATCCGCCTGGTGGATACCATCGGGGCCTCTCTGGGGGAGGGACTGCTTGTGCTGCGTGCAGTCCGGGATAAGCTCGCCGGCCTGAGCCTGGACGCCATCTATGAAAAACTGATGGATCTGCGCCATCGACTGTGCAATATCTTCACGGTGGACGATCTGAAATACCTCCGCAAGGGCGGCAGACTGTCCAACCTGTCCTTCATCGTCGGCACCATCCTCCAGATCAAGCCCCTGCTCAAGGGCAACGAGGAGGGGAGGATCGTGGCCTTTGCCAAGCTCCGGGGCCGGAAAAAGGCACTGGAGGAGCTGGCAAAGCGCTATGACGAGTACGTGGTGAACGCCGAGGAGCAGACCATCGGCATCGCCCACGCCGACTGCCCCGAGGACGCGGCCTATCTGATCGAGCTGCTGCGCCGGAACCACCCGCCCAAGGAGATCCTCACCGTGGGCTACGAGCCTGTCACCGGCTCTCACGTGGGCCCCGGCACCCTTGCCCTCTTCTTTGAGGCCAGGGAAGGCTGCCGATCCATGTGACCGAAAAAGAACAACGGCGCTGCCTCAGCAGGAGGCAGCGCCGTTTGACTTTAGCTATTCAGCAGATTCTGCTTGTTGAATTGCAGGGTGTAGAGCTTGTAATACATTCCCTTCTGAGCCAACAGTGCCTGGTGGTCACCCTGCTCCTGGATCTCGCCGTGGGCCAGGACGATGATGTTGTCCGCGTGCTGGACGGTAGAAAGGCGGTGGGCTACGATCAGCATGGTGCCGATGGTCTTGATCCGCTCCAGGGAGTCCTGGATCAGCAGCTCCGTCTCCGTGTCGATGTTGGCCGTGGCCTCGTCGAGAATGATGACGGAGGGCTTGTGCAGGATGGTCCGGGCGAAGCTGAGCAGCTGCCGCTGGCCTGCGGAGAAGTTGTTGCCCCGCTCCCGGACGGGCTCGTCCAGTCCCTTTTCCAGCCGGCTGATGAAGCTGTCCGCGTTGACGTACTTGCAGGCGGCCATGACCTCCTGGTCGCTGACCCCGTCCATCCGCAGAACAAGATTGGAACGGATGTCCCCGGAGAAGAGGAAGACGTCCTGGAGCATCTGACCGAAGTGCCGCCGCAGGGAGGCGATCTGAATGGTCTTGATATCCCGACCGTCGATCAGGATCTGCCCCTTCTGAATGTCGTAGTTCCGGCAGATCAGACTGAGGATGGTCGTCTTTCCGGAGCCCGTCGCGCCCACAAAGGCCACGGTCTGGCCGGGCATGACGTGGAAGGAGACGCCCTTGAGCACCCACTCATCCGGCTTGTAGCGGAACCATACGTCCCGGAACTCGATCTCGCCGCGGATCTCGTCCAGCGCCACCGCGTCGGGCGCGTCCACGATCTCGGGCACGATGTCCATGATCGAGAAGATCTTTTCCGCCGCGGCAAAGGAGCGCTGGAGCATATCGAACTGTTCCGCCAGGGTCTGGATCGGGTCATAGAACTTGTTCAGATACATATAAAAGCTGACGATGACGCCGGAGGAAATGCTCTGGCCGAACCAATGCAGATCCTGAATATGCCCCTTGGCGCCGAAATAGAACAGGCAGAGCACGGAGGAGATGTAGAGCATATAGACCATCGGGCGGAAAATGCCGAAAACCAGCATACGGGCGTTTTTCGCTTTTTTCAGCTCGGTGCTGCGGGTCATGAAGTCGGCCATCTTCCGATCCTCCCGGTTGAAGCTCTGGGTGATCTTGATGCCGGAGAGGTTTTCCGAAAGATAGGTGTTGATGGCGGTGGTGGCGTCGTTGACCCGGCGGTGCACCTTCCGGGAGAACTTGCGGAAGATCACCGTGAAGAGCACCACGAAGGGCACAAAGCAGAGAACGATCAGGGTCAGCGCATAGTTCAGCGTCAGCATCGCGCCCAGCACGCCGATGATCACAAGCGCATTTTTGGCCATGGTCACCAGAATGTTGGTAAACATAAAGGAAATGGCGTTGGGGTCGTTGCTGACGCGTGTGACCAGCTTGCCCACGGGGATGCTGTTGAGCTGCTGGTGGGAGAGGCTCTCAATGTGGGTAAAGACGTCCATACGGATCTGCGAAAGGATCTTCTGGCCGACCTTTTGCAGCAGCATGGCCTGGGCGTAGGTGGAGATCAGACTCACCACCAGAATGCCGGCATAGACCGCCACATAGGAGAACAGCTTCGAGAGAGGGAAATCCACCTTGATCATTTCCTCGATCCGGCCGATCAGCAGGGGAGAGATCACGTCGTAGGCGATGGAGACCAGCATGATCCCGAAGACCAGAACGAACCAGCCCCGGTAGGGCTTTGCGTAGCGCAGCAGCCGCCGGACGATCTCCTTGTCGCCCATGTGCCGCTCCCAGCCCATGGATGCCTTCCGATCCTTCTGCAGGAAGAACGCCACCAGGAACACCACGGCAAAGACGCCGATCACAGCGCCCACGATCAAAACGGGAAGGTACTCACGCATTTTCGATGCCCCCTTCCTCCTCCAGCTTTTGCAGGTCGACCATTTTGCGGTAGCCCGGGCAGCGGGCATAGAGCTCGTCATGGGTGCCGACGGCGGTGATGCGCCCGTCCTCCATGTAGAGCAGCTTGTCCATCTCCCGGATCGTGGTGATCCGGTGGGCGATCAGAATGGTGGTCTTGCCCTTCCGCGTCGCTCGGAGGTTTTTCAAAATGACCCGTTCCGTCTGGGTATCCACCGCGGAGACGGAATCGTCCAGGATCAGGATCGGCGCGTTTTTCAGCAGGGCACGTGCGATGGAGATCCGCTGCTTCTGGCCGCCGGAGACCGTGACGCCCCGCTCACCCAGCATGGTGTCGTAGCCCTGGTGGAACTCCTGGATATTGCCGTAGAGGTCGGCCAGGGTCGCGGCCTCCTCCACCTGCGCCCGGGTGGAATCATCCACACCGAACGCGATGTTCTCCGCAATGGTCTCGGAGAAGAGATAGTTGTCCTGGGGGACGTAGGCGCAGCCGTCCCGGAGGGAACGGATGGTGACCGTGTTTACGTCGTGACCGTCCACAAAGAGGGTCCCGTCGGGGACGTTGTAGGTCCGGAGGATCAGATCCACCAGGGTGGTCTTGCCGCAGCCGGTCTTGCCCACCAGGCCCACGTTCTCGCCGGCCTTGATGTGGAAGCTGACGTTTTGAAGGGCGTCGTATTCCCCGTCGGGATAGCGGAAGGACAGATCTCTGAATTCGATCTCGCCCTTGATGTCCTGCAGCGGGACGGCGCCGGGGGCGTCCACCACGTCGGGCTCCGCGTCCAGCAGCTCGCCGATGCGGTTGAGGGAGGCCTTGCCCCGGGAGGTCATGTCGATCAGCTCAGAGACGGCCATGACGGGCCAGATGACCGCGGTGAAATAGCCGATGAATTCCACAAGCTGACCGGCGTTGAAGTCGCCCTTCCAGACCAGATAACCGCCGTAGCCCAGGATGATGCAGACGACGCTTTCCACGAAGGCCATCACCAGCACACGAAGCAGAACGGCTGCCTTGGTGTGCTCAATGTTGGCGACCTCGTTTTCCAGATTGAGCTTGCGGAAGGCCATCAGCTCCTTTGCTTCCTTGACAAAGGCCTTGATGACGGCGATCCCGGAAAAGCTCTCCTGGCTGAAATCGGACAGGCGGGAGAAGGCCTCCTGCCGGATATCCCACTTTTTCATCATGTACTTTCCCACCACCGTGGCGGAGACCAGCAGCAGGGAGGTGGGGATCAGGGTGAGCAGCGCCAGCACCCAGTTCATGCGGAACATCTTGGTCAGCGACATACAGGCCAGCAGCACCGCGTCGAACAGCATCAGGATGCCCCAGGCAAAGCACTCTGCGACGGTGTCAAGGTCATTGGTATACAGGCTCATCAGACTGCCGACCTTGTGGGTCTGGTAGTAATTCTGGCTCAGATGGCGGCAGTTGTCAAACATCCAGTTCCGCAGATTCTCTTCCACCTTGAAGGCTGTCCCCAGGAACATAATGCGCCAGAGGAAGCGCCCCACCACAATGCACAGGATGATCGTGACCATGGGCATACAGACCCGATCCAGCACGAAGGACATATCGAAGGGCAGCTTTTCGCCATCCACCATCACCCAGCCCTGGTTCAGTCCGTTGATCACCATTTGGTAGAGATTGGGCACAAAGAGCTGCAGGTAGTCTACCGCCACAAGGGTAGCCACGCCGATCAGCAAAAAGTGCAAATAGCGCAGATAATACCGGTTGATATGCCGGCCGAATATCATATCGCAACGCCTCTTTTCTTAGCATGCTAATTTTTCTTCGCGTATTGTATATCCAAACTGCATGATTGTCAATAGGAAAATATTTGTTGAACGGCGGAATCGTCCGTGCTATAGTTGTTCTAAGGTTTCAATGATAAAAAGGATACGGGAGTACGGAGTGTGATCCAAAAGGAGATCTGCAATGACAACATTATTATATAAGAAGGTAATACGGTGCGCTGCCGCCTTCGCCGCGATCCTCTGCCTGCTGACAGGCTGCGGGGGAGGGGGGAAGGATCCCTCGCACGATTCCGGGACTGCGGAGGTGTCCGTCGATTCCACGCTGAATGTCTGGTGCTTCCAGGCAGGGAAGGCGGACGCCTTTCTGCTCTGGAATGAAGCAGGGGCTGTGCTGATCGATACAGGGGAGAGCGGCTTCGGCAAGACCATCCTGGAAAAGCTGACAGAGCTGGGCATAGAACGCCTGGATTATCTGATCCTGACGCATTTTGACAAGGATCATGTGGGCGGAGCCAAGAAGATCCTATCCGAGATCCCGGTGGGAACGGTGCTCCAGAGCAACAGCCCCAAGGAGGGAGCGGAGGCCTATGAGAAGTACCTCGCCGCCGTGGAGAACTGCGGCGTTGCGCCTGTCACCCTGCGGCAGGATCTGAGCTTCCGCCTTGGCGACACAGAATTTTTGGTCAATCCCCCTGCCAGGGAGCTCTATGAGCGGGATGAGAGCAACAATTCCTCCCTGATCGTCACCGTCACCCATGGGAAGACCCGCCTGCTGTTCTGCGGCGACGCGGAAGATCTTCGCCTTTCCGAGTTTCTTGAGACGGATCCGGGTTCCTTTGACGTGGTCAAGCTGCCCCATCACGGCCGGTACCAATCCACGCTGAAAACGCTGCTGGAGCTCACCCGGCCCAGCTGCGCGGTGATCACATCCTCCGACGAGGAGCCGGAGGATGCCGAAACGATGGAGCTTCTGTCCCAGCGCGGCGTGAATGTGCTTCTGACCAGAAGCGGCCCCATATGCCTTCGGATCACAGGGGAAGGGTGGACGGCAGAGTGAATCGATACCCGGCGAATCGGGCTGTTCCTATGGACAGATCGGCTCGCCGGGTGTCGTTTTTTATTTTTGGTAAAAATGACGAAAAGTGAAGGTTCTGTGAAGTGTTACAAATGTATTAATATTATATTAATGCATATAATAAGTGAATGCGATGTATTCTGTGAAGGTTTTATGTAGTTAAATATGCGGTTTTATTACGGATATACAAGATTATTTGCGATTTTGTGAGTATTTAACAAATCCGAAGAAAAAATTTCGGGCATCTATTCGCTGAATAATTGCAATAACATTCTGTACAAATTACACGAAAGATGCTATAATCGAACGCGGTGCACCACCCAAGCTTATTCGTCTGTCAATTCACAATTTACGAAAAAGGAGTCTGTAAACAAACATGAGTAAACAGTTTAAACGCCTGTTCGCGCTCCTGCTTGTGTTGGCTATGGTTGCCGGCCTTCTGCCCACCATGGCTGCCGCGGGGGGAAGAGCAAACATTTCCGGCCAGGCCGAAATGAGCCGTCCCATTACCGAGGAAGACGATGTGATCCTTGAAAATGACGTATTCGCAAAAATCGCTGAGGTCGAAGCCGGCGCCGCTTCCCGTATGGGCGGCATCAGCACGATGACCGAAGCCGACTACATCCGCATCGTGCCTCAGGTCGTTGATGCGATCAAGTCCTCTGAGACCTATGTTCCCGGCACCCTGCAGCAGAACGGCAACTTCCTGGTATGGGAAACCACCACCGGAATGCCCTGCTGCTATGACCCCAGAATGGAAGCAGAGCTTCACAACACCGTCAACGATCCCACGCCCGCGGAGATCGCCCAGGCTGAGGCTGAGGCCAAGGCTATGCTGGACGAAGTTGTCAGCACCCGCGGCGGCAGCGCCAACTCCACCAAGATTGGTCTGATCCAGCCCTACTGGGAGTCCAGCTCCTCCTACTCCGACTCCTCTTTCACCAGCTATTCTCCTGCCTACAAGACCATGTGGCAGAACCTCTATGCTGCTACTGGCGGCACCGGCATGCGTTACTCCATGACCAATGCCACGGTTGACAACATCGCCAGAACCATCGAAGAGTGCGGCCTTGTCATTTTCGACTCCCACGGCACCACCGACTACTCCGGCTCCAACGGCGACTACACCTCCCGTGCCAACTGCTCTTACCTCTGCCTGACCACCAACTCCGGTGTCACCACCGCTGATACTCAGGCCAAGAGCGGCCCCTACGGCACCTACTACGAGTGCATGAAGGGCTCCGGCTACGCTTACGTTTCCGGTACCTGCATTGCCAACCACATGACCAAGAATGCGCCTCACTCCCTGGTTTACATGGGCATCTGCCTGGGCATGGCCACCGACGGTATGTACAAGGGCCTGCGCAGCAAGGGCGTTGAGGTTGTTTACGGCTATTCCCAGTCCGTCTCCTTCTCCGGTGAGAAGCAGTACATCCAGTCCATCCTGGGCTACGTCAAGAACGGCGACAACTTCGGTACTGCTCTGAACAAGGCGAAGAACGCTTTGGGCAAGTGGGATCCCGCCTACTCCTCCTACAGCCAGTCTCAGGCGGTCTCCAACCATGTGGCGTTCCCCATTGTTGTTTCCTCTGAGGACGCCTACCCCGGCCACGGCAATGTGGACGCGGTTCAGAACGTCTACTCCACCTGGAACCTCTTCGGCGGCTCCAGCAGCTCCTACACCGTGACCGCTACCTCCAACAACACCAGCTACGGTACCGTCTCCGTCAACGGCAACGTCATCACTGCCAGCCCGAAGACCGGCTACTACGCTGCGAGCTATACTGTCACCAGCGGCACCGCTACCGTCACCCAGAACGGCAACACCTTCACGGTGAATCCGTCCTCCGACTGCACGGTTCGCATCAACTTCGCCGCCAAGACCCAGTACACCGTGACCCTGAAGGCCAACGGCTCCACCTACAAAACCCTGAGCTGCTACTCCGGCGGGTCCGTGACTCTGCCCACCACCGCCACCTCCGTGAGCGGCTACTCCTTCGCCGGTTGGTGCGCCAGCACCGTCTCTGAGACCGCTACCCGTCCCAACATCCTGACCGGCTCCTACACTCCCAACGGCAACGTCACCCTCTACGCGGTCTACACCCGCACCCAGGGCGGCAGCGGCGCCACCAGCTACCAGCTGGTCACCTCCACTCCCTCCTCCTGGGCCGGCAACTACGTTGTCACCAACGGCAACTCCACCAGCATGTACGTGCTGACGGGCGTGACTCCCAGCTCCAACGGCGCTGAGATCGAGAACAGCTCCAATGCCACTGCTTACTCCAGCACCGGCATGAGCCTGTCCAACAACGCTCTGACCAACGTTTCCAACGCTTACGTCTTCACCCTGTCCGCCACCGGCAGCTACTACACCCTGCAGAGTGCCAACACCGGCGCCTACATGGGCATGAACTCCAGCTCCTACCTGGCGGCCTACACCTCCTACAACTCCTCCTACTGCAGATGGACTCCCGCTGTCAACTCCAGCGGCGCTGCCCAGCTGAAGAACTACGCCAACGGCAGCTACCCCTACTTCGGCTTCAACACCAGCAGCAAGTACTTCTGGTCTGCCTCTTCCTCCAATGCCAACGTCCTGCGTCTGTGGAAGCAGACCAACGGCGGCACCACCTACTACACCACCAGCCCCAGCGCCACCAATCCCGAGCCTGAGACCACCTACACGGTGAACTTCTCCGTGCCCAGCGGCATCAGCGCTCCCGCCAGCCAGACCGTGACCGCGGGCGGCACCATCACCCTGCCCACTGCAGCGGCTCCCTCCGGCTACACCTTCCTGGGTTGGGTCACCTCCACTGTGAGCAACGCCACCACTCAGCCCACCACCTACACCGGCAACGTCACCGTCAACAGCAACGTCACGCTCTACGCCCTGTACTCCTACACCTCCACCTCCGGCGGCAGCGGTACGGCTTATGAGCTCCTGGAGTCTGCTCCCGCTGACTGGACCGGCAGCTACGTCATCAGCTACGGCACCAACACCAGCAGCCTCTATATGCTGAAGGGCCTGTCCGGCAACACCAAGTATGAGTCCGCCTCCGCGGGCGGCGCTGTCCTGTACAGCAACACCGGCATGACCTACGCCGACGGCAAGCTCACTGACGTCACCGACGCCTACGTGTTCGAGATCGCCTCCACCGGCTCCAAGTACACCATCCGCAACAAGTCCACCGGCACCTACCTGGGCAGCTACAACTCCTACCTGTACAGCCGCTCCAGCTACTCCTCCAGCTACTGCCAGTGGAGCCTGTCCATCAGCAGCGGCAACGTGACCGCCGCCAACAGCGCCAGCAGCCGCTATCCCTACCTGGCCTTCGCCTCCAGCAACTACTTCATGGTGAGCTCCTCTGTGCCCACCGGCCTGTACTTCTGGAAGCAGACCACCGGCGGCAGCTCCACCACCTACTACACCACCTGATCCCCTGACACTCGCAGGATGCCCACCACCGCAAGATGGTGGGCATCCCTTTCCCAGACGAACGAAACGTCCTACGCAGCGCAATTCAATAGAAAAACCAATCTGAAATTTGAAAAGGAGTATCTATATGCTGCATCACCATACATTTCGTCATCTGCTCTCTCTGTTTTTGATCCTCGCTTTGATGGGAAGCCTGATGGTTCCCGCTGTGGGCGCACAGACGGGTGAACGCGCCGAGGCCGTCAGCTCCCAGGTACGCGCCGTATACTCCGGGATCGTAGTAGACTCTGACGCCGCCGGCGGCTACGAGGGCGACTACGTTGTGATCTACAACCCCTCCACCAGCTCCAGCAGCTCCGCCTCCACCGGCACCATGACCGGCCTCATTGAGACCACCGTCAACACCAACGCAAACGCCAACGCCGAGCTCCTCCGGGCCGCCCGGGACGAAGCCCGTCCCTTCAAGCTCGACGTGGATCCGCTGATGGCTGAGGAAGCCAAGACCGCGGTCATCAAGGAGCCCGTCCCCACCAGAGCTTCCTATAACGTTGGCTCCACCAAGACCTTCAACATCTACTCCACCTACTCCCCCACCGGCAGCGGCAGCGTGCAGTTCAAGTGCCTGTACGTGGGCCAGCACTGCTACATCTGGACCCCCAGCTCTTCCGCCAACAACACCTACCCCCTGGATACCATCGACTCCAGCTTCGCCAAGAAGGCCGCCGATGAGTTCGACTCCAAGTTCAGCCTGATGCAGTCCTCCTTCGGCAACCACACCAACGGCTCCTCCGGCGACGGCAAGCTGCATATGCTGTACTACAACATCAACGACGGCTGGCAGCCCGGCCAGGGTTACATCGCCGGCTTCTTCTACCAGGTGGACATCTCCAACAACGGCCTGCCCATCCTGAACATCGACACCTACCCCGGCGTCTACTACAAGAATTCCAGCGGCACTGAATACAAGAGCATGGACACCACCTACAACACCATGGTCCATGAGTATCAGCACCTGATCAACTACTCCAACACCAGCGGCATGAGCACCTGGCTCAACGAGTGCTTCTCCGCCGCGGCCGAGGAGATCTGCTATCCCGGCAGCTCCCTTGTCAGCCGCATCCAGTCCTGGGAAAACTACTACTACGCCGACAACAACGACTGGCTGAATCCTCCCTCCGAGTTCAAGTATCAGTCCAGCTACAACCTGCACAACGGCTACTCCATGTACGCCTGGAACAACAACCTGAGCGATATCCTGGCGCTCTACTCCCAGGTCTCCTTCTTCGCCCAGTATCTGTACTCCAGATTCGGCAACACCATCTACAGACAGATCTCCAACAAGTTCTCCTCCAGCGACGTCTCCGCCATCACCAACGCCACCGGCGTGAGCTGCGCCGATCTGGTTCGGGATTTCCGCATCGCTGTCACCGCCAACGCGGCCCAGAGCGACTACAACGGCATCTACGGCTTCAAGGTGCAGAACGGCTACGATCCCAGCAAGTATCATGACGTTCAGAGCCCCTACGACCTGCTGGCTCCCGTGGTCTTCACCGGCTCCAGCTGCTCCATCAAGGGCGGCGGCTCCATCACCGTCAAGCCCGTGAACGGCGTCTACAATCCTCCCTCCGGCGCCAGCTCCAGCCTCAGATACTTCGGCATCAAGGTCAACTCCACGCCCGCGCCCACCTACACGGTGACCGCCGTCTCCAACAACACCGGCTACGGCACCGTTTCCATCAGCGGCAACGTGATCACCGCCAGCCCGAAGACCGGCTACTACGCGGCGGGCTACACCGTCACCAGCGGCACCGCCACCGTCACCCAGAACGGCAACACCTTCACGGTGAACCCCTCCTCTGACTGCACGGTTCGCATCAACTTCGCCGCCAAGACCCAGTACACCGTGACCCTGAAGGCCAACGGCGCCACCTACAACACCCTGAGCTGCTACCAGGGCGAATCTGTGACGCTGCCCACCACGGCCACCGCTGTGAGCGGCTACAGCTTCGTGGGCTGGGCTGCCAACACCGTCGCCGAGACCACCACCCGTCCCGCTGTTCTGAGCGGCTCCTACACCCCCAGCGGCAACGTCACGCTGTACGCCGTTTACGCCCGCACCGAGGGCAACGGCGGCGAGAACGTCTACCAGCTGGTGAGCTCCACGCCCTCCACCTGGGCCGGCAACTACGTCATCACCAACGGCAACTCCACCAATATGTACGTGCTGAAGGGCGTCACCCCCAGCTCCAACGGCAGCCAGATTGAAAACAGCAACAATGCCTCCACCTACGCCTCCACCGGCATGAGCCTGTCCAACAACACCCTGTCCAACGTCTCCGACGCTTACGTCTTCACCCTGGCCGCCACCGGCAGCTACTACACCCTGCAGAGCGCTTCTACCGGCGTCTACATGGGCATGAACTCCAGCTCCTACCTGGCCGGCTACACCAGCTACAACTCCTCCTACTGCAGATGGACGCCTGCGGTCAACTCCAGCGGCGCTGCTCAGCTGAAGAACTACGCCAACGGCAGCTACCCCTACTTCGGCTTCTCCACCAGCAACAAGTACTTCTGGTCCGCCAGCACCAACAACGCCAACGTGCTCCGGCTGTGGAAGGCGACTGCCACCGGCACCACCTACTACACCACCAGCCCCAGCGCCTCCACCCCCGAGCCTGAGACCACCTACACGGTGAGCTACTCCGTGCCCAACGGCGTCACCGCTCCCGCCAGCCAGACCGTGACTGCGGGCAGCACCGTCACCCTGCCCACCGCTGCGGCTCCCGCCGGCTACACCTTCCTGGGTTGGGTCACCGCTGCGGTGAACAACTCCACCACCCAGCCCGGCAACATCCTCACCGGCTCCTACCGGGTCACCGGCAACGTGACGCTGCGGGCTCTGTACTCCTACACCTCCACCTCCGGCAGCAGCGGCACAGGCTACCAGAAGCTGAGCTCCGCTCCCTCCGACTGGACCGGCAGCTACGTCATCACCTACGGCACCAACACCGGCAGTATGTACGTGCTGAAGGGCCTGTCCGGCAACACCAAGTATGAATCCGCTTCCGCGGGCGGCGCTGTGGCCATTGCCAACACCGGCATGACCTGCTCCGGCGACGTGCTGACCGGCGCCACCGACGCCTACGTGTTCAACGTGGCCTCCACCGGCTCCAAGTACAGCATCCGGAACGCCTCCACCAACACCTACCTGGGCAGCTACAGCAGCTACCTCTACAGCCGCTCCAGCTACTCCTCCAGCTACTGCCAGTGGAGCCTGTCCATCAGCGGCAGCAACGTGACCGCTGCCAACAGCGCCAGCAGCCGCTATCCCTACCTGGCCTTCTCCTCCAACAAGTACTTCATGGTGAACTCCTCCGCTCCCACCGGCCTGTACTTCTGGAAGCAGACCACCACCGGCGGCACGACCACCACCTACTACACCACTGTGATCGACTGATCTTATGCAAAAAAGCTCCCGGCATCCTTGCGATGCCGGGAGTTTTTCTGTTCCTTTTCACTTGTACGGCGGGCAAACGCCGGGGGCTTTGGGGGGCTCCGGGGGCTTTGGTGGGCTTACCCCTCCGTGGGCGGCAGGGCTTCCAGCCCGGAGAGGATCTCATCGACGATGGCGCGCTTACTGACGCACTGCGCCATGGCCTGCTGCTCCAGGTAATGATGCGCCTCGGACTCGCTCATGCCGCGACGCTCGATCAGCAGCCATTTGGCCCGGTTCATCCGATGGATCTCCCGCATCCTGTCCTCCACGCTCCGGTCGGCCTCCTCCATTCTGCGGAGCCGCTCCCGGGCCGCGCCCATCCATTGCAGGGCCGTTTGCAGCGCCTGCCGGGTGGTAGGCTTGGGCAGGGTGAAGACGCCCCGGTCTGTCACCTGGCTCTGGATCTGCTCCTGCAGGGATGCCCGCACAAGCATCAGCACCACGGTCTGCCGATTGCCGCTCTGGGCCGCGGCGAAGGCCGTGCCGAAGTCGTCGGGCAGGGGCGTGTTGAGCACCACGAAATCATAGACCCGCTCCAGGGCGGCCCGTTTGGCCGCGCTGACGGACGGAACGATCCGGATGGGCGCATAGCCCGAGGCCGGCATCAGCTCGGTGATCGCCTGGTTGAAGCGGGCCGAGTCCGACACGATCAGCACGCTGAAGCATTGCTGGGAAAAGACCATGCGCCATCCCTCCTTTCCGCGTTACGGCAGCAGTTTTCCGCTGTCTGTGGCCTTGCTCAGCCGCAATAGGCGGCGATCAGCATTTGCGGCAGATGCTTTTGCACAAAATCGCTGTCCCGCGCCAGACGCGCGGCCTCCGATCTGCTGGCGGGCAGCCGTCTGAACCGGGCCAGGGTCTGCTCGTCCGCGGTGAAGAGGTTCAGATCGGCAGGCTCGGGCAGAGAGAGCCCGGCCTCGATCCCGTCCAGGGCGGCATGGATCAGCAGGGCGAAGGCCAGGTAGGGATTCGCGCCGGGATCGGGAGAGCGCAGCTCCGCCCGGCGGAACTCCCCCTCCGCAGCGGGCACGCGCACCAGCTGCGAGCGGTTCTCGCTGGACCAGGAGACATAGCTGGGCGCCTTGTCCCGGCCCAGACGGTCATAGGATCCCTCCGTGGGGTTGAGAAACACGGTGATCTCGGGGACGTGCTCCAGGATGCCGGCGATCACATGGGGCAGCAGATCCGCGCCGCTTTCCGCCTTGACGGAAATGTTGATATGCAGGCCGCTGCCAGGGCTGTGCTTCAGGGGCCGGGGGGAGAAATCCGCGTACAGGCCGTTCCGGGCGGCAACGGTCTTTACCACGGAGCGGAAGGTCATCGCGTTGTCCGCAGCCGTCAGGGCGTCGGAGTAGCGGAAGTCGATCTCGTTCTGGCCGGGGCCCTCCTCGTGGTGGGCCCCCTCGGGCTGGATGTTCAGCGCCTGGAGCATCATGCAGATCTCCCGCCGGATCCCCTCCCCCTTGTCCTCCGGGGCGGCGTCCATATAGGACGCGTTGTCATAGGGCCGCCGGGTGGGCTCGCCCTCGTCGTCCAGCCGGAAGAGATAGAATTCCAGCTCCGGCCCGAAGGAGAAGGACAGACCGGCCTGCTCCGCTCTGGCAACGGCCTCGCGCAGCAGGGAGCGGGTGTCATTTTCAAACAGCCGTCCGTCCGGGTAGGTCACAAAGCAGCGCAGCTCCACCAGCTTGCCCTGCTCCGGTCTCCAGGGCAGCAGGGTGAGGCTGTCCGGGATCGGATGCAGAAACAGATCGGAATGCACCGCGCCGCCGAAGCCGGAGATCGCGGACGCGTCGATGGCGATCCCGCAGGAGACGGCCCGGGAGAGCTCGGCGGGCAGAATGGCGATATTCTTTTGCCGCCCGAACACGTCGCAGAACACAAGATGGATGAATCGGACGTCTTCTTCCTGCACAAAGGTCTGAACGTCCTCCCAGGAGTAGCGCATAAAAGTCCCTCCAATCATTTTTCCGTATTATACACCAGCGCAACAGATTTGAAAAGGGGGTTGACATTGTTTTTTCCATTATATATAATAAGTCGTCAAAAGGCAATGGAGTCTTTGGGACAATTCCCCCGCATCTCCAAGTTGCCTTTTTTACGTTGCGATCGCGGAAAGGAGCTCCCATGCGCTTTACGAAAATGCAGGGCCTCGGCAACGATTATTTATATATCTACGGGCAGGCTCCCGCGGACGCTCCGGCGCTGAGCCGACGCCTGTCCGACCGGCACTTCGGGCCGGGCGCGGACGGCATCATCTTCATTTCTCCCTCCGACTGTGCGGACTTCCGGATGCGGATCTTCAACGCCGACGGCAGCGAGGCGGAGATGTGCGGCAACGGCATCCGCTGTGTGGGCAAGTACGTCTATGACCGGGGCCTCACCGACAAAACCGAGCTGCTGATCGAGACCGGCGCAGGTCTGCGCCGCCTCCGGCTCCGCCCCGAAAACGGCAGGGTTGTCTCCGTCACGGCGGAGATGGGCCGCGCTGCGGTGATCCCCGGCACAGAGGGGGATCTTGTGGACGTGGGCAACCCCCACCTGGTACGCTTCGTCTCCGACGCGGAGGGTGCGCCCTTGAGCACCCTGGGCCCGGCGCTCTGCGCCTCTGTTCCCGGGGGGATCAACGTGGAATTTGTACAGGTGCTCGGCCCGGATCGCCTGCGGATGCGGGTCTGGGAGCGGGGCAGCGGGATCACCCTGGCCTGCGGCACCGGCGCCTGCGCCTCGGCTGCCGCTGCAGTCCGGCGCGGCCTCTGCCGGCCGATGGAGCCGATCACGGTGCTGCTGGACGGCGGCGCGCTGCAGATCACGGTGGGCCAACAGGGAGAGCTGTATATGGAAGGCCCCGCCGAGACGGTTTTCGAGGGAGAGATCGAGCTGTGACACATATCAATTCCGATTATTCCAAGCTGACGGAAAGCTATCTGTTTTACGAGACCAAGCTGCGGGCCGAGCGCTTTGAGGCCGCCCACCCCGAACGCCGCCTGCTGCGGCTGGGCATCGGGGACGTGACCCTGCCCCTGGCTCCCGTGGTGATCGAGGCGCTGCACAAGGCCGTGGACGAGCAGGCGCGGCAGGAGAGCTTCCACGGCTATATGCCGGAGCTTGGCATGGGCTTTATGAAGCAGGCCGCGGCTGCCAACTACGCCCGCCGCGGCGTGACGGTGGATCCCGAGGAGGTCTTTGTCTGCTACGGCATCGGAGACGACCTGGGGGCCATCGGCGGCCTCTTTGCCCGGGAAAACCGGGTGGCCGTGGTGGAGCCGGCCTATCCGGCCTACGCCGACACAAATATCATGTCCGGCCGGACCATCGTCCCGATCCCCGGCACGGAGGAGAACGGCTTCCTGCCCCTGCCCTCCCCGGAGCTGGAGGCGGAGCTGGTCTATCTCTGCTCCCCGAACAACCCCACCGGGGCGGCCTATTCCAAGGCCCAGCTGCAGCGCTGGGTGGATTGGGCCAACGAGCAGCAGGCGGTCATTATCTTTGACGCCGCCTACGAGGCCTTTATCACCGATCCCGACGTGCCCCACAGCATCTATGAGCTGCCCGGCGCCCGGGAATGCGCCATTGAGATGTTTTCCCTGTCCAAATCCGCCGGCTTTACCGGGACCCGTCTGGGCTATACCGTGGTGCCGAAGGCGCTGATCCGGGAGGGTCGCTCTCTGCAGCAGATGTGGGTGCGTAACCGGAGCACCTGCACCAACGGCGTGTCCTACCTGCTGCAGCGGGCGGGAGAAGCCGCCCTGACGGAGGAGGGCCTGCGCCAGAGCCGGGCCAACCTGGGCGTCTACCAGAAAAACGCGGAGCTGCTCACCGCCGCGCTGGATCGCTGCGGCGTCCGCTATTTCGGCGGACAGAACGCGCCGTATCTCTGGCTGCGCTGCCCCGAGGGCATGGACAGCTGGGCCTTCTTTGACGATCTGATGGAGCGCGCGGGCGTGGTAGGCACCCCGGGCGTCGGCTTCGGCGCCTGCGGAGAGGGCTGGTTCCGCTTCTCCTGCTTCAGCACCCCGGCGGTCACAGCCGAGGCGGCCGAGCGGCTGATCGCCTATTTCGCGTAGGCGCGGCAGAGCAGGAACAGAACCGGGCAGGATCATAGAAGGAGGGCTGGAAAAATGACGCAAAATTGCGGAAAACATAGCTGTGTCCTATTGACAAGCAAGGCATCTTGTAGTATGATTTGCCCGTTGAGCAAAGACGTTCATTCATGGGGTTCGTGCCCCCTGAATGAGCGCCTTTTTCGTTGGGAAACACAACTATGGAGGGAATAAAATGACCAAGTACATCTTTGTGACCGGCGGCGTCGTGTCCGGTCTCGGCAAGGGTATCACGGCGGCGTCTCTCGGACGGCTGCTGAAAATGAGCGGCCTGAAGGTGGCCGCGCAGAAGCTCGATCCGTACATCAACGTCGATCCGGGGACCATGAGCCCCTACCAGCACGGCGAGGTCTACGTGACCGAGGACGGCGCGGAGACCGACCTCGACCTGGGGCACTACGAGCGCTTCATCGACGAGGATCTGAACAAGTATTCCAATCTCACCACCGGCAAGGTCTACTGGAACGTGCTGAACAAGGAGCGCCGGGGCGAATATCTCGGCTCCACGGTACAGGTCATCCCGCATATCACGGACGAGATCAAGGAATTCATCTACCGGGTGGGCAAGCACTCGGACGCGGACGTGGTGATCACGGAGATCGGCGGCACCATCGGTGACATCGAAAGCCAGCCCTTCATCGAGGCGGCGCGGCAGGTCTCCCTGGAGGTGGGACGGGAAAACAGCCTGTTCATCCACGTGACCCTGGTGCCCTATCTGCGGGGCTCCAACGAGCACAAATCCAAGCCCACCCAGCACTCGGTCAAGGAGCTGCAGGGCATGGGCATCCACCCGGACGTGATCGTGCTGCGGAGCGACGAGCCCATTGAGGACGAGAGCATCTTCCGCAAGATCGCCCTGTTCTGCAACGTGCAGCCCGACTGCGTGATCGAAAACCGCACCGTTTCCTGCCTCTACGAAGCGCCGCTGATGCTGGAGGACTCCGGCTTCTCCGGCGTCGTGTGCCGCAAGCTCGGGCTGGACGTGCCCGCGCCGGAGCTGGGCGAATGGCGGGCCATGGTGGAGCGCATGAAGCATCCCACGGCCACCGTGACCATCGGTCTGGTGGGCAAATACACCCAGCTCCACGACGCCTACCTCTCCGTGATGGAGGCGCTGCGCCACGCAGGCAGCGCCCTGGGGGCCAGGGTGGAGATCCGCTGGATCGACTCCGAGCAGCTCACGGCGGATAACGTGGAAAGCACCCTGGCGGAGCTGGACGGCATCCTCATTCCGGGCGGCTTCGGCAGCCGCGGCATCGCGGGGATGATCCTGGCCGCCAAGTATGCCCGGGAGCACAGAAAGCCCTTCCTGGGGCTCTGCCTGGGAATGCAGATCACGGTCATTGAGTTTGCAAGAAACGCGGCCGGCATTCCGGATGCCGACTCCGGCGAATTCGACGAGCTCTGCCGGCACAAGGTCATCGACTTCATGCCCGGCCAGAGCAGCGAGATCGACAAGGGCGGCACGCTCCGCCTGGGCAGCTATCCCTGCCGGATCGCGCCGGACAGCACCCTGGCCCGCTGCTACGGGACGGAGCTGATCCAGGAGCGCCACCGTCACCGCTATGAATTCAACAATGATTTCCGGGACGCCCTGACTGCGGCCGGACTGACCCTCTGCGGCACCTCGCCGGACGGAAGACTGGTGGAGGCTGTGGAGCTGTCTGAGCTGCCGTTCTACGTGGGCGTGCAGTATCACCCGGAGTTCAAGAGCCGTCCGAACCGGCCCCATCCGCTCTTTGTCGGGCTGGTTCGCGCCGCGCTGAAATAAACAGGATCTGGAGGGTTATCAAATGGCAAGCTGTGCAATCGTAGGAATCAACTGGGGCGACGAGGGCAAGGGCCGCATGGTCGATCTGCTGACCGAGCGCTATGATTACGTCGTCCGCTATCAGGGCGGCGGCAACGCCGGCCACACGGTGGTGAACGACCGGGGCAAATTTGCCCTGCATCTGCTCCCGTCCGGCGTATTCCGTGCCGGAGTCGTCAACATCCTGGGCAACGACGTGGCGCTGGATCTGGAAAACCTTTGGAACGAGATCGAGACCCTGCGCGCCTCCGGGGTGGAGATCACGCCGCAGAATCTGAAGATCAGCGAGCGTGCCTCGATCCTTCTGCCCTGGCACCGGGAGCTGGACGCCCTGGAGGAGGCCCGGCTCAAGGACAAGAAATACGGCTCCACCAAGCAGGGCATCGCGCCCTTCTACTCGGACAAGGCCCAGAAGAAGACCCTGCTCGCCGGGGAGCTGCGCTACCCCGCCCATCTGCGGGAGCATCTGGACGAGCTGCTGGAATGGAAGAATCTGATCCTCACCGGCGTCTATGGGGCGCAGCCCTTCACCCGGGAGTCCCTTTTGAGCTGGCTGGAGGACTACGGCGAGAAGCTCAAGCCCTACCTCTGCAACGTAGCCGTGGAGCTGCGGGAGGCCCAGGCCGCCGGCAAGCGCATCCTCTTTGAGGCCCAGCTGGGCGCGCTGCGGGATCTGGACTGCGGCATCTACCCCTTCACCACCTCCTCCCACGCGCTGGCCGCCTACGCACCGGTGGGCTCCGGCGCGCCCTGGCTGAAGGTGGACGAGGTGCTGGGCATTGCCAAGGCCTATTCCACCTGCGTGGGCGAGGGCCCCTTCACCTGTGAGATGTTTGGGCCGGAGGCGGACGCCCTGCGGGAGGCAGGAGCCGAATACGGCGCCAAGACCGGACGTCCCCGCCGGGTGGGGCCCATCGACCTGGTGGCCACGCGCTACGGCGTGCAGATGCAGGGCGCTACCGCCCTTGCGCTGACGAAGCTGGACGTGCTGAGCTATCTGGATCGGATCCCGCTGTGCGTTCAGTACGAGCTGGACGGCGTCCGGACAGACGAGTTCCCATTCCCGGCTGCGCTGGGCAGCGCCAAGCCGGTGATCGAATACATGGACGGCTGGGGCTGTGACATTTCAGCCGTCCGCAGCTGGGAGGAGCTGCCCGCCCAGGCCAAGGCCTACGTTTTGCGCATCGAGCAGGCCGTGGGCTGCCACATTCAATACGTATCCGTCGGCGCGGAAAGAAACGCGTTCATCGAACGATAAACAGGAGGTATTATCATGGAAAAGCTGGAAATGCTGTACGAGGGCAAGGCGAAGAAGGTCTACGCCACTGACGATCCGGAGCTGCTGATCGTGGACTACAAGGACGACGCCACCGCCTTCAACGGAGTCAAAAAGGGAACCATCGTGGGCAAGGGCGTCATCAACAACCAGATGAGCAACCGCCTGATGCAGCGCCTGGCGCGGGGCGGCGTGCCGACCCACTTCGTCAAGGAGCTCTCCGAGCGGGAGACCCTGGTCAAGCGCGTCAAGATCGTCCCCCTGGAGGTCATCGTGCGAAACATCTCCGCGGGCTCCTTCGCCAAGCGCTACGGCGTGGAGGAGGACATCGTCTTCGACCAGCCCACCATCGAATTTTCCTACAAGAACGACGAGCTGGGCGATCCGCTGATCAATTCCACCCACGCCATGGCCCTGCATCTGGCCACCGCGGAGGAGCTGGATACCATCCGGCGCTACGCCTTCCGGGTCAACGAGCTGCTGCGGGAATTCTGGGCCTCCTGCGGGATCACCCTGGTGGACTTCAAGCTGGAATTCGGCAAGCTGGCCGACGGCACCATCATCCTGGCTGACGAGATCAGCCCCGATACCTGCCGCCTCTGGGACAGCGTGACCAAGGAAAAGCTGGACAAGGATCGCTTCCGCCGCGACCTGGGCGGCGTGGAGGATGCCTACGCGGAGGTCATGCGCCGTCTGCGTGAGCATGATGAATAAGGCTGTCACAGACCGCGGCATTCACGAGGAATGCGGCGTATTCGGGATCTATTCCTCCGCCCTGGCGGATCTTGCGCCCCTGGTCAGCTTCGGCCTGCACGCCCTGCAGCACCGGGGGCAGGAGAGCGCCGGGATCGCCCTGAACAACGACGGCGTCTTCCGGGCCTGCCGGGACGTGGGTCTGGTGAGCGAGGTGTTCAGCCGGGAAAAGCTGGACGCTCTGGGGCAGGGCCACATCGCAGTGGCCCACGTGCGCTACGCCACCACCGGCGCGGACAAGCTCCGCAACGTCCAGCCCCTGCTGATCAACCACCACAAGGGCAGCATGGCCCTGGCCCACAACGGGAACCTGACCAACGCCTTTGAGCTCCGCACGGAGCTGGAGCAGCGGGGCTCTATCTTCCACACCACCACGGACTCCGAGGTCATCGCCTATGTGATCGTGGGGCAGCGGCTGCGCTGCGGCAGCATCGAGGCCGCCGTCTCCGCCGCCATGGACGTGATCCAGGGCGCGTATTCCCTGGTGATCGGGTCTCCCACCAAGCTGATCGCGGCCCGGGATCCCCACGGCTTCCGGCCGCTCTGCCTGGGCAAGCGGGCCGACGGCTCCATCGTGGCCGCCTCGGAAAGCTGTGCGCTGGACGCGGTGGGCGCGAGCTTCCTGCGGGACGTGGAGCCCGGCGAGGTGGTGACCGTGGACGAGCGCGGCCTGCATTCGGATCGGAGCCACTGCGGCCAGGTACGGCGCAGTATGTGCGTCTTTGAATTCATCTATTTCGCCCGCCCGGACTCGGTGCTGGACGGAAAAAGCGTCTGCCTCGCCCGGCAGCGGGCGGGAGAGTTCCTCGCCCAGGAGCACCCCGTGGACGCCGACGTGGTGGTGGGCGTGCCGGACTCCGGGCTGGACGCGGCCATCGGCTACGCCCACGCCTCCGGGATCCCCTACGCCATCGGCCTGACCAAGAACAAATACATCGGCCGCACCTTCATTGCGCCCACCCAGAGCGAGCGGGAAATGGGCGTCAATCTCAAGCTCAACCCCATCCGCAGCGTGATCGAGGGCAAGCGGGTGGTGCTGATCGACGACTCCATCGTCCGGGGCACCACCTGCCGCCGCACGGTGGAGATGCTGCGGCGGGCCGGCGCAAAGGAGATCCATATGCGCATCAGCGCGCCCCCCTTCATTGCCCCGTGCTACTACGGCACCGACATCGACAGCGCAAAGGGCCTGATCGCCAATCAGTACACCGTACCGGAGATCGCAAAGCACATCGGCGCGGACTCCCTGGGCTACCTCAGCCTCACCCACGCCAGATTGCTGACCGGCGAGGACAGCGGCTTCTGCACCGCCTGCTTCGGCGGGGAGTACCCCACGGATATTCCGAAGCCCGGCAGCAAATCCCGCTTTGAACGACCCATCCACGAAAAATAGACAGGAGAGGCTACCATGTACGACAAATACGAATCCCCCTTATCCACCCGCTACGCGTCCGACTATATGCTGAGGCTCTTTTCCCAGCGGACCCGCATCGAGACCTGGCGGCAGCTTTGGACAGAGCTGGCCGCGGCGGAGCACGCCCTGGGTCTGCCTGTGAGCGAGGAGCAGGTGACGGCGCTGCGGGAGCATATCACGGACATCGACTTTGACGTTGCGGCCGCCCAGGAGAAAAAGGTGCGCCACGACGTGATGGCCCATGTGTACGCCTACGGCCAGGTGGCCCCCTGCGCCGCGGGCATCATCCACCTGGGCGCTACAAGCTGCTATGTCACCGACAACGCGGACCTGATCCTCTACCGGGACGGTCTGCGCTATCTGCGGGGTGAGCTTCTGAAGGTGATCTCCAATCTGGCAGACTTTGCGGAACGCTGCAAGGCCATCCCAACCCTGGGCTACACCCACTATCAGCCCGCCCAGCCCACCACCGTGGGCAAGCGGGCCACCCTTTGGATGCAGGATCTGATCTCCGACGTGGAGGAGCTGGATTTCGCCATCGACGCCATCCGCTTCCTGGGCTGCCGGGGCGCCACCGGCACCGAGGCCAGCCTGCTGGATCTGTTCGACGGAGACGGGGAAAAGGTGGAGGAGCTGAACCGCCGGCTGGCGGCAGCCTTCGGCTTTACCCGCTGCTTCGACGTCTGCGGCCAGACCTACCCCCGCAAGCTGGACAGCCGGATCCTCAACGCCCTGTCCTCCGTGGCCCAGAGCTGCTACCGCATGGCCAACGATATCCGTCTGCTGCAGCATGACCGTCAGCTGCAGGAGCCCTTTGAGAGCACCCAGATCGGCTCCTCCGCCATGCCCTATAAGCGCAACCCCATGCGAAGCGAGCGCATTTGCTCCCTGGCCCGCTATCTGATGGCGGACGCCGCCAACGCGCCCATGACCGCCTCCACCCAGTGGCTGGAGCGCACTCTGGACGATTCGGCCAACCGCCGGATCTCCATGCCGGAGGGCTTCCTCTGCGCCGACGCGATCCTGCGTCTGGCGCAAAACATCACGAACGGTCTGCGGGTCAACGAGGCCATCGTGGACAAGACCATCCGGGAGTACCTTCCCTTCCTGGCCACCGAAAATCTGATGATGGAGGCCGTCAAGCGGGGCGGAGACCGGCAGGCCCTCCACGAAGTCATCCGCCGCTGCTCCATGGAGGCCGCCCGGAAGCTGCAGAACGGAGAAGCATCCGATCTGATCCAGCGCCTGGCAGCCACCGGTGAATTCGGCATGACGGAGGCTGAAATGCTGGAGCTGCTCTCCCCGGAGAACTATATCGGCCGCTGCAAGGAGCAGGTGGAAGCCTTCCTGGCACGCAACCGCAGCGTCTTTGAATCCGCAGAGGGCGGCAGCGCGGAGCTGAACGTGTAGGGAGGCGGCAGGCATGGATTACCGCACCGAGCACGACAGCATGGGCGAGATGCAGGTTCCCGCCTGGGCCCTCTGGGGGGCGCAGACAGAGCGCTCCCGCCGCAACTTCCCCATCGGCGTCGGCCTGGAAACGATGCCCACTGAGATCATCCGCGCCTTTGCCCAGATCAAAAAGGCCGCCGCGCTAACCAACCGCGCCCTGCTGCCCGAAAAAATGACCCAGGCGCAGTGCGACGCCATCTGCGAAGCGGCGGACGCCATCCTGGACGGCGCTCTGGCGGAGCATTTTCCGTTGGTGGTCTGGCAGACCGGCTCCGGCACCCAGACGAACATGAACGTCAACGAGGTCATTGCCAACCGGGGCAACGCCCAGGCCGGCAAGCGGCTGCTGCACCCCAACGACGACGTCAACCGCTCCCAGTCCTCCAACGACACCTTCCCCACCGCCCTGCACGTGGCGGCGGCGATGGCCGTGGAGCAGAGGCTGCTCCCGGCTATGGACGAACTGATCGACGCCCTGCGCCGCCTGGAGGCAGAAAACGAGGACGTGCTCAAGATCGGCCGCACCCATCTGCAGGACGCCACGCCGCTGCGCTTCTCCCAGGAGATCTCCGGCTGGCGGGCCAGCCTGGAGCAGGATCGCAGGATGCTGACGGCTTCCCTGCCGCCGCTGAAGGAGCTTGCTCTGGGCGGCACTGCCGTGGGCACCGGGCTGAACGCGCCTGCAGGCTTTGACGCCATGGTGGCGGAGAAGCTCTCCGCGCTCACCGGCATGGCCTTTAGCTCCGCGCCAAACAAATTCCACGCGCTGACCAGCCTGGACGAGCTGGTGTTCGCCCACGGGGCCATGAAGGCCCTTGCAGCCGATCTGATGAAGATCGCCAACGACGTGCGCCTGCTGGCCTCCGGGCCCCGCTGCGGCCTGGGGGAGATCACGATTCCGGACAACGAGCCCGGCTCCTCCATCATGCCGGGCAAGGTCAATCCGACCCAGTGCGAGCAGGTGACGATGGTGGCAGTCCAGGTCATGGGCAACGACGCGGCCATCGGCTTCGCGGCCTCCCAGGGCTATTTTGAGCTGAACACCTTCCTGCCGGTCTGCGCCTACAACTTCCTGCAGTCCGCCCGGCTGCTGGCGGAATCCATGGCGGCCTTTACGGAACGCTGTGTCAGCGGCATTCGGGCGGATCGGGCCCGCATGGGGCAGAACGTGGAGCGCTCTCTGATGCTGGCAACGGCCCTGTCCCCCCACATTGGATACGAAAACGCCGCACGGGTGGCACAGCTTGCTTCGGCGCAGGGGATCTCCCTGCGGGAGGCCTGCGCCGCGCTGGGCTTTCTGAGCCCGGAGCAGTTTGACAAAGCCGTCCGCCCGGAGCAGATGGTATGATTCTCGAAACAAAAAGGAGCTTCCGGGCCAAAAACGGCAAAAGGGCCGATGTAGGCATCGGCCCCTACGGACTGCTGAACAGATAGACAGAAAAGGAGAATCACTATGGACTATGCAAAAGAATCCCTGCGGCTGCACGGGGAGCTGCGGGGAAAGCTGGAGATCACCCCCCGGGTGAAGGTGGATTCCAAGGAGGCCCTCAGCCTGGCCTACACCCCCGGCGTGGCGGAGCCCTGCCTGGAGATCCAGCGCCATCCGGAAAAGAGCTATGAGCTCACCCGGCGCTGGAACACCGTGGCCGTGGTCACCGACGGCACCGCGATCCTGGGCCTGGGCGACATCGGCCCCGAGGCAGGTATGCCGGTGATGGAGGGCAAATGCGTCCTCTTCAAGGCCTTCGGCGGGGTGGACGCCATCCCCCTCTGCGTCCGCAGCAAGGACGTGGACGAGATCGTGCGGACGATCTGGCTGCTCTCCGGCTCCTTCGGCGGCGTCAACTTAGAGGACATTGCCGCCCCCCGCTGCTTTGAGATCGAGCGGAAGCTCCAGGAGCTCTGCGATATTCCCATCTTCCACGACGACCAGCACGGCACCGCCGTGGTGGTGGGCGCGGCGCTGATCAACGCGCTGAAGGTGGTCGGCAAGCAGATGGAGCAGGTACACGTGGTCATCAACGGCGCAGGCTCCGCGGGCATTGCCATCGGCAAGCACCTGCTGAACCTGGGCGTGCGGCATTTGAAGCTGGTGGACCGCTGCGGCATCCTCTGCGAGGGCACGGATATGAACCCCGCCCAGGCGGAAATGGCCGAGAGGACCAATCCTGAGCATCTGAGCGGTACGCTGGCGGACGCCATGCGGGACGCGGACGTGTTCGTCGGCGTCAGCGCGCCGGGGGTCGTCTCCCAGGAGATGATCCGCTCCATGGCCAAGGATCCCGTGGTCTTCCCCATGGCAAATCCCGTTCCGGAGATCACCCCGGAGCTTGCCCGGGCTGCGGGCGCTGCCGTGGTGGGGACCGGACGCAGCGACCAGCCGAACCAGATCAACAATGTGCTGGTCTTCCCCGGCCTGTTCCGCGGCGCTCTGGACGTGCGGGCCAGCCGGATCAACGAGGCCATGAAGCAGGCCGCCTCCTACGCCCTGGCCGGACTGATCTCCGACGGGGAGCTGGACGCGGAGCACATCATCCCGGCCGCCTTCGATCCCCGTGTGGGCCCTGCCGTGGCCGAGGCCGTGAAGCGGGCCGCCGTGGAGAGCGGCGTGGCCAGGATCTGACCGACAAGAAACAGCGAACAAGCGCAAGAAAACGGAGTCTGCCTGCCGCAGACTCCGTTTTTTGCGCCCCTTTGACGCTTATTTGTGTTCTTCCAGGAAGCGGACAAAGTCCTCTGCGGGAAGCGGCCGGGAGAAATAGTAGCCCTGGATATAATCGCAGTCCATTTTCTTCAGCAGATCCACGGCGACACGGGTCTCCGCGCCCTCCACCACGAGCTGCTTCTCAATGCTCCGCATCATATGCACCGTATGCTCCAGGATCATCCGCCCGTTTCTGGAGGAGACCTCGTCCAGCATACTCTTATCGATTTTGATCAGCTTCAGCGGGAAATGATTGACCCGCTGGATGCTGGAATATCCAATGCCATAATCGTCCAGCGCGAAGGTCTAGCCCATGCGGATCAGCTCATGGACATTCTCCATCACCACCTCGCTGATGTTCTCAAAGGTCGTTTCGGTGATCTCCAGATTGACATGGCGCGGATCTACGTTGTATTTTTGCTGCAAATGACGGATCTTTTCCGGAAGCACGCTCTGCATACACTGGGCCACGGACAGGTTGATCTCTATGTATTCCAGCCCCAGGGCCTCCAGGTCATGCTCGGAAATAAAGCGGAACACCTGCTCCAGCACCTCGTCGCCGATGTGGACGATCAGGCCCAGCTCCTCCGACGCGGGAATAAAGATGCCGGGAGAGATCAGACCGAATTCCGGATCCACAATGCGGGCCAGGGCCTCCGCAGAGTGGAAGCAGCCCGTACGGACGTCGTAGATCGGCTGGTAGTGCATCACGATATTCTGTTCCTGGATGGCGCGTTTGAGGATCTCCTCCATGTGCGAGCGGATGGCAAAGACCCGGGAGGAAACGAGCTCCTTTGCCTGGAAGGTGTTCTCCCTGCCGCTGTCGAAGGTATAGAACATATGGCCCAGGCTGATGATGTCCTCCGCCTTCTTCAGATCATCCGGGCAGCGGATCAGGCACACCTGCGGCTCGAAGCGAACGCCGTTGGCCGCGTATTCCTGCAGCCGGATCCCAAGCTCCGCATACAGGCGGTCTCCGATCGACTCCATCTCCTTCTCGTCCTTGTCCACGATCAGATAGATCGTGCCCGGACGTTCGAAGTAGAGCTCCACGTGGTTCGGGTGATTCCAGGGAAGGGCGCGCAGCGCATTTCCGATCTCGGACACATAATCGTTGTACTTGTGCTCCCCCAGGAAGCTGAGGATCTCCCGGGAATTCGGCAGCCGAATGACGACGATGGCCACCTGCTCGCCGGAGCGAAGGATATTGCGGAGATCCTCCCGGTAGGATTTCCAGCTTTCCATGCCCACCATGCTGTCCATGCGCTCCTCCGGGCGCATCACCGACAGCATGACGCCCATAATCCCAAGGCCGTTGCAGAACATTTCCAGCAGGAGCTTGGGCTTGAAAAACTGGACCGCAACAGCGAAATAGGACAGCAGATACATACACAGCAGAGAAACCCACTTGTTCTTCGCAAGAAAGCGCTTGGAATAGATGCAGTAGCCCAGGCCGCCGATGCCGTACAGCGCGGCCATGATGTAGATCATCGGCATCAGCACGCCCCGCGCATATCCTGCCTCAGACGTAACGGAAAAAATGGTATGGGTAAAGATGTTCTGGATCAAAAAAGCGACGATCAGAACATACGGCAGACTGATGACGAACTTGATCCGTTTTTTCTGGATCAGCGAGGTCATGCGGGTCAGAGACAGAAGGAACAGCAGGATTACAACGTTTGTAAGGTTGTGGAGGGAAAGGTAGACGTAGCCCAGCACCTCATCCAGCAAGCGCTCTGCGTCGGTCAAAGGCAGCTGATAGGACAGAATCACCATGATCAGATCCGCCACAGTGCTGATCAGCGACAGTACGGTCATCGCAAGGAAGAGGCGATTGGCGTTTCCCTTGGTCATCTTTCTGGAATAGCAGACGATCAGGATCATAGTGAACAGAGGGATGGCGCAAATATGAAAATAGATCTCTTTCATACCGATCCCTCTCTTTCTTTCGGATTATTTTCGATGGTGCGTTCCGACCGCTTCTTACATTGTCAGCGTCAGATTGTTCAGGCCAAGGGTGTTGATATAAAAGGCTTCCTTCGTCATGCCCATCACCATACGCAGGCCGATGTGGGCGGCAGGGTCGTCGGAATGATGCAGCTCCAGATACTTGGTCGGGTCGAAGCTGACGCAGTTATCCCGGATGCGGATGACCCGGCTGTCCTGCTCCAGCACCAGGCGGACGTCTACGTTGTGCTCCCGGCTGTCCTTGGTGAAGCCGTGCTCAATGATGTTGACTGTCATTTCCTCCACGCTCAGGCCGATCAGCATGGCGGTTTTCCGGTCGATCTCCCGGGATCTGCAGAACGCGCAGATCTGCTCGGAGGCCTCTACCGCCTCCTCCGCAGACTGGATCGTGCGCTCGAAGCACTGCTCCGGCGCGGCGCCGAAGGTCGGATCCAGCATACTGTAGGCATCGGCGGACAGGGAGAAGCCGCCATGATGCCGCCAGACCAGGACGGAGAAGCTGAGAAGCGTGGCCGTCTCGCCGCAGACGAAGCCGAGCCAGATGCCGGTCACGCCGAGGAAACGGCTGAGCAGATAGGCAAAGGCCACCGGGTAGACGAAGTTCTGCAGGACGGAAATCAGCTCCGTGAGCCGCAGGCGGTTGACACCCTGGTAGTAGTTCTTGAAGGTGGAGTTCAGCGAGGAGGGCAGGATGGACAGCACAAACAGCCGCAGACCGAAGACCGCGATGGCTTTCGCGCCCACGTCCTGGCCCAGGAACAGGGTGATCAGCGGCGTGGCGGCCAGCAGACCCACCACCGTAACGGCCACATCCAGCACCACGGCGCTGCGGGTCATGACCCGCACCAGCTCCCGGATGGAGGTTCTGTCCCGATCCGCATAGAAGATCGCCGCCAGCATCATGGCCACCGAGCCCGTGCCGGAGCCGAAGCAATAGCAGATATTGCCCACTGTGGAGATCACGGAATAGGCGGCGACCGCAACCGTCCCCTCCACGCTCAGAAGCAGACGGTTCAGCAGGAATACCAGGAACACCATGCTGATCTGATTCACCACCGTGGGAACGCCGTAGGAGGCCAGCTCCCGACATACCTTCCGCTGAAACAGCCGGGGCCGGAGGCGGAACATACAGTCCTTACGCAGGAAGACGCCTGCGCCCACCCCAACGGCAATGTAATAGCTCACGGTGGAGGCCAGGCCCATGCCCAGCGTCCCGCCCTCGAATACGAACACGTTCAGAAGATCCAGGGCGATGTCCGCCGCGGTCATGGCGATCACTGCCGCCACAAGCCTGGTACGGCTGCCCAGCAGCTGCATATAGGGCACCATGATCTGGGCGCAAAGGAATGCGGGCGCGCCGATGATAAAGCCGGTGATATAGTCCTTGGTCAGCCCGAAGACCGGGTTGTTCGGGCCGGGCTCCCCCGCGCCCAGCAGGCTCGTCAGCGGGCCCAGGAACAGGAACACCAGGATCAGACCCACTGCGGAGATCCCGGCTGCCAGCAGCACAGACACCGTGTAGCAGGCGTCGGTGGCCTCCCGGTCCCCCGCGCCGACGGTCTTTCCGCACATGACCTGCACGCCCGAGGAGATCAGACTGCCGAAGGCGGCAAAGACCAACAGCAGCGGGCTTGCCAGCCCGTAGGCGCTCATGGCATCCACCCCGAGAAAGCGGCCGATCATGATACTGTCGATCAGCATACAAAGGGTCACGGTCATGGAGGAAACGATCTGGGTCACCAGCATCTGCCGGAACAGCTTTTTTATCATCTCAGTTCACTTCCCTGTCAGAGTTCTCTTCCGTCTTCGGCTTTGTGATCCGCTTTCTGCCGGGACGGATCGCGTTCTGGGGGCACACCAACACACACAGATGGCAGCCGACGCAGCGTTTGCCGTTGAGCATCGGCCTCCGCTCCCCGTTCAGACGGATGGCCTGGTGGCCGCCGTCCGCGCAGGAGATGGCGCAGCGGCCGCAGCCGACGCATTTTTCCCGCAGGAATTTCGGCAAAACAACGGTATCCCGCTCCAGGACGTCCGTCGTCTCGCTGACGGTGCTCAGCGCCAGGCCCACGGCCTCCTTTACGCTTCGGAAGCCCTTCTCCGCCAGATAGTAATTCAAGCCGGCCTTCAGATCCTCTATGATCCGGTAGCCGTACTGCATGACAGCCGTGGTGACCTGGATGCTTCCCGCACCCAGGAGAATGAAGTCCAGGGCATCCCGCCAGGTCTCCACCCCGCCCATGCCGCTGATATGCATTCCGGCCAGGGCGGGATCCTGCCCCAGCTCCGCCAGAAAGCGCAGAGCAATGGGCTTCACCGCGTTTCCGCTGTAGCCGCCCACGGCTGACATCCCGTGCACCGCAGGCGCGGAGACGTAGGTATGGGGATTGATCCCGGTGATGCTTTTGATGGTATTGATGGCCGCGAGCCCGTCTGCGCCGCCGCGCCGGGCAGCCTCCCCTGCGGGGAGCATGGAGGCCACGTTTGGCGTCAGCTTTGCAAGGATCGGCAGCTTTGTCCCCCGCCGGGCTGCGGCGGTGAAGCGCTCCACCAGCTCCGGGACCTGGCCGATATCCGAGCCCAGGCCCCCGTCCGCCATATTGGGGCAGGAGAAGTTCAGCTCAATGGCGTCCGCGCCGCTTTGTTCGCATTGGCGCGCCAGCTCCTCCCACTCGGCGTCGTTCTGCCCCATAATGGAGGCCAGAATGAATTTGGTGGGATAGTTCTGCTTCAGACGGCGGAAAATAATCATGTTCTCCGCAACGCTGTGGTCGGAGAGCTGCTCGATATTCTTGAAGCCGATGATGCTGCCGTTGTCCCCGGTGATGGCGGAGAATCGCGGCGAAGCCTCATGGATCTCAAAGGAGCAAATGGTTTTGAAGCAAGCGCCTGCCCAGCCCGCCTCGAAGGCCCTGGCGCACATATCGTAGGTGCTGGCAACCACCGAGGAGGAAAGCAGGAAGGGGTTCTCCAGCGGAACGCCGCAGAGCTCCGTGCGAAGGAGACCTTCGTCCTCCGGAAGGGGCAGCTCCAGCCTGGGGCGCAGTTCCTCCCGAAGCCGCAGCATCAAGCCTTGGATCGGAACCTCATGGGGCCGGACGCAGGCTGCCTCGCAGGGCGCGTCACAGCCCCGGCAGCAGTCGGACTCCGGGAGCCTGAGCGCCGCCGTCTTGTCATTGCGAAACCAGATGCCCCGCAGCAGCGCGGCAGGGTCGAGCCGGGTGCAGGCGGAGCTGCAGGGCGCGTCCTGGCAGAGCACACAGCGGATCATATCGGAACGTGACAAGATGCTTTCAAACATTGTTCTCTCCTCCTGCGCGTCGTTCGGTGTCGTGGGGAAGCCTGCAGCGGCGAGGGACGGCGAAGGGCTAACCCGGCGCGCCGCTCACACGCTCCAGAAAACGGCGCATACCGTCTACGAGCTCCATCTTCGGTTCCAGGCCGGTGAAGCCCAGGGGAACGAGCTTATTCGTGCCGTGGTAGTCGCTGCCGGCGGTGACGTAGAGCCCGCAGCGCTCCGCCAGGGCAAGCAGCTCCGCCCGGAGCTTTTCGGAAAAGCCGGAGTAGAACGCCTCCACGCCCTGCAGGCCGAAGGCCATCAGCTTTTTGACTCTCTCCTCCAGCGCCGGCCCGAGGATCAGCTCATCCCCGCTGCCGTAGCAGGGGTGGGCCAGCACCGGGATACCGCCGCTGCCCAGGATGCCGGCAATGGCCTCCTCGGGGCGGATGTACTCCGAACGGATCCGAAGCTGATCCAGATAGTCCTTGATGGCGATCTCCTTCGTGGGGGCAAAGCCGTGCTTCACCATCAGATTGCCGATGTGGGGCTTGCCCGGATTGTCCAGCGCCAGGAGCGCTTCCAGCTCCGCTTCCGGGAAGGCAAAGCCGAACTGGGTCTTCAGATAGTCCAGCCGCATCCGGAGCTTACGCATCCGGATGCTGTGGCCGTGGGCCACCGTGGATCGGATCGCCTCTGTTTTCGCGTCATACCCATAGCCGAGGATATGGTATTTCCCTTCTTCATCCCTGCAGGAAAACTCCACGCCGGGGAGGAAGCGCGGATCGTCCGCCCCCCGCAGCGCCTGGATCTGCTCACAGCCCTTGATCGCGTCATGGTCGGTGAGGGAAAACAGCTCCAGCCCGGCCGCACGGGCGCACTGCAGCAGCGCCTCCGGCGTATCGGTGCCGTCGGAGACCGTGGAATGGGTATGCAAATCAATCTTAGTCGGGATCCGCACCGTATTACCTCTTATCTCGTATTATCTCGTCAGTAGATCGTCACGGAGGTGCCGGGAGTGATGGTCTGGAGGATCTTGATCATGCTTTCCTCGGAAACACCCACACAGCCGCCGGTGGGGTAGTCCGGCCCCTTCCAGCAGTGCAGGAAGATCGCGTTGCCCGCGTACGGCGCGCAGGAAGCGTTGTATCCCAGATCCAGGAGGTAGGCATACGGAACGGTATAGTCCGCCAGATGCTCGTCCTCGCTGTAGTCGTTGTCCGGGTCGTCGCTCTTGTAGATCAGGGTATTATACTTTTTGCCGTTGGAGCCGGTGGCGCACCAGTACATATCGTCGGTGACCTGGGTGTAGGGCAGCAGGCTGCCCGGATCCTCCTTGATGCCATAGGCCTCGCCCACCGTCCAGGTGCCGAGGGGCGTTTTGGTATCGCCCTCAGACTGCTTGCCGGGGCCGTTTTTGCCCACCACGGCATCGCAGGAGAAGACCTCCACGTATTTGCCGCCCTGGGCCTGATAGACCGTCAGCTTGGCATGAAAATCCCCGTCGATGGCCGTCTCGATGCCGATGCGGTATTCGCCGCTGCGCTCCTCGGAGATGGGCTGGCCGAACAGGGTCTTCCTGACCTCCTCCTGGGAAATGACGTTCTTGTAGCACTTGTATTCGGCGGTCAGCTCCTCCATCGTCACGGCGGTATCCGCCAGCTCCTCCAGGGCCGCATTGGCCTCCGCCAGGTCGCTCTGGGTCTGGGTGAGCTTGCCCTCGCATTCCTGCAGCCGGGTTTGGAGCGTATCCCGCTCCGCCTTCACGTCGGAAAGCTCCCGCTCCAGCTGGGCAAGCTGCGCCTGGAGCTTCTGGGCTTCCGTCTCCGACGGCGATGCCTCGTGCTTTGTCGCCTTGGTGGTTTCGGCGCTTGTTTTGGCGTCCGTGCAGGCGGCGAAGCTCAGCATCCAGGCCAAAATGATCCCCGCCACAAGAAGTGTTTTCAGCGTTTTGTGTTTCATGCTCCCAGCCTCCCGGATATTACACGGTTTTCTTGATCCGCAGGATGTTCTGCCCGCGGCAGTATTCGTAGCTCACATCGTCCATGATCTGCTTGGTCAGGAAGATGCCCAGGCCGCCGATGTCCCGCTCCTCCGCGGGGAGGGTCACGTCCGGATCCTGCCTTGCCAGCGGGTCATAGGGGACCCCGTGATCCAGGAAGGTGATCGTAACTGTGACCGGTTCCTCCGAGACCTCGAAGCGCACCGTGGCCTTGCCGGTCTCCGGCCTGTAGGCGTAGCTGGCAATGTTGACGAAGATCTCCTCCACAGCCAGATTGATCTGCATCAGCGCCTTCGGGGTACAGTTGGTGCCTGCGAGCCGCTCCTCCAGAAAGGCGATCACGTCATCCAGATTCTCCTTGACCGCCTCAAGCTCCAGCTCGTTCCGGTCGAACATCAGCGTATCCGTCTTTTCCAGCAGCTCCAGCAGCTCTGATCTCCAGAGCTCGATCTCTGCCCGTTTCTTCTCGTCGTCCAGGCCGCCGAGGCGGATGGCGCGGCGGAGCAAACGGGAATATCCCAGCACGCGGGCCTTGTCTTCCACCTCTTTGATCTTTGCCTGGCATTGGGTGTCCAGATAGGCCGCAAGGGATTTGCGCCAGAAGCTCCGGCCGGTCTCCCAGTCATAGCCCTGGAATTGCTTGATGGCATCATGGTCGATCTCATAGAAGCCCACAAAGGAGTTGTACATGGACGCCAGCTCGAAGATGGGATTGCCCACCGCAAGGGTGTCCATGTCGATGAGCAGGACCTCGCCGTTTTGCAGCTCCAGGTTCTTGGTATGGTAGTCCCCGTGGATCATGTGGTCGTCGTGGGGCACAGCCTCCACCAGCGACACCAGCTTGTCCCAGGCGCTCTGGGGCAAATAGTTCTGCAAATACGTCACCCAGCTCATCGCCGTTTCCTTCACGTCCGGGAGCTTCCCGGCGGGAACCGGCGTATCGTGGATCAGCCGGAGCATTTTCACGTATTCCGCCACGCACCAATCCAGCTTTTCCGGCTCCTTTGCCAGGATCTCGGCGAAGGAGCTGGCGTTGAGCAGCTCAAACACGGAGCCGTAGCTGTCCCCCACCTTGACCACGTCGTAGGAAATGGCCGTGGGGATCCCCAGGATCAGGGCCAGCTTGGCCACCTCCCGCTCGTGCTGGATATCCTCCAGCGCCTCGGGGTTATTGTAGACCTTGACCACGTTGTCCCTGTCGATGCGGTAGATGGTGCCGTTGGCTCCGTGGCCGATCTCCTCGCAGCCCTCTACGGAGACCACCCGGTAGGCCTTCTCCACCGACATCATGTCGGTAAAGCCGGTCATGTCCAGGATCTCATACACGTCGGCATTGACGTTGACGATACGCAGCGTGGGGTGATCCTTCCGGATCCGCAGAATGACGCGCAGGCCGGCGCTGGAGATATACGCGAGCTCCGCCGCGTCCAGCACGACCTCGCTCTGTCCGTTCACCTGCTGCAGGAGCTCCTGCTCCATCCGGGCCGCGTTGGAGGAGTCGATCCGTCCCTTGAGTTGAACTGTCATAGCGTTCTATTCCTTTCCCTTATACTCCAGGCATAGCATGGTGAGATCGTCGAACTGCTCGGCGTCCTCCACGAACTCGTCCACCTTCCGGCGAACTGTTTTCAGCGTCTGCCTGGGCGTCTCGTTTTTGGCTTCATTCAGTGCTGCGACGGTTCGATCCAGGCCGAAAAGCTGCTGCTTTGCGTCCGTCGCCTCGGGGACGCCGTCCGTGTAGAGGAAGAGCTTGGAGCCCGGCTCCATGGTCAGCTCATATTGGCGGTATCTGAGCCCCGCCATGCCGCCGATCACAAGGCCGTGGCGGTCTTTATACACCTCGAAATCGCCGTTGGGCGCTTTGAGGATCGGGTATTCGTGGCCGGCGTTGGCGGCAGTCAGCTTGCCGGTGGAGATCTCCAGAATGCCCACCCAGGCCGTCACAAACATACTCTCCGGGTTATTGGAGCAGATCGCCTCGTTGGTTTTCGTCAGGATCTCCGCCGGCTGCTGGCCCAGCATGGCGCAGCTCTGCAGGATGATCTTGGAGGCCATCATAAACAGGGCCGCGGGAACACCCTTGCCGGAGACGTCGGCGATCACGACGCAGAGGTGGTCGTCATCCACCAGGAAGAAATCATAGAAGTCGCCGCCCACCTCCTTGGCAGGATCCATGGAGGCAAAGAGGTCGAACTCCGGGCGATCCGGATAGGGCGGGAATATGCTGGGCAGCATGGACGCCTGGATCTTGGTCGCCAGGGAAAGCTCCGTGCTGATCCGTTCCTTCTCGGCGGTGATCTGGGTGATCTGGGTGATGTAGTCCCTCGTCCGCTTGGACAGGGTCGCAAAGGATTCGGCCAGCACCTCGATCTCATCCTTCGTGCGATAGATGGGCTCCATCTCAAACACCCCGTCGCTGCCGCTCAGGGCGTTGATGCGCTTCGTCATATGCTCGATGGGCCGCACCACCTTGGAGGCGATCAGCAGCGCAGCGCCGATCGCCAGCAGGCAGATCACGGACAGCAGCACCACCAGCGTCCGCACCGAGTTCTTCGCGCCGTCCTCGAACGTGGACAGGGCTTCCCCGTTGATGCGGTCATAGTTGCTCAGCAGCGCGGTGGTGGGCTGCCGGGTGATCTCCCGATCCACCACCGAGACGGCCGTCCAGCCCACTGTCTTCATGGGCGCGCCGCACATATAATAGGATTCCCCGTCCACCTCCACCAGGCGGAGCCCGGTGTTGGCCTCCATGGCAGAGCGGACGAAGGCCGCAAGCTGTTGGTTTTTGCTCTCTCGCAGATCGGGGGCGTCGGCGGCGAGCTCCACGCGGAAGCTGCCCTCCTGCTTCGGAGAAAACAGCATCTGCCCGCTGCCGTTGATCACGCAGACGAAGCTGCCCTCGGAGGCCTTGCCGGCCACGTAATCGTTGATCGAGGTGAGGTAGATATCCGCGGCGACCACAGCTACAAGCTTCCCGCCGTCATAGACCGGTGCAGCGCAGACCAGCATGGGCGTGCTGGTATAGGCGTCCATCTCCACCCCTGTGAAGATCAGCTCCCCGGCCTCCACCGCCTGGGTATACCAGGGGCGATGACGGATGTCCAGCGTCAGGACCGCTCCGTCGTCCCCGATGAAGGTGCCGGGGCGGTCGTTCACAAGGACCATGTTCCCGTCGGCAGTGGCCACGTAGACGCTGCTGATGGTGTTGGTGGATTCATACATGGCCACCATGATCTCGCTCATATGGGCTACCAGGCCCAGGGTCTGAGACTGGGACGGATCCACCCCCTGCTCATGGATGAGCTGCGCTGTGGGCGTCCCGTCGTTTTGCGCCGACGGAGGCTCGATGGGATGGTCATTGAAGCTCTCCGAATGGGTGAACAGCTCCGTGGCAAAGGTCTGCAGCGTCAGCACATCGGAGCGGACCTGGGAGAACAGGTCGTCCGCGATATAGGCCTGCAGCTCGGTGGTCTGGGTCATGGTGCTGTTCAGCACCGCCAGCATCGTCTCCTCGGAAACAGCCTCGATGGACTTCTGCTGCCTGTCGTTCGCGTCCTGCACCGTGCGGGTCAGATTCTTCTGCTGGTAGGCGGAAATGGCCAGGAACGCGCCGATCAGCGCAATCAGGAAGAACAGCATGAGATTGAATATCTTCTGCTGCAGGCCCCCGATCTTGATCCCCTTTATGATCTTCATCGGATCGTCAGAATGTCGGTAAAGCCGGTGACCTCCAGGATCTCCATCACAGCCTCATTGACATGGGTCAGCGTCATGCTGCCCTGCTTGTTCATCGCCTTCTGGGCAGCCAGCAGCACCCGCAGGCCGGCCGAGGAGATGTAGTCCAGGTCGGTAAAATCCAGCTTCAGCTCCGTCAGATCGGGTATGAGCTCCATCAGAGCCTTCTCCAGCTCCGGCGCGGTGACGGTGTCCAGCCGTCCCTCCAGAGAAACGGCGGCGGTATTGTTTTCCACGGTTTTGTTGATGTTCAGCATAGCTTTTCCTCACTTCTGAATGTATTTTCTGTTTCTCGGAATCTGTTTCACTTGTTCAGGATCTGCGAAGGTATCCTGAGGACACCGGGAAGGCAAAGTAGGTGTCCGGGTAGGGCTCGTCGGCCAGGGCGAAGTGCCACCACTCGCAATCGATGGGCTGAAAGCCGTTGCGGAGCATCACCCGCTGCAGGCGCATCCGGTTCTCGTACTGTTCGTCGGTGATGCCTCTGTAATCCGGGTGGGAGGCCTCGCTGAACAGGTCGAAGGGGCTGCCCATGTCCACTTCCTTGCCGGTTTTCATATCCAGCAGCGTCAGATCCACCGCGCTGCCGCGGCTGTGGCTGGACTGCTTGGCGATATAGCCCTTTGCAAACAGCTCCTGCTTCTCCAGCTCCGGATAGAAGTAGGGCTTCATGCGGACGTCCTGGTCCTCGATGCCCCAGAGGACGAAGTGCTTCACCGCGCAGGCCGGGCGGTAGGCGTCGAACACCTTGAGCCGGTAGCCCTGGACGATCAGCTCCCCGGCCACGGATTTGAGCGCCCGGGCCGCCTCCTTCGTCAGCAGCGCGACGGGTTCCTCGTAGCCGTCGATGCGCTCTCCGATGAAATTGTAGGAAGAATGATAACGGATCTCCTGCACGATGCTGGGCACAAAATCCGCCAGCACCACAAAGCCGGAGGGATTCATCGTCACACTCTGCTTGTAGTCCATGAAATTGCCTCCCATCATGATCCTTCTGTTATTATATAACAAAAAAATGCAAAAGCAAAGCTTTTTCAAGAAGAAAATAAAAGAAAATCGCCGTTTCCGGCGATTTTCTTTTATTTGCATAGCATAGAAATTTATTCCCGATTCCGTCTCATTCGGGAAGCTCCGTGAAGTAGATGTTGGTAAAGGGCTTGGGCTGCCAGAAGGAGAATCTGAGGTCGTCGTAATCCGCAGTGTTGTAGGGAATCAGGCCAAAGCTGCCCTGGTTCCGGTCGAAGAACAGAGCCCATTCAAATTCCTTGGAGATCACGCAGTGATTTCCTCACCGAAAAAAGTGTAAGCTTCAATGCGCGACGTTTTCTATTTTACAAAATCTTCCGGAAAATGCAGGCTATTTCTTCGGGAAAAATATCATTGAGCATGGATACCCGATATGCACAGGTTGTGGAAAAAGCTGCCAACTGTCAGCGCAGGAAAAAGGGGACCCCACGCGAGCCCAGCGGAGCGGGTCGCGTGGGGAGAAGGAGGAGGGATGCTGCGGATATGGAGTTTTCGCAGTTCTGTAAGGAATCTGCGGAAACGGAATGGAGCAGCATTCTTCCGACGTGGTGCGAATATTGATAACGGACTTGATAAATCGTTGTTTTAACGGAGCTGAATGTACATATTCATCGCACCATTGCTGCCAAAACGCACATTTTTGTTTTCCGCCGTTCTGTTATACAGTAACGGCGAAGGGAGGCGGAGACGCTATGAGATACAAGAAGCAAGAAAAACGGTACCTTGCTCTGGACTACTACGAATGGAAAGAGTTGGTCAACGTGATCAACGAATACCGCAAGTTGGTCATCGACGAGGGCGGATATGTGGATTTCATCAATGAGATCCTGCTCAAGCTCATTGAAGCGCCGACCAAGAAAATCAAGGTTATGGAGGGTTCAAAATGAAAGACGAATTCATCAGCAAGATCGGCGTTTGGGGACAGCGCCATTACAATTATCTGAAGAAGCACAGCCCCGCTGTTATCAACGTCATGCGAATAAAGGGAACGCTGGAACAGTATCTGACTGATCTTGACCGCGACGCGCAGGAAAGCTATGAGATGCTTGTCCGTCAGTACGCAGAGATCGAGGGCGTCACAGAAGCGCTCAAAGCAGCAGATAACCTCGAATGGACGCGCCGCATGAATTCTATCCGCAACCGCGTCGAAGAATTTGTTTTGAGTGATTTCGTAAACGCGTAAACACAGATAAAATGAAGTGAAAACCCAACGAGTAAACGGTAAATGATCCGTACTGTTAGCGTCGGGTGATTCTAACCTTTCACCCGACGCTAACATATTATTTATTGTTCCGCAGTTGAATCAGCTCAAAACACCTGTTGGAGAGCAGGTTAGAGAGACAGAAAGCGTCCGATTCAGGACACCCAAAAGAGCAAATGTGCAGGATGCTGTTGCTGTATTACCAGAGCAGGAAGCATTGCCTGATACAAAAGGCCAAAAACTATTGAACACTTGATAACTGTAGTAAGCGGTTGTCGCTGTTGCGGTAGTACCGTCATAAGTGAATGTTCCCTTAACTGAGACAGAAAATTGCGCTACATCATTAGAATCGTAGTATTGATTTGTTTTGGTTCCAGTAATTGTCGCCCTGTCCAAAATGTGCTGCACAACAGTAATCGTTGTAATACAGTAGCTCCCGTCCTCAAAGTAGGTAATTGCAACACTTTCCGAATTAGTCGGCGTCTCTGCGTTCACGCTTGTCGGGAAAAGACTGACAATCAAGTTAATACAAACCAAGATAATCAACATTCGTTTCATTTTTTGCATCCTCCTACGGTTTTTGTTCTGTTGAATACCAAGTAGTATTCGGGTCATCATAATCATCTCCATAAATAATATAAGTCTTAACAAACTTCGGCTCATGGGAGTTGATAAAATGAACGGCAAGGGCAAAAGCAACACAAAGAACTGCAAACGTGATTGCCGCAGCAACCACATGTCTGCGTTTTCTTCGCTTCTGTTCAGTTCGGATTTCTCCAGGCTCCAGGGAAGCCTGGAGTTGCGCCGCGACAACTTCAGGGGTGCCTATTTGCTCATACAACCCCTTCATGGAGATTGTGTCTGGCAATTCCCGCTCGAGCAACTCGTCCTTCAACCCAGCAAGCAGTGCTTTCCTGTGTTCTTTGCCGCATAGTATTCGCTGTCCAACTTGCTTGCAATAGTGCACAATCTTGTCATTTTTCATGGTCTTGTTCCCCCGTAATGTCTGAAAACAATCGGTCAAGCTCTCGGTATTCCCGCAAGGTTTTTTTCAGGTATTCCGTGCCGCTTTCCGTAATCCGATAATAGCTTCGCGCTCTTCCGTCCACAATGACGCAGGAATCCTCCGCAATGAATTCCTGCTCCTGAAGCCGGAACAACACCGGATAGAGAACGGACAGAGCCAGCGCCCCGCCGCTCTGTGCCGAGATTCTGGAAGAAATCTCGTACCCATACATTGGTCGCTCCCGCAGCATGGCCAGTACAAGCAGCGGACTAACCGCACGCTTATAGTATGCTGAAAAAGAATGGCTTGCCTCTACCACTGCTGCACCTCCTAACTTTTTTCATTTATAGTTATATCACATATAAACAAAAAATCAATATATTGGATTGACATATATATTAAATTGTGCTAAAATAATCAAGGACATCCGGGATGTCATTCGGTAGTTTGGCCTACGCATCGCGAAGCGCAGGCTGCAAAACAATACACGCATAAAGGAGGTATCTTGTATCATAAAAAAAGCAATGGCTCTTGTTCTTGTAGTGTTTTTACTCTTTCAGATGATGCCAATGGTTGAAGCAACGACAAGCAAGGAAGACAAAGAGCCCGGCGGCGAGCGCCCTGCTGCTAGGTATACTGTATGCCGCTCGACTAATCTTTTTGACTCAGGCGGTAATCCTATTGCGACTCTTTCTCCAGGCACTAAGGTTACCTATAGTTCAGGCACATGGACTTTTGGAAATCCTACTGCAATCTATGTATACTATGGATCAACTTATGGGTATGTTCTTTCAAACTATGTTTGTCCTACTTATGATTGTTATAATGTAACAGTATCGTCCACCTACCTTTACACAAATCTGACAGGCAGTAGCTATAACTATAGTTTAAGTTATGGTACATATCTGTACATTCCTGGATATAGTGGTGGCGGCACACGAGTATATGCGCAAATTGCTTCTTCGAGTAATTATGGAGGAGCTGGGTATGTTACTCGCGCAGATGTCTCATGAGTAAGTAAAAACAGAGGGGCAACTGCTCGGTTTCTTAGAAATGAGCTGGTGTCCCTCTGTTGTAAAACCGGTATTGGTGCGTTTTGACTGGAGGTTCCATATGAAGTCTGCCATTCATTCAACGCTGTTCTGCGTGGCAGTTTTTCTTGCTGTGCTTCTTGCTGCCTGCAAGAATGAGACTGTGCCCTCTAAATCCGTGGAAGAGACTCTCCACGTTGCGTCTGTAGAAACTCCTGACTATTACGGGCAGACGTGCAGCTATGACGCTGATAGCCTGTATGAAATATGGCCGGAAGGCGACGGATACCTGCTAAGCACATCGTATGGCGTATACAGGATAGACAACAGCTTTCACCGGACTGATGTGTCCGATATGGAACAAATATACGTGATTTCCCTCCGAAAAGACGGACGGCTTCAAATCGTCGACGGTGAAGATGGCTATGAAATCCGGGCCAAAGACGGCACGATCTTTCCAGTGAAATCAAGAATCGGATCAGCTCCAATCCAGCTCATCCAAGTAGCAAACTCCATCTGGCTTTGCGATGGGAGCGCGTTATATCGAAATGGGGTCGTGCTCGAACTTCCGAGAGACGCAGATTACTACTGGGAAGCCCGTGCTCTGATTGAAACACAAGACGGCCTTTTTGCTTGCCTAAGCCGTTTAGATGCAGCGAGCTATAAACCGATTTCTGGCGTTCTTTTACTCCTTGATGGGACGGAAACATCTCTGACTCCGGAGCACGGACTCGCCTTACCTGCGGAACTTTTGGATGCAAAATCCTGCTGCCCTCCAGAAACCGGTTTAATTGTTTCAGCAGGGAAGCTGTGGCGTCTATCGGGCGACTGTTTTTCCCCTGTGGCCGATTTGAACCATTGCGGTGTGAATTCTGCCAACCTTCTGCGGGTGCTGATGCCAGACTTCAGTACGATCCTCTGTCTGGAAAAGCGGAGCCTTTTGGTGCTGGATTCCCGCGAACAGGCAGCGGAAACCGGGCAACACGACCCGGTGGAGTCGAAGACACTACTGATTGGAACAATCGGCGAATACCCGACCTTTTCGGAATTTATTTCCTATTTCAACCGAACCCACACGGAATGGAAGTTTGACAAAAAAGTGTATACAGATGCTGAGGCGCTGAATCGCGGCCTCCTGACCGGTGAAATCGATTTCGTTGGCGACTCTGACCTGCTGCTTCTGAACAATTATGGGGAAAAGGGATTATTGCAGGATTATACGATTTCAGCCCCTGAAATGATCCAGTCCGATTCTCTTTACCAGAATATGATCAATGGGCTTCAGACAGATGGGAAGCTATATTGTCTGCCAGGACTTTTGGTTCCATGTGTCAGTTTGATGCCCTCCCGTTACTGCGTCGAATCAGATACATTTAATAGTTTATCTGCTCTGACTGTATTTTTGGAAGAGAAGGAACCCGAGGCACTTCGAGAGACAACAAAAGAAGCAATGTTCAGCAGGTGGTTTGAGGCATCCTTACAGCATTGGATCGATTTTGATAATCATACTGCCTGTTTTGACAGTTCGGAATTCATTGCGTTGCTTCGATTCTGCAACCAGTGTGCACAGACCCCGGAGGAAGCTTCGGCTTTTCAAAAAAACGGATCGGATTCAGAAGCAGAAAACACTCTTTTTCAGCTTGACCATCAACTGCGGTATTCTTATGCTGCAGCCTTCAACTATCAGTATTTTAGTTTACCTTTCCCAGAATTGAGCACTATACGCCTGGATGCATTCTTCTATCTGGCAGCCGCAGCGGATACGGATGGGGGTGCCGTCCGTGCTGTTATGGAGACGGTTTTGTTTGACGAGGGATGGCACCGATACATTAGGACGCAATCAAGCTTTTCAAACGCAATTGAATCCGTGTTTCTCAATCGAGAATGGACCGAAGCCGACCAGACACAACGAACGGAGGAGTACCTGTCCAGTTCCGTAATCGTGCCGGAGGCTGAGGTGATTTTTCTCGCTTCCATGGAGACAGTAGATTGCCTTCTAAAAGAAACAAATCGATTCCTAAACGTGAGCACTTCTTTGGATTTTGTTTATTCGGAAGCCCAGGCTTTCTTTAACGGCGACTGTACCGCTGAGGAGGCTGCCCGGCGTATCCAGAACCGAGTGGAGATCTATCTGGCTGAACGAGGTTGATATGAAGAAGCGTTTGTCAGCAAAAAAACCGCATACATTCTTCTTCCTGCTTCCAAGTCTTCTTGGTGTGGCGCTTTTCTTCGTCCTGCCCTTTGGGATGGTGCTTTATTACAGCCTGGTGAACCGGCCTGTGAACGGGGAATTTGTGGGGCTGCAAAACTTCAAAAGCCTGCTGCAAAACAGAGCTTTTCTGCTTGGCGCAAAGAACACCACGATCCTGATCGGCCTCTCGGTACCTCTGGCGGTGCTGCTGCCTTTGAGATTGGCGCTCTGGCTGGAACGGGCGATCCCGATGAAAAGCCATCTTCGCACGGCCTTTCTCAGTCCCATGCTGGTGCCCGTCGCTTCCGTCATTCTGGTCTGGCAGGTGCTGTTTCATCAGAACGGAACCCTCAACGCCTATTTAGGAACCCGTTTGAATTGGTTCCATTCCCCCTGGAGTATTCTCATGGTGCTGCTGCTTTTCCTTTGGAAGAACGTCGGCTACCATACGATCCTGTTTACGGCTGCGCTGGCGGCCATCCCAAAAGCGTATATTGATATGGCAAATTTGGACGGTGCGGGTCGAAGCAGGCAGTTCTTTGCGATCAAGCTCCATTTTCTCGCGCCGACGATCTTTTTCGTGGTTCTGATGAGCCTGATTGCCTCCATGAAACTCTTCCGGGAGGTCTGGCTCCTGACGGGCTCCTATCCCTACGAGACCCTCTACCTGCTTCAGCACTTTATGAACAACACCTACCGCGCCATGGACTACCAGAAGCTCAGCGCCGCTGCATTGCTGCTGGCCGTCGTCATGGGTGCGGGGATCTCCGTCCTGCTGGGCGTGGAATCCCGGCTCGACCGCGACACCGAAAACGAATAAGCATGAAAAAACAACGATTGAAAGACGGCTGCCTCTGGCTGGCGCTTGTCATACTTGCAATTCTGTTCGTCCTTCCGACGGTGCTGACCGTCGTCAATTCCTTCCTTTCCGCCGCGGAGATCGAGCGCAGCTACGGAGCCGCTCTGGGCAGCGGCGGGTACATGAAGGAGCGGATCATCCTGAAGCTGGTGCCCGATATCGTCACAGGGGAGCAGTACAAGACCTTCCTGCTGCAAAGCCCGGAGTACCTGCAAAAGTTCTGGAATTCCGTGCTGTACACGGTTCCCATCACTGTGCTGCAAACGCTGATTTCCGCATTGGCGGCCTACGGCTTTTGCCGAAAACCATCCCGGCTGCGGCGGACGATCTTCTTCGGGTATTTGGTGCTGACCCTGATGCCCTATCAGGTGACCCTTGTGCCGAATTACCTGGGCAGCAAGTGGCTGAAAACCTATGATACGATCTGGGCGATCCTGTTGCCGGGCATTTTCTCTCCCTTTGCCGTTTTTCTACTGACGAAGTACATGCAGCGAATCCCAAAGGCATATCTGGAGGCTGCGCAGCTGGACGGAGCCAATGAATGGCAAATCTTCCGCAGAATCTTCCTGCCCCAGTGCAAAAGCGCCTTGTTTGCTGTGGGGATGCTGATTTTCTTCGACTACTGGAACATGGTCGAGCAGCCAATGGTGCTCCTGGAAAGCGAGGATTTGCAGCCCCTCTCCCTCTATCTGAGCAAAATCAACCAAGGCGAGCTGGGACTGGCCTTTGCCGCAGCTGCGATTTACATGATTCCCTGCCTGCTGCTCTTTGCCAATGGCGAAAAACACCTGGAAGAGGGGATCGTAACGGGAGGCGTCAAATGAAACAACGAACCTGGGTGAAAAAAGCAGCCGTTGTGTTTTTCGCCATGATGCTGCTCCTGACCTTCTTTTCCGGCACGATCCGAAATTGGACCCTGCCGCAGGTCACGACCAAGCCCGTTACCGCCGGCGCCATCACCCCAGTGGTGAGCGGAGCCGGTCTGACGGAGGCCGGAGCCATGACAGAATTAACAGCACAGCACAAAGGCACCGTGCTTGCGCGATTTGCCGCGCCGGGTGAAGCGGTCAAAGCAGGGAACGTGATTCTGAAGCTGGAATACCGGGACGACGGCAGCCTGGCAGCAAAGCAGGCCGAGCTGGAGCAGCAGGAAAAAGCCTATGCCGAGGCCGTGCTGAACGCGTCTCTTACCTCCGACGCCTCCGCATGGACGGAGTATCAGATCATGCGGAACAATCTGGAGGACGCGAAGCAGCGGCAGGCTCGCTGCGAGGAATACACGGAAAAGCGGAACGCGCTCAACGAGCAGCTTTCCGCGGCGAATGATTCGCTGTTGCAAGCGCAGGACGCCTATCACGCAGCCGTGGATGCTGCTGCGGCGGAGGCTGATACTGCACGCGAGGATTTGCTTGCCGCACAGCGGAAACAGGAAAACGCACAGGCAAATTACAACTATCAAGCTTCCGTGAATCCAGAATCGGAGGCCTGCGCCGATGCAAGGGCAGCCCTGGACGCCGCAAACGCAGCGGTCTTGGCCTCCCAGAACCGTTGCTACGAAGCGGATACCCTTCTGCAAGAACTCGTATCACAGCATAAGCCTGCGCTGGACGCGGCGCAGCAGGACGCGGAGTCCTTGAACGCGCAGATTTCGGCGCTGGAAATGGAATACGTCGGCTGTACCGATGAAACAGCCTGCGAGAACGCGGTGCTGTCCGCTAAAAGCGCCCTTGCCGCCTATTATGAACGGCAGCAGAACGCGGCGATACAGGATGAGCTGACAGCAGCGCGGCTTGCGGAGTTGGAAACGCGGATCGGGAAGACGCGGCAGGAGCTTGCCGAACTGGAGGCGAAGCTCGGGGAAACGGACGTATGCGTTGCGTCTGACGGAATCATTGGCAGTCTGCTTGAATCGGATTCGTTTGAGGCAGGCGAAACGCTCGCCTGTCTGCAAAGCACGGAGGCCTTCACCCTGCGCTGCTCCGTTCCGCTCGTGGACGCCGCGCTGCTGACGGTTGGTGATGAGGCTCGGATCACGAACCAATCCGGCGGCGGAAGCAAGGCTGTTTTGACCGCGATTGAGGCGGATCAAACGGATCCCGCGAATCGGAAGACCCTCTGTTTTGCGATCACCGGGTCAAACGCGGCACCGGGACAGTATCTGACGTTAACTGTGGCGCTGAAAACCACCAAGCACGATCTGGTCGTCCCCAATGCAGCGCTCTACAAGGATTCCATCGGGTCATTCGTCTACGCAGTGGAAACAAAAACTACGCCGCTCGGCTCCAGATCTAAGGTACGCCGCGTGGACGTGGAGCTCATACGGCAGGATGACAGCTATAGCGCTATCAGCGGGGAGTTGACCGCACGGGACTACGTTGTGATCCTGTCCAGCGTGCCGCTGTCCGACGGCCAGGCCGTGCGCTTCGGAGATTGAGTCATGCGCAGCAGTACTGTAGGGGCGGTCGGCCGCCCGCCCAAGGAACCGGCCGCAGGGATGCAGAGAATAAGCATTGTCGTTACGCTGTTGCTCGCAGTCGTACTCCTTTTCTCCATCCGTTCCATTCACGCCATCCTATCAAGCCAGACGCTCCAATACGAGGCAGAACGTTGGCGGGGGGCGTCGGAGCAGACCTATTCTCAGGTTTCCGTCTTCTGGAACGAGGGCGAAATGGACGTCTCCCAGGCAGAAACGTTGACAACTGAACTCCGCGCTGCCTTCCCAACGGAAGAAATCCCGCCCTTTGTCACAGCCTGGGGTACAAAAAGCTCCGGTCTCGCCGCCTACGAGCGTCGTACAGCGGAGACGGAGCTGTGGTACGTATCAAAGGATTTTTTTACGCTGCACTCCTTCCCCATGACGGAGGGAGGCGCCGCGAGCTTCGCTTCCGACGGTACCGAGGCAATCCTGAACGAGGCGGCGGCCTATGCGCTCTTCGGCTCCTTTCACTGTCTTGGAGAGTACGTGCAAATCAACGATGCCGGGCGGCGCGTGATCGCCGTACTGAAGGAGCCGGACGACGCGGCAAATAAATCCGCTTTCGGCAATACGCCGCGAATCTATCTACCGATTACGGAGGACGCAGAGGTGAGCTTCTATGAAGCCGTGCTGCCGGAGTATTACGGCGGCTACGCCGCGCAGCGCCTCCAAAACGCAACGGGGCAGGTTGTCACGAGCTCTACGGGCCGCTTCCGTCTGTCCCGCCTATGGAAGAAAGCAAAGTCCTTCTTTCAAGCACCGCCGGAAGCGACGCCGCCCTTCCCACCCTGGGAGCAGGCCGCCCGCCTCGCAGAGCGAAAGCTCTGTGCTTGGCAGTGCATTTTAACCCTTTCAAATATTCTTCTGCTGTGGCTGCTGATCAAATTTGCTTTATTATTATTTGCAAAGAGTTCGCTTAAGAAGCAACGTTAATAATTGGCTCGTGCGAATTGCAAGCGGGAGCGAAAGCTGACAAATATGCATTATTTAGTGTTTTCCATCATCGACAACGCAGGATAATTCTTAATTGCAGAAATGCGACGAAATATCTCATTGCCTCCCGAATAATTGGGAGGCTTTTCTGCTATAAAGCGACGAATAACTTTTTGACGTTTTTGGAAAGATGATACTTTTTTGCCTTTTGTGCTGGCTACCTTTTGAGGGAGTGTTTTCAATTTTTATTTTGAGGTTGCCCTTTTTCCCCTTCTTCGATTGCTACATTATAGAGAAATCTTTTTGAGAAATGTAAACTTTTTGAAAACAATTACGAAAAAGGTTAATTATGAGCCATTCTCGCTGCCTACCTTATGAGGAGACTTTTTCTCACAGCTTAGTTGTGGCCGTTCTCGACTGATTCCTTTTTATCGGTAAAAGTAAATTTTTTGTAAACATTTCGGAAAACGGGTGATTTTTGGTCTTTTTCGCTGGCTACCTTATGAGGGGATCTTTTTTGCAGGCCGATCCGAATGTTGAAAAACGCCGAAAGGCAGAAAGGAGGAATCTGAAATGACAGACGAAGAAAAGAAGCTCTTGCAGGCAAAACACAGGTTGGAAGAAGCACAGATGCGGAATCGCTCGAAGGAACACAAGGCGCGGACGCGGCGGCTGATCCAGGAGGGAGCCATCCTGGAGAAGGTCTTTCCCTGGGCGGCAGGCCTGGATAATCTCGCGGAGCTGGAGGCAAAGCTGTTCGCCATTTCCAGAAGAACGACGCAGGACTGACGAGGCTTTTCCCGAAGGGCGCACTTACTCACCACCGCGAAGCGGCGGTCGTGCGCTCCTGCGGAGAGCCGGAACAATGATCGCGATCCCGAACGGAGGTAATGTTTATCGCGATATTTCATTTAGAAGCAAAACCTGTCACAAGAGGAGAAGGCCGCTCTGTTGTGGCGGCAGCAGCCTATATCAGTTGTTCTTTTATCTACAACGACTATGACGGCCTTCCGCACGATTATTCTCGCAAGCGCGGCTTGAAATACGAGCGCGTCTTTCTCCCGGCGCACGCGCCGCCCGCGTGGAAGGATCGCGCGGTACTGTGGAACGTCGTCGAGGCAGCCGAGAAAACCAGGGACAGCCGCCTTGCCCGCGAGATCATTGTGGCGCTTCCGATGGAACTGACCCTTTCGCAGAACGTCCGACTGCTTGAAGAATACGTGCAAGCGCAGTTCGTCTCCGACGGAATGTGTGCCGACGTCTGTATTCACGACGGTGACAGCCATAATCCGCACGCACATATTCTTCTCACGATCCGCCCGCTGAACCAAAACGGAAGCTGGCAGGCCAAGACCGAAAAGGAATACCTGTGTGTGAAGGACGGAATTGAACAGGGCTTCACCGCGGCAGAATACCGCTCCGTGCAAAAGGACGGATGGGAAAAGCAGTATCTTTACCGCGTCGGCGGTCTGCGTCGGTATCTGCCGCCCTCGCAGGCCGCAGGATACGAACGCTTATCCAAGCACCCCAAAAGCACGCCACGCGGCAGGCAGAATCCGATCTCCCGGCGCTGGAACAGCCCGGAGCAATTGACCGTCTGGCGCAAAACGTGGGCGGAGGCGATCAACAAGCATTTGGAGCTGGCCGGGTTCGACGTTCGCGTGGATCACCGCAGCTTCAAGGATCAGGAAATTGACCGTCAGCCGACGATCCATGAGGGCGTATTTGCAATCCGTATGGAGCGCAAGGGCAGGCGGTCTGACCGTTGCGAGCTGAACCGCAGGATCTTCAAGGACAACAGCGCCCTGGCGTATTGGGCGGAAACGGTCGTCTTGCTGACAAAAGCCGTCGTACTTCTGATCCCCGTAATCGCAAACGTGTTGGAGACAATTCGTGTGCGGCTGCTTGTTCTCCTGTACGACTGGAAATACAACAAGGTCAGAATAGACGAGCAGCGGGACGAGATCGCCAAAATGAAGAAAGCCCTTCCGTATATCCAGCCGACCATTGATACGCTCGCCCAAAAGCAGAACGAAAAGGCAGCCCTTGAAAAAGAACTGCAACACACGCCCGGCCTATTCAAGAAACGGCGTAAGGCAATTGAAACACAGCTTTTCGGCCTGACAGAAGAGATTTCCGAGTGGATGACGGAACACGACCGTTTGAGCCAGCTTGCCGGCAGCTCCGTTGCATTTGCACAACAGCGAATCAAAACGGCGGAGGAGCGCTTGGGACAACTGGAAGCATTGAGCAAACAGCTTGACGACGCAATCGACGAAGCCGTTGAAACCTTCAAGGCAAAGGAAAAAGAGGCAGCTTCCCTCGATCAAGAGAAGCTGCGCAACGAGCGCTTGCGGCTGCGCCCGGAGAAATACGCGGAAGCGTATGACGTCATTGAAAAGCAACACTGGATCTGCGATATGGATTGCCTCCAAGCCAGCCAGAAAAACGCCGCGGCACTTTTGGGCGAAGAAGCAGACGCGCAGATCGTATTCCCGAAGCAAAAATCCAGGCAACCAACTTTAATCAAGCACAGAGAAGACATTGAACGATAATCAACGTGACAATTACGGCCCGCTGTTGGCCTGACATATATTTTTCTGCACCTCTGTAAAAACAGCAAAAATATGTTTTGAAGGAGGTTTTCCCATGAAGATGGAAACCAAAGAAGCGGCCAAAAAGGCCGCAAAGAAGAAGGACAGCGTTGTAATTGACAAGAAAGACGCTACCGTGACCGATACCGAAATCAAGGTCAACGTCGCCGAAGCAAAGCCGGAGGCTGCCGCGCCGAAAGCAAAGTCGCTGATCATCAAGCTGGAGGATTTGGAGCCGTTCAAGGAACATCCGTACAAGGTGATCGAGAACGACAGCATGACCGAGCTGATCGACAGCATCCGCGTTCACGGGATTTTGAACCCGCTGCTTGTCCGTCCGCTGGAAAGCAAGGATGGCAGGTATGAGATCATTTCCGGGCATCGGCGCTTCTTTGCCGCGCAGAAGCTCGGCATGAAGAAAGTGCCGTGTACCGTCCACTACGTCGACCGCGACGCCGCAACCGTGATGATGGTGGACTCCAACTGCCAGCGCACCGAGTTGCTCCCGTCCGAGAAAGCGTTTGCGTACAAAATGAAGATGGACGCGATCAAAAGAATGCCCGGCAGAAAACCCGCTGAAAATGTGTCTCCAGTGGAGACACAAAAACGTTCGAGCGAAATCATCGCCAAAGAAGCTGGGGAGAGCAGAGCGCAGATTGACCGCTATATTCGTCTGACCTATCTTGTCTCCGAGCTTTTGCAGTTCGTTGACGAGGGCAAGATCGGGATGCGCCCCGCCGTCGAGATGTCTTATCTCGACGAAGAAACCCAGCGCTGTATCGTTGACCGAATCGACGACAGCGGCAAGACGATCTTTCCGTCCCACGCGCAGACGCGCCGCATCCGTGAGATCGTCGCAAAAGACGGCAGTATTTCTTACGATGACGTTGCGGCAATCATGGACGAGCAGAAGCCGAATCAGATCGAAAAGGTGTCGATCCGGCGGGAGGATCTGACAAAGTACTTCCCGCCGTCCTACACGCCGGAGCAGATCATCAAAGCTATCCTTGGAGCCCTCGAAAAGCAAAAACAGCAGGAGCTCCAAAGGAAAGAACGTCAACGTGATATGAATGCGAGGTAAGCAGGATGGGAGGAAACTGGATCATCGGTCTCGGTGCGGGAGAACACTCATATCAGATTGGAAGCGTAACGTATATCGTAACGTCTCACTTTGCAGAGCCGGGAAGCAAGCACCGACAGACGCTCGCAGACAAAATGAAATCCTTTATTGGAAGTGACTTTGCAGATTTGACAGCAGAACCAAGCCCGGATATAATTGACACTGAATATGTACGTTCGGCTGCCGGGAAGGAGGACGCATGCAGTCGAAATCAAAACTGAATAAAATCGCTGGTACAACCGCGCTCTACTGCCGTCTGTCCCGTGACGACGGCGCTGAGGTGGAAAGCAACTCCATTGCCAATCAAAAACGGATGCTCGAAAAGAAAGCAAAGGAGTACGGGCTGAGCAATACACGGTGCTATGTGGACGACGGATATACCGGCACCAACTTCAACCGTCCCGGTTTTCAGCAAATGCTGGACGACATAGAGGCGGGCTATATCACAACCGTGATGGTGAAAGACCTGTCCCGTCTCGGCAGATACGCGCCGACCGTCGGAATGTACATGGACAACTACTTCCCCGAACACGACGTCCGCTTTATCGCTGTAAACGACATGGTTGACAGCAATGACGGTGAAAACGAAATTGCTCCGTTCAAAAACGTCATGAACGAGATGTACGCCCGCGACATCAGCAAGAAGGTACGCTCGGCACATCGTATTCGCGGGAACTGCGGAGAGCCGCTCAGTCAGCCGCCCTATGGGTATATCAAGGACCCGCTGAACAAGAAAAAGTGGATCATTGAGCCCGGCGCAGCGGAGGTCGTGCGCGAGATCTTCAAGCTGTGTATGGAAGGAAACGGAAACGAGAAAATCGCACGGATTCTGTCAGAGCGCAAGATTGTAAATCCAACGTCATACTGGCGGGAGCGTGGGAGCGGACGCGGCGGGAAAAAGCCGCCGAGCGACCCGTGCAAGTGGAAAGGTGTTTCGGTCTGGGCCATCCTGCAAAACCAAGCGTACTGTGGCGATATTATCAACTTCAAGACCTACTCCAAGAACTTTCGCAATAAGAAAAGGATTGCCAACGATCCCGAAAACTGGGTGATTTTCAAAGACGTTCATGAGCCGATCATCGAACGCGAGGTTTTTGAACGAGTGCAGGAGATCAAAGCCCAATCCAAACGCCGCGCGCCAAAGAACGACGACGGCGAAAAGCACCTGCTTTCCGGTTTTCTGTTCTGCGGTGACTGCCACGAAAAGCTCTGGTATCACACGAACACGATCAACAAGGAGATTCACTATTTTGCGTGTTCCAATTACGCCTCGGACTATCGCGGCACCTGCCCGACAAGACACTACGTCCGAGCTGACGCCATGGAGCAGGTCGTGATGCTGGAGCTGCGCCGCCTGGCCGCTTTTTTGCAGGACGACGAGGACGCCTTCATTGAGATTCTGACGAAAAAGACGAACGGCGATATTCTCAAGGAGCAGAAGTATTTGCAGGATGAGATCAACAAGGCTGCTGCCAGAAACGAGCGAGTCTCCGGCTTGTACGAAAGGCTCTATGAGGATTACGCGGAGAACAAGGTTTCAGAAGAGTGGTTCATGCACATGTCGCAGAAATACGAGGCAGAGCGGCTGGAACTGAAGAACAAAATCAGTCAGCTCCGCAGGCAGCTTTCCCAGGCAGACGCGCTCAAACTCGGCCAGCAGTCGTTTGTGAATGCGGTTCGTCGCTTCCTTCAGGTGCAGACGCTTTCCCGTCCGCTGCTCCAGGAGCTGATCGATCATATTGACGTGTTCGAGACGGAAGGCGTCGGCAAAAACCGCACGCAGCGCGTCGCGATCTACTACCGCTTCGTCGGGTACATTGAACTCCCGGAACTGCCGAAGCACAAGCAGAACGTGAGATCCGACACCCGTCGAGGCGTATCCGTCGAATACGTCCCGAAAACTCCCACGGCATAGTCATACCAAAGGATTTATGAAAACGGAGCAGGCTCAACCGAACCTGCTCCGTACACAGAAAACCGCGGGAATACAAAAGAAAATCGAGTATCCATAACTCAAGTCCGTTATGAATACTCGATATGGTGCCGCTGACCGGACTCGAACCGGTACGGATTTTACTCCGGCGGATTTTAAGTCCGCTTTGTCTACCTATTCCAACACAACGGCGTCTGGGGTATTGTAGCACGGTTTTTGGGTTTCGTCAAGACGGAATCCGCGGGGCATGGCCGGCGCTGCGGGATGGGCTGTTTATGCCTCGAACAGGAAGCGCTCCAGGGCGGCGGGGTCGGTGAAGCTCAGGGCGCAGTTGGCCTCCATGAACCGGCGGATCTCCGGCACGTCGTAGGCCCAGCAGGCCGCGGCAAAGGGGACCCCCGCGGCGCGGGCCATATCGTAGCCCGGCTTCAGGTCGTCCACCACCAGGGCCTCCTCCGGGCGCAGGCCAAAGCGCTCCAGGATCTGCTCCACGGCCCAGGGCTTGGGCTTGCGGCACTCCGGAGGCAGCTCCCAGCCGTAAATGGCGTCCGGCTCCGGCAGCTCGTTGGCGGCATAGTCCCGGCGGATATTGAAATCAAAGGAATGGGAGACCACGCAGACCAGCCCGCCCAGCGCCTTCTGGCGGCGGATGATCCGGGCCATGCCGGGGTAGGCCGTGGGGATATGATCGGTCACGTACTCCTTCCACATCTCCACTTCCCTGTCAAACTCCGCCTCGGTAAAGCCCAGGACGTCCCGGCAGTATTCGATGAAGCCGGGGTGGAAGTTCACGCGGAAATAGTCCTCCAGGCTGATGGTGTGGCCGGGCCGCAGCTCCGCCAGGGACACCAGAAAGGCCGGGTAGTGGACGTGGGCGGTGGAGTCCATGACGGTATCGTCATGGTCGAGGATCAGACATTTGTATTTCAGATTATGATTCATGGTTCATACAGTATAGCCGATAGCTCATAGCCTATCGTTCATAGCTTGTGGGTGTTCCCGGTTCCGTGTATGGGGTCGTACTGCCGGATCTCGGTGCAGGTTCCGTCCTCGTCAAAGTCGAACTCGACGATCCAGGGCATAACACCCACGATCTGCGCAAACTCCGGGTAGCCGAAAGAGCAGTCATAATAGTTGATAACAGTACTAAGAACCACGCCGTGGGTGCCGATCACAACCGTCTTCCCGGCATAGCGCCGCAGTACCGCTTCCAGGGCGGCCACACATCTGCTCTGGGCCTCCCGCAGGCTTTCGCAGCCGGGACGCTTGTAATTGAAGTCCTCCCACTGCCGTCTGACGAAGACGTCAAAGTCCTCGATCCAGCCCGGAAGCTCTCGTTCCCGGAAGCCATCCATCAATTTGACCTCAAAACCATGCGTTTGCGCATAGTCGGCTACGGTATCGACAGCCCTTCGGTATGGGCTCGACAGCACAGCGTCGATTGTCTTTGTAGAGAGGTATTCTGTGACGCGCTTTCGGTCCTCCATCCCTTGGGTCGAAAGTTCCCGGAGGCGCTCGTCGTGGTTTTGAAGGTTGGTGGCCGCGTGGCGGACGAAAATAATAGTTGTCATAGCGTTTCAAAAAACAGGGGGACGTTTTCCGTTCCCCCGTTTTCGTGTGGATGGGATGTGGTGGCGGTTGGCAGGCTCCGTGGGACGCCGGTGTGCGCCGCTACGGAGCGGTTCGTCGTCGGGGCCCCCCCTCATCCGCCCCAGTGTGCGCACTGGGGCACCTTCCCCCCAGGGGGAAGGCAACGAGGGGACGGCGGGCGCACACTGTGCGCCCCTACGGGTGGGTACAGGCGGGGGTGCGGGCGGCCAGTGGCCGCCCCTACGGAGAACGGATTCTTCGACTCCGCTGCGCTCCGCTCAGAATGACACGCGGGGCCCTAAATCGGCAGGAAAGCGCTGGCGACGCCGAAGTAGACCAGAAGCGACAGGGCGTCCACGATGGTGGTGATGAAGGGGCTTGCCATAACGGCGGGGTCGAAGCCCAGCTTCTTGGCAAACAGCGGCAGGGTGCAGCCGACGATCTTGGCAAACAGCACCGTGACCGACAGCGTGATGCAGATCACGCCGATGATCAGGAAGGGGCTGGAAACGCCGGCAAAGCTTCCCATGATCAGGTAGTCCACCAGGAAGATCTTGCCGAAGCAGGCGATCCCGAGGCTGATGCCGCAGAGGACGGCCACGCGGACTTCCTTCCAGATAATTTGCAGAATGTCCTTAAATTCGATCTCGTTCAGGCTCAGGCCGCGGATAATGGTGACGCTCGCCTGGGAGCCGGAGTTACCGGCGGTATCCATCAGCATTGGGATAAAGGCAGTCAGGATGACCAGCTTTTCCAGCGCGGACTCAAAGCGCGAAATGATCAAGCCTGTGAAGGTAGCGGAAACCATGAGGAGCATCAGCCAGGGGATACGGTTTTTCCAGATCTCAAAGGGGCTCATGCTCATGTAGGGCTTCTCCGAGGGGATGATAGCGGCCATCTTTTCGATATCCTCGGTGGCCTCTTCTTCCATGACGTCCATGGCGTCGTCGAAGGTGACGATACCGACCAGGCGGTTTTCGCCATCCACAACAGGCAGGGCCATGAAGTTGTACTTGGAGAACATCTGGGCGACCTCTTCCTGGTCGTCATGGGTGTTGACGGAGATGACCTTCTCCATCATGACGTCGGAGATGTGCTTGTCGTCGTCGTCGCAGAGCAGCAGATCCTTTACCGTGACGACGCCGATCAGCGTGCGATCCTTGGTGACGTAGCAGGTGTAGATGGTCTCCTTGTCGATGCCGGTGCGGCGAATGCGGGTAATGGCCTCCGCAACGGTCATTTCCGGCCGCAGGGAGATATACTCCGTGGTCATAATGGAGCCGGCGGAGCTCTCGGGATAGCGCAGGATCTCATTGATGGATCGGCGCATCTCCGGGTCGGCCTGGCTCAGGATCCGCTTGACCACCGTGGCGGGCATCTCCTCGATGATATCCACGGCATCGTCCACGAACAGCTCATCCAGGACTTCCTTCAATTCGGAGTCGGAGAAGCCGCGGATCAGCAGCTCCTGGGCCTCCTGATCCATCTCCACAAAGGTATCTGCCGCCAGCTCCTTGGGGAGCAGACGGTAGAGCAGGGGCAGACGCTCCTCCTCCATCTCGTTGAAGATGGCGGCGATGTCCGCCGGGTTCATGGTGATGAGAATCTCCCGCAGGGTGGCGTATTTCTTCTCCGCCAGCAGCTTCCGCAGGGTATTCTCCATGATGACGGTATGTTCTGCCATAGGGTTTCCTCCTTTTCAATTCTTTTGATTGACCCCCGCGAAGTGCGGCGGCCGGGTCGGGAATATGAAAAGCAGGCACTTGGCCGAAACTAATGGAACTCCCCGGCACACAAGGGAATTCCGTCTATGGGACTTCGGCCGGATGTGCCGCCGCTACTCCCTGCGTCCATGGTCGTTCACTTCCTTTTTGAATCAATTCGGTGCGTTTCGCACCTCTGTTTATCTTATACGAAGTTTCGGAAAAAGTCAAGAAAGAACGTGGCGGAAGCAAAAATATTCCGCGGCAGGCTTGACATCCTGAGACTGCTTCTGTATTCTGTTTGTATGCACTTTGATCCGCTATGATTTCCTGCAACGACGGCTTCCGTCCGGTGAGCTTTCTGCTGGAAGCGCTGGACGAGGACGCAGAATAAAACAACGCACAGGAGGATTGCATTATGCAGTATGATATCGTTTCTCTGTCGCAGCGTCCCGAGCTGTTTGACGCCGCTGCAGATTGGTTCAGCGGCAAGTGGGGCGTGCCGAAGCAGGCCTACCTGGACAGCATGGCTGAGAGCCAAACGAGCCAGACCGGCGTGCCGGAATGGTACGTAATTCAGGACGGCAGCGCAATCATTGCGGGTCTGGGCGTCATTGCCAACGATTTTCACAAGCGTCCCGACCTGACCCCGAACCTCTGCGCCCTGTTCGTGGAGGAGCCCTATCGGAAGCAGGGGCTTGCCAGACGCCTGCTGGATCATGCCTGCCGCGAGCTGACCGCCTGCGGGATCGAGACCGCCTATCTCATAACGGATCATACTGATTTCTATGAGCGCTGCGGCTGGGAATTCTTTACTATGGTGGAGGAGGACGGCGACCGCGCAAGAATGTATCGAAGACGGACAAAATGTGAATAATTCTGCATGATGATAGTTGCAATTCCGGCAGCTTGGTGGTAGAATGGGAAAATCATTATTCTGCAAGGAGGTATTCTCATGTTGAAACCAAAACGACTGCAACCCGGCGATACTGTCGCCATTGTCAGCCTCTCCGCCGGAACCCTGGGGGAACCCTGGGCCATCCACAAGCTGCACATTGCCCGGGAGCGTCTGGAAAACGACTACGGCCTGCGGGTCAAGGTCATGCCCAACGCCCTGAAGGGCCGGGAGTACCTCTACGAGCACCCGGAGGCCCGGGCTGCTGACTGGATGGAGGCCTTCCGGGATCCGGAGGTCAAGGCCATCTTCAACGCCATCGGCGGGGACGACACCATCCGGCTGCTGCCCTACATCGACTTTGATATCATCCGACAAAACCCAAAGATTTTCACCGGCTTCTCCGACACCACCTCCAACCACTTCATGATGTACAAGGCCGGCGTGATGTCTTATTACGGGGCCAGCATTATGACCAACTTCGCGGAGTACGTCAAAATCAACGACTACACCGCCGCCGCCATCCGCAATACCTTCTTTGAGCCCACGCCCGCCCGGGACATTCCCTCTGCTCCCTTCTGGTACGACGACGAGGACGAGAAGATTTGGTGGAAGGAAGAGAATATCAACACTCTGCGGCAGTATCACCCGGAGGAGATCGGCTATGAAATACTGCAAGGCAGCGGCGTGGTGGAAGGTGAGCTGCTGGGGGGCTGCATCGACGTGTTCCCGGAGCTGTTGGGGACCGCCATCTGGCCCGGTGTGACGGAATGGAAGGGGAAGCTGCTGTTCCTGGAAACCAGCGAGGTGGATATGCCGGAGCACTATCTCACCTGGCTTTTGCGGAACCTGGCTGCCCAGGGCATTTTCGACGTGATCTCCGGCATCCTGGTGGGCAAGCCCGCACGCCGGAGCAAGTACGAGCCCTACAAGGAGGTCTATCGGAAGGTAGTGGGCTTTGAGGCCAAGCGGCCCGATTTGCCCATCCTCTACAACGTCAACTTCGGCCACGCGGAGCCCATCGGGATTCTGCCCATCGGCGCCCGCTGTCGCCTGGACGCGGACAACAAGACCCTGACGCTCCTGGAGCCCGCCACAGATTAGGAGGAACTGCCATGAACATTTGCTATCGCCCGGCTGCGCCCTCTGATGCGGCACAGCTTTTGGAATACCTGAAACAAATCGGCGGCGAGACGGATAATCTGACCTTCGGCGCAAACGGCATTCCTTACACCGTGGAGCAGGAGGCCGAGGTTCTGAAGCGTTTTGCCGAAAGCCACCACAGCCGTCTGTTTCTGGCCCTGGACGGGGACAGGATCGTGGGCAACGCCTGTGTGGACGGCTTCGGCAATCCTCGGTTCCGCCACCGCTGCAATCTGGCAATTTCCGTCCTGCGGGACTACTGGGGCCGGGGCATCGGCACGGGCCTTATGGAGCGGATGCTTGATTTTGCCCGGCAGATCGGCGTGGAGCTGGCCTCCCTGGAGGTGCGCTCCGACAACGAGCGGGCCAAGGCCCTCTACAGGAAGTTCGGCTTTCAAAGCTTCGGCACGTTCCCCAGGTACTTCAAGATCAACGGCCGGTACTTCGACGTGGATTGCATGACGCTGGAGCTGACAGAAGGAAGTAATAAGTAAGAGGTAAGAGGTAAGAAGTGAGAATCGGCAGATGGGTAAGCCGATCCCGTGGTGCACACGCTGTGTCGCTGCGTGACATTCCCCCCCACCTGCCGTAGGGACGAGCACCTGTGCCCTTCATGGGTATTGCTCGTCCGGCATTCGGAACGAATGCAATTTGCCGGAGGCAAATCCAACCGGGTTTCGTCATTGTACTCTGACGGATCGCCTTGCAGGCGATTGTTTGCTTCGCAAACGCGGACGAGCACTGCTCGTCCCTACAGCGCAGAAGGGGTTGCTTCTTCCGACCTACATCATGCAAAGCGGCTGAATGGACGCAGGGAGTATCCTGCTTCGTCGCAGAAAGGATGAAACGATATGCCGGATCCCGCTCATTGGAGAATTGAATCAGTAGATGCAGCCAATCTGTACCAGGCCGCAGAAATCCACGCCGTCAGCTGGCGGGCTTCCCACGCCGATCTCTGTACGCCGGATTTCATTGCCGCTCATACAACGGAACGGCAACGGGAATACCTGCGGAAAAAGCTGGAAACCGGCAGCCGAATCTTTCTGCTGACGGACGAGATCCCCGTGGGGCTGGTGGCCGTCACAGGGAACGTGATCGAGGATCTGTACGTCCTGCCTGACCGACAAGGACGGGGCTGTGGCACTGCCCTCCTGCGCTTCGCAATCCAGCAATGCGCCGGGATGCCAACTATGTGGGTTTTGGAAACCAATCAACGTGCCGCCCGGCTCTACGAACGAGAGGGCTTCCGGCCAAGCGGCAGAGTCAACCGGGACAACGGCCCGCTGGCGGAAATCGAGTACACAAGAAGCGAGGATGACAGATGATGCAGTCAAGTAATATGAGCCATACAGACAAGAAGGAATACAACTGCGGCTTCTCCGTGGAGCAGAATTGGTTCCGCTACCGGGCCGCCGCTATCATTGTGGAGGACGGCTGCGTGCTCTTTGCAGGCAACGAAGCGGAGGATTATCTCTACTCCATCGGCGGGGCCGTACACATGGGCGAGACCGCCGAGGATGCGGTGAAGCGGGAGGTTTTGGAAGAGACCGGCGTTTCCTACGAGGTGGACCGTCTGGCGGTGATCCACGAGAATTTTTTTGCGGAACAGGCCGGTTCCCTGCAGGGGAAAAGCTGCCACGAGGTTGCCTTCTATTTTTTGATGAAGCCCCGAGGAAGCAAGGAACTCCACAGCAACAGCTACACCCAGGGCGTCCGGGAGACCATGCACTGGATCCCCATTGGGGAGTTGGAACGCTATAAGGCCTTTCCCACCTTTATGAAGGCCTATCTGCAATCGGAGCACAAGGGGATCGAGCACATCGTCACAGACGAGAGGGTCTCCCCTGCTGCGTCTGCCGCGGGAGAAAACCCGCCCGTCAGCCTGCGGCCCTTCACCGACGAAATGTACCACGCCTACTACAAAGAATATGAAAACGACCCGGAGCTTTTTCTGGACAGGAGCGACTGCAAGCCCTTTGTCTACTCCCCGGCGTGGGTGGAGGCCTATATCCGGCGGCAGCGGGAGCGGGAGCGCGTCTGCCTGGCCATTATGGTGGGAGACGAGATGGCGGGCGAGATCATTTTCAAGAACATCGAGCCGGGCATATCCGCCACACTTGGTATTTGCATGAAAAACAACGCCTGGAAGGGCAAGGGCTACGGTACCCAGGCGGAGCGGCTGGCGGTGAAATACGCCTTTGAAGGCTTGAACGTCCCCGTTTTGTACGCCGACACGATCCTGCCCAACACCCGCAGCCAGCACGTGCTGGAAAAGCTGGGCTTCCGCTACCTGCGCACAGAGGGAGATTTCAAGTATTACGAGATCCGGCGGCCGGACAGCCGTTGATGCCTGACAGCGCACCGAATAACATGAATCGAGGAATACGTTGAATGTTCAATCAACACGATCCAAACAGAAACGCTTTTATGCTGCACGGGCCCCTGGCCCACCTGGGCTATGACTGGTGGTGGCACAGCTTCACCGCCCAGGACGCGGAGACCGGCGAGGACAAGCCCTTCTTCGTGGAATACTTTATCTGTAACCCGGCCCTGGCGGAGGACGAGCCGGTGCTCGGCCAGCTTCCCGCCAACCGGGAGGCTAAAAAACGCCCTTCCTACCTGATGGTGAAGGCGGGCTGCTGGGGGGAGGATCACTGCCAGCTCCACCGCTTCTTTTCCCTGAAAAAGACCCGGATCCACGGCGACGCGCCCTATGAGGTGGAGGCGGAGGACTGCTTCGCCTCCGAGACTGCCTTGCGGGGCAGCGTGAACGTCACCGAGGTCGAGGCCGAGGCGCACCCGGAATGGATGTGCGACGCCGGAAGCATGAGCTGGGATCTGAAGCTGGACAAGCAGATCGCCTTTAACGTGGGCTACGGCGCCAGCAAGCCCCTGCGGGACGCGGAAGCCTTCGCCATGTACTGGCACGCAGAGGGCATGAAGACGGCCTTCACCGGCACCGTCACCTGCAACGGCCGGAAATATGTGGTGACGCCGGAGCGCTGCTGCGGCTACGCGGACAAAAACTGGGGCCGGGATTTCACCAGCCCCTGGGTCTGGCTCTCCTCCAACTGCCTGGTGAGCAAAAAGACCGGCAAGCCCCTGCAAAACAGCGTCTTCGACATCGGCGGCGGGCGGCCCAAGATCTATTTCCTGCCCCTGGATCGCCGCCTGCTGGGGGTGTTCTACTACGAGGGCAAGGAGTACGATTTCAACTTCTCCAAGCTGCACCTGATGGTGAAGACGGAGTTTTCCTTCGAGGAACAGGCGGACGAGGTGATCTGGCACGTGCGGCAGGAGAACTACCAGGCGGCCATGGAGACCGAGATCCGCTGCCGGAAGAAGGATATGCTGCTGGTGAACTATGAGGCCCCGGACGGGGTCAAGCGCCACAACCGCCTGTGGAACGGCGGCAACGGCTGGGGCACGGTGAAGCTCTATGACAAGGAAGACGGTCAGTGGAAGCTGACGGACGAGGTGGAGGCCACCCACGTAGGCTGCGAATACGGAGAGTACTGCGAAGCCTCGGAGTGACCGGGCCCAGGCGGGCGTTTCGGAAATAATCGGAAGACGCAATAATACGCGGGTACCGCGATCATCGCGATACCCGCGTCTGTGGGCTTTCGGGAGCAGGTGGCACAGGGACTCCCTTGGTTTGTCAGACCATTTCACAGCGCCGCGCCCATCCGGCGTCTGTGCCCGGTGCGCGGGGAGGTAATTCCGCGTCCGGGGTATTTTGAAAGGAAAGGAAATGTACTACCGATCTGTTGGCGGACAAATCGGGAGTTACCAGCTTAATTTGCCAGCGCTTTTCCCAGCGCTGCACAGGCTTTCAGGGCGTCGTCGTCCGGCGCTTCATTGCAGATCACGCTGTCGCAGACAAGCTCCGCGTTGTTTGCGCGGCACTCGTCCTCCCAGTTTCGCATCCACTCTCCGTCGCCCCAGCCGTAGGAGCCGAACAGGGCAAGCTTCTTCCCTGCCAGGGAAGGCTCGCAGGAGCGGAACATGGGCTCAAATTCGCCGTCCTCCAGAGATTCCACGCCCATGGACGGACAGCCAAAGGCAATGGCGTCATATGCGTCCACTTGATCGGGGGTAAACTCCGCGGCAGTCAGCAGAGAAGCCTCCGCCCCGGCGGAACGGACGCCCTCCAGCACAGCGTTTGCCATGGCCTCCGTGTTCCCGGTACCGCTCCAATATACAACGGCAATTTTCATTTTCAGGTTCCTCCTTATGATTCATGTTTTGACGGCAAGCCGCTCCAGGGGCTGTCCCTGGGCGTGCTGCCGCAGATAGCAGCTTGTGCATTGCTTGTACTGGGCAAATCTGCACTTGGCCGCCTGTTCGTCTCCGTATACTCTCCAGCAGCCGACACATTTGCAGCCTTGATCCCGATGCTCGATAAAGCCCCGCACGTCCTCCGGCGGATAGCTGAGGAACAGGCCGATCTCATGGGGGAAGCCTTCCTCCCGGTTGAAGCGCCGGTACAGCTCCCGCAGGCAGGCCGCTTCGCCGCAGTCTTCGTAGCCTGCTTCCCTGAGCAGGCAGGCGGCCTCCGGGTTCCGCAAATCCTCCCGCAGCATAGTCGGACGGTAGAGATACAGCACCGCGAAGCCGTCCGACATCCGCAGCGGCAGCAGCCGCAGCCCCTTGGGGGCAAGGCGGCGATTCAGGCTGCGCAGCTCTCCCAGTGCCCGCGTTCTGGATTCGTAGCGGAACGGAAAGAGGCTGCCGGTTTTCAGGCCCGCCAGCGTGGGGGCCGCGTTGCGAATGAAGCTTTGCTCCGACATGGCCTGTCCCTCCCTCCGGTGATCGGTTCGTCTTTTTGTCTGTATGATTAGCTTTCGCTAACCGTCGATAGTATATGCAAAACGAGGTGGATTATCCACCCCGTTTTCGTTCGACTTATCCATTCCGGTTATCTGTTTTGCTCGTTTCTTCTGTATTCCGAAGGCGTGAAACCGAAGTGTCTGCGAAACGCCTCGGAAAACTTTGCCGGATTTGTATATCCGGCCTCCAGCCCAATCTGGGTCACGCTGCGAGCTGTTCCGCGCAGCGCCGCCGCAGCCTTTTCCAGACGGTATGATTTCAGGTATTGATAGACAGGCATTCCGTAGATCTGCTTAAAGCTCTTTTGAAGAAAGCTGACAGAAATGCCGTGCTCCTCCGCCAGCTCCTCCAACGAACTGTAGTGCATCTCATCGCTGATGATATGATCCCGCAAATGTCGAATCAGCCGCTCTTGTCCTCTGGGAAGATAGCCCTCCTCTTCGGGTTGGATCACGCCCCTGTCCAAGGTCAGGAACAGCTCTGTCAGCTTGATCCGTGAAAAAATCAAGTCCTCCTCCCACACGGCCTCGAACAGCTCCCGGAATACGTGCTCTCCATGGATTCCGGCTGTAAGGGGCGTCCCCGGAGCGAAGCTCTTGATCCGCTCCAGGACTGTGGTAAATCCAGGCGAAAAGATTCCAAGGCTGCACTTGCTCCATGCATCCGCTGCGTCAGCCTCCACGGAAAGGGAAAAGCCCTCAAAGTGCCCCTGAGGCAGCTCGGGAAGCAGGCCCCTGCGCCATTCCTCAGTAGAAAGCAGACAAAAGCTGCCCGGATTCAGAGCTGTCCGCTTGGCGGCTGCTGCGAATCGCAGTCGGCCGCCGATGCAAAACAGCAGCACTGCTCCGTGGGTCATGACAAAGTCGATCCGCTTCGGTTCTGTCTGACGCAGGATCTGCAGCATGACGCCGGGGCACAGCTTTCTCGCTTTTTCCATTCACTCACTTCCATCCGAAATGGCAGTCGGTTTGCTGACGCGCTCCGGGTGCCTAAATCATGATCTTGTTCGCCAGCTCGCGGCTGACGGCCACCCGGCATTCCTTGACGTTCACGATCAAATTGCCGCCGACGGTATTGACCACGCAGACCTCGCCGCCAACGTGAAAGCCCAGATCCTCCAGGTGCTTTTTTACCTCGGGCGTACCGCCGATCTTCTTGATGATCTGGGACTGCCCTACTTCTGCAAAACTAAGAGGCATCATTTTCTCCCTCCATTCTGATTCAATTAGCCTCCGCTAATCGTCGGGTCGAAAAAACGGTTAGCTTTTCCTAACCAGCCCCATTATAGTTAGCGATTGCTTATTTGTCAAGGGTTTTTTCAAAAATCATTTGCATTTTCGGGAAAGATGTGATAAGCTGATGCTAACAATTTGAAGGAGGCGTACTCTATGGCGATGCAGGAATCCGGCGAAATGTACCTGGAAACGATCTATGTGCTTTCCCAGAAGTCAAGCAGCGTCCGCAGCATCGACGTCGCGGAGCACATGGGCTTCTCCAAGCCCTCCGTCAGCCGCGCTGTCGGCCTGTTGAAGCAGGACGGCCTGCTTTGGGTGGATGAATACGGCTATCTCAAGCTCACGGAGGAAGGTACGCGAAAGGCAAGTCAGATCTACGAGCGGCACACCGTCCTTTCCAGGCTGCTCATGAATCTGGGTGTGGACGAGGAAACCGCCTCGGAGGATGCCTGCCGGATCGAGCACTATATCAGCGACAAGTCATTTGACGCGATCAAGGCGCATATGGCCAAATACGGCTCCAAGCCTTTGGAATAAGGGCGACCGGATGCAAACAGTCTGTCCCCCGCTGCCGCAAAGACAGCGGGGGACAGACTGTTTTCGTTTCGCACAGGGCGCAGGCGCAGATCATTCTCAGGACAGGAAGAAGCGCAGCAGCCGCTCCCGGTAGTCCGGCGCGGTATCGTAGGCCGCGTGTCCGTAGCCGACGTACAGATACAGCTTGAAATCCGGCCGGTGATCCAGCTTTTCCGCGATCTCCATGGTGGCGTCGGAGTCCAGGACGCCGTCCTCGTACACGCCCAAGGCCAGGACGGGGCATTGGATCCCGGACAGCCGGTCGCTCACGTCAAAGCCCCGGGTGCCCTCCGCCAGGATCACGAAGCGCGCCAGATCCTCCTCTGTCACGGCGTCCGCCGCAGCCAGCAGCTGATCGCGGCACTGCTCAAACACCGCAGGCGGGTAGATTGCCCGGCCAAAGGCCAGATACAGCTCCCGCCGGGCGCCCTGCTTGGCAAGCCCGATCCAGCGCTCCAGCTGCCGGAACTGCTCCGGCTGAACGTGGGCGGAGCTGGAGCCCAGGGCCATCCTGCCCACCAGCTCCGGGTATTCCAGGGCAAGCACCAGGGCGATCATCCCGCCCTGGGAGGCCCCGAAGAGGCAGACGTCCTTCAAGCCCAGCGCCCGGAAGGCCGCAGCCGTATCCCGCGCCATATCCCGGATGGGATAGACCGGGGGCAGCTCCGAGCGCCGGTCAAAGACGAAGACGGTGAAGCGATCCGTCAGGGACTGATATGCGGCGGCAATGGCCTCCGCCGCGCCGATGACGCTCTGCACGCTCAGACCCGGGAGGATGACCAGGGTCTTCTCTCCCCTGCCGAAGCGGAAAAAGCGCATGGAGCCCGCCCCGACGGAAACGCTTTCGATTTTGATCGGTTCAGCTGCGGAATCCATTCTGTTCCCTCCGTTCCTTATCGTTTTGGGTTCCCTCGTCCATGCTTTTCGGCAGCAGCAGATTGAGCGCCAGGGCCAGCACGAAGATCAAGGCTACCACGTTCTGGGAGAAGATGGACTGCACCCAGACCGGGAAGTCCCGCCAGATCCCCGCCTCGGTGGAGGCGGTAAAGCCCACCGCAACGGAGAGGGAGATGGAGGCGATCAGCTTGTTGCGCTCGGAGAAGCCCGCCTCGGCGATCATCTGCACGCCGGAGACCACGATCTGCCCCATGACCATCAGCAAGATCGCGCCGATCACGGGCTCCGGGATGGTCCCGACCAGCCGTGTGACCGGCGGAAAAAAGCCGATCAGCACCAGGATCACACCGGCCAGACGCATGACGTTCCGGTTGACGACCCCGGTCATGATGGTCAGGCCCACGTTCTCGGAGTAGGAGGTGATCGGGGTGCCGCCCAGCAGGCCGCTGAGGAGGGAGCCGAAGCCGTCCACGGTCAACCCGCCCGTCATTTCCTCCCGGGTCGGCTCCCTGTGCAGCACGCCGCCGGTCAGTGCGGAGATATCGCCCAGGGTCTCCGTCGCCGAGACCAGATGGATGACGCAGATGGAGAGGATCGCGTCCAGGCGGAAGATGGGCTTGTAGGGCAGGAGCTTCGGCAGGGAGATCCAGCCGCCCTCGGTGAGCCCGGAAAAGTCCACCTTATTGAACAGCAGCGCTGTGACGTACCCGGCCAGGATCCCCACCAGAATGGAAAGCTGCTTTTTGTTCCCTCTGACCAGCACCGTCCACAGCAGGCTGGTCAGCAGCGTGACGGAGCCGATCACGATGTTGGGCCCCGCGCCGAAGTCCTCCGCGTAGCCGCCGCCGAAGGAGCGGGCCGCCGTGGAGAGCAGGGACAGGCCGATCCCGGTGACCACCACCGCAGAGACGATCGGCGCCATGAGACTGCGCCAATATCTGACCGTCAGACCCAGCAGGCCCTCAAACAGGCCGCAGACCAGCACGGTGCCGGTGACCGCGCCGTACCCGTATTTCGCGGCAATGGCCGTCAGCGGCACCATGAAGGTGAAGCTGAGCCCCATAATGATCGGCAGGCCGGAGCCCAGCTTCCGAACCGGAGTCGCCTGGAAAAACGTGGCGATCCCGGCGGCGATCATGGCGCTCTGCGCCAGAGACAGGATCTCCGCCCGAGACAGCGCTGGAGACGCGGCCGCGCCCACCACGCTGATCGGAATCATATTGGATACGAACATTGCCAGGATCTGCTGCAGGGAAAAGGGCAGCAGCCGCCCCAGCCCCGGATTGCCCTCCAGGGAGGACAGATACCGGGCAGGATTCTCTTGCTTCGACTGGTTTTTCAATGATCATCCCTCGCCGTCATTTTTGTCGGTTTCCTGCGCTTGCCCGCCCTCAAAGCTCGATGGAAAGCACGTTCAGGCCCAGGAGCTCCCAGCGGAGCACCACGATGAACAGATAGTCCAGCAGGGCGTTCACCGCCATCATCAGCACGATGCCGACGTAGACCCGCTTGTTCTGCTGCTCCAGCTGCAAAAAGACGGAGAGCTGGGCGCAGAGCATCTGGGGCAGGATCCCCGCCGCGGTGCCCAGGATATAGGCCCGGAGCCCCTGAACGGATGCCCCGTCCGCCCCCAGGCAGAGGGCCGTCCCCGTGGGGAAGAGCAGGCAGACGGCAGTGACCAGGGCCGACAGGCCGAAGACCGTGAGCATATCCAGGGAGAACACGCGCGTCGTTTTTCATCTCTGTCACCCGCAATCGCCTTTCCAAATTTTCGCGCACCGCGTCTTGCGGAAATCGCTGTTTTCAGGTAAAGTATATCACAAAGATCGCATAAGGTCAAAAATTTTCAACAGAAATACGCAACCTTTTTCCTGTTTTTTGTGATTATACAGCGACGGCCGTTCAAAAACGATTTGGAGGTGATGGAGCTTGACGGAGGCCACTGCGCTGCTGCGCCTGCAGCACGGGAAGGAGGACGCCCTCGCCTGGTTTATTGACAAATACACCCCCTACGTCTGCACGGTGATCCGCTATATCATCGGATCGTCCATGACGGAGGAGGACGTGGAGGAGACTGCCTCCGACGTCTTTCTGGTGCTCTGGGAGCAGGCGGAGCAGGTCTGTCTGTCCACGGTCCGGCCCTGGCTGGGGGGCGTTGCCCGGAACAAGGCCCGCCAAAAGCTGCGCCAGCGGGGCTTGACCCTGCCGCTGGAGGAGGATCTGCTGCTCTGCGACGGGACGGATCTGGAACAGGCCGTGGAGCAGGACGAGCGGGATCGGCTGGTTCGGGCGGCGGTCTGCGCCATGGAGCCCACGGATCGGGAGATCTTCCTGCGCTGCTACTACCACGGTCAGCCGGTGACGGTGATCGCCGCAGAGCTGGGGATCCCGGTGTCCACCGTGAAATCCCGCCTGCGCCGGGGCCGCGAAAAGCTCCGCGCCGCGCTGGAAAACAAACTGTAAACAGGAGGTATTACTATGGAATATCGTATTTCCGATCTTCTGGACTGCCTCGCGGACGCGGGGCAGGATCTGAAGCCCCGGGGCGGGAACGCGGACCGGGTGCGGGAGCGCACCCTGGAGAAGCTGCACGGGACCTCGACCCTGTCCGTGCCCCGTCGGCAGCTCCGCCCCATGCGGGTGCTGGCCGCTGCTGCCGTGGCGGTCGCGCTGCTCTGCGGCACGGTCTTCGCCGCCTGGAAGCTGGGCGCGTTCCGCTTCGAGGACGAATTCGGCCCTGCGGGCAAGGCGCTGGACAGCTATGCACAGACCTATGAGTCCGACGACGCGGGGTCGATCTCGGCGGACTACGGCTACGCCAGCTGGGTCAAGGCGGATATTGGCGACTACAAGCTCACCCTGCTGGAGCTCACGGCATCAAACGGGACGCTCCGGGCCGTGGTGGACGTCTCCCCCAAGCGCGAGGGCGTGCCCGCCTATCGGGACAGCAGCCTGACCCTGGCCTTTGCGGATTACGAGACCGTGAGCTCCCTGCCCCGCGAGGTCGGCGGCTGGAAGGATCGGGTGGAGCTGTCCGCGAAGCTGACGGAGTCCCTGCCCGCTGACGCGGCGGTCCGCTTCTGCCTGTCCGGCCCGGATATGGAGCCCACAATGGCCTCCTTCCGGCTGAACGAGCTGGACGAGGCCTGGCAGGAGATGGCGGCCTCGGATCGCACCCACTACGCCACCAGCGCGGAGACGCAGGACTACCGCTTCTCTCTGCACTCCCTGACGGCCAGCTCCAGCGTCATTTACGCCGTGGTGGACGTGGAAGCCCTGACGGACTACGGCAGGGAGCATCTGGACGTGGTGCCGGAGTTTTCGGTCTACAACCGTTCCCGTCAGAACAGCGGCACCCTGCTGGACGCCCGTCCGGTGGGTCAGGAGGAGGGCGTACGCCGGTATCTGGTGGGCTTCCTGGGCAGTCGGCCGCTCAACGAGGCAGGCGACTCGATCAGCTTTGAGCTTTTGGAGCTCTTCGAGGAGGGCGATCTGTCCGGCCATCCCTACTATCTCTTTGACGTGAAGCTGGAAAGTCTTGTCCCCGACGCGATCACGCTCACTGAGCCAGAGGGCGCACCCACCCACGGCGTCAACTGGCAGAGCGTAAGTGTGGACGCGATGGGTCTGAACGCCGAGGGTCTGGGTAAGCTCCACGACGACGGGACCGAGCCGACGGTGGAGCTGGTCTTCCGGGACGGAAGCCGGGAGACGGTGATGGACAGCGCCTGGCAGACCGGCTCCCCCAGGACGGAGCACGACGCGATGCTGCAGCACAAGTCCGGCAGCCTGATCGACGGCGAATGGATCGCGTACGAGAGTATCATCTTCGGCACGCCGATCGATCCGGCGGAGCTGGAGACGATCATCATAGACGGCCAGGCCTTCCGCGTCGAACCGTAATCAGCAGCCGTGCCGCCCGGGACTCCCCGGACGGCACGGTTTTTCTTTTGGCGTAAGTTTTAAAGTGAGCATTCCCGTAATTCGTAAAACGCGCTAATTGAAAAGAGAAGAACCTCGCGGTAAAATTGAGGTGCATCTTTGGACGGATGTGAACACCACAATGAAACCGGAGGCTCACCATGGATTATACACAAAACGCCAAGATTTCGCAAGTATCTGAGCAAACTTTAATTCTCGGAGTGGATGTTGGCAGCGAGGTTCATTTTACCAGGGCGTTCAACTGGCGCGGAATCGAGCTGAGCAAGAAACCGTTCCACTTCACAAACGACGCCGTCGGCTTTCAGAGCTTTTTCCGCTGGGCCGACGCCTACGCCAAGACCATCAAAGCGGAGAAGATTCTCGTCGGCTGCGAGCCGACAGGACACTACTGGTTCAATCTGGCCAAGTATGTAACCGAGCAAGGGATGACGCTGGTTCTGGTGAATCCCTACCACGTCAAGCAGACCAAGGAACTGGACGACAACAGCCCGAGCAAGAATGACCGCAAGGACCCCAAAACCATCGCGCAGCTCGTCAAGGACGGCAGATATGTGATTCCGTATTTACCGGATGGCGTATACGCCGAACTGCGGTCTGCGGTCGCGACCAGGGATCGGATCATTAAAGAGCTGAACGCACTGACCAATCGGATCAAGCGGATGCTCAAGATGTACTTCCCGGAATATCTCAAGGTTTACAAGAAATTCTCGGCAGAAAGCGGAATGCTTCTGCTGGAGGCGGCACCATTCCCGGCGGATATTCTTCGCCTGGGTGCGGAGGGAATCAATCAAATCTGGCGCGCACACAAACTCCGTGCGGTCGGCATGAAGAGGGCAACGACCCTGGTAAAGGCCGCGCAAAGCAGCGTCGGATTGGATGCTGGCCCTTGCGTCCGGCTGGAGCTGCAGCTCCTGCTGGAGGATTTCAGAACCAAGCAGGCACAACTGGAAGCAATCACAACGGTGCTGGAAGCGGAAACGCTGAAAGTGCCGCACGTTGAGAAGCTACTCGCCATCAAGGGCGTGGGGCTGATCACGGTCGCAGGGTTTCTGGCCGAGGTCGGCGAGATCGGACGTTTTGATTCGCCGAAACAGATCCAGAAGCTTGCGGGGCTGGAGCTGAAAGAAAACAGCTCCGGCAAGCACAAGGGCAGGACTTCCATCAGCAAACGCGGACGGAAGCGACTGCGTAAAGTCTTATTTCAGGCAGTGCTGCCGTTGATCCGGAGCAACGCCGAGTTCAGTGAGGTATACCACTACTACACGACCCGGCAGAGCAATCCGCTCAAGGGCAAGCAGGCTGTCGTGGCGATAGGCTGCAAGCTGATTCGCGTCTTCTTTGCGATCCTGACCAAGGGGATCGACTACGATGCGAACCGACTGCGTTCGGACATCCTTCGTCCGGGGCAGCGCCGGGCCGCCTGAGCGAACACACAATCATACCGCATCTGGGAAAACGTCCGCCAACAATGGCGCCGGATGGCGGGAATGCAAATCGACAACAGAGAGAGCCGGTTAGCCGTGAAGTTTGGTTCCATAGGGCAATGACCCTGCAAGTGAGCAGACGCGGCACCCACTGTGGACAGGCAGAACGAAGGAATTGAGGACGCCGCCGAGCTGCGGCTGATCCTGTTGGACATGGGAGGTTTGCTGCCGCAGAGCGAAGGGAAACAAGATTGGCCGTCATACAGTTACAAGACGTTTCCTTTGGCATACCTTCCGGACCCGAGAATCGTGCAGATCCGGGCTGATTTGACGCTGCAAGACGTCCACAAGCTCTATCTGCTGTCGAAAAACCAAATCGAGTTTGTTTCAAGAATCCTTGTTATTACTGGCATTCTTGGACATTTTCAACAAAAAACATTTGGGGAGGACCCAGAGGGCGTATGACTCATGGAACGTAGGGGCGGCCATTGGCCGCCAGCCAGCAGCAGCGTCTGCCGTTTCCCCCCGTCCGTAGGGGCGGCCATTGGCCGCCAGCCAGCAGCAGCATCTGCCGTTTCCCCCCGCCCGTAGGGGCGGCCATTGGCCGCCCGCCCG
>JAEEGG010000942.1_pt1 | contig 82951 bp, 62 predicted proteins | sample 9134161 | NCBI WGS metagenome assembly JAEEGG01 (sample SAMN16246543, study PRJNA631951) | gut metagenome | biome: gut microbiome; feature: rumen; material: CR-attached | host: Bos | place: Iran: Karaj | collected 2018-10
CTCAACTCGGAACGGGGTCCTCGTGAGCCGAAAAGCGATGCAAAATTACAACCCTTTTCCGACATGGCAAAATCTTTTCACGTTTTTTTTCAAAAAAAATCGCCTTTTTCTGCATTTGGAGTGATTCAGGACACCAGAGTGGGCGTTCAGGACAGAATCCACGGTCCACGGCACCCCGAAAAACATGTAGAACTTGAGACATGGAATCACCGGAAGCCATGGAATCGCTGGAATCAGTGGAATCGCTGGAATCAGTGGAATCAGTGGAATCGCTGGAATCAGTCAACCTGGTTCACGGATAGGAAGGGATAGGAGGGGATAGTGTGGACACGGTGGACAAGCTGGACGCTTGGGACGGAGTGGACACTTGGGACAGATGGGACAGATGGGACATGATTTTTCATGGTGTGCATATATTATATATAATAAGGTGTAGGTTTTATGGGCAAAGGTAGAGGGAGGAGGATTATGGTAACAATAGTAAAAACGAAAGAAAGCAGAAAAATGTGAATAATTTAAGCAGAATTTTGCGATATCGTGTTTATTTTGTAATTTTGAGCGTTAAAAAGCTAAGTTAAAATAAGACTAATTAATCAATAAAAACAATTCTATTATGTTTAACAAAGAAGTTTATGTGTCGCGTCGCGACGAATTGAAGAATCTCATAAAAGACGGTGTCATCTTACTGTTTGGAAATAACGAGTCACCAAACAACTACCCTAACAACGCTTACTATCCTTTCCGCCAAGACTCATCGTTCCTGTACTACTTTGGTCAAAAGCGTGATGGTCTCGTAGGTGTGATAGACGTTGAAAGTGGCAAGGAAACCCTTATAGGCGATGACATCGACATTGAGGATATCGTGTGGTATGGCTCGGTGGACAGTATCAAGGACATGGCCGACCAAGTAGGTGTAGCTAATAGCGCACCAATGAGCAAGCTAGAAGTAATAGTGAAAGAAGCTGTGGCAAAGGGTCGCAAGGTACACTTCCTCCCACCTTACCGTCACGACACTATGATTCAGATTATGGATTTGCTTGGCATCCACCCAAGCAAGCAGAAAGAGGCTGCGTCGCTCGAGCTGATCAAGGCTGTTGTAAAGATGCGCTCGGTTAAGTCACAGCTTGAGATAGAGGAGCTTGAGCGTGCCTGCGCAATAGGCTACAAAATGCACACCACCGCCATGCGCCTTGTGAAACCCGGCGTAACCGAGAAATACATTGGCGGCCAGATTAATGGCATTGCCCAGAGCTATGGCGCTCAAGTGAGCTTCGGCACCATCTTCTCACAGCACGGCGAGATTATGCATGGCGCTCCATCGATGGCCGAGCTTGAAGACGGCCGACTAGTGCTGTGTGACTGCGGTGCTGAGACAATTGAGCACTACTGCAGCGACAACACACGCACAATGCCAGTTAACGGCAAGTTCTCTTCTCGCCAGCTAGCCATCTACAGCATTGTAGAGGACTGCCACGACCTAGTACTGAAAGTGGCAAAGCCTGGTGTTAAATACTTTGACGTTCACATGGCTGTGTGCCGCCTGATGACCGAGCGCCTTAAAGCAATAGGCTTGATGAAGGGCGATGTTGACGAAGCTGTTGCTGCCGGCGCCCACGCCATGTTCCTGCCCCACGGCTTAGGTCACATGATGGGTATGGACGTTCACGACATGGAAGGCCTTGGCCAGATATATGTGGGCTTTGACGAAGAAACTCGTCCCCGCCTTGACCAGTTTGGAACCAATGCGTTGCGCATGGGCCGCCGCCTTGAGGAAGGCTTCGTAGTTACCGACGAGCCAGGCATCTATTTCATTCCCGACCTAATTGACGAATGGAAAGCAAAAGGCCACTGCGCCGAATTCCTAAACTTCGACAAGATTGAGACATATAAGGACTTTGGCGGAATCCGCATAGAGGACGATGTGCTTATCACCGCCGATGGCTGCCGCTTCTTGGGCAAGGAGATAATACCTTATCATCCCAAGGATGTTGAAGAGTATATGCGCGCAGCTCGAGATTAATTAGGGATTAGAGGGATTAAAGATTTAGGGGTGTTAGACTTATCTCGCACCCCTATTCCATAATAATATAAGTAAGAAGTAGCAAGCAACAAGTAGCAAGTGAAAAGTAGCAAGTGAAAAGTAAGAAGTGGCAATGAACAAATAATAAGTAATAAATATGACACCATTAGAAACAAGAAACAAGCTTCTAGGCGAGAAGCTTATAAAGAACCTTAACCGTCGCCACATTGAGGCGCACTACTGCCCTACCTCACAAGAAGCCGTGAACAAAGTGCTGGAACTCATAGCCGACGGTAGCAGTGTGACTTGGGGCGGCTCGATGACAGTGCGCGACATGGGAATTCCACAAGCACTTAAAGAACGTGGCACCCTCGAAGTGCTTGACCGTGATGTTGTGGAAGGGGCCGAGGAAAAACAGCAGATGTATCTGCGCGCATTTACCGCCGACGTGTATTTGAGCAGTGCCAACGCCATCTCGGAAGACGGCGTGATAGTAAACATAGACGGTAACGGCAACCGTGTAGCCGCCATCACATGGGGCCCTAAGAAAGTGATATTCATTATCGGTCTTAACAAAGTGGCTCAGAATGTTGAGGCTGCTATAGCTCGCGCCCGCAGCACCGCATCGCCCATCAACGCTCAGCGCTTTGACATCAACACCCCTTGCAAGGTAGATGGCGTGTGCCACAACTGCAACAGTGCCGAAAGCATCTGCAGCTACATCCATTTGTTGCGAAACACCCGCACCGCTGGCCGCCATGTGGTGGTGCTTGTGGGAGAAGACCTCGGGTATTAGGAGTTGTCAGTTGTCAGTTTTCAGTAATCAGTTGGCAGTTTTTTAGATGTATGAGTTGGAATAATAAGTTGTTAATTATGAGGAAAAGCATATTAGTTGCGCTAGCAGTGCTGGGTATTGCTTGCGCATGGGGAGAAGAGAAAGCAAAGCTGGAATTTAACCCCAATATTGGTGAGCCTCGTAGCATGACAATGGTAGACGGAAGCGAGGTAAAATATACAGCCTATGAACGTCTTTACTATGTCACAAATGTAGAGGACTCAGTGTATCAATATCTTAACATATACGTTCCTGAAAAGGCCGGCATGAAATCGCCAATACTACTGCGCACCTATGTGGGAGGTTACATGGCATCGGAAGCTGGCCGGCCACAGGCTGGTGATGCCAGTGGGCGCGCATTGAAAGAAGGCATGGTGGTAGTGATACCAGGAACACGCGGCCGCAACTCAGTTGTCAAAGCCGCTAAGAGCGACAAAAACACTGGCGTGAAGAAAGGTGAGAAAGTGTATACTGGTCGTGCCCCCAACGCCATCCTTGATCTCAAAGCCGCGATACGCTACATTCGCTATTTTGACGACAAAATACCCGGCGATGTCGAGAAGATAATAACCGACGGCACCAGCGCTGGCGGAGCGATGTCGGCTCTGATGGGTGCTACCGGCAACAATCCCGCCTATGAGCCACTGCTCCAAGCGATGGGTGCTGCCCCTGCGCGAGACGATGTTTTTGCCTCAGTGTGCTACTGCCCTATCATTGACCTTGAGCATGCCGACATGGCCTATGAGTGGCTTTATAACGGCACCAATAGCCGCCAGACTGGCAATCCAGCCGTGCTTGCCGTGAGCGATGAGCTCAAAGCACAATTTCCCACCTATCTAGAAAGCCTGAATCTGCACACCCAAGACGGCACATTACTGACAGCCGACAACTATCTCGACTATATCAAGAAAGAGCTCATTCGCTCGGCCCAAATTGCAAAGAATTCGGGAGCCGACATCCCCGACAGTCTAGGTTTCACTTTCAGCGAAGAGGCAAGTTTTGGGGCACCTCCCATCAATGGTGTCACCGCCTCACCGGCGGGTAGAGCGCCAATTGGTGGCCGCAGCCAGAGACCAATGCGTGGCGGAATGGGAAGCAAAAAAGCAGGCGAATACATCATTGACCTTGATATGGAAAAATATCTGAACTATGTGGTGAGCACCCAGCCTTTGAAGACCGCTCCAGCATTTGATACACAGGGTGTTGTCGACCAAAAAGCCTCGGGTGAGAACGAAGAGTTTGGCGACTCAAAGGGAAGCAGCGTGAACTTCACTGAATACAGCGCAAAGCAGACAGGCAGTATAGTTAGCGAGGAAGTTAAGCGCAACGTCGCGCTGATGAACCCGATGAACAGTATAGGCGACGGCGTGAGCGATGTGGCCCAATACTGGTATATCAGGCATGGCGCTCGCGACCGTGACACAGCTTTCCCAGTGCCTATCAATCTAGCCCTCAAGCTGCAAAATGCCAAAAAGAGCGTAAACTTCCTGCTAGCGTGGAACCGCCCTCACAGCGGCGACTATGCCCTCGACGAGATGTTTCAATGGATAAAGCAGTGTATAATGGCGAAAAACATTATTGAGAGCGAACGCTTCCAAAAACTCATTAGTCAGTGATTATCTACCCTTACTTTAAGGTGTGGTTAAAATAAAATATGTACCTTTGCAGTCGATTTAATTTTAAAAATATAAATTCATTATAATATGGCACTTCAATGTGGTATTGTGGGACTTCCCAACGTGGGCAAGTCAACATTGTTTAACTGCTTGTCGAACGCTAAGGCGCAGTCGGCAAACTTCCCCTTTTGTACAATTGAGCCCAATGTGGGCGTAATCACCGTTCCCGACGAGAGGTTGAACAAACTCGCCGAGTTAGTCAATCCTGCCAAGGTGGTTCCCACCACCGTTGAGATAGTGGACATAGCCGGCCTTGTGAAAGGTGCGAGCCGTGGTGAAGGACTTGGCAACAAATTTCTCGCCAACATACGCGAGACCGACGCAATCCTTCACGTGCTGCGCTGCTTTGACGACGACAACATCACCCATGTAGATGGCACAGTCGATCCCGTGCGCGACAAGGAAGTGATTGACACCGAGTTGCAACTGCGTGACCTCGAAACAATAGAGAGCCGAATAGGTAAAGTTGCCAAGATGGCTGCCGCCGGCGAGCGAGATGCCAAGATGCAACACGAAGTGCTCAAGCGCTACCAGGAAGTGCTGACCCAAGGCAAGAGCGCCCGCAGCGTTGTGCTCGAGACAAAAGATGAGCAGAAGTTTGCTCATGACCTGTTCCTCCTGACCAACAAGCCAGTACTCTATGTGTGCAACGTTGATGATGCTAGCGCTGTGACTGGCAACAAATATGTTGACGCAGTGCGCGAGGCTGTTAAGGAAGAGAATGCCGAGATACTCATTGTTGCAGCTCAGACCGAGAGCGACATTGCCGAACTTGAGACCTACGAGGAGCGACAGATGTTCCTTGAGGAAATAGGGCTGAAAGAGAGTGGCGTGAACCGCCTGATTAAAGCGGCATACAAACTGCTCGACCTTGAGACTTTCCTCACTGCAGGCCCCAAAGAGGTGCGCGCATGGACCTACCGCAAGGGCAGCAAGGCACCGCAGTGTGCCGGCGTGATACACACCGACTTTGAACGTGGCTTCATCCGTGCCGAGATTATAAAATATGAGGACTATATCCACTACGGTAGCGAGGCAGCAGTGAAAGAGGCCGGAAAGATACACATTGAGGGCAAGGACTACGTGTTCCAGGACGGCGACATCGTGGTGTTCCGCTTCAATGTCTAATCACCTACACCTCTCTACGGAGACATACTCTACGGAGTCTTGGAGTCTATGGAGTTTTTTTATTGTTCAACTCCATTACTCCAAGACTCCGTAGATTTTGAGTGGTGAGCCGATTCCGTAGACTATCTAAATAGAATGTTGTAGAGTGTGGTGATGTCGTGGGCTGTGATTTCGCCATTGCCGTCAACATCGCAGGTGATTTGGTAAAAGTCATCACCATTGAGCAAGTAATTATATATACATGTGACATCATAGGCAGTGACAACTCCGTCGCAGTTCACGTCACCCTCAGGCACGCTCCACTGCTCATTGAGCCATTCAACCTTGCGAGAGATAAGGTTAAGATAGTCTGTTACATATTCCTCAGGGTGAATGCTGGCATAAGTTCTCCACCTAACTTTATCACAATTCTCAGCAGCAACTATCATGCTTCTCCATAGAGCAGCATGCTCATTGATTTTGTTAAGAATGTCGTTATCTTTAAAAACCTTCCAAATTTGCCTAATCACTTGTTGGAAACGAGGAAACTTCTTCAATTCTCTAATCCATAGAAAAGAGAATATGGAATTGTAGTTATATATAAAATTGTCACCAGTAGTGTTAAGTCCACTATTATCAAAGTCCCACACAGGGCCAAAGTGTAATTTTTCCTCTTCTCCCCAGTCCTTATACATGAATAGGCTTCCTGAAAAAGCTTCTACATTCTCCATCACTTCGTGAATTACATAGAAACGTGCCAAGGAATATATATCGAAATATTGCTCCCAACCAGTGTCGGTTTTGTTGGTTACGAATATACAACTATCAGCTCGATTGATGAAGTCATGAATGTAGTTAAGTTGCACTGCCGATAAAACCTCTGGAGAGTTGGACATAAATGCGAACCAATTATTTGCAGGATCATTATTTTCAAATTGGGCTATAACTTGATTTTCCTTGTAACCTAATTCGAGCAACCATCCGCCAGTAACATTGTAGGGGTTATTGTCATTTTCTTGCTGTTCCACAATATCAACCCTTCCCGATTCAACCCTAATGTTCTCACATAAGAAATAAAGACCTTGATACTCACCATTCAGCACCAATTCAACGGGAAATTGGTTGGCAGTATAGGGCATGCCAAGCAGACGGCTGATTTCAAAACCTGTTTCATTGCGCAAATAACCGCTCCAGTCCATAAAATCTGGCTTTAATATAAAATGCTTGCTGTTGTCAAGTCCTAGAGGAGATTCTTTTCTTGATAATCTAAGTTTATAAGGTTTTTTGTAAGAAGCGTTCCAAGTATAGTTGCCACGCCCCTTAATCTGCATCTCTAAAGGGGTTTGCTCGCTACTCATATTCCCAAAGCCAAAAGGAGCACAATTATCAATCCAGATATTGCCATTAATATAATAATCTTTAGACGAAATGGTTTGAGAATTTTCGGTATTGATGTAAACTGTGGGTAAAGTTCCTGAGATTGTTACATCATAACTTTCTTTAATGCGCCAATAGCCATCACTCTGAGTTGCATCGTTAAGTGGGCAGAACACCCATCCTATCAAGCGATCTGGTTCACACCCAATACTGTTTCTTATTTTAGTTTGACGGAAGTTTGGCTCGTTATTGACAGCTTCACAAAGAAAGTCATCCAATCCACTATTATATGTGTTAGGTGCTATTTCGCTGTCAATAAAGCAGAAACCATCAAGGTTTGTAATGTCGTTGTTGAGAGAAACTTGAAACCAATTGGTGTTAATAGAGTCAGGCAACATTTCACAGACAATAGTATAATTATCATTACCGACGACCATCTTAACTGTTGAGAAATGCAGCTTTGAGTTATCAAAATAGTATTGACCTGCCTTGAATTCCAATGCATTACAGTTGAAACAAGTACAAATCAGTACCACTAATGTCAAGCAAAAATGAAAGAATATTCTTTTCATATAAAAAATATGACAAATAAAAATCTATAATTTGATGGTTTTATTTCTTCAGAACTTGTCGGTATACGTCAAGCGTTTGCTTGGCAATGTTATCCCAATTATAGCTTGACAGATCGTAGTGGCGGTTGGGCTGTGGCTGCTTCATCTTGCGTGAAAGAGTTTTTGCCAACTCGGTTATGCTATCAACGGTAAAGAAGTCATCTTTTTTGAGCTCTGGCAAGCGGTTGGCAGGGATGTCACTCACCAGCACGTCAAGGTTGTAGCTCATCGCCTCGAGGAGCGATATAGGTAGTCCTTCATGAGTTGAAGGAAGAACAAAGAGCGCGGCATTTGACATGATTTGATTTAATTTCTCGCCCTTGATAAAACCAGTGAGGATGACATTCTCGGTGTCATTAGCCTGTTTCTTGAGTTGTGCCGAATACATGTCGTTGTGGTCGCTGTCGCCCACTAACACCAGTTTGTAGCCATTGAATCGCACCCTCTGGTAAGCCTCAATGAGCCAGTCAAACCTTTTCTCGGGAACAAACCTTCCCATTGCCATCACATAGTTGCCTGGCTTGAGACCAAGCGACTCGACATAGTCGATTTGAGTCGATTTGGCTGGAGTATTCACCCCATTGAAAATTATCGACACATTGTTGAAACGGTTGTGACGTTTTTTCAATATGTCAACTATTACATGGCTTATTGCAATGATGTGGTTAGAATACCTTGCCTGAAAACGCTCACCCTTGCGCAGAGCAGCTTTTGCCATGCGCCCCCACTTTTGCCTGTCATAGTCAGGACCATGATTGGTTGACACAACTTTAAGTCCCATCAGCTTAGCCAGTGGAGTGCAAAGTGCCGGTCCAATGGCATGTATGTGCACGATGTCGGGCTTGAGCTTGCGAGCCTTAAACAGAGCCAGCGCTGTGTGAATAAAAGCCTCGGTGCTTTTGCGACGGGGAGCATATACGTCAATCAATTTCACTCCTTTATAATCACTAATATGATTGTCATCGGTAACATAGCAGCTGCGACGAATCAGTGTCACGTCGCATCCCAAAGCTACCAAGCGTGGGTACAACTCCTCGCAGTGCGTTTCCACACCTCCCTGGATGTTGGGGATACCTCGTGTGCCAATGACAACAATCTTCATGATTATAAATATAATTAGGCAAAATGTTGTTAGGAAAAGATTAGAAGGTCTCTCTCAAGTCACCTTGCTGTGGATCTTGGCCCACGTTGTGCCAGCATTTGTCAAGAATTGCGTCTTTGCCCATAAGAGAGCGCAATTTGTTTTTCATCACCCATCTTGCAGGGTGCTTTACGTATTTCTTCATCACAGGTGCTGCAGTGCCTACCATCCAGCAGTTCTTAGGGCATTTGCGGACTTTTGCTCTTACTTGCTCGGCTTTCTCACTGTTCCAAATTGTCATGAAGTCGCTGGTGTCACGAATGTTGCCCATCGATTCTTTCCAGTATTTCTCTTCAAGGCCGTTGCAGGGATACACCTCACCATAGGGATCGATGAAGAAGTTCATCATGCCAGCCTCGCAAGGCAACATGCGACGGTTCCCCTCGATGTAGTTGATCAAGCCCATATTGAACCATGCACGGAACCATGACTTGGGAGTGGACTCCTTGAGCTGCAAGTTAACCAGAGTCTCAAAGTCACGGCACACTTGCTCACGATTGGTAATCACATTGTCGGTCTTGTGGAAATAGTAGCTATTGTGGAATGCTGCTGTGGCAAATTCCATCCCCATCGACTTGCTCAACTTGTAAAGCTCAAGCATGTCACTGCTGTTGTTGTTGCTCACCGTGCATCCAAAGCCTATGTCCTTAAGGCCCATGTCTTTGAGTGTGTAAAGAATGCGTAGGCCTTTTTCAAAGCCTCCTTCGCGTCCGCGCAGCTCGTCATTCTTTTGTTGCAGTCCCTCGATGCTGATGCGTATGCCAATTTTCGGGAACTTCTTTGCCAAGTCGATGACGCGGTCCTCAAACCAACCGCTTGTGGAAATGACAATGCGTGGTGTTTTCTTGTAGCACACCTCCACCACTTCATCAATATCCTCACGCACAAATGGCTCACCACCGGTGAGGTTGATGAACTTGAGCTGAGGCAAGCACTCAAGCTCGCTAGGCTTGAGTTCCTGCTCTTTTATAGTTGGGTTGCCCCAAATATTGCACATCTTGCAGCGCATGGGGCAACGGTAAGTCAATATGATAGAAGCGTCGGTGGGCTTTATAATTGTCATGACAATTGTATACTATATCTAAATATAAACGCAAAACACTGCGTCGTTATTGTGTGCATAAAAATTGTAGGTATTGTTTCGCTGCAATATCCCAACTGAAACTATCTCTAATCATATCTCGGCCCTTGATGGCCAGCTTGGAGTGCAGATCGTGATTGTTAATGATGTTTTCAAGTTGCGAAGCAAAATCCTCATCTATAGGCAATATGCCCTCACTCTCATGGTCGTTGAAACTGGGCTGAGATTGCATGATTGCATGATTGACGAATGTTGGTGTGCCTGCAGCAAGCGATTCAAACACTACTAAACAGAAAGCTTCGCTTTTAGAGTTCATCACTGCTGCTTGAGCTATTCCGTACAGCATGTTGAGTTCGCTTCCAGGTTGCAACTCTCCTAAATATTTCACTTGTTCACTAATGCCTTGCTTGTGTGCCTCGTCGTTAATGTTTTGGAGATAATTCTCATCAATCACGCCACCAGCAAAGCAATACATCACATCATTGCGACGCTTAAGCAGTGGAGTGATTTTAATCAAGGTGTCGAGCTGGTTCTTTCGGTCACACACCGAGCCCACTTGCAATATGATTTTAGCATAGGGATTGATGTTGAAATGCTTAAAAGCCTCTTTCTTCTGCTCGTCATCGAGAGGGCTGTAGACATCAGTATTGATGCCGTTGATGACATTGTGGACTTTATTGGGGCTGACATTGCAATGCTCGGTAAGCATAGCAGTGACTACAGGATTAAGAGTGAACACTGCATCGGCTTTTTGACAGCAGTAAACCTCTTGAAAATATCTTTTCTTTACGACATCTTTAATGTCGTCCCAGTCACCATGCCATACATAGCTGTGTACCGTGTAGCCTATTGTCACATTTTTAAGCCTGCTCTTGCGTGTGAGCTTAAGAAAAAAATAGAGATTATATTGGTTGTGGAAATGCAAGACTATGTGTCCTTCGGTTTTCTTGATGAGCTTATTAAGTTTTCTCGCCAGAGCAATAGAATAAGATACTCGCTTGACCTTGTGCATGATGCCAAGCGATGTGTCGGTTTTAAAAAGGAATTTAGGCACTGCCACTTCTTCTATGGGAAGAGTGGTGTGGGCTCGATTTTTATCCTTTAAGTCAACAATTAGTGCCTTGTGGTTCAACCTCAACAGTGAGTTGGTGAGTTGCTCAACCACAATCTCGGTTGCAGCACTAATTCGTGCAGGAATAGATGTGTAACCAGTGCCTATTTCAAATATTGTCATTATTGTCAATTGCTTCTTTGAAGATATCAATTAGCTTTGAATAGTGAATTTCAGGGTCGAAATTCTCATATGCAAACCTAAAAGCCTGCAAAGTTAGCAATTTATATTCATCTGCCGAAATTTTATCGCCCCAAATTATAGCATCGCTTAGCGCTTGCTGGTTGAATGGCTCGAAAATGGCTCCAGTTTGGTGATTTTTTATGATTTCAGGAATGCCTCCGATGTTTGCTCCTAGAACAGGAGTTCCATGTCCGTAGGATTCAATTATTGTCATTGGGTTGTTGTCTTCGCATTCCGACGGGAGAATAGTAAATTTGGCATTCTCAATCAATTCAGTGAGATCTTGTCCTATCACAAATCCCAAATAATCAACATTTGACAAGTTAAGTGATTCTATCTCATCTCTCATGGGTCCATTGCCAGCTATCTTGAAATTGATTGACGGCAACGATTTCATCACTTGGATAAGTGTTGATATGCCTTTCTCGGGTGTGAGTCGGCCATAATAAAGGAAATAACCACCATGCTTGGCAACTGGCTGATTGTTGCTAAGGTCATTGTAGAAATTGGGCAGGACCACACCTTTTTGTTCAAAGTGTCTTCTAAACTGCGCATGTGTGCTGAGAAATCTCTTTGAGAGGAAGATATATTGATTAATATACTTATTATAGTTGAAGAAAAAATCCTTGTGAATCATTTCTATTGTCGACATGGCGCTTATCGACAGGCTGTCTTGATAGCAGCGCTTTAAAAGACAGTTGAGATGCAGCGCCTTGCGGCAATTGGTGCACCACTTGCCTCTCAACATGAAATAGGACGAGGGGCACACAAATCTTGTGTCGTGCATTGTGATGACAACAGGGATGTTATGCTTGTGTAGGACGGGAAGAATCGACATCGACAACCCATTGAAAATATTGTGAATGTGGGCAATGTCGGGGCGTACAACTTGGAGAAGTTTCTCTAACTTGTGTTTGGCATCAGTGTTGCTTATAAAGCGGGGAATACTCTTGATTTTTCTTGTGACACTTTTCATGTCACGAATTTCGGGAGCATCTACAAAGTATTCCTCATATTGTGATGGTAAGTTCTTTGGGTGCTTGATGGTGAAAGGAATGACGGTGTTGCCGTGAGATTGCAACAACTTCATCGTGTTGAAAAACACAATGTCGGCTCCACCCTTGAGGAAATGGTATTTGTTAATCTCTAAAATTGTCATCTTAAATGATAAGAAAATGTTGTTTCTGCAAAAATACTTATTATTTTTGATTGATTTGAAATATGTCATTACTTATATTAAACTTTTATGTTTTTTTTCGGGTCAAAACAGAAATAAATTGCTACTTTTGCAAAAAATGGATACAACTATGAACCGAATGAAATATCTAATTGCCTTGTTACTGCTGTTTAGCACCAGTAGTGCCGTGGCTCGCACCCTTGAGATAAAGATGAGTCAGTGCCCTAAGCCCTATGTCGACAACCTGAGGAAAATGACTGCAGGTTTAGCCCGGACTGATGTGTTAATACTTAATTTTGACAAATCGGGCAAATATGAGTTTGACGGCTCGTTAAAGTTTAAATGCAACACTACGATTAAAGGTGTGAATTCTGAGACTACAAAAGTGATTGTCAAGGAAGGCTTTTCTGGTGGCAAGAGCAGAATGATCGATGACACTTTCTTTGCAGTGCATGGTAGTTCTGAAAATACAGTCAAGGTGGAAGTTCGGGATATCAAGTTTGAGCTTGTATCACACAAAGGCACCTTGTGGGAGAAAGCCCCCAAGCACATTGTAAAAGTGTGTTATGGCGATGGTGTGGTTATTGATAATGTGTCTTTTTTTTCACGAGATGCAGTAATCACCCATGTTGACCTGCGTGACTGCTCTAATGCTGTAGTTGAGAACTGTACCTTTGAGAACTACAACAATTGTCAGGAAGGTGGTTGCCTGTGGTCGCGAGGAAACCAGGCTAACATCGTTGTCAGGAATAACACTTTCAGCAAGTATGGCAAAGACGAGGTGCTAGCATTTTGGGGAGGTAATTACCACAACAACAGAGACACTCGCATGTCAAATATCACTGTCGATGGCAACAAATTCTATTACGGTAATAAGATCAAGTCATCAAGGTCGTTCCTTATGAGTGTTTTCATTTGTTTTTATCACTTTACCGAAAGCTCAGTACACAATAAGTGCCATGTTAGCAACATTAAGTTCTGCAACAACACAATAAATATTGATGCGCCAACCTACAGGGACATATCGCTGAATTTCGACACCCTCGCCGATGTTGATGGAGTGGAGATTTCCAATAATAATATTATTAATACTGCAAAGACATCTAGCGATTCTAACTACATGAACGACATTGTCATAAGTGCCGTTGACAATGTAAAAAATCCTATCATCATCAATAACAATAACGTGAAGTCGAGTGGTGAGGTTTTAAGTGATGGGCGCAATAATGGATACACATTTGTGTCTTTAGAAAACGCCGATGTAATTGTTGATGGAAACCATGTTGATAGTGATTATGGAGTTAGGCTGATTTGGTGTCATAGCGGGAATGTCAACATTGACATGAAAAACAATGAAGCCTTCGGTTTAGACAAAACCGCTGTTTTTAGTTCTAACAAATCAAAACTTAACATTAACTTATTGGCCGACGGAAACAAATTCAATGGCGACACTCGCATCTATTGTAATAATGTGAAGAAGATGTCACTCACTTTTAAGAATAACACATTTAATAGCTCTGATTATCATTTCTTTTTGCAAGAAGCTGCCGATCAAGCATCAATCACCTTTGAGAATAATATAGTGAACGCTTCAACTGGCAAAGGCACACTCTTTGCCAACTACTCAGGAAAATCTTACAATTTCACAAAATTGAATATTTCAAACAATGTATTTAATGGTATAAGAAGAAATGGAATAGACGACTGTTTCAAGAATGTGAAAAACAAGACAATAAGTGGAAACATTTATAGGTAAGTCTTAATATTTTGTTGCACTATGTCACATCCATTGGTTTCAATTCTTATTCCAGTCTATAACACCGAGGGCACTCTGGCACGATGTGTGGATAGCGCTTTGGCTCAGAGCTATATCAATTGTGAAATAGTTATTGTCGATGATGGCTCGCCCGATGGTGCCGGGGCCATTGCCGATGACTATGCGGCAAAGCATGAGAATGTGAGAGTTGTCCACAAGGTTAATGCAGGCCTTGCCGAGGCGCGTCGCAGTGGTGTGAATGAAGCTAAAGGAGAATATATTATTCACCTTGATAGTGATGACACGCTACTGCCCGATGCAATAGCTTTTCTGTTGTTGAAAATCCAGGAATTAGACCTTGACATCGCCTATGGTAATTTTATAAGAATAGATGAACACGGAAAACAGAGTGAGGTGTCTTTCCCTAGCGACTCAATGATTCTTACTGGTGAAGGTTTTATGGAATACAATATAACCCCAGTGGGGATTTGCGCCAATTGGGGCTGCTTGGCTAAGAGAAAATTGTGGTTACAAAACATTTATCCTCCTAGCGATACAAAATTGCCAAGCGAGGACTTGCTAATAAATATCAAACTGTCAAGATATACTGAACGGGTGGGACTCTTCAATCATCCTGTGTGCTATTATTATTACAACTCTCAGTCATTATCAAATACGGGCTCGTTGTCCAGACTCGACAAGTGGAAGGAATATTATTCAATAATCGAAAAAGAATTGATGGAAAGGAATTTATATACGAAATATGAGTCAACCTTACTGAGCATGAAATTATTCCATTTGTCTTTTTGCATGAATAACCTTGACACGACCGACCTCTGGGTAAAAGACATCATTGAAGACCGCAGATTTAAACTACCAGCCAAGGCTCGACTACTACAATTTTTGATTCAATATCCACGATTATGGATATTCTTGCGCGACACCAAGCGCCGACTGTTTAACTAGCACCTTTATATCACCTATTGAAATATTCGTCATTTCACGTGCTCCAATGTCGTTAAGATGGTCGGAGTCATTGAAATAATAATGGCGATTGCTAAAGAAATATGGGTCACAACCATGGTCTTTTAAGATCACATCACGTTTTGCACAAAAATCATTCATCCATTTTTGGAATTTAGCTGTTACTTCTAGTGAAGGTGCTATGTAGACAATGAGCTTGATGTTGTGTTTTTTGCACGTTTCAATTATCTGCTCAAAACACTTAACCTGAATATCATTGGTCTCAAAATCAGTAAAGTTAATGATGGCGGTGTCGGCAAGGTTCCCGTATTGAGGCTCATAGCCATCGCATTCGCGTGAAGGAATAGTGCGTGCTTTTACCAGCCATGTGGGCGTGGAGTTAAGTCGGTAAAGATTACTATTGAGCTTCGCCTGCAATTGCCAAGAACCATATTCTTTTACATAGTTGGTAAGAGGAGCATTAAGACCATAAAAATGCTTCACATCGTCAATGCTATTATTAAGCCACTCGTCGGTGACCATTGCAGCACAAGCCTCAAGAACAACAACTTGTGGCTTGCAACGCTCTAGGAAAGATTGCAAAACAATCAATGCATAGTTCATTCCGTGACCATCATAGCCAGCATTGTAAGCCGTCAAACCAGTACTGTCAGCAATCATCTTTGGTTGGAATGTGTGTCGTGCTCTTGATGAACCAAGAATAAGCACATCGGCTTTTTTCTTAAACATCGCTTGATAGGCATCGGCTTGCAAAGTTCCAACCTCAGGAGTGCCCATGAGGATTTTATTGCCCAAAAATCCCACAGCAATGTCACAAGCAGCAACTATCGCAAAGATTATTAGTATGTTGATAAGAACCTTTTTCATAGTCACCTAAAATTGCACATAAATGAAACTGTTACTCTCAAGAGCGCCAGTGAGGATTATGAAAACTATTGCCATAGCTATACACACTAGTTTCTTTGCTCTTGACGACGAATGCATGAAGTGAGCCTTACCACAATACTCGTCTTGATGCTCTTTGTAAATCATAACAAGAACTGATAGTAGCCCAAAAGTGAACAATGGCACTGTAGCCTGAAGATACGGCATTCCCCAATCGCTTGACAGCCATTTGCTCCAAGCCACTATAATGTCGTTAAATGAATTGGCTCTGAAATACATGGCACCAATGCAACAAACCACAAAGTTGATGGCGATTCTCAGGCTCTTAAACCAGGTGGAATGCTTGAGCGATTCGTGCTTTTTCTCCAACTTCTCACGCGGCACTTTCATGATACGTGACACAATCACCCATAGCCCATGATGAGCACCAAAGATAATATAGGTCCAATTGGCACCATGCCAAGCACCACATGCAATGAATGTCACCATCACGTTGAAATAGGAACGCAGCTTGCTGCAATGGCTGCCACCTAGTGGAATGTAAATGTAATCCCTAAGCCAAAATGACAGCGACATGTGCCACCTGCGCCAAAAATCGCCTCCGTTAACGGCAAATAGTGGCTGCTTGAAGTTCTCGGTAACAGTGAGGCCCAATAGTCGCCCCACTCCAATCGCCATGTGGCTATATCCATCAAAATCGCTGTACATTTGAATCAAGTATAACACCGAAGCCAGTGCTATTGATGATGCATTGTGATGCGACATGTTATTGAAAACAGCATCGGTATATGGAGCGATTCGGTCGGCAATGCAGGCTTTCATGAAGAAGCCCCACAGGATCCTAAGTGCACCGTCGCTGATGTTATTAGGGAGTAATTTCCTGACGTTGTTAAGTTGTGCCAAGAAAGTTTTAGCACGGTCAATAGGTCCCGACATCAGGGTGGGGAAGAATGCCACATAGGCGGTGAACTTGACAATATCGTGCTCGGCTTGTACTTTGCCGTTGGCAACATCAACAATGTAACTGATTAGCTTAAAGGTGAAATAGCTGATGCCAAGGGGTGCTATGATGTTGAGTGTGCCAGTATTTGCGGAGAGACCAATGCTCGTAATCAATGCTGAGAACTCAGTGATAAAAAAGTTGAGATATTTGAAATAAATGAGAATGCCTATTCCTGCACACACACCAGCCACTTTAAGCCATCGTGCAATGTGTTCTTTCTTTTCTATTCCTATTGCTAGCACATAGAATAGTGCTATGATAACAACAAATAATGCGAGCAACTTGACACTCACATATCCATAGAAAACAAGAGAAGATGTTGCCAGCCAAGCATTTTGCCAGCGAGAATTTCTTATCATATAATAGACAAGAAACACCACTGCAAAGAATATCCAAAAACCTATTGAGTTAATTAGCATGGCTTAACTATATTAAGTTACCATCATGATGATGGTTGAGACTCACCCTCACCTTTTTTCCATGACAGGAAATAGAATGTTAATAGTATGAAGCAGAAATTTGGATAGGACCAAAAATCGGCATATAACAATAGAATTAAGAACGCAAGTATAAAGAAAGCTTGCATATTATAATTGCGTACTGGATAGAGGGGAATCTTAATGAAAAAAAGACACAGAAAAAACACAATGTACCAAATTGAACCAATGATTCCCAACTGAAGGACAGAACTCATGATTTGTGGACTAGTGCCTTTCATTACCCAGTCATATTCATTATAAAAGTCCGACGCTTCGATAAATGAGCCATGCTTGTACAAGCTTAATCCAAATCCAAACAGGTTATGCCCTGGGTGGGCATCAAAGACCATAGGCAGAATAGCCAGTTTGGCCACACGCGGCATATCAAACTGTTCGCTATAGTTCTTGTCGGCATACTCTGCCGCGGCCTCAATGTTGTCGAGATCAGCGTCAAGATACTCTTCAAAGAATTCTGGGTCAAGTTTAAGTTTACCTTGGCTCTCATCAACAGTTGAATAGTAAAAGAAACTTCCCACCGCTACCAGTATCACTATCAGAGGGGAAAGAAACGTCATGCGAATTATGTACTTGCGGTCAATGGGCAAGAGCAGGATAAAATAGGCAACGATAAGTGCGAAACTAATTTTTGTCTCATTAAGGAATGTGGGAAAAAGCAGGAAAATAAGAGTCCAGTTCTTATATAGTGACTGCAGAATGTTGTTTCGGTCGATGCGCTTGTTAAGCAGGTAGAAAGAAGTGTAGTAGATAGAGAAACTCAAAATTCCAGAGAACCAGCCGCCCATAGTGCCTCCCACATAGTCACCAGCACCATACTTGAAAAACTGGTAGAGAACAGCCGGCACTTGAAGCCACAAGAATATATAGAGCTGCTTGTCAAGCGATTTCACAAACAGGTCATGTCTATATTCTGTTGACCAAAAGTAGCGAAGAATTGGCGGCATGAACAAAACTGGAAAGAAATATCTCAAACCATTGAGCCACACGACAATGCTATCGTTATTGACAATGAAACCACTTATAGCAGCAATGACTAATAAAGAAACGATTAAAAAGATATCAGTCTTCTTGCGAATGGTGCATGCTGCAAGGAAAATCAATATTAAGTCGACTAAAATCAGTGAAATTGTTCTCAAGGGACTGCCTGACATTTCGGGTCCAAAGAGCAGGTCGCTCACGAAGCCGGTGCATGTGGCAAGCCAGAAGCCTATGAAAAAGAGTCGTTGCAGGATGAATCTTACCTCAAATTTCATGATTCTGGCAATTGTGGGTTGTTAAGCTATGAAAAAGCTAGTTTTGCGATTATTTCTTGTCCTTGCCGTAGCCGTAGCCATAACCTGCCGACAGACGTGGATTACTGTCATTAAGCACCACAGCTGCGTTGTGGAACTGCTTGCGAGCCACCACCTCGTTAAAGTACTTGATAAGATTGCGTTTAGTGTGGTTGGCACGGGTGACAAAGAGCGTTGCATCGCCAAACTTAGCGAGAGAGAATGTGTCGCTCACCATAGCTATAGGTGCCGAATCAATGATGACGATATCGAAATTCTCACGCAACTGGTCAAATAGTTGCGAAGTGCGGTCTCCCAAGAGCAACTCCGATGGATTAGGTGGAATGGGGCCAGCCACAATCACATTGAGGTTGTCAACATCGGGCACCCTTTGCGCTATTTCTACGACAGTCATATCAGAATTAGACAAGAAATTGGTCACTCCTGGCGTATCCTTGATTTTGAGCATCTTTGCCAGCTGCGGACTACGGATATCCATTCCAACTAGAGCAACTTTCTTACCTAACAGAGCAAACGAAGATGCAAGGTTGGTGCTGACAAACGACTTGCCCTCGCCACTGATAGATGATGTCACCAGTATAACCTTGTCGTCCTTGCGAGTCATTAGGAACTGAACATTGTTACGCAGCAAACGGAATAGTTCGACAATCGATGAAGTCTTGCCTGGCTTAACAACCAGCGAATCGCGATGGCGATTGTGGCAAATCTCGCCAACCACAGGCGACTTAGTGAGACTTTGCAACTCGTCTTGTGTTGAAAATTTGGTGGTGAACAGGTTCTTTAGGTACAGCAACAATATTGGCAACATTAGACCTGCAATAAGGCCAACGAGCAGTACCACTGGAATATTTGGCGACACTGGCTTACTCTGGGCATATGCATAATCGACAATTTTACCTTTTGGAGTCGTAGCCGCTAACACCAGAGCATTCTCCTCTCGTTTCTGAAGCAAGAATGTGTATAGAGCGTTTTGTATGCCTTGTTCACGGTAGAGATTGCGCATTTCACGTTCCTGAGTTGGCACCTGACTCATCTCACCCTGTGACTCGTTGCTCACCTGGTTGGCCTTGTCAATCTGAATCTTTAGGGCATTAAGTGTGTTGTTCACACCCTTGCGAATCGTCTCACGCATGGCATCAAGCTGCGAGTCAATCTCGGCTAGAGCCTCGTTTCCATCTTTAGCGCTCTTGGCAATCTCAGCACGTTTCATTGCGAGCTCGTTGAAAGCCTTTATAGAACCCGAGGCTGCAGTAGAGTCGGCTTCAAATGGAATATAGGAATGCTTGTTTCGTGGATCGCCTATAAACTCGTTAATTAGATTGACTATGCGATATTGAGCCTCAAGTGCCACAATCTTGTTCTCGGCCTGCTCCTGACGCGCGATGCTCGCCTTGGTTTGAATACCCACATCGGCCATGTTGTGAGCTTGCTTGTAGGCCTCAATCTCGGCCTCGCTACCTGTAAGGTCTTTGTAAATAAGCCCTAAACGATCCTCAATAAACTTGGCAGTATTTAGAGCCTGCTCATCTTTCTCCTGCTGTCCACGCATGTTGTAGAGTTTAATCATGGTGTTGAGCATGTCTTTTCCACGCTTAACGTTAGGAGTCTCCACATCCATATAGATGGCGTTACTCTTCTTGTTGAGCACCTTAACAGTCATGTCTTCCATGAAGTCCTCGGTGCGCAACTGGTTGCCTTTTACACTGGCATTAACCACAGTTTTCTTGCCAGGCTGATAGAATTGCGTTGTGCGTACCTGATACATTCCATAGGGTGTGCTCACATTGACAGGCAAAGTCTGGTCCTTAAGGTCGGCAAAAGTTTTGAAGTACCCCTTCTTTACCTTGATTTCGGCCTTGCCGTTTTCGTCAATTGTCACCCTGAAATTCATTCCTATCGAGAGCGTGTCAAACACCTCATCGGGAGCATCAACCTCTATAGGCGAGTTATTGTACAAGTCATCGCGGTTGAGGGTACTTTTGCGTAAGATGTAAAGGCGATTGAGCTTGAGTTCCTTCACCATCTTGTTGCAAATGTCCTGAGAACCCATCACCACCACCTCATCGTCAACACTAGCTCCACTACCACCAATAGATAGACTCTTGAGCAACGAGGCTCCTGTACTGCCGGCGGTATCATCCTGATCGACCAGAATAGTTGAAACTACCAAGTACTTAGGAAGTTTATACTTGAGGAAAAGCACCGAAAGCCCTATGCATGCTATCAACGAAAGCACAAAAAGCCACCAAAAGCGCTTGTACTTGTTAACGACGCTCCCTAAGTCAATAATCTTTTCGCTATGTGGAGTAGAGGTTGGGTTGTTCTCGTAGGAATTATTACTCATGTTGTCTTTGAAATCAATGTTTTTAATTGATGTGTAGGGCAGATAGTGGTGAGGAGTTTTAAATCTAACATCACTTCACAACCAGGGCTATGACAAGCGAAGCTATTACCGACGCTGCACTCACGATTGTAGATATTACAGTGAGCTTATAAGCGTTGTTTTGATTATATTTGGAGTTGTCAATTCTAATCTGGTTAGGCTCAACATAAACCACATCATTTTGCCTAAGATAAAAATAAGGGGACGAGAAGATGTTGCTGTCGGCAAGGTCCATGCGATGATAGGTCTGCTTTCCATCTTCCTCTCGAATCACCATCACACTGCTGCGCTTTCCATACTCGGTGAGGTCGCCAGCAGCACTAATCGCGTCAAGTAGCGTGAAACGCTCAGTTTCAACCTTGACGCGAATAGGAGTCTTCACCTCACCTATCACGTTAACATAGAAACCCACCAATTGTACCCTAACAAAGGGGTCTTTCACAGTTTGGCTAACCCTAGATGTTACCATCTGCTCAACCTCTCGTGTGGTTTTTCCCACAACGTTAAGTTTGCCGATAACTGGCATCATAATGTCGCCGTCCTTATTGACGATATAGGTCTGCAAGCGTGGCACTGGTTGCGTGCTCATATCACCACGAAGAGCCGTGTTGACTTGTGGCTGATTAAACATTGCTGTAGCCTCGGGGGCAGCCGATGTCACCACAATCGACAACTCATCCTCGGGCACTATTTTAATCTCATAGCCAGAGCCTTGCGGCATCACTCCACTGGGACTGTCGCCCAAGTTGCGGAAGTAGGACAGAGTATTCTCGGTGGCTGTCTTGCACCCAGTGAGAGCGAGCATAGTCACGGCGATTATTATTAAATTCTTGATATTCATAATTTTGCTATAAATAATATCTATATTACGGGTATATTATATTTTTAACGTTTATTTGCGCTCAATATTGTTTTCAAATCCTAATTTTTGGGAGAACTTGAGTAAGAGTTCGTCTCGCGCCTCCTTGGGTATTGCCATGAATGCCGCAGCACAAGCAGCGGTCATGTAAAGTAGCAACATCCACCAAGAATTGAAATAGTGGAACGGAACGCCTCCTATCAAGATAACGGCAATTGCTATTGCCGTGGACGGATAGAAGGTAAGTTTGAAGTAGCGTTTCATGTCGTTGAGCCTGTAGCAGAACAACACCAGATAGGTAATAATTGATGTGGCGATAGCACCGTAGACACCAACATACTTCACCAAGAAATAGTTGCACACAATATTGACAAGCGCTGCAAGGAAGATTGCCGGCAGAGTGCGCGGCGTGTCCTTGGCACACTGATATCCCATATCGAAGAACGCCGACAAAGCAAAAATCACCGCGGCGATGCCCATAGGATAGAGATAGTTGACACTCTCTTGATAGTTGGCGTCGACTATAACTGGATAGAACATCTTTAGCGTGAAAGTGTAGACCGTGAGCAAGATGGCAAGCACTCCAATGTAGGTGTTGAACATCTTGGTGAAGAACTTGTCGCGGTCGGGACTATTATACTGCAAAATTGCCGTTTCCTGCCACGCCTGATAAAAAATAGTCGATAAAGTGAGGATAATGCCGTTAAAACGGAACGCTACAGCATACACGCCATTCACATCTAGGCCCAAGAAATGGTTGATGAACCAGCGATCGCTACTACCAGTGAGCCACCAGCACAGTGAGCCCGGTAACAGCGGAAGTGAATACTTGAGAATATCGCGCCCTACCCTTCCTATAGAGATGTTAAAATGGAAATAGGTAGCAATGATTTTCAGCCTCAATTCCAGGTAAATGAGAGATATAATGCGCGCCAGGATGTTGGCAAGGAAAATTCCTTTGATGCCCATTCCCATGAATGCCACAAAGATGATACTGAACACCCCAATGCCCAACGACGACAGAATGCCAGCAACGACAAAATCCTTGTTGTTGCCCAATCCTCGCGCCACCTGAGTGATGACCTCGAAGAACGACATTGCCATGAGCAGCAGGAAGCAGTACCACACATAATCAATGCTTGTGAACATCGCCAACATCGCTGTAGCGATGAGCGAGACCACTACGCTTGTGATTAAAGTGCGGTAGATAAACGTGATGATACGACCACGTGCGTCACAATCATGCGTTTCAAGTAGGAAGCGAAAGGCTCCGTCACGCAACTGCAATGTCACAAACGGCATAATCAGGAAAATCACTGTCAAGCATAGGTCATAGTAACCAAAGTCGCCCGTATCCTTAACGAAGAACGTGTAGAGCGGCACCATCGCAAAAGTGATGATCTTTGATCCCAAATTTCCGATGGCGTAGATGCCCAAGTCCTTCAAGAACTTAGACGAACGTTCGCTCTGTCTGCCGCTTGTAGCCAATTTTATCTCTTTCTTAAAGCCGTAAATTGGTGTTAGTAACTGTAGATGACATTAGCAACTGTCTGTCCAACCACTTTGAGAACAGTGGCATCAATTTTATCGAGAGTGTCGCTTGTGGTGTGCCATCCGTCAAAAAAACCGGTATCGCTGCCTGGACGCATGTCGATGATATCGATGCACTTGATACCCATGCGGTTGACCACAATGTGGTCGTCGGTAATAGCTCCACCCATGCCATTATCGAAGTAGGAACCATAGCCACTTTGCTGCGCCATGTCCCACACTTCGTTAACCACGCTTGGAGCGTACTGCATCGACATCATTTCTTTGGAGAACTTTGCACCCTTAGCTCCCACCATATCTAGCAAGACGCCAAAACGTGGTGCGTATCCCTCTTGGTGCGGATGTTCAGCCCAATACTGCGTACCCAGTGCCCATGAGTCCTCGTTCTCGTTCTCGCCCCAGTCCTCGGCATCGACCAAAAGAATGTCGACTCCAACATTAGGTTTCTTCTCATTCATGACTCTCGCCAACTCAAGCAGCACAGCCACTCCGCTAGCAGCATCGTTAGCACCCATCACTGGTTCACGATGCTTTGCAGGATCAGGATCGTTGTCGGCCCAAGGTCGGCAGTCCCAATGCGCCAATAGTAGAATTCGGCTATCAGCATCGGGATTGACAATGCCTATAATATTCTTGATGTCCAAAACCTTGCCATCAAATGTTGTGACTTGAGCCTTTTGCACCAAAGTGCTGTCGCAATACTGTCGCAGTGATTGCTCAAGCCACTCGCCACACTTGCTGTGGGCAGCAGTGCCTGGCACCCTTGGACCGAAGTCGCACTGTGCCTTCACCAACTGATAGGCGTTGTTTCCATTAAAGTCGACTACTACTGTCGCTGTAGTGTTATCGCTCGATACGTTACTGTCGCTTGCCTGCTTTTGCGCCTTGCAGCCCACAAGAGCGATGACAGCCATAAATGATATCACAAAAAGTTTCAATCGCATGAATCTATAGAATTGTGCATTAAAGTTTCAAATCGTCCTCACTCTTGGGCTTGGGAGGATAATCGACGGTATAGTGCAGTCCGCGCGACTCTTTGCGCTCCTTGGCCTGACGCATAATGAGATATCCCACGTTGATTATGTTGCGAAGCTCACAAATGCGACGGCTCACGGTGCTTTCCTTAAAGAGTTTCTCGGTCTCCTCGTAGAGAATGTCGAGACGGTTCCATGCACGGTCGAGACGCAGGTTGCTGCGCACAATGCCCACATAGGCGCTCATAATCTCACCTACCTCCTTCTCGCTCTGGCTGATGAGCACCATCTCCTCGGGATGCTGAGTGCCCTTGTCGTCCCAAGCGGGAATGTCGGTGCGATAGTCATAGTGATTGCGACATGCTATCGCGTGCTTAGCTGCAGCCTCGGCGTAGACCACTGCCTCGATGAGCGAGTTGCTCGCCAAACGGTTGCCGCCATGCAGACCAGTGCATGAGCACTCGCCCACAGCATAGAGTCGCTCGATAGACGAACAAGCGTTCAAGTCGACCTTGATGCCACCGCACAGATAGTGGGCGGCAGGAACAACGGGTATGTAATCCTTGGTTATGTCGATACCCAGATCAAGGCAGTGCTTGTATATGTTGGGGAAGTGGTGCTTGGTCTCCTCGGGGTCTTTGTGCGTCACATCGAGGAATACGTGATCCTCACCACGCTGTTTCATCTCGCTGTCGATAGCTCGTGCTACCACGTCGCGTGGAGCGAGCGACAGACGTGGATCATACTTATGCATAAACTCCTCGCCAGCAAGGTTTCGCAACACACCACCATAGCCACGCATCGCCTCGGTTATTAGAAAGGCTGGACGGTCGCCAGGGTGATAAAGAGCTGTAGGGTGGAACTGGATAAACTCCATGTCCTTCACCGTTCCTTTAGCACGATAAACCATTGCTATGCCGTCGCCAGTAGCTATGAGAGGATTGGTGGTAGTGTGATAAACTGCACCTGCGCCACCCGTTGCCATTAGCGTAAGTCGCGAAAGGAACGTGTCGACCTTGCCAGTATTCTGATTAAGAACATAGGCACCATAACACTGGATATCTTTGGTTCGTCGAGTCACAATCTTGCCCAAGTGGTGCTGAGTGAGAATCTCGATAGCAAAGTGGTTGTCGAAGATATCGATGTTTTCGTGAGCCTTCACAGCCTCAATGAGCGATTCCTGAATCTCATGGCCAGTATTGTCGGCATGATGCAGTATGCGAAACTCGCTGTGGCCACCCTCACGGTGAAGGTCGAAATTGCCTTTCTCATCCTTATCAAAATCCACGCCCCAGTCAATCAGAGCCTTAATCTGCTCAGGGGCTTGCGTTACCACCTGCTCCACTGCCTTTGGGTCGCTAAGCCAGTCGCCTGCCACCATGGTGTCGTGGATGTGCTTCTCAAAATTATCGAGCTCAAGATTGGTAACACTTGCCACGCCACCTTGAGCGAGGTCGGTATTGGCCTCATCAAGAGAACTCTTGCACACAAGAGCCACCTTGCCGGTACCAGCCACCTTGAGCGCAAAGCTCATTCCTGCCACTCCCGAGCCAATTATCAAATAATCATATTTGTAAGTCATATCGTTTCTTTTTTCGTTTATGGTTTATCTTTGGTTATTATCCGTTTAGTTGAAGAATTCGTTGTCTTCGGCGGGTTTGTCGATGTTGGGGACTTCATCTTCCTCATCGGGTTTGCGGCCTGTGCCTAGGTCGTCGCGCACCTTGTTGCGGATGTAGAAGGTGCTGTCGTAGCTGCCGTCAGCCGAATTTTGGGGCGTGATGCTGTCGTTGTAAGGTTGATAGGCATTGGTGTTATCCTCGCCACCAGCACTGTTGCTGCACGCCATGATATAACGGTCAAGCTCATAGTCAACGGGGAATTCCTTGTGCAGATATCTGAATGTTGAATTCGAAAGCACCTTTTGCAGGAACAGCCCCACCAATGGCAATGCCGCTCGGCTGCCCTGTCCGTTGGCCGAACGGAAGTGAATCTGCCGGTACTGTCCTCCCACCCAGGCACCACACACAAGCCTAGGTGTGATAGCCACAAACCAAGCATCGGTGTAGTTGTTGCTAGTACCCGTCTTGCCACCAATGCCCACGTTGCTCACGTAGTTGTTGATAGCCAATCCAGTGCCTCCAGCATCGGAGCACACAGCCTCGAGCATGCGCCGCACGCTGTAGGCCTGAGTGTGAGAGAGAGCACGGCTAGGATCGTCGAGCACCTTGCTGTTGTAGATTTCCTCTTTCTCACCGTTCTTGTTAGTGCGATAGATGCGAGTGACAAGCACAGGCTGCTTGGGCTGACCATCGTTGACAATGGTGCCATAGCAACTAACCAGCTCGAGTAGGTTCACGTCGCTCGAGCCCAAGCACAGCGATGGTGTCTCCTCAAGTGTTGATGAGAGGCCCATGTCGTAGGCCACCTGAGCCACCTTGTTGATACCCACCTCGTTGCCAACTTTCACAGCTATGATATTGTTGCTGCGCGCAATGGCTGCCCGCATAGTCATGTTCTGGTTAGAAAAACGGCCATTGGCATTGCTGGGTTGCCACAACTTGGTGCCACCAGTCTTGGCATCACGGTCGATGAGAGGCGTACTGAGCGGCGAGTCCATATACTGATCGCAGGGGCGACGTCCGTCTTTAATCGCGGCACTATAGACAAAGAGCTTGAAGGTGCTGCCAGGCTGGTGCTGGGCGCGCACATTGTCATATTGCCACGTCTTGTAATCAACATCCCCCACCCAAGCCTTTACCTCGCCAGTAATGGGGTCGATTGCCACAAAACCACAGTGCATCTTGTGAAGCATGTGTCGGATGGAGTCGAGTGGACTCATTTCGGCATAATGGCCCCCATTGTAATCAAAGAGCTTCGTGCGATGCTTCTTGTTCATGTAGTAGTCGACCGAGTCAAGGTTCTCGTTGTAACGCGCCAAAAGTTGTTTGTAAATATCGCTGCGCTCGGCCTTGTCGGCGACAAAACCTTCAATCACCTTGCCGTCGGCATCGACCCAGCATGCTCGGTCGCCCCACTCTCGGTCGAAGTTCTGCTGCACCACGCGCATCTGCTCCTTTACTGCTTGCTCGGCATATCGCTGCATGCGAGTGTCGATTGAAGTGTGTATCTCCAGACCGTCGCGGTAGAAGTCCACATCGTGGTCCTCACACCAGTTGCGCATCTCCTCCACCACCGCCATGCGGAAGTAGGGGCACTGCGAGTCCATCTCGGTCTCGGGAGTGTATTTGATGTTCAAGTTGGTTTGCGACAAGCGGTCATACTGCTCCTGCGTGATGTCCTCATGCTCGAGAGCATTGTTGAGCACAGTGTTGCGACGCTCCAGACAACGCTTGGGGTGACGCAACGGGTTGTAGACCGAGGTACCCTTGAGGATGCCCACAAGCATGGCACTCTGTTCTATCTTGAGTTTGTCGGGAGTGGTGTCGAAGTAGGTCTTGGCGGCAGTCTTGATGCCGAATGCCTGATTGCCGAAGTCAACGGTGTTGGCATACATCTCGAGGATTCTCTCCTTGTCGTAAAATGCCTCAATCTCGGTGGCGAGAATCCACTCTTTCATCTTCATGATAATCATTTTCACGCCAGGGATGCGGCACAACAGGCCACCAGTGTATTCGCGGGTGCGCATTCTGAACATGTTCTTCACCAGCTGCTGCGTTATGGTCGAGGCTCCGCGGGCGCGACGGTGCACGATGAAGTCCTTGACTGCACCTGCCATGCCGTGGAAGTCGATGCCCCAATGGCTGTAGAAGCGCTCATCCTCGGTGTCGATTAGCAGGCGGTAGAACATGGAGTCGACCTCCTCATATTTCACTGGTGTGCGGTTTTCCTTGTAATACTTTCCTATCTGTTTGCCGTCGGCACTATAGATAATCGACGCATTGTAGGGGCGCGGCTCCATGATCTCGCGAAGCGACGGCGACTTACCAAAGAGCCACAAGAAATTCATGTTCACTGCCACGAGCAGCAGCAAGAAAGTGATAAGGGTTGTGCACATGGCATAAAAAGCCTTTTTATACCATGGCTTGCCTGCATAGAGGCCCTTATACCAAGCGTTAAAGCGCTTGTAGCGACCCACTAGTGAGTGCCATAGGTCGGCTATTCGGCCTTGATTTCCTCGGTGTCGTGCCATTGCAGTTGTATTTTAATAATTAATTATCATTTATAATCAAACTGCAAAGTTAATAAATAACCTATTATCAACTGCCAAAAAAGTTTTAAAAATCGCTAATGCCGCTCTCGAGGGGGCTAAATCAAGCCCCAAAAGCACGGAACTCTTCAAGACAAAGCAAAAGTGAACAAAGAAGGCCTTCCTTGTTCACTCCTTTTTTTCAGAACAAAAAGTTATTTAGAGTTTTAGTTATGGCAAGAAACGCTTGATGTAGCTAGTTTTGAATGCCCAACAGGTGTTTTGCTCCATTTGGCGAGGCAATGGTGCTAGATTCTTGGTTTCGACATCGGCGCGACCCATCGTTATCATGCCATAGACCCGTCCATCGCTGTCGAAAATTGGACATCCGCTGCAGCCGTGAGTGATGTGGTCGACAGTGGCGAAGCGCACGTGCCCTGCAAGGTCGGGATCCTTAATTACAAGCCCTTGAGTCGCCACCTGTTGCAAGCCACTTGGTTTGTATTGCCAACACAGCACATCGAGGTGTGCATTTGGCTCGGCATCGTCGGTGGCGAGCGACAACGGACTTTTCAAGCCAGGAACAGGATAAAATGCGATGTCGTAGCCCAAGCGGTCGTCGGAAGGCACGACCTCGGGTATCCACTTATTGCGAACCAGCGGATGAAAATCGTTGCCATTGCGCACATAGTATACAAGCTGGGTGTCGATGACATGACCAGCAGTGACCAGATAGTCGTCAATGCAAAAAGCTGTGCCAGCAAACGAACGTTCATTCCCCGGTTGGCGGAGAATGGGCATCACAAATGGAAGTATCTTGTCATTCATTATTATTGACGTTTTTCCCCTCGTTAGTTGCAAATTGTGTGCCACATTGTCGACATGTCATGTCAGCGCAGGCGGCGGCGCATGATAGAGCTCGTGACAAGCGAGGTGACAAAACCGATGGCGGCGACGAGTAGAAGCACTACCACAACGTCGGTCCACACCACCTGCACAGGATAGGCGTTGACGATAACCTGAGAAGGATCGGCGCTAAGCTTGAGCCACCCGAAGGTCTGCTGCCCCAAGCACAGCAATAGTCCCAAAATCACTCCAAGCACCGCACCGAGCATGGTGATGAGCCACCCCTCGGCGACAAAGATGCGTGTGATTTGTTGGCGTGTAGCACCTAGATTCTGGAATGTGGCGATGCTCTCATCCTTCTCGATGATGAGCAACGACAAGGTGCTGATGACGTTGAATGTGGCAATAATCATGATGAACGCCAGTAGCAGGAAAGTGACCCACTTCTCGACATTCACCATGCGGAATGATTCGGACTGCTGCATCAACCGGTCCTTGACCTCATAACTTGGGCCCAGCAACTGACTCACCTGACGCATCACTGCCTGAGGATTAGATCCAGGTCGCAATTTGAGCTCTATTTGCGATGCCTCGCTCTCGTAGTCGAAAAGATTGCGGGCAAAGTCGAGCGGCACAAAAATAAGGTCTTGGTCGTAGGAGTTTTGCTGAACCTGAAAAATCGATGACACAAACAGCGAGTCGCTCATGAAAGCGTCGATTGGGTTAGCCACATTGACACGACCAACACGTCGCGGAGCATAAAGCTGAAGCATGAGCAGGCTCCCTGCCCGTAGTCGCAGGTTCATGGCAGGCCCAATGCCTACCACGGCAAAGCGTGATACCTCGTCGGTGAGAGCATAATACCCGTCGATGATAGTGCTATCGAGAGCATTAATCTCGTGGTAATTAACAGGCACACCCTTGAGGCGCACTGGCATCTGATAAACGGCATAGACGGCAAGAGCTTGGTCTTCAAGCACTGGCATTGCCTTATCAATGCCATCGATTGAGCCGATAGCGGTGAGAACACTATCGGCATCGGGCATCACCTTACCCTTAGCTGGTGTGATTGCGACCTCAGGGTCAAGACGCGCTAACCTGTCCTGAATCACCCCCCGGAAACCGTTGAACACACTCAGCACACACACCAATGCGGCAGTGGTCACCACCACTCCGCATATCGAGATGATGCTGATGATGTTTACCGCATTGTGGGCCTTCTTCGACTTCAAGTAGCGGAATGCTATTTTCAACGGCAGGGACACGGGAATAAGTTATAAGTTGAGAGTTATGTGGAAAATGTGCTAACTATGAACTACTTCTTGAGCAGTTCGTCAATGTGCTCAATATAGTCGAGCGAATCGTCAACGTAAAACACCAACTCAGGAGTTTTTCGCAGCTGATTCCTAACGCGTTGGGCCAAAGCGTAGCGAATGGTCTTAACGTTCTGGTTCACGCCATCCACAATCTCCTGTGCACGCTCACTAGGGAACACACTCAGGTGCACGCGGGCTATGCTCAGGTCGGGCGACACACGCACATTGCTCACACTCACTATCACACCGCGCATCTTGGCGGTATCCTCGCGGAAAATCTCGCTTAGGTCTTTCTGAATTTGTCGCTGAATCTTCTGTATTCTTGTTGATTCCATAATTATCTAATTCTTTATTAGATGCAAAATTAATACTTTTTCCTGAATATGTGTAACATAATGCCACACATTTTCGTAGTGTTCACGATTGTGGTTGTCATGAACAAGTTTTTTTGTAACTTTGCAGTAGATATCACTTTCTTATGCAAACTACTCATCAATATTATTATCGTAAAGGCAAAGCCACAACAAAGGCAGTGATTTACATCATCTTGTCGGTGCTATTGGTCGCTTTCGCCGTGTTTAGCTACGTCCATTGGGAGCTCTCGTTTATGTTCACCGATTGGCATGGCTATGTGATAATCATCCCTTATTTCTTGATAACATTGGGCATCATCCTCTCGGTATTTGAGGAGTTTAAGAAAGCCAGCATGACTAGTCGCGGAATCCCGGCATTTGCTGTTGGCGATGATAATTTTGTTATCTATGACAAAGGTTTGGCCAATGTGATACTTTTTGAAGATTGTGACAAGGTTAGATTCAAGCGTACCTACAGCCGAATTCGTGGAACGCAGCTCTACCTCATCATCAGATACCACGATAAGATGGATGTGCCAAGTACGTTTAAGGTTGACCTAAGCGAACTCGACCGACCACAAAGCGAGATTGACAAGCAACTGAAAAAGATTTATAACAATTACAAGAAAGAACATAACATTCAATAAAATTAATGAGACAAAGGGATTGATTCTCTTTGTCTCATTCTTTTCTTTATTCCTGACACGCTATTCTGTCACTTCAGGTTCACTTTCTTGAATCTTGAAGGTGACGGGCATGGTGTACCACACTCCCACAGGTTCGCCAACTGCATTGCGGCCAGGTGAGAACTTGGGTAGTGACTTGCACACTCGCACTGCCTCGGCATCAAGTTCTTTGTCCACACCACGAGCAACCTTAACCTCACCGACACTGCCATCTTTTTCAACAACGAACTGCACAATCACCTTGCCTTCAATGTGATTCTTGTAAGCTTCTTCGGGATAAACAACGTTTTCACTAAAAAATCTAATTAGAGCCCCATCACCTCCAGGGAAGCTGGGCATGTGGGCTGCGCTGCCAAAGACTTCGTTATCACTTCTCGTAACTTGGTTTTCAATGCCACTTGAAAAAGCAGTCGCGGCATTACTTGATGTGCCAGCCATTGCTGTGAGGCTTGTGAGTCCAATGCCGGCAATAAGCACAGCTTTACCCAAAGAATGCCTGCGTGAAATCTCTTTCTCAAGGTATTCCACCTCACTTTCACATGCAGGGCAAGTGCCAGCGCAGTCGCCCTTGTGGGTGCAAGGAGCAGGAACATAGTCAATGCCATTGGCACGAGCAATGTCAAGCCTGATTTGCTTGAGCGTGTTGCAAACTGATTTACCGTGTTTCATAACGCAAAGTTTTTAAGGGTCAAAGCTATCTATTACAAGTATATACTATAAAAACAAAAAAAACAATATATTATTGCCTCCTCTTCAACATCAAGGCTTTTTATAGAGGATTGTGAGGCCGTCACGCAAAGGTAGGATAACGGTTTCTACTCGTTCATCGCGGGCTACGAGGTCGTTGAAATCGAGAATGCCTTGAGTCTGGTCGTCAATCTTTTTGCCGTGGAGGTCGGTAACCTTGCCGTCCCACAGGGTGTTGTCGGCGATAATGAAACCGCCGGGGCGCACATGATCAATCACGAGGTTGAAATAATCGACATACTGCCGCTTGTTGGCATCGATAAACACTAAGTCGAAATCGCCACCAAGCTGGGGCACAATCTCGTTGCAGTCGCCAATGTGCAGCGTAATGTGGTTACCAACAGGCGATTTTGCAAAATGGGCACGCAAGAAGTCCTCAAGCTCATCCTCCACCTCTATAGTATGTACTATCGCATCGTCATCGAGCAGCCCCTCGGCAAGGCATTGTGACGCATAGCCCGAGTAAGTGCCCAGTTCGAGCACTCGCTTGGGGCGTATCATGCGCACGAGCATCTTTAACACTCGTCCCTGCAGATGCCCCGAGCACATGCGTGAGTAGAGCAGCTCGATGTGGGTGTCACGATCAAGCTGATGTAGATGCTCAGGTTCGGCATCGATGTGAGCAAGTATGTAATCTTCTAGTTCTTGTGTCATGAGGGAAAGGAGAGAAATTATAGGAATAGAAAACGATTAAAAGGTTAGATCATTGAGCATTGAATCGAGTGCTTCGACAGCGAGGCGGTAGCTGTCGAGCCCAAAGCCAGCTATCACGCCCACGCTGGCAGGAGCAATCGCCGAGTGGTGGCGCTCAGGCTCACGGCTGTAAACATTGCTCAAGTGCACCTCCACCGCTGGTGCCGGCGTGGCGCGCAGAGCGTCGGCAATCGCCAGGCTATAGTGGCTATAGGCGCCCGCGTTAATCACAATACCGTCGGCATCAAATCCCGCACGCTGTATCTCATCGACTATCTCTCCCTCAATGTTACTCTGGAAGAAAGTGAACTCAACATCGGGATAGGCAGCAACAAGAAATTGGAAATAACTTTCGAGCGACTGAGTGCCGTAAATTTCGGGCTCTCGCCGTCCTGTCAGGTTCAGATTTGGACCGTTAATAATCGAAATTTTCATGACAAATAATATTTTTCAATGCTGCAAATTTACCACAAAGCACAAAAAAACGCAAAACGAAAGATAAAAAAACACCAATTTCAATCATTTTTTTCACCAACTTTTTCGCTTTTATCTAAAACGCTGGCAACTAATGATTTGATGCACAAAATTGTCCTTCCTGTTATAAAAAAAGCCTGTTTTTTTACAAAAGATGTCCAAATTGTTACAATTAATGTCCACACAGTTATAATGTGTCTCTTCAAATGTGCTTTACTTTGCAGTGTCAAGAGTGACCAACTTTAGATTTGCGGGTAGAAAATGTGTAAAAGGGTAGCCCGCACACGACACAGCAATGCCGCTGCGACTACCCTCCTAAAAGAAAAAAAGCCCTTCACGGGGAACACATAATATATAAAAAACCTCACAGGCCGAGACGGCGCCTCGAGCCTGCCAACACAAGACATTCAGTTATTTTTATTTACAATATTCATTGTTGAGATTGGATAGCGCTGATCTGAAATCGCAATGAGTCAAAAACCAAAACAAAATTATTATTATGAAAAAGTTTTTATTTATGATTGCCGCAGTTGCAATGATGGTTTCTTGCACTGGCAACGCTAATCAAGGTAGTGGTAGTGTAGCAAGTGGTAACGACGAGCAGGGTTACACTTTCTCGGTTCAGAACGGTATCAGCGGCACAACTGGTAGCAAGAACTGCTTCATCCCCGAACTTGGTGCTCCCATCACATTTGAGGTAGCTGGCGAGGGTGACATTCTTGATGTTACAGCCACTGTAAAACTCAAACACAAAGACAAAACTGAGATTGAGGACCTGACAGAGCCTGTTAAGCTGTGGATTAGCGGCCGCGACGAGGACAACGGTGACGTTAAGCTCACTCTTACTGCCGATGAGGATAGCCAAGCAAAAATTGCTGAGTGGCTCAAGGCAGCTCCAGGTGAGGAAGTTGAAGTTGTATTCAAGGCTAACCTCCCCAAGGCCGACATGGACAAGCTCAATGCTAAGGAGTGCACCAACACCTTGGTATTCTAATCCTAGAAACGTTTAAGCTTTAAAGCCACTCAGCCCATATCGCTGGGTGGCTTTATTTTCTTTGGGAATGAGATTTCCTTTCTCATTTGTTGGTGAAATAGATGAAAATTGCCTATTTTTGTAAATCATTTAAGACTCGTCGAAATTAAACCTTTAATAACATATAAATCTAAATTAGCAATACAATGAACACCAAGATTATCAGACTCATAGCAATAGCTACAGTTACTGTTTTGATGGTAGGGACAGTTTTTACTGCCAGCGCCAAGAAACGCACGAGCAAGGTAAATTCGGTAACATCGATAGTGCAGGATATCAGAAATCTGGAGAATACCCCCGTGACTTCACGTGCCGACTGCAAGACTTTAAAGGGTAAAATTGAGGCTGTGGCTTTGCCTTGTTTCAAAAAAACGATGGATAAGAGTGCCGTTACTAAGGTACAGAAGACCAAGGCAGTATTGTCACAACTCGACGAATACGCAGCACAAGTGCTGGAATCATCATCTAATTTTGACATGGCCGATGCAGGCTATATCCACAAGATGTCGAACAGTTACTTTACATTCGACACTTATGACCAAATGCTCAACAAAGCTTCATCAAGCGATGAGCGCAAGGCAATTGAAAGTGAGATTGACGCATGGGTGATGTTGCAGAATGCTCTGCAAGACTATTGCACCAATGCAAGTTATCTCGAGAGCTATGGAGGTTCGATGGCTCTTTTGGGAGTAGCAGGCAGTGGATGGACCCTATCGCAGATTCGTCTTAATGACTCAGGTGAACTGTTAAGAATAGGCACAAAAGCGACAGCATCAAAGCAATCGTTAGGCAACATAGATATTGATATGGCTACAAGCATTATCCAAAACATAGGTAAAAATGCCAATAGTTTAAAGGAAAGCGTCGACGATGATTTCAAGAAGAGTGAACCTGAGTACTACAACACTTTTGCCCGGGGAATAACCGATGCTGTAAAGAAAGTTACCGAGGCTATGCCCAAGTGGCTTGAGGCACGCAATAAAATGCTACAATACACAGCCAATCCTAAAGAAGCTGTAGAAGCCACAAAATCCCTTCTTGAAGACATCAAGAAATTAACAAACAATGAATTATAATTAGTGGTCATTAAATTACACGCATTTGGATTATGAAAACAAGACTAATAGCAATGTTGAGGCTGACTTTTATCGCAATGATGATAATAGGTTTTTCGGTCAATGCCTCGGCCAAAACAGGAATAAGCAAGAGAATTAGTCACACCCGATGGGTGGGCGACAAGAAGACATCAGTTGAATTTGATGCCTTTCCCACCACTCTCGACGAGTGGAAGGCAATGCAGCAGCAGCTTGGTAGCGAGCCACAAGGTGCTGTAGCACTACAGGTTATGGCATTTGAACTCTACCGCAATAATCGCACCGATGGTGAACAGGCTCTCAAGCTCAACAACACCTCAACCAACTACAATAGCACTGTTGAACGCCTGCGCGAGATAATGGGCAAAGACCAATACTATGCCCGACCCTATATAGCTTGGGCTATGCTCAAGGGTGCTACCCCCGAGAACGGATACACCGTGCGTGCTCCCTATAAGATTGAGATGAAGGTTGACCCCAACAAGAAATATCAACAGAGTCAACTGCTGCATGGCACCGTCATCTACCTGCTCATCGACAGCAAGGGCTGGGACACCAACTGGCGTGGCGTTGAAGTAGTGAAACCTAGAGGCAGCAAATATTTTGTTGTGAGTAACTGTCCAGCCATGTACACCCAGTGCAAGGAAGCTGTGCAGTGATAGATCTCACATAAATGACAACAAAGGCTGGAGTGGCTTAAACCATTCCAGCTATTTTTTTATAGTTAAAATTTCATAAAGTGTTGACATTTTTAAGGAAAACACATAGTTTTGTAGTTAGAATTAGAACAAACCCAAAAAACATGACCCGTTTAGAACTAATAGAAAAACATGGCTATTGCGTCTTTGATTTAGCAAAGCATATTGATGCCGATTCCACAACACCGGTAAGCTCAAAGTATCAGCTCATCATGATTTGCTGTGACGGAGAAGCTACCTTTGAAACCAACATGCAACAAGTGACGATGAGCAAGGGCGATTGCCTGTGCTATAACAACATTCTCTACAAGAAAACCCTGGCAATGAGCAAAGATTTCAGTGCACAGGTGCTGATATGCGACCGCTCGTTTGCGTTCGAGGCATCGGTGGGTATTCCCACTGGCTATATTGAGGCCCTTTACACCATGCCCATTATCAAAATTGACAATCCTATTGACTGGAAACTTGTAGTTAACCAATTCGACAATTTGAATTTACTGCAACGCAAGCATTTTAACCTGAGGCACAAAGAGATTGTGAAGAGTTCATTGCGCTCTTTAATAATCCTGATGTCGGGTCTAAGAGGCGGTAGCGATGCCCAAAACCTAATTTTCAGCCACGGAGACATCTACTTCAGGAACTTTATGGAACTGATTGATGAAAAAATCAAGCAGCAGCATGAAGTCGCTTACTATGCCAACCAGCTTCACATCACCGCTAAGTACTTGAGTGAGGTGTGCAAGCAGAAGAGCGGGCACAAGGCCAAGGAAATCATCTCAACATTCCTGATCTCAAAAATCAAGCAAGAGATGATCATGTCGGGAAAAACAATTAAGGACATCGCCTATGAATATGGCTTTGCCGACCAGTCGAGTATGGGAAAATTCTTCTATAAAATGACTGGCATGTCGCCACGCGATTTCAAGAAGTCGCAGGAGTCGAAATAAAGATTTATATTCAGAACAACTTTTTTCCGCGCAAATAATAATCAATCACTATATTGCGTTGAGCACCAGGGAAGGTCTTGAGCAGATTTTCCTGAGGTTGGCATGTGTATCGACTCTTGAGACGGCGGTAGTCGCGGTGAGCCTTGATGATTGCCTTAGCGTCGCCCCAGTGCAGCTTGGCAAGCGCCATGAAGAAGGCAAGAGTGTCGTAGAGCCGCCTAATGATTAACAACCGTTTGCCATCGCTCACAGGCAAATTCTTATAGAGCAAGAACAGGCTATTACGGAAGTTAAGGTAAGTCTTGCGGGGATTACCCTGAGGCAAGCTGCCGCCACCCAAATGGAATACCTTGCTGGCAGTGACAATGCGCACAGCGTGTCCACTCAAGTGAATGCGCCAGCACAGGTCAATCTCCTCCATGTGGGCGAAGAAATCCTCATCAAGACCGCCCACCGTGCGATACAACTCGCTGCGCACCATCAGACAAGCCCCTGTTGCCCAGAAGATGTCGATATCCTTTCCATCGTACTGACCATGGTCGTCCTCGACTGCCTCAAACATGCGTCCTCGACAATAGGGGTAGCCATGCTTGTCGATGAATCCACCGGCAGCACCAGCATACTCAAACATCACTTTATCATCATCTCTGTCGTGAAGTAGCTTGGGCTGAACGGCTCCCACATTGGGGTTTGACTCCAAGTAGTCATATAAGGGCTCGAGCCACCCACTTGGAGTGCGCACATCGCTGTTGAGCAGCACCGTGTAGCGATAGCCCGTCGCCTGCTCTATTGCCTTGTTGTAGCCACCGGCAAAGCCATAGTTCTTGTCGAAGACAATGGTCTTGACCTGTGGGAACTCCTGCTCTAGCACAGTGAGACTGTCGTCACTGCTACCATTATCGGCAACTATAACGTCGGCTATGTCGGCATTGGTTCCGGCAAGCACAGTGGGCAAGTAGCGACGCAACAGCTTCGCACCATTCCAGTTCAATATTATCACCGCTACAGTTTTCATGTCAGTTGTTAGATGTTGAACGGGTGTTCTCCTTTCTTGTATAAAACTCAAGTTCGTTCTCTTTATTGTATCCGTCGGGAAAAGTGACAGGACGTTTCCAGCGTTTATGTGTCCATAGCCAGTAGGCTGGTTCGGCTTTGATGCGTCGCTCAAGAAGGCGAGCATAGCGCGTAGTGACCGAGCCATAAGGCTCGGCTGCGATGTCATCGCTCAGGGGCACCAAGGTGCACTCGTAATGTCCACGGCTGAGCTTGCGCACGTCGAAGAAGGCAGCACGGCAATGCAGCTTGCGTCCTATCGCCTCGGGCCCGGTGATGAAGGCCGTGGGATGATGCAGAAAGTCGAGCACATGTCCCTCATCGTTTGACAATGGATGCTGATCGGCGATAAACCCAATACCCAAATGACGTCCCTCACGCTCTCGCGATATCATCTCACGCAAGATTACACGTTGACTGATGCACACTGTGTTAAAACGCTGACGCAACCGCAGGAAGAATCTGTCGAACCACTCATTCTCTAGTGGCTGATATACCTGACCCTGCACGGCATCGCGATGAGCAGCACTATTGAACCACAAAGTCACCGATGTCACCCACTCCCAGTTGCCATAGTGAGCAGCATAAAGAACAATGCTCTGACCATTGTTAAAAGCATCTTCGATAATCCCGGCATTGTGGAACACCATGCGACGACGCATATCGTCATCGCTAATGTGCAATAGCTTCAGCGTCTCGGCCACATAGTCGGTGAAGTGGTGATAAAACTCCTTCTCAATGACTTTGCGCTCCTTGGCACTCTTGTCGGGAAAACACTCAGCGAGGTTTTGACGCACTACCTTCTTGCGATAGCCTATAACATAGTAGGCCACGAAATAAAGCAGGTCGGCATGCAGATAGATCACCCACCACGGCATTATTGCCAGTAGGTGCAAAGCCCAACCCAGGAGCGAATACAATATTTTAGAATACCACTTCAATGCTTGTCATGAATTGTGGGTTTCCGATACAATTGATGATTCAAGTCGCACCATCGACACCCTATTGACTAGTTCTTCGCGATAAGGCACTGTTACACGTATGTAGTTGTCGGTAAAGCCATGCATCACTTTACTGCCGGCAGGAGGTTGCTCAAAGAGCACGGGGCGCTCCGTGCCAAGCTGACGCTCAATAAACTCCCGCTGCTGGCAGTCGCTGAGTTCCATCATGCGCGCCACACGCTCGTCACGCACCGACTTGGGAACGATATAGGGAATGCGCAGAGCCATAGTGCCTGGACGCTCACTGTAGGGGAACACATGCAGGTGCTGCACCCCAAGCGAGGCTATGAACTGCAACGAGTCGTCAAATCGCTCGGGAGTCTCACCACGTGTGCCAACCATCACGTCAACACCAATAAAGCAATGCGGAATCACGTTGTGGATACGCTCCACCTTGCGCGCAAAGAGGTCGCGGTCGTAGTGGCGGCGCATGAGTTGCAACACCTCATCATTGCCACTCTGCAGCGGAATGTGGAAGTGGGGCATGAAAGCTCGCGATGATGCACAATAATCTATCACGTCATCACCCAAAAGGTCGGGTTCTATCGACGAGATGCGGTAACGTTCAATACCCTCGACCTGGTCAAGAGCCTTAATCAAGTCAAGGAAACTCTCTCCAGTATTCTTGCCAAAGTCACCTATATTGACTCCAGTAATCACAATCTCCTTGCCACCGCGCGACGCAACATCCTGAGCTTGATCCACCAACGAGGATATAGAGCCACTGCGACTACGGCCACGTGCCAGAGGTATGGTACAATAGCTGCAATAATAGTCGCAACCGTCTTGAACCTTGAGAAAATAGCGCGTGCGATCGCCACACTCACACGAAGGCGAGAATCGGCGTATATCCTTGTGAGGAGTGACGGCAATAGCCTTATTGTGGTCATTAAGCCATTGCTCGATGTAGTCGACCACCTCACCTTTCTGCTCGTTGCCCAGCACAATGTCGACACCGTCAATCTCGGCAATGCTCTTGCCTTGCAGCTGCGCATAGCAACCGGTAACCACCACCAAAGCCTCGGGATAAGAACGGATGAGGCTGCGAATGTGCTGGCGGCACTTCCGGTCGGCGAGCGAAGTGACGCTGCAAGTGTTCACCACGCAAATGTCGGGCACCTCATTGCCTTTCACCATGCGTGCTATGCCTCTTTCCTGCAGCTGCTGCCCAATGGTTGCACTCTCCGAGAAATTCAACTTGCATCCCAGAGTCACAAATTTTACCCTATGTAAAAACTCACTCGCCATCCCACATAACGAAAAAACATGCAAAGTTACACATTTTCTTGCTAAAACCCTAACTATGTGGCAAGTTTCCACTGTAACCAAACTAAAAAAAATAAAAACGGGGACCTATTACTATATTGTAGCGACGACATGTGCATAAAACATGAAAATTAGTGCCGTTTAAGTGAAAATTTCAACAAGGGTTTGGTGGTTTCAAATTTTTGACGTAATTTTGCAGTCGCTTTTCGGCTCACGTGGCCGTGAGCGGTCCCATAGCTCAGTTGGTTAGAGCACCTGACTCATAATCAGGGAGTCCTTGGTTCAAGCCCAAGTGGGACCACGAGAAAAAGCACCTACAAAGTTTTTTGTGGGTGCTTTTCTTGTTATGATTAATGTTATGGTTATACCGTGAAGTAGTTGAAGCCGACGATGGTGTCGACGAAGCGGTGGACATATTGCGTGGCTGTGGGCGACCACTGGAATCCGAATCGGTACAGGACTTGTGTGGTGTAGTCGTTGGTTGCCTCAATCCATCGCATTTCGTGGCTGCTGCTCAGGTTGTAGGCCATGAGTGGACGCAGCAGGGTCACCAATTCGGGATTCTCCATCATGCGGTCGAGCGCGCGCTGGAATTCTTCGGTCTCAACCCTCTTCATAGTGATGCCAGCATCGGCAAAGCCGTTGAGGATATCGGCCAAATACTGACGATGAACATTGTAGGGATGGAACACAACACACTCGCGTGGAGTGGTTGCCAGCAGCATGATGGCATGTGCCACCTCATCGATTGGCGAGAACTCGAATACGTTATTTAAAGCTTCGTATGGCACCATTCCGATAACTACATAGGCTCGTAACAGGGCTAGGAAGTTATTGGTTTGGAAATTGATCTGGAACTCGCCGTCGCGCTGTCGTGCCGAGAGATTGCCCACTCGCATGATTTTAGCATTAAGCCCGTGGTGAGCGATGGCTTCGAGAACGAGGTCTTCGGCAACGAACTTGGAATAAACATATTTGTTCTCATCGATGTTCTGTCCCAGCCACAGGTCTTGCTCGGTGAGTTTCACATCGGGACCTGGCACGTTGTCGATGCTCAATCCCGCGATGCTGGTCGTTGAGATGTGAATCAGTTGTGACTTGGTGCGCAGACAGAAGGCTATAAGGTTACGCACCGACTCGATGTTAACCATCTCGATGTCGTTGCCAGCCGAGAAATGTTTCACATTGGCCACGCAGTTGACTACGGTCAACCCTTCGAGGTTGATGCTGTCGAGAGCATTGGGCTGAGTCACCTCGGCGGCGATGGCTGTCACACGGCTATCGATTAGCTCAAACGCTTTGCACCTGCCAAAGTAGTAGAAGAAAAGTGTCTTGAGACGGTTCATTGCCTCCTCGCTTGTCTTGCCACGCATAGGGCAAGTAATGTGACCGTCGTAACATGAGAGAAGTTCGTTGAGAACATGCATGCCCAGATATCCTGTGGCGCCAGTGAGAAGCACGTCGCCGATGGTCTGTCGGTCTCCCTTGCGGAAAGCGTCGAGATTATTGGCCTTGAGGATAGGTGTGTAGGCGTCATAGCGTGTATTCTCAACTCTATTAGCAGGTTTTTCTTTTGTAGTGATTTCGGTGGCAGCAGGTGCTTGCGTCTGCTTCTGTGCCACAAACTCGGCAAGAGCTCTCGGTGTCTTTTGGTTGAATAGGTCGTTGAAGACAATCTGTATACCGTGCTTGCTAGCCTCGACAATCACCTTGATGGCATTGATACTGGTACCGCCAATCTCAAAGAAATTGTCAAGAGCACCCACTTGATCGATTTGTAGAATCTCGGAGAAGATGCTTGCAAAGAGTTGTTCAGTCTCGCCCTCGGGTGCAACAAAGTCGGTGTTGCGCTTGAGTTCTGGCACAGGAAGCACTTTGCGATTAATCTTGCCGTTAGGAGTCATAGGCATGGCATCCAGGCGCATATAGGTGTCGGGCACCATATACTCGGCGAGCGACGAAGCAGCGAGAGCCTTATTGATATCGTCGTCGGTGATGCTAGAATCCCGGTCAACGGTGTAGTAAAGCACTAGATGCTCATTGCCCCCGACCTTGCGCACCTCGGCGGCCGCCTGCCTGATGCCCTGGATATTAAGCGCTTTGCTCTCAATCTCACCAAGCTCTATGCGGAAACCACGCAACTTCACCTGGGTGTCGATGCGTCCCAGATATTCGATATCTCCATCGTCGTTCCAGCGGCACAAGTCGCCAGTGTGGTACATCCTCACGGGACGTCCCCAGCGGTCTTCCTTAACAAATGGACAATCTACAAACGACTTGGCAGTGCGCTCTGGCAATCGCCAGTAGCCGCGTCCCACCTGTATACCGGCAAAGCACAACTCGCCTGCAACGCCTTGGGGCACTAGGTTCCCTGCGGTATCGACGATGAAGTTCCAGTTGTTTGCCACGCTCTTGCCAATGGGGATGTTCTCTACACGCTTGCCTGGAGCTATGCTATAATAGGAAGTGTCGTCGGTACACTCAGTTGGGCCGTACACATTGATAATCTCGATGTGGTCGCTATAGACGCCATCCATCTTCTCGCCTCCACCTGTGGTGAAACGAATGGGCAGGTCGTCGAAGGTGTTGAGCATCAATCCCGTCATTGCAGTTGAATATCCGCCACCAGTGATGTGGTGGTCGATGAGGAACTGACGAATGGCTGCAAGGTCCTTGCGAATCTCGGTGGGCATCACATGGAATGAGCCACCTAGCGTGAGCACTGGATACATGTCTTCGATGTGAGCGTCGAACGAGAATGAGCGGTGACCACTGATGCGGTCGTCGGCCGTGAGTTTCTCCATATCGATTACTACTGCAATGAAATTGCGTAAGCCAGCCTGATGCAGCATCGCGCCCTTGGGCTTGCCTGTCGAGCCAGAGGTGTAAATCATATAGGCCAGACCATCGGGACGAGAGCGGTCGATGGGCGCTGCTGTGGTGAGGTCGGCTTCAGCCATGAAGTCATCAATGAAGAAGACTTGAGCGGCGGCGGTGTCGAAGTTGCCCTCGGCCTGCTTGGCAGCAAGAACATCGTGCGTGGTGATTAGTATTTTAGATTCCGAGTTCTCAAGCATATAACTCAGACGCTCGTTAGGATACTCAAAGTCAAGCGGAGTATAGGCGGCTCCTGCTTTGTGGATGGCAAGCACGGCCAATGGGAATTCCTTAGTGCGGTCGAGCATGACGCACACAAAGTCGTCGCGTTGCACATTGTGGTTGATGAGTTGCTGTGCCAATAAGTTGGCATATCCGTCCATCTCCTTGTAGGTGAGTTGGCTGTCTTTGTCGACCACTGCAGGTGCATCGGGGGTGCGTTGAGCTTGCTCGGTGAACAGATTGGCAAATGTCTTGCTGATATCCACGTCGATATCCTTGCCCGAACCAATCTTGATGAGGCTCTGGGCCTGCTCGTCGCTCACGATGGCTATACTGTTGATGTCGCCGTCGGGGCATGCCATCATGTTGTTCATTGTTGCTTTGATAGCATCGGCCATCATGCGCATGGTCTTGCGGCTGTTCATTGCCAGACTCGACTCCATTCGGATGTCATAGTCGTCGCCAGCAAGGAAGATGTGAGCTAGCATATCGTAGAACACATCACCACGGTCCTGCTCCACAAGCGGGCAATGATTGTCACCGAAATAGTAAGCTTCTTCCCAACCTGGCAGTGCCGAGAAGTTGAACGAGATGCCAGGCTGAACGCCAAGGTCGCGGCAGAAGTGTGTGAAAGGATAGGCTAGTTCGGCCAGCGTTGCCTTCATCTCGCTATGGACAGTTGCTATATACTCGCGTACACTTTGCCCTTTTTTAATTTCCATCATGAATGGAATCGTGCGCACAAACATGCCGTAGGCTTGTTTCACGCGCGAGTCACGACGACCGTGATAGACGGTGGTGTAAGCCACTTTTTCCTCTCGCAGCAATCTAGCAAGTGTGTAGCTGAACGCTGCCTGGAACAGCTGATAGGGGGCAAAACCGTTTTCTTTGCACCAGTTGTCGACAAGAGTACGGTTGATGTAGGCCGACTCCTGAGCCATCTCGCCAACGGGGTTCTCGGGACGTGCCGACAATGTGGCGAGATCTACACCAGCATAGCGCGAAATCATCACCGACTTAGCCTTCAGGTAGTCCTCGTCGCCCAGTCGTGCGTGCTCATCGACGGCAGCCTCCAGCATTCCGTATTCCTCAGTTGGAAGTTGCTTGCCATCGTAAGCCAAAGGCAAGTCGCGTTGTGGGAATACTGTTAGGTAGCTCGTGCCATCGGTCACCAGGTGGTGGATATCCATGAGCATATATCTGCCAGATTCTGTTGTGATGAGCTCTACACGCAACAAAGGTTCATCGCCCATAATATCAAAGGGACGGCAGAAGCCTTGATGGGCATAACGCTGGAATTCCTCTTCGGTCATCGCGCGGCGCTGTATCTCAAGATGCTTGTTGTCATCGACAAATTGTTGAGGTTCTCCTTGTTCATCAATGAGAAAACGCAGTCGCAACACTGGGCGTTCGGCGAAAATCGCTTGAAACGCAGCTTCAACACGATCAAAATCCACACCGTTGCTTAGCGGAGTAATGCTGGGAACATTATATTGCATCACTTGTGGATACTTCAAGCACTCGTAAAAAACACCCAACTGAGATTGGAGCAAAGGATAGGTCTTCATCTTTATTTTATTTTGAATATAGTTATAATTATGTGTCGCTGCATGGCTTTTTCATGGAGTTGCAATAGCCGTTGTAATGGCTATGCGCCGACAAATGCCTTTATTAGACACTACAAAAGTATAAATAAATCCTCAAAATCGAGCTGTTTTTCTCCCTAAAAAATGATAACAGCATCACATACGTGATTTTTAGTCACCACTAGCTGCCGCTTGGCATTCCCCCTTGCTCAAGCGCAAGCGGCGCTGCCATTTAGTGCGCACGACGAGTCGACAACCTGCGGGACGACAAACTTGCATTCTATCTAAACATGGCGCAGTTTGGTCGATTTATTTTTTTGTGATTTCATTTGTACACGTCAAGATTTTTGTCGAAATTTGCGAAGCCCAATTCCACTTGTGCTTTACACTTAATTGCACAGCTTTAAAACTTAATTAATTCTTACTATATATTCACTTTAAAATTAAGACAGAATGAAAGATCTAAAAGGCACCAAAACTGAGAAAAACCTGCTCGAGGCTTTTGCTGGTGAGTCGATGGCTCGCAACAAGTACGACTACTTTGCAAGCAAGGCCAAGAAGGACGGCTATGTACAGATAGCCGCTATCTTTGAGGAGACTGCAAAGAACGAGAAAGAGCACGCCAAACTGTGGTTCAAGTATCTTGAAGGTGGAGCCGTAAAAGCTACTACCGAGAACCTGGCAGCTGCCGCTGCTGGCGAAAACTTTGAGTGGACCGACATGTATGACCGCATGGCACGCGAGGCCGAAGAAGAGGGCTTCACCGAGATTGCCGAGCGCATGCGTGGCGTTGCAGCCATCGAGAAGGAGCACGAGGAGCGCTATCGCAAGCTCTTGAAGAACATCGAGGACGAAGTGGTGTTCTCACGCGACGGCGACGTGATTTGGCACTGCAGCAACTGCGGCCACATCGTTGTGGGCAAGAAAGCTCCCGAGATGTGCCCCGTGTGCAACCATCCACAGTCTTACTTCCAAATCAAGGCCGAGAACTATTAATAGGTTTTATCTCTTTTCAAACAAAATCCCGCCCAGGTTCAAATCTCCCGTGGCGGGATTTTTTAGACCATAATTTGGATACTTATTATAAAAAAACTGTATCTTTGCAGTCAATAAGAAATAAAACGAAAAGATTATGGCAGTAGAAATCAGAAAAATAGAACCTACCAAGAAGGAACTGACCAAATATGTGAAGTTTCCCATCGATGACCTATACCGTGATAGCAAGTACTATGTTCCCGCGCTAATTAGCGACGAGATCGGCACTCTCATGCCCGACAAGAACCCTGCTTTTGAGTTCTGCGAGAGTGTCTATTACATGGCCTATCGCGACGGCAAACCTGTGGGTCGCATAGCCGGAATCATCAACCACCGCTTTAATGAAAAGCATAACAAGAAAGAAGGCCGCTTTGGCTGGATCGATTTTATCGACGATGATGAAGTGGTTGACGCTCTCATTGCTGCTGTGAAAGAATGGCTCAAAGAAAAAGGCATGACCGAGATGACTGGTCCGCTGGGCTTCACCGATATGGATCCTGAGGGCTGCCTAGTGATGGGATTTGATGAGGTGGGAACCAACGCCACTATCTATAACTACGATTACTACCCCAAGCAGTTTGAGCGCCTGGGCTTTGTAAAGGACGTAGACTGGGTGGAATTCCACATCAAGGTGCCCGATGAGATACCCGAGAAGATGCAGCGCATCAGCGACATCGTGAAAAAGCGCTTCAATGTTGATAACATAAAGTATACCAACCGCAAGCAGCTAGTTGCCGACTATGGCCAGGCGATTTTCAAGCTCATCAACGAGGCGTTTGAGCACCTCTTCGGCTACTCGCAACTGAGCGAGAAGCAGATTGAGCACTACATCAAGATGTATCTTCCCTACTTGCCACTCGACGACCTGTCGCTCATCATCAAGAACGACACTCGTGAGCTAATTGGCGTGGGCATCGCCATTCCCTCACTCTCAAAGGCGCTCATCAAGAACCGCGGACGCATGTTCCCCTTTGGCTGGTATCACTTGTACAAAGCGTTCAAGAAGAACGACACCGTCGACTTGCTGCTCGTGGCAGTAAAACCCGAATATCAAAGCAAGGGCGTGAACTCGCTGCTCTTCACCGACCTTCTTCCCTGCTTCTTCAAGTTGGGCTACAAATGGGCCGAGAGCAGTCACGAACTCGAGCACAATGAAATGGTGCAGAAACAATGGCAATACTTCGACACCACGCTTAACAAGCGTCGCCGTGCCTACACAATGCCCATTTAGTGGAGAGGAAAGAGAGTTGTGCATTGATTAAGCCCCTCTCAACTCTTCACTCCCAACTCCTCACTCCCAACAAACTAAAAACTATAAACTAAGAACTATATATAATGATTAGCATTTGCAACAAGTCGGTCCTTGGGACTGTTAGTGAGAAAGACATTGAAGCGTTAAAACCACAGGCACTCGCTGCCGCCGAGACTCTTGAGAAGGGCGACGGTGCGGGCAACGACTTCCTGGGATGGCTTCACCTTCCAAGTGAGATAACCGCTGACGAGCTCGACGACATCAACGCCACAGCCCGCCAGCTACGTCAAGAGTGCGAATACGTGGTAGTAATTGGCATTGGCGGCAGCTATCTGGGCGCAAAAGCAGTAATTGAGGCTCTGAGCGATAATTTTGCTGCTTTCAAGCAGAACGAGGGAGCCAAGGTGGTGTTTGCCGGCAACAACATCGGTGAGGATTATTTGAGCGACCTTATGCATCTACTCGAGGGCAAGCGCTTCGGCATCGTGGTAATCTCTAAGTCGGGAACCACTACCGAGCCAGCTATCGCCTTCCGTCTCTTGAAGAATATGCTCGAGAAGCAGGTGGGCAAAGAGGTAGCTGCTAAGCGCATCGTGGCTATCACCGATGCCAAGCGTGGCGCACTGCGCAGCCTCGCCACTCAAGAAGGCTACAAGACTTATGTCATCGCCGACAACGTGGGCGGCCGCTTCTCGGTGCTCACCCCAGTGGGCTTGCTCCCAGTTGCTATTGCCGGATTCGACATCAACGCCCTGGTTGCTGGTGCCGTTGAGATGGAGAAGGCTCCTGCCGACATGATGGTCGACTATGCCGCCACCCGCAACGCCTTGTATCAAGCAGGCAAGAAGATTGAGATTCTAGTGAACTACAATCCAAACCTGCACTTCCTCGCCGAGTGGTGGAAGCAGCTCTACGGCGAGAGCGAGGGTAAGGACGGCAAGGGCATTTTCCCTGCCAGCGTTGACTTTACCACCGACCTGCACTCAATGGGACAATGGATTCAGGATGGCGAGCGCACCATCTTCGAGACCGTCATCACTGTTGAGAAGCAACGCAACGAAGTGGTTATCCCCACCGACGATGCCGACCTTGACGGCCTCAACTATATCGCTGGCAAGCGCGTTGACGAGGTAAACAAAATGGCAGAACTCGGCACCCGTCTGGCTCACGTTGACGGTGGCGTGCCCTGCATGCTCATCACACTGCCAGCACTCACCGAGAAGTACTTGGGCCAACTCATCTACTTCTTTGAGAAAGCTTGCGGCATGAGTGGATACATGCTCGGCGTGAACCCATTCAACCAGCCCGGCGTGGAAGCCTACAAGAAAAACATGTTTGCCCTCCTCAACAAGCCAGGCTACGAAGAGCAAAGCGCCGAACTCGCCAAGCGCCTGTAAATAAAACCTATCATATCTAGAATTTCTAGAGAATCTAGTATATCTAGACAATCTAGAAATTCTAGTTTTTAATAGTCTAATTATGCTGAAGAAATCAATGCTTGACTTGCATCGCGTGAGCGCCGAAGAGTTTAAGCAAGTAGAGAAAATACCGGTTGCTGTGGTGCTCGATGATGTGCGAAGCGAGATGAATGTGGGCAGTGTGTTTCGCACGGCCGACGCCTTTGTCATCGAGCGAATCGCTCTATGTGGCATAACTGGCAAACCGCCCAGTCACGAAATACACAAGACAGCCCTTGGTGCCGAAGACTCAGTGGAATGGACCTACTACAAGACTGCTGTTGAGGCGGTGGAGCGCCTGCGCGAGCAGGGCTACACCATATGCTCCATTGAGCAGGTGCACGGTAGCGTGAGTCTTGAGGAATTTACTCTTGACAGTGGCAAAAAATACGCCCTAGTCCTCGGCAATGAGGTCAAGGGCGTGAGTCAAGCAATCGTCGACCTGAGCGACTGCTGCATCGAGATCCCCCAGCTCGGCACCAAGCACTCGCTAAACGTTGCCTGCTCGGCCGCAATAGTGATGTGGCACTTCTTTAATGCCCTGAAACAATAATTTCAAATCACTCATTTGTCACTGCGCGGGGCAGGATGACGAACGACGAGTCGAGGGTGACTCTATAAGGCTCACCACGCTTACCAGTGATGCAGTAGTTATCGGCCAGTTTTTCATCAATTATACAAGTCTTGAAGCAACGCTTAATTTTCGAGATATACTCGTTCAGGGTGTTGCTCATAGGGTCAATGAGGTTATCAATAGCCTCACGAGCCTTTTCCTCGCTGCGACCAGGCATCACAATTGAATAGATGTTCTCAAGGTCGGCGCGATGGTCGGCGATGTTCCGCAACGCTATTCCCTCGGGATGCTTAAGGAACAGAATGTAGATGGCGCGGCACATGGCAGGCATCTTAACCTCAACCTCGTTATAGTAGGGCAACACAATTTTCATGTCCTGATTTACCACTAGAGGACTGAGCCTGTTATCGTTACCAATCACAATCTTGCCATCTAGTAATGTATGGATGAGTTGCGATGGGTCGGCTTGATACTTTGTTACATAATCAAGAATCTGTGCCTGAATGGCTTTCAGTGCGGCTTCCTGTTGCTGCTCTATGGTGAGGAGCTCTTCTTCCTCCAGATCAATCTCGGTTGGTACCGAAGGCTCTATCACGCTATCTCCACACTCATCGAAAACGCATTCCTCAGCTGGCATCGCAGCATGAGCCTCGTCTTTCTTCTCACGATATTGGAACTTGTTTAACCATGAGCGATTATTTTTTACTTCTGTCATTCGCTCACGACTAAGTGACTCTAAGTCAATCGACACGCTTGCATCAAGACAACTCTCAATTATAACCTCAGGCGACAGCATCTGATCGCCATGGTCGGTGCTCAGTACATCGGTAGCACTATTAACAAAGCGGCGAACGTCGCTGAAAGAATTATTAATTAGCGGCATTTCAACCACAGCATCGCTGCCAGCATTTCCCACATTGATGCGACGCGCCACTAGCGTTGTACCTCGAGCCTCAGGTGATTCTACAACCTCGACTTCGAAACCTGTCAAACGCCCTAGCCACTCCATCAGTCTGGTCGGCAACTGACGAGTTATAATTTCGTCACCATTACTATAGCGACCAAGAGATGTGACAACATATATCACACCGTAGCGCAATTCCCTATTAATTCTTTTAAAGTCACTTATTATAGCTGCCATGGTTTATGATTTGATTTGCAATAATAAAGAAAAAACAGCAAAAAGTGTGCCATCATTTTTCAGGTGACACACTAGTTGCTCAAAACGCATTCTCATTATACTTCATCAAAGAAATTCTTTGAACGCTTGCGCAATACATCCCTCTTTTGGTCGGCGTCTATACTATTATCACACATCACCGAAGCTACATCTACCATATATTTATTGCGACATGACTGAAAGTTGTTGAACATCCTCACGGTGTCCTCCTCACTTTTCTCGAATGCCATGTGGTTGTCGATTGACAACGAGAACGAAACAGCCTCGACGTCGTGGTCGGCACCGATATAGGCAAAAAGCCATCCTTCACTCTTGTAGGCCTCTATAAGGCTCCTGATAGCTGTGTGGGTATATTCCTTCGAAGCATTCTCATAGCCATCGGTGATAATAGTCACACTAGCTATGGCATTTCTATCGTGTTCCATCATGCGATGTACAGCAGTGATTGTATTGCCAATGGCATCATACAGAGGTGTCATGCAACAAGGCCTGTAGTCACGAGTTGTAATTGGTCTAACCTCACCAATTGGTGTCTGTTCATAGATTTTGCGTAGCTCACATCCGCAAAATGCCACCAGCGTCAACTGGTTATCTTGCTCAGGATGTAGCTCCTGCCCACGCTTAATAGAAGCAATTGTCTCATTCACGCCGTCAATGGCCTGCTTGGCAATGCTGCTCATCGACCCACTCTTGTCAAGAATAATAACGTTGTAGACTTTAGTACGATTTTTAGTTTCCATAATTACTGTAATTAAAAGTGAATAAAATGCGTTAACTCGTTTTTACACCGCAAAATTACAGTCAAAAAACACGCTTAAATGAAAACGACAACCTTGCAGTTTGCATCTGCAAGGTTGTCGCAAGAAAAATCTATATAATTAGTTGTTCTGAATCGTTGCAACAATTATTCTGTGACAACTAAACGAGCCTATCAATTCTTAGAAGTCTCGAAGAATATGCCATTAAGAACGAAGTCAGGATATTCTCCAAGGTTTATCTCGGTGCAAGTATTGTTAAGCACTTGACTGAGAGAGCCAAAGAAGAAGTAGTGAATTAATTTACCCGACTCATTCACGCGGCGCAAGCCATAGACATATCCGTCCTTGTAGCCAATTTTATAGATATTCTTTTTGTTGGTAGTTATAGTGCTAACGTTATTCCCCACGGTAGTAGTGATCTGCCCAAGCGTTCCATTAGAGACATAGAATAACGTGTTGCCGTCATATAACACTGAACTACCAAATCCATTATAGTTGAACGTGGGCGATGACAATTGCTGACCGAGGGAGTTGTAGGTGTAGACATAGTAGTTGTTGGTATATATCATCTCATTGTCGTTTTGTCCAAATTGGGTTGTTTGACGGTGTACCCTAAGAATCAGGCGGTCGTTACTGAAGGCATAATTATAGCTATAAGTAACCCTTTCGCCGGTGCTGGTGCCATTTGGTCCCCAATGCAAGTTGTCATAGCCATAATCGCTTCTCACTAAGCCTACACCCAAGATATAAAGCTCAGAACTATTGCTAAAACTGTTCACGCAAGCGATTTTGCCAGTGGTGTAGTCAACTTTGAAACTGGTAAACGGGCGGTCTTTATTAGAGTTTGATAGCACTACTGAGTTATTTTTCATAACATAATAATAACCTACCGACTCCTTGTCGTAATAAATGTTCTCATCATGATCCATATATGCCCATTTTGCAATGGGCGACCCAATGTCGTATCTCTCGGTATAGCTTCCGTAGTAATAGGGCGAACCAGCATTTTTGAACAATTTGCAAGTGCTAGAACCCTTAACAATGGCTGCGGCATGGCCCTTGCTCATCGAGAATCCCGACACTTCCTGGTTGCCTGTGTCATCGCTGATTTTAGGAGCCGAAGTGCCTTTCATGTTATAGTAGATGGTAGGCACACTTTTGTTGTTTTTTATAGTATATCCATAAAGCCAGAGGGAGGGATTTACGGTGACTTTAATTGAGTAGGTGAAAGTATCTCCATAGGGGGTTGTGTATTTGAAATAAACATAAGAGGTTCCTACTTCTTGGGCACAAATGGTGGGCGTGGCAAACACATTGTTGTAGGTGGTGACGCATGTGGTGTTAGAAACCTGAAGATTTTGGACAGTTCCGCCATATATCGTCATTCCTCCCTCCTTAGGCACGAGATTATATTCGGTTCCCACAGGAATTGTCACTTGATTAGTATATCCGTTATCGTTAAGTGCTATAAAGCTGTTATTGGGGTCATAAGCCGAATCGTAATACCCTATTACAAAGTCGCGCGTCCATCCCGTGCCAGGGCCAGGATTCATAAGGGTGTAGACTTGCCCTGGTTTAAACTCAAAGTTGGCGGTGTACCTAAAACTGCGGGTGTCGGGCAACGTTACATGGAACACGGTATTACCTGAGCTGTTGACATCCACGTGACGCGCATAAATCACATATTGACCATTTATCAGCTGAGCCTTAGGTGAAACGGTGGCATATTCGTTATCCGTGCCACTGCCGTTGATATAATCGTTGATGCTCTGCAGGCTTGTTATGTGTCGGCAATAAGTCATGCTTGTGGATGTGTTGACATTGGTTCCACCAAGGATGATTTTGCTCTCATATAGCTCAAGTGCTAAGTTGATGACTACTGTCTTGTTGCTGCAGGAGTATGTACCAGAGCCAAATGCCAAGTCTTGCGGGATGTTGAGGTCGCCCACTTGATCGGTAGACCAGTTAGCGCCACGCACCCACATGGCCTTGATTGTTCCACTGGTCTTAAAACCGGCCTTGCTGCTGCCGGTGATATCCCTGAGCGTCCACTTGCCACCGCTACGCACTAGCACATACATGTTCTCTTCCACACCATCTAGTGTAATGTAGATTACATCTTCGGTGTTTTTCCACACGTGTTTAGTTGGTGTACCCGATGCTGTAGCGCTGATATATTCATTCATGGTGATTTGGGTCACTTGTTGACTCGAGCCTGATCCATTTAGCAAAATATTATAGATGAAGGTCACATCGGCGCTAGTTACTGAACCATCGTTGTTGACGTCGCTGTAGTTGTAATAGGCGGTATTGCCATTTAGAAGATAATTATATATCATCGTCACATCGGCACTAGTCACGACATTGTCTTGATTCACATCTCCCGCAACAGACGAAGTCTCAGGAGCAAGCGTATAATAACTTGCAGGATAGGTTGCAGCCATCACTACCACTGCAAACGCAGCAAAAAATGATAAAAGTAATTGTCTAGACATGATAGTATAGTTTTAAATTATGATTCAGAGAGTATTTTTGCAAATATAAAAAAAATAATTGATAACACCAACTGAAAGGAATTATTTGTTACTTTTGCAGTTGAAATACATAATTATTCTATTGCAATGAAGAAATTATTATTTACCTCCTTGATGCTATTTTTTATCGGTTTTGCTGCCAGCGCATTGTCGTTCTCGGGAAAGTGGGAAGGAACATTAAAAGCTGGCTTAGTTAAGTTGAGACTGGTATTCAATATTCAAGAGTCACAAGACGGAACACTCAGTGCCACGCTTGATTCTCCCGACCAAGGCGCTACCGGCATACCCTGCGAAGCGACACGAGTGCCTGGCAACGATAAGATTGAAATAAACGTGCCGTTGTACCGCGCCAAGTACACTGGCACTCTCAATAATGGCAAGCTAGAAGGCACATTCTCACAAAACGGCCTCAACTTGCCGTTAACTATGGAAAAAGCCGAAGAAGAAGACAGCAATCCCGACTTGCCACAAGAAACTTCCAACCAAGAGTCATATGATTATTTTTTCAAGCACGATGGAGTAACACTAGCAGGGCAATTAGATATGCCTCCTGCCAGCTTTAGCCGTCCTTGTCCAGCTGTAATACTGATATCGGGTAGCGGTACGCAGGATCGCGATGAGGCGTTATTGGGGCTTAAGCCATTCAAAGTCATCAGTGACTATCTCACTAGTTATGGCATAGCGGTGTTACGTTATGATGACCGAGGTGTTGGTGAGTCGAGCCCCCTCAATGGCAACGAGACTACCCATGATTTTGCCAAGGATGCTCAAGCGGCTTTTGATCTCTTGTGTGATGAATACGAAATGATTGACCCTACATGCATTGGATACATAGGACACAGCGAGGGTGGCCAAATAGCATTTATCAACGCTGCCAGCGACAAGCGCGTGGCATTTGTCGTCTCGCTCGCAGGTCCAGCAGCCAGCGGTCGCGACGTGATGGTGAAGCAAAATCTCTCTTTACTCGACATGATGGGCGTTCCCTACACCCAGTCACAAGTAGACGAAGTTTCGGCCATCTTTGACGACATCGTCAGCATTGCCGACACTGTAGCCCTGCGCGAGTCGCTAAGAAAACGCCTCGCAGCATCAACCTTGCAACATTACACTGCCGAACAGATTGAACAAAATGTAGCTGCGATGACATCGCCATGGTACATAACTTACATCCGTTTCAATCCTAAGCCATATCTTGAGAAAATCACCTGCCCAGTGCTTGCACTAAACGGTGAATGGGACTTCCAAGTGGATGCAAAACAAACTTTAGATGCTCTCAAGACAAGTGTCAAGAACGTGCAGTGCAAACTCCTGCCCAAGCACAATCATCTGTTTCAGGAGTGTGCATCAAAATTTGAGAGTATGAATTATGCCACTCAAGGCAACATTTCCTCAATTGCACTAGACTATATCAAGGATTTCATAAAAAGCGTAAACTCTAAACAATAACAACACGATGAAACGATATTTATTAACTTTAATTTGTATTGCAATTGCCACGACGTCGCTCATGGCACAGCAGCGCAAGACATTGCGCGAGTGGGGATTCCCCACTGGAATTTTTGAGACTGGAAAGTATAACGCTATCACCGATGTACCAGGCGTTATGGTTGGTCATGTGACCTGTATCGAAGGTGACAGCATACGCACTGGAGTGACTGCTATTGTGCCACATCAGGGCAACATCTTCCAAAATAAGGTGCCAGCAGCAATTTATGTGGGCAACGGATTTGGCAAACTCGCCGGCATGACACAGGTGCAAGAATTAGGCAATATCGAAACTCCAGTAATCCTCACCAACACATTGAGTGTGCCTGCAGGCATAGAGGGTGCTGTGCGCTACACCATGATGCAGCCAGGTTGCGAGTATGAGAATTCGGTCAATGCTGTAGTAGGCGAGACCAATGACGGACGTCTTAACAAGATTCGCCAGATGTATATCACGCCCGAAATGGTGATTCAAGCAATTAAAAATGCTCATGGTGGAGCAGTAGAGCAAGGCAATGTGGGAGCCGGAACAGGCACTATATGCTTTGGATATAAGGGAGGTATCGGCACCTCGTCTAGAGTTCTGCCCACTTCGCTTGGAGGATACACTATAGGTGTGCTGGTGCAGACCAACTACGGCGGCATACTCGAGATTGACGGTGTGCAGGTGGGACAGCAACTACACAAGCACGACTTCATCGACCATGTGCGCCGCACCGAGAACGTTGATGGTTCATGCATGATGGTGGTAATCACCGATGCGCCACTCGACAGCCGCAACCTTGAACGCGTTGCTAAGCGTGCCATGATGGGCCTCGCCAAGACAGGTGGTATTGCCAGCAATGGTAGCGGCGACTATGTAATCGCCCTATCAGTAGCTCCACAAAACCTCATCAACTACAAGGAGAACAAAATCTCTACCACAGTGCTTGCCAACAACATGATGTCGCCAATTTTTGCCGCCACCATCGAGGCTACCGCCGAGGCGCTGTGGAACTCAATGTTCATGGCCGAGAGCATGACAGGACGTAACGGCAATCATGTCGATGCCCTGCCCGTTGAACAAGTGCTCGACATGCTACGCAACCGATAAGGCAAAAATCAATCAACACATAGTAGACACAAAAAAACGGCCCGGACAACTCGTCCAGGCCGTTTCACATTATTGAGAATTAAAAAAATTGTGAAGAGTCTATTTTAGTATATCACCTTGCTGGTGGTTGTTGCTCCATTGCTGTAGCGCTTCTCCACGATGTTGATACCTGGATAAGGACGGTCGCTTGCCACGCCCATCACATTGTAGTAGGTCACGTTCACAACCTGGGCCTCAGCATTGACAGTGCCAATGGCTGTTTGAGTGTCGTTGTTGAAGTTGGCAGTAGCCTTTGCTTCGGCAATGAAATAAACCTTGCCTGAGCCACCTTCGGTTGCACCCTTAGCACCCTGGTCTAAACCTGGCCCCCCATCATCGCCAGGAACTGATGTGGCATAGAGACGCACGATATAGGTCACTTTTTTAGAACCATCATAAGCAAAGTCAACAAATATGTCATCCACTTCAACAGCGCCGTCTTGCTCGCCGTCGACTTGGCGAGGATAGGTGACATGGAGGCAGTCATAATCGCTTGCCCAATAATCAGTGCTGCCCGGTGAGCCACCGCTCTGGTTCTCCTCATGATTGAGCATCCTCTCACCCTCGATGCGTGTAGGACTGACTGTGCCGTCAATCTCGCGCCAAACGCGGTAGTAGTAAACATAGTTGATGTTGCTCACATTGGCTGAAGGCAATTTTGGGGTAATTATCAATTTAACAAGATATCCCATCAAAGGACCATCATTGCCATAGAATGGATCCGTCTTCGCCATACCATCTTTAGGAATACTAAGTTCTACACCAGGGTAACCGGTACGCTGGATGTCGCAACCATAGGAATTGGGTTTTGAGGCATCACCGTTGTATAGGGTGTTGATAACGGGCACATAACTGCTTGTCAAGTTGTCGCTTGAACTATTGATATCGTGAGTGGTGATATTGCCACCCTCGGTGCCTACGCTCTCGATGTTCACCAGTTCGTTAAGCTGTCCTGCATCGTTAAGGGCATAGATATAATATTGTCCGCTATTGTTATAGTTCTCAGCCTTGCCAATTTTAGTGAAGTATTTGAAGTTGTTCTGCCTGAGTCGGCGAATTTCATAATCCACAAGGTTGGCAGCAGGATCGTTGATTACCTTGAAGGTAATGGTGTTGTCAGGAGTTGCCTTTGCGCTGTGGTCAACGTCGGCAACCACCTCATCATGAGTGCGGCCTTCGCCCGAGACAATGTTCTCAGTCTTATATACAGGCACATTGAATCGGTTGCTTCGCTCAATATAATTTACATTAACAAGTCCTTTCAGATAATAGACGTAACCTTCATCCTGAAGGTTAGAAACTGTTGACTCTTTAAAGCGGTCATAAAGTACAATAACTGGATTATCGATAGTGATAGTACCATTGACCTCAAGGTCGGTGGAAGTGTTTTCGTCAAACAGATAAACTGGAGTCACTTCCTGAGTGATTTTATCTTCTAAATCCTTATAAATTATTGAATAAGCGTAGGCGGTAACAACGTTGTTATCATAAGCTGAAGGAGTAAAAGTGATTTGAGCTATCACTCTCTCGCTTGTTTCACTCACATTGCCATCCTTTATTAACTTGCGGCACAATCTGTAAGCCTTGTCGGCAGTATTAATCTTACCAAACTCAAGGGTGTTGGTGGGGTTAATCGACACGGTGTTCCTGTATATATTATACTGCTTGCTTGCATTCTCAACATAATAGCGACTGCGATATTCCGTAAGCTCGGTGAAGAAAGCATTCCTTAGCCCTGGTATTATAACAGTGCGCACAGGACTCTCGGCGCTGAGAGTGATATAGGGGTTGCCATCTTCTTTGATAACGCTCCCGTCATTGTCATAGTTGATGGGGTGAGCGGTGATAACATATCTTAAGGTCTGGGTCTCATCGGTTTGCTCCACAAGATAGCTATGATTTTGAACACGCACCAAGTCAGTCTCTTCATCCTTCTGAACATCTTGAATGAGTGTGCGTGAGCCATCTTCATTAACAATATAAACATAGAAATGCTGTGGAACTTCAACACCAAGTTTTTCTTGAGTGAATGAGGTGCTCCAATCAAGATTTACTTGATAGTAGGATTTGTCATCGCCAGTGCTATAGTCCGATGGTGTTGCTGTGGCATTAAGGTCGGCTGTGTACATGAGCACTTTGGGGGCAATCTCGGGATGAAATTCGCCATTGTCATTCTGACCCCTTCCATAGTTTTTAAATACCTCGCCAGTAGAGCTATCTGTATCATCTGCTGTATTGGCATGATAATTTTGGTAGTCCATATTGTACTCAAAGCGACGGTCAGGCATAAAGATGGTGAGGTTAGACAGGCTGTAGTTCTCTCCACTTTGGTCGATGGTGAACCAGTGGGCTGGATTATATCCAATCACATTACCACAGTCATGAATACAGGGATAAGAATGACCTGCCTTAATCTCGTTGATGAAGTTGGTGGTTTCCGAAGCCGTGGCATAGTTCACAGGGCTAACTTGCTCATAGGTCATGTAAAGAGGCGCGGCTTTAGATGCCCTAGACTTGCCCTTCGACAGGAAGAAAAAGCGGTTGGTGCTGATGCCGTCAACCGACATTAAATAGCCTGGATTATTAGAGTCATGGACACGTGTAAAGTTCTTGACCAGCTTAATCGACTGGAATGCGGCATCAATAGTGTTTCCCTGGCTATTTTTATAGCTGTCTTTAACCTGAACAAGAAACATGGTCATTCCATCATCATTGGGATTGGCGATAGTTCCTTCATTATTGCTCTTGACCCAGGGTGTGCCGTGGCTAGCATTGACGTCATAGTTAAGCTTCTTGTACTGAATGGGATTGCCCTCATTGTCCTTGTAATCATAGGCATAATGAATGCCAGGGATTGTAGGATCAGTATAGACTTTCTTCAGCAAAGCTTTAATCTGATTGGGGGTTGTGGCCTCATCGATGAGGTTTGCGGTTTGTTCTACACCATTAGCATCTATATAAGTATAGGTGTAGGTACTATAGTTAAAATGGGTGACTTTTGATGTCACATCGTGATGCACTTTAGCATTTGCGGCAAAACAACCTACCAGTGCAATTAATACTGCTAATAATTTCTCAGTTTTTTTCATAGCTATATTCTCAATAATTAATAATTTTCTTGGAGCTAATTTTTTTCAAAGGATTAGATTTTCCTTTATAAATAATACCGGGCGCAAATTTATAACTATTGAAAATAGTATGCAATAGCTACACCACTAAATTTAGTGAACTAAAGTGAAATTTATGTTAAAATTTGCACTTAATATGGTAGTTTTCTTTATTGTAATATATAGTCTGATTGTGAAAATATGCAAAAAAACAACTCCTTTTCAGAATTTAGAAAAGGAATATTTATGCACAATCACACCAAATGGTCACTTGCGTAAATTACTTATTGCGGATGCTTTTAGGACTCGACTGTTTGTCGTGCAATCACGGGGTCGTTGCCTCGGTATTGCTGACGTCCCAGCGAGTCGGTGACAATGATGGTTGGAGTTGAGGAAATTTGTAGTTTTAAGAGTTCGCTGTTCATAATTGAACCAGGTACCCAATAGTGCTTTCCTACAGCTTGTGCCTCGGTCACCATACTGCGCCAACGGGTGGAGTCGCTATCGATGTTTATGTCAACGACATTGACGCGAGTGGTGTCGAGCATTTTAAGCTCTTCAAAAGCACTACGGCGCTTGTCGCTTTCCATATCTTTATCCCAGAATAATATGACACTTGGCTTGGTGCCTTTGAATTGGGCAGCTTTAAAGTCATCACTTTCCATTTCGAGCAGATTAAGACTGGTGAGAGTGGTGACAGCGTTCTTGCCCTTTTGGGTGATGAGGTCATAGCTCTCCATGAGACTCTCAGGCTTCGCGCTGTTGTCAATGCCTTTTAGCAGCTGTGCCACTTTGCTATCGTTGGCTGGAGCATAGTCAATTAGCACCAGCAGCGTGGATACCACACTCCGAGGATTATCTTTTACATATTTCTCGATAGCAGCATTAAGAGCTGGAGTGTTCGACATGTCATATTCGTTCTTGTGCTTGAAAACGAAGTCGTTCCATTGCTTCATCACATCCGAACCCTTAACCTCAAGCTGGTTTGGTTCGGTGACATTACCTTTTACTTCTAGTTCATCGTCAGCATCCACCACGAGACGAAACATTGGAACACTCATGCTATTATACACCATGAGCAGTGTGGGACCAGCACACTTACCCTCGATGAGCAAAGCGTCATTCTGTGCAGTGAGCCATGAGTCGACTATACCACCGTCGGCGCCACGATAAACTACCCTCACATTCTGGTTGCCAAGCCCATTGAGCTCAACATTTACCTTAAAATCATCATTTATGCAACTGTGCAGGCAACATGCCACTGCCAGCACCAGCATTATTGCAACTTTGTCTAATATCTTTTTTGCCATAGAATCTTCTTACCTTATTTCAATGCAGTGACAAAAGTAGATAAAAGCACGAAAACGACAAAATAGTTTGTGCGTTTTTTCGTGCGCCCCCAATCGATGCTGTGTTTTTTGAGAATGATGCACATGAAGTGTTGCAGAAAATCATTTTTATGTCTAACTTTGCATATAACTAAAAATCGCTACAACATGCTAAGCAAGATACTAGGAGCGGCACTGCAGGGAATTGACGCCATCGCTGTCGAGATTGAGGTCTCGGTGGAATTTGGTAGTGGATATGTGATGGTGGGCTTGCCCGACACCGCTGTGAAAGAGAGTGCCGAACGAGTGCGCTGCGCTATGGGTAATGCTGGTTTTAAGTTCCCTCGCAAGGCGGTGGTAATCAATATGTCGCCAGCCGACATCAAGAAGGAAGGCTCGGCCTACGACCTGCCCATCGCCATTGGTATTCTTGCAAGCAATGAGGATGTGAGTGCCGACAAGTTGGGACACTACATGCTCATGGGCGAGCTATCGCTCGATGGCACGGTGAAACCCATCAAGGGTGCTCTACCTATGGCTATCCTGGCGCGAGAGATGCAACTCGATGGTTTTATTCTGCCCAAGCAGAATGCTACCGAGGCGGCCGTGGTCAATAACCTTAACGTGTATGGCGTGGAAACTATTACCGAAGTCATACAGTTTTTCAACAACGAGATAACACTTGAGCCAACGGTAGTTGACACACGTGCCGAATTTGCACGCGCGCAAGGCTCGTTTCCTTTTGATTTCAGCGAAGTTAAAGGCCAAGAAATGGTTAAGCGCGCCTTCGAGGTGGCTTGTGCCGGTGGACACAACATCCTGCTTATTGGCTCTCCTGGCAGCGGCAAGTCGATGATGGCAAAGCGTCTGCCGTCAATCCTGCCACCACTTACCCTCGGCGAGGCACTAGAAACCACAAAGATTCACAGCGTGGCAGGCAAACTCTCGCAAGGCACTACCCTACTATCAGTGCGTCCCTACCGCGCTCCACACCACACGATTTCGCCAGTAGCCTTAGTTGGTGGCGGCACTTATCCGACTCCCGGGGAAATCAGTTTAGCGCATAATGGTGTGCTCTTTCTTGATGAGCTCCCAGAGTTCAATCGCAGTGTTTTAGAGGTTATGCGCCAGCCACTTGAGGACAGGCACATCAGCATCAGCCGTGCGAAATATAGTATTGACTATCCCGCCTCGTTTATGCTCGTGGCGAGCATGAATCCTTGCCCTTGCGGTTACTATGGACACCCCACCAAGCAGTGCATCTGCACACCGCATCAGCGGCACAATTATATGGGCAAAATCTCGGGGCCTTTGTTGGATAGAATTGACCTGCAAGTGGAGGTTCAGCCGGTGAACTTTGAGCAGATGTCGAGCAAGCAGCCAGGAGAACCCAGCGCAGCAATCAGGGAGCGAGTCATCAAAGCGCGCGCCATCCAGAGCCTGCGCTTCAAGAACCACCCAGGTGTGCACTGCAACGCCCAGATGACCACAGCCATGCTCCACAAATATGCTGAACCTGACGCAGAAGGTATGGAAAAACTCCGCGAAGCCATCACCAAGATGAACATGAGCGCCCGCGCCTACGACCGCATCCTAAAAGTTGCCCGCACCATCGCCGACCTCGAAGGCTCCGTCACCATACGCCAGCACCACATCATGGAAGCCATCGCCTACCGCAACCTCGACCGCAACAACTACTCTAATATGTGATAATCGATTCGGTTAATCTTGGGTTATAAAAAATGCGTAGTCTGAATGCATTTTAAGAAATAAAGCCTATCTTTGTAATTTCAATAAAAGTTAGGTTTAACGTAAAATAATAGATGATGCGCAAGTCATTCTTTTTGCTGCTTTTGTCATTGATTTGCTTGTCTTTATATGCTAAAGAGCAACCGAATATTATAAAAGGCCGTATTGTAGAGGCTGACGGAAGTCCTGTGATGTATGCCTCTGCCTACTTGGTGTCTGGTAAAAAAATACTTACCGGTGCCTTGACCGACACGCTCGGTGCTTTCATAATACAGGGACAGTTCGAGGGTAAATACGATTTCAAGGTCAGTCTAATCGGATATGAAGATACCGTGCAGGTCTTGAACCTGAAAAAGGGTGAAACACTTGACCTCGGGGATATAGTGGTCAAGCAAAATGGAATCATGCTCGATGGTGTGGTAGTAGAGGGAGAGGCGGCATCAAAGAATGTGGCACTGGAGAAAACCCGCATCAATCTTGCTTCGAGCATAAGTGCTACTACTGGTTCGGTGATTGATGCGCTGAGGGGATCATCGGCTGTTACATTCGACGGCAGTGGACAGATTTCCATTCGCGGAAACAGCAATGTGCTTTTTCTTGTTGATGGTGTACCCACCACACTTGACGGACTGGGAGGAATACCCGCCGCCAACGTGCAGAGTATAGATATCGTGACGAGTCCCGACGTGAAGTATGATTCAGAAGGCACCGGGGGCATCATCAACATTGTATCGAGAAAACAAATGAGTAATGCCTTCACAGCAATGGCATCGGCAAACTATGGCTTTAACAACCACTTTAATGGCAATTTTGCCATGAGCTACAATACTAGGCGCTGGGGCTTACGGTTTAACTATAACGGCAAATATGAAAAAGACCGCATCGAGAGCGAGCTCCACCGTAATATCCTGCCTATCAACACCATCCTTGACCAACTCATTGATGCCGACAAGAAGACAACGGGGCAGAATGTGGGACTTAACATCAGTTTCAAAGCGACCAAAAAGGATGTTTTAGCCCTCGATTTGAAGGCAGGTTTCCCCAGAATGAACAATCTTCAGACAATGCACAACCATTATTTCATCGATGGTGCAGCAAGCGATAAAGTGCGTCTTACCGACATCACTTTCAACCGCGAAATGTATGAGGGAGCTTTGAACTACAAGCACATCTTCGAGCCAGGCAATCGTGAGTTCAGCACCATGGTGTCACTTTCTGCAATCAATGGTCACCGTCCTTCATATTATTACGAAGATGACTATATGACGCAGTATTCAGAGTCGGGCGGCCATCCGCGCATCGCTGCCTTCCAGATGGATTATATGACTACTCTTGGAAAAGGAAAACTGGAGACTGGCGTTAAGATGACCTACCGCAAGAACAACATCGACCACAAGATGTATGAGCGCGATGCTGCTGATTCTTGGCAATTGTCCTTTCCGTTGAGCAATGACTTGAAGCACCGAGAGTATATTCCTGCTGTCTACGCCATGTATTCGTCGAAACTGGCGAGCAGGTTATCCTATAAAACTGGTGTGCGTTTTGAATACAGTCACGTCTCGCTGCGTGGCGAGAAAGACAATTTAGATGAAACGAGCGAATGTTTCTTCGTTGCGCCCAATGTCATGCTTAATTACCGCATCAGCGAGCCGTGGTTGTTGTCATTTTCCTTGTCACGAAGAATCTCAAGGCCAACCTATCCGCAACTCAACCCTTACATCAATCTTATTGATAATAAGACCTATGAGACTGGCAATGTGCGGCTGAAACCCGAAAAAGCCAACAAGATAGACTTAGGATACACCTTCACGAGTCCTAGATTTAAAGTGAGTGGTAACGCATACCTCAATTATACACAAGACTACATCAACCAAATTGCTTATCTTGATGAGGACATCCTTGTCACTTCTTACATCAATAGTGACATGGATTTGAAGACCGGTATCGAGCATAATATTAAGTGGAACACATCGCAGTGGATAAGTGTTGATGTGAGCGCAAATGTGTTCTACACCAAGTCGCGTGGCGACTGGCAAGATATAAAGTTCACCAGCAACGGATGGACTTTCAATGGCAGCACATCATTGAATTTCTACCCAATAAAGGGGATGACAATTCAGGCGCAGTATTTCTTAACCACACCGCAATATTTCCAGCAGTTCACTGCCAAGACCGTGCATTACTGCAACATTGGCATCCGCCAGCAGCTGCTAAACAAATCCTTAACCTTGTCAGCACTTCTGACTGATGTTTTCAACACTCAAAAATGGAACATCACAGCCGACAATACCGTGTATTCCCTTGTCAACATCAGCAAGAACCGAAGCCGCATCTTGTGGGTTGGAATCAGTTGGAATTTCCACTCTCACAAGCCTGTTGGCGGACAAAAGAAACAAGAGGAAGATAGAAGCATAATAAGGCTGGGAGATTAAAGCGCCTGACGCTGCCATCGCCCCTGCCTCGACGGCAGCGTCCAAGTCCGCCAGCACCACATCATCGAAACCATCGGCTACCGCAACCTCGACCGCAACAACTACTTTAATTTGTAATGATAATTGTGGAATAAATATACCGCCAAAATTCTGTTTTTTTCAACTGCGCCTTGTGTTGCCAAAAAGTATTTGCTATACTAAAAAAAAAGTGCTTTAAAATTTGGATTGTATAAATAAAACACATATCTTTGCAGCATGAAATATTTAAGTAACACAAATACTAAACACAAAGCAAGGTTGACAGAGCTTGCCAAAGTATCTTCAGGGATCTTTGCAAAAGGATCTCCTTCTGGACATATAGCATATCTGCAAGTCAAAGATTTACTGATGCCATCCCCTGAAACCACAGCATCACGAATTGAAAACAGCCCGAAATTACGCAATTATATATTAAATAAAGGTGATTTACTATTTGCAGGAAAGGGAGTAACCTATCTGTGTGAAATATTTGATCTTGATATTCCAGCTGTTCCCTCGACAACCCTATATTCAATAAAACTGCACTCTGACAAGATATTACCAGACTATCTATGTTGGTACTTAAATCATCCCAAGACAGTTGCTTTCATCAAAGCCTCCCAAGCCGGCACAGGCACTCCTTTGACACACAAAGCGACATTAGAAAACATTGAAATCATAATTCCAAGCAAAAAAGAGCAACAGCAAATAGTTGAATTATCAACTTTGCAAAAGCGAGAAAAAGAGCTGATAAACACTATAGCCGAGAAACGAGAGCAGTTGACGAATCAAATATTAATAAATGAATTATATAAATAACAGATATGAAAACCAATAAAATAACACAAGAAGACATCAATCGCACCGTTTGGAAAGCATGCGACACCTTCCGCGGAGTGATTGACCCAAGTCAGTACAAAGACTATATCCTCACAATGCTATTTCTCAAGTATGTGAGCGATGTTTACAAGTCAAAATTTAATGAATATCTCGCAAAATATGAAGGAGACAAGGAAAGAGCAAAACGGGCTATGCGTCATGAACGCTTTGTTGTACCTGAAAAAAGCACATTTGATTTCTTATATGATAATAGAAAGGCGACAAACATAGGCGAATTAATTGACGTAGCCTTGGCAGACCTTGAAGATGCCAATCGCGAGAAAATGAGTAGCGAGGATGGAAGCAGCATCTTCCGCAACATTAGCTTCAACAGCGCTAATCTGGGAGAGCCAAAAGAAAAAAATGCCCGTCTGAAGAATTTACTTCAAGATTTCAAGGAAGTTGACTTAGACGAGTCGCACTTGGAAAACAACGATATCATTGGCGATGCCTATATGTATCTCGTCTCAACGTTTGCCGGCGAAGCAGGAAAAAAGGCTGGCGACTTTTTTACTCCGGCCGAAGTGTCAACGCTGCTTGCCAAGCTAACCAAGAGCAAACCTGGCGCACGCATTTGCGATATTACTTGCGGTTCTGGATCTTTGCTTATTAAAGCCGGCAAGGAGGTGGGCAACAACAACTTTTCTCTATATGGACAAGAAGTAAATGGCAGCACATGGGCACTGGCAATGATGAACATGTTCCTGCACGGATTTGACAATGCCGTCATACGCTGGGGTGATACCCTGCGCAATCCAAAGCTAAAAGCCAACGATAAATTGATGAAATTTGACACTGTCGTTGCCAATCCACCCTTCTCTCTCGACAAATGGGGAGCCGAGGAAGCGGCAAATGACCCTTATAACCGTTTTTGGCGAGGCATTCCTCCCAAAAGCAAGGGAGACTGGGCATTTATCAGCCACATGCTGGAAGTTGCCGATGACAATTGTGGCAAGGTTGGAGTCATAATTCCTCATGGTGTCCTGTTCAGAAGCGGCAGTGAAGGAAAAATCCGCAAATTTATTCTTGAGAACGAACATACTCTAGAAGCCGTCATTGGCTTGCCCGCCAATCTATTCTACGGCACTGGAATCCCTGCGGCTATAGCCATTTTCCGTAAGGGACGCAACTCCGATAAAGTTTTATTTATCGATGCCAGCCGTGAGTATGAGAATGGAAAGAACCAAAACAAGTTGCGCCCTCAAGATATCGACCACATAGTCACTACCTATGAGAAATTTGTGGACGGCAAACTTGCTCCTGGCGTGGCCGAAGACAAATACGCATTTGTTGCCACACCAAAGGACATCAGCGAAAATGAATTTAATCTTAATATCCCTCGATATGTTGACACCTACGAGGAAGAAGCCGAAATCGACATCCCTGCAGTTCAAAAAGAGATTGAACAGCTGGAAAAAGAACTCGCTGAGGTCCAAGCTAAAATGAAAGAGTATTTGAAACAATTAGGATATTAAAAAATTTATATTATGAATAAGATACAATCATTATATCAAGAGTGGCTGTCACTTCAACCATTGAATGAGCAAGACCAAATACGTCTTGACCAAAAATTCATGTTGGAGTTTAATTATAACTCTAACCATATTGAAGGCAACACGTTAACCTATGGCCAGACAGAAATGTTGCTTATGTTTGGCAAAGTGGTTGATGAAGCCAACATGAAAGATTTGGAGGAGATGAAAGCATCCAATGTTGGCTTGAAAATGGTTAAGGAAGCCGCTTTAGACAAGGAGCAACATCTTACCGAATATTTCATCCGCACGCTACATAAGACATTATTAAGAGAAGACTACACCGTATATCGTCAACTTCCAGATGGCACCAACACATCTTACGTTGTCCATGCAGGACAATATAAGACTCGTCCAAACTCTGTCATCACTCCGACTGGCGAACGCTTTGAGTACGCCTCACCCGAAGAAACACCCGCATTAATGGCCGATTTGCTACAGTGGTACAATCAGGAAGAAGCTAAAGGAGAAATGTCACCAATAGAATTAGCTTCACTGTTTCATTACCGCTATATCCGCATCCACCCATTTGAAGATGGCAATGGCAGAATCTCCCGACTGATTGTCAACTATATTCTTTATCGTCATGGCTATCCTATGATAGTTGTGAAAAGCGATGATAAAAACAACTATCTCACAGCACTTAATCGCTGTGACATAAAAATCGGTCCGATACCCTCTGATGGTTCTCATGCTGAATTATCGCAAATTACACCTTTTGTTGAATATATGAGCAAATGTTTGGAGAGAGCTTTAACCATAAGCATCAAGGCTGCAAAAGGAGAAAGCATTAAGGAGGCTGATGACTGGAGGAAAAATCTCAAGCTAAAATATCGCGACAAGATTAACAAACCTGAAGTAACAGAGGAAACTAGAAAAAAAATTGTAGATGAAGATTTTAAATCTCTTCTTCAATATATTGATAAAGAGCTATCTGAGTTTTATTCTATTTTTACTTCTGTTCAATGGGATCCATTTGTTGCAAAATGTCGTAAACTAGATGACGGTTTTTACACGTCTACCATAGATTTTTATAAAGATTTTTCATTCATAAAAACTAGTAGCTTAATTCAGATAACACTTGATATCCAACAGTTCCAATATAAGATAACTGTGGAGCATATTAAGAATATGAGTGAAGTAATTTTATATAAAAGAGAGCTACCTTACACTGAATTTTTAACTGAAAAAGACAGAACTGACATAGTAAACATAATAGGCAATCACCTTAATCAATTTATCGAAACATTTGGTTTCACTACTACATGACAAAGGACACAAACATACCACAAGGATATAAAGACTCTCCACTTGGCATCATTCCAAAGGAATGGGAAGTGAAGAGGTTGGGAGATTGCACAAGTCTTCTTACAAACGGGTTTGTTGGTGTTGCTACACCACATTATACCGATGATCCCAATGGCATTATATATATTCAAGGATTTAATGTAACTGAAGGAAGTTTCAATTTTAAAGGTATAAAGAAAGTTACAAAATCATTTCATAATAAAAATATTAAGTCATCTCTTAAAGAAGGTGATTTGTTAACTATTCAGACAGGAGACATCGGTCTTACCACAATTGTTCCGAAAGAATTGGAAGGGAGTAATTGCCATGCATTAATCATTTCACGTTTTCACAAAATAATAGATCCTCGCTTTATGCTCTATTATTATAATTCTTCTATTGGGCGAAAAAGATTCCACATAATAGAAACAGGGTCAACTATGAAGCATATTAATACAGGTGACCTTCACAAATTCTTTGTTCCTGTTCCACCTATTGAAGAACAGATAATAATTGTTGGGATAGGAAGATTATGGGACACCGCCATTGAGAAACAACAGAAATTGATTGAAAAACTCAAATTGCTTAAACGCGCTTTGATGCAGCTACTCCTTACAGGCAAGAAACGCTTGTCAGGATTTACTGGAGAATGGAAAAAGGTGAAACTTGGCGATATTGCAGTACAAATCACAAGAAAGAATGCGGAAGACAATAAAAATGTTGTCACAATCTCAGCTCAAAGAGGTTTTGTTATACAAACAGATTTCTTCAAAAAGAGCGTTGCAAGTGAAATCCTTGATAACTATTTCTTGGTACATAGAAACGAGTTCTGTTATAACAAGAGTTATTCTTATGGTTATCCAATGGGAGCCATTAAACGCTTAAAAGTTTTCGATAAGGCAGTCGTGACAACTCTTTACATTTGTTTCCGTCTGAAAGAGATGGCGTCTGTCAATATCGATTTCTTTGAGCAGTATTGTGAGTCCGGCATCTTTAATAAAGAACTTGTGAAAATCGCCAATGAAGGAGGACGAGCACATGGATTGCTTAATGTTACTCCATCCGATTTCTTTAATATGCATATGAGTATTCCTGACATTGACGAACAGAATGCCATAGCATCTGTATTTGTTAATGCGGACAAAGAGATAGAACTCGCCAATGGGAAATTAGCAAACCTGCAATCTCAGAAACGTGGCCTAATGCAGCAATTATTAACCGGTAAAAAAAGAATAAAATCATAAACATATATGTTAAACACTGATAAAGAAATACTTGAGCAGGCAAAAGGTGTTGCAGTTGAAGTATATAAAGATGCTATGAGTCCCGTTGTAAAGCCTATTGGAGAAATATTGGGATTCCTGCCACGTACCATTAAGTTAGCATTAAGTGGTTGGGAAAAATGGCTTATTAACGGAGAAGAAAGTCTTAAACTGACTGCTGAAGCAATAAAAGAAAAGGTTCAACAAATTCCAAAAGAAAAACTTGTTGAACCAGAACCTTATGTAGCAATTCCTGCGATTCAACAAATCAGCTATTGTCAAAATAGCGCAGAGTTAAGGGATTTGTATGCAAACCTTTTGACTTCGTCAATGAATGTAGATAAAAAATGGCAAGTCCATCCTTCATTTGTTGACATAATCAAACAACTAAATCCAGATGAAGCAAAATATTTAAAAGCCTTAACCCCAAGCATAATTATTCTCTACCCATTGGTGGATAAATACTTTAAATTAGGAAACAACAAAGGTAGACATCCTATTATTTCTAATTTTACAGATGAGAACATAAAGATATTAGAACATCCAGAAAATATATGCGAATATATTGACAATTTTCTTCGCTTAAAATTAATTGAGATTCCAGATGGTGAGTTGTCTGACAAAGAGCCATATAAAACGATAGAAAATCATCCTTTAATACAGAATCCAGTAAAGTTTCATTCATCAAATAGTAGAACTGCTATAACTTATACAATAAAGCGCAAAATGTTTCGGTTAACTAATTTCGGTGTAAACTTCATAAAAGTAGTTTGTACAGAAACATGAACATAACAAAATTTGTAATAATTAAGGCATTCCAATAATTTAAGTAGCTATTTTGTCATTTTTAAAGAAATTTTGATAGAAGTGGTCAAATAGGTGGTCAAATAATTATGAACAAAATATCATTCAAAGAAAACGAAATAAGCCAAAAACCTGCTCTGGAACTATTGCATAAGTTGGGCTATGAATACCTCTCGCCCGAGGAGGCTTTAACTATGCGAGGTGGCAAAACATCTAATGTCTTGTTGGAAGAGGTCTTAAGGCGACAGCTGCGAGAATTAAACTCAATCAAGATAGGTAGTCACAAAGAAGCGCGTTTTTCTGAACAAAACATTGAGAATGGAATTATTGCCATGCGCAACGTGCCAATGGAAGGAGGTTACATGAGTGGCAGCGAAGCTGTTTATAACATGTTGACACTTGGTAAAGCCTTTGAGCAAAGCATTGATGGAGACATCAAAACTTATACAATGCGCTATATTGATTGGGAGAATATAGAGAATAATGTTTTTCATGTCACAGAAGAATTTGCAGTTACTCGTACAGGCTCTTCCGACACTTATCGACCTGACATTGTATTGTTCGTAAATGGTATTCCCTTGGTAATCATTGAATGTAAACGCCCTGACATCAAAGGCGCTGAAGAACAAGCCATTTCTCAACACCTGCGCAATCAGAAAGATGATGGCATTAGAGGTCTATATGTTTACAGTTCATTGCTCTTAGCTATTGGCAACAGCTTTGGAAGCTATGCCACGACAGGGTCTGCTCAAAAGTTTTGGTGTAAATGGCACGAGATGTTTATCAACAACGATCTAGAGCTTGAATATCAAAAGCAACTTCTTGACATCGTAAACAAAGACAGCAAAGAAGTACGGACTCCTACTCCACAGGACGAATACATCTATAATTTGTGCCGTCCCGAGCGACTGCTCGAACTCATCTATCACTTCACTCTGTATGATGCAGGCATCAAAAAACTGGCACGTTATCAACAATATTTTACTGTCAAAGAAACAGTAGATAGGATACAACAAATTGATGCTGGCAGACGTAACGGAGGTGTAGTTTGGCACACACAGGGAAGTGGAAAATCGCTTACAATGGTAATGCTCGCACAAAAGATTGCTACTGTAGTAAAGAATCCACGCATTGTGCTGGTCACCGACCGAACAGATCTTGATGCACAGATTACCAAAACATTCCGCAAATGTGGTAAAGAGGTAGAGAACGCCACAACTGGAAGAAAATTGGTAGAACTACTTGAAAACAACAGCGATTCAATCATTACCACTGTAATCAACAAATTTGCAACTGCGATAAAAAAAATAAAGAATCCTCTAACCGACCCGAATATTTTCATACTCATTGATGAGGCCCATCGTAGCCAATATAAAGAGTTGGCCATTCAGATGAATCGTGTATTGCCCAATGCCTGCAAGATTGCTTTTACAGGCACTCCATTGATGAAAAAAGACAAAAATACAGCTCGAACCTTTGGAGGTATAATAAAACCTGTCTATACTGTCAAACAAGCAGTACAAGACCATGCTGTTGTGCCATTGCTTTATGAAGGGCGCATTGTTCCACAGTTCGTGACAGAAGGACCTATCGACAATTTCTTTAACATTGTGTGTGAAGGACTCACAGAAGACCAATCGGTTGATCTCAAAAAGAAATTCTCACGTACCGACATACTTAATCAAACAGAGCAACGCATTTACTCTATTGCAACAGACATTTCTAAGCATTATTATGAAAACTGGAAAGGTTCGGGGTTTAAAGCCATGTTGGTAACCCCCAAAAAGAAAGTGGCTATCCTTTATAAAAAATTTCTTGATGAAATAGGTAAAGTGACGTCAGAGGTTTTAATTACGGCACCCGACGACCGAGAAGGTGAAGAAACTGTTTATGGTGGCACTCCTGAGGATGTAAAGATCTTTTGGAAAAATATGATGGATGAGCATGGAACTCCTCATAAATACCAAGAGAATCTAATTGCAAGATTTAAAGGGCAAGACAATCCTGAGATTATGATTGTCGTAGATAAATTGCTGACTGGATTTGACGAACCTAGAGTGACTGTTATGTACCTTGACCGTCATCTGACCGGGCACACACTATTGCAAACTGTTGCACGTGTCAATAGAAACTGCGATGGAAAAGACTATGGTTATATCATAGATTATTACGGTGTTTTGGCTGAGTTAGATGATGCGTTAAGCATCTACTCTGAATATGACGAAGAGGATCGCGAAGTGTTCCGCGAGACATTAGCTCCCGTCAGTGACAAAATTGCAGAACTACCACAAAAAAATGCAGATTTATGGGATCTGTTTAAGGCGATTCCCAACAAACGTGACTTGGAGGCCTATGCTCAATCATTGCGAATGGAAGACCGTCGCCATGAGTTCTATGACCGTCTGACAGCATTCTCGTCAGTGCTTCAATTGGCACTATCTACCAAAGAATTCCATGAGAATACTGATGAGAAAACCATTGAGCGATATAAAGAAGATTTGAGAATGTTCTCTAAATTGCGCACTTCAGTTCAGTTACGTTATTCTGATGCTATCGACTATAAAAAATATGAGACAAGAATTGAGAGGCTAATCAATCGTCATGTAGAGAGTGACGAGGTTAAAGTTATAACACAATTAGTCAACATATTCGATACTGAGAAATTCCAGGAAGAAGTTGACAGTGTTGTCGGAACTGCAGCTAAAGCCGACACTATTGCTTCGCGCACTTCTAAATATATAAAAGAAAACATGGATTCTGATCCTGCTTTCTATAAAAAGTTCTCACAATTAATACGTGAAGCGATTGATGCATACGAACAAGGACGAATCAGCGAAAATGAATATCTTGAAAAGATGTTGCGATTCAAGGAAGATGTGCTAAACCACACCGACAGTGACCTGCCTGCAGAACTAGAGCATAATAATGCAGCAAAAGCCTATTACGGTATTGCATTAGAAAATTACAAGCGGCTATTTCCAGAACAGCCTGTAAAAGAAATGGCTCTTTCCACAACAAAAGCTTTTGACAATATTATCCGCAATATTGTTATTGTGGAAAATGCGGTTTTGGTGGATTGGCAATCAAAGAGTGATATTATTGGAAAAATGAAAATCAAACTGGAAGACGAGTTGATTGATAATATCAAACGTAAATATGGAGTTGACTTATCATTCGATGATATGGATATAATTATTGATGGTTGCGTTGATGTTGCTAAAATATGGATCAAATAACAAGTGACAGCATACAATACGGTGAAACTAAGATAAACTATGAAATCGAGTTTGTTGATAGAAAAACGTTAGGAATATTTGTCCTTCCTGACGGCAATGTCCGTCTGAAAGTGCCAATCAATGCTTCCTTGGAACAAATAAGACAGAAAATTCACAAAAAAGCCAGTTGGATTCTCCGACAAAAGCGGTTTTTTGAGTCCTTTGGTCCCCCAACCACGAAGCGCCAGTTTATCAGTGGAGAGTCACACCTATATCTAGGTCGACAATATATGCTTAAAGTAGTTGAAAGTTATGTTAATGCCGTTCATTATCAAAACAATATCATAGAAATCGAATGCAGGAACAAAAAAAATGCAGGAACATTATTACAAACTTGGTATCGTAAAAGAGCTGAAATAAAATTTTATGAATACGCAAAACCAATAATTGAACATTTCTCAGTATATGGTGTTAGTCCAAAATGTCTTTCAATTAAAACAATGGATAAGAGATGGGGGTATTGCACTAAAGATGGAAGTATTTATTTAAACTTAAAATTGATTGCTGCCCCAAGGTGTTGTATTGAGTACGTAGTTACTCATGAATTATGTCATCTCATCCATCGCAATCACACAAAGGACTTTTATGCACTCCTTACCAAAGAAATGCCCCATTGGGAAAAATGGAAAAACAAATTAGAGCGAATAATGATGTAATTATCTTTATCTCCATTCAAACAAAAGAGAATATTGATGTTCTACCTGTTTGAGAAGTTTAATCACCATCAGCCAGCGCCACATCACAGAAGCCATTGGCTACCGAAACCTCGACCGCAGCAACTACTTTAACCTGTGAGGATATAACAAGAGCTGGTTTAACGCCAGCTCTTGTTGAATTATCATGCTTTAAATCGGTAATTTCTTTATTGGATTTGGCCGAGTTTTTTGACGTTTTGCTCAAATTGCTCACGACTTGCGATGGCACCGTTCTTGATGCGTGCACGATAGTTATAGATCGTGTTGACGCTATAGTGCAAGAACTCGGCAATCTTCGATGAGTCCTCAATGCCCAGACGTATGAGGGCGAAAATGCGTAATTCTGTTGTCAAACGGTTCTCCTCTTTGGGATGCACCTGCGCTTCGGGTTGGAGCAAGGCATTGAAATCCTCAACAAAGTGGGGAAACAGATGCAAGAACACACTGTCGAAATTCTCATAGAGTTCTTCAAGCTCTGTCTCCTTAAGCTCGGTTGATTTCGTGATTCGGAATAGTTCATCAAGTTCCTTGTTCCTCATCTTCTTGTTTACCATTCTGCGGTAGGCATCGAGTTTGTCGATATATTGTGAGCACAGGCTCATGAATCGGCCTATGTACTCCTCTTTCACGCGGTTGCTCTCCGAGAGCTGTGCGTTAAGTTCCGAGAACTGCACGTTCTTTTCCGACAGTTGTTCGTTGGCGGTTTTTAGCTCCTCATTGAGTGTCGCCAGCTGGCTGTTGGTGGCGTGCAGTTCGTTTCTTGCTGCTGTTAATTGCTTGTGCCGGCGATGCAAGAAGAGCAAAGCGCCCAGCAGCAACAAGGCAAGCACACTGATGAGAGCGATGGTGATGCGCAGTTGGTTGGTAACGCGTTCACTATTAGTTTTGTAATTCTTTGATATAGCTGTAAGAAGTGGGGCGATTTGCCAGTTTCGTTGTCGAGAACCGTAACGATTGGCGCAGTCGCTGGTGAAACTAATGTAACGTGATGCGCGCTCAATGTCACCCTGTATCATCAGTTCATTGGCAAGTTCCCACATCGAACCTTGATCCATAGTTGCATTTTTGATGTCGGTCAACACCGACTCCACGAGCCAATGCATCATTTCCTTGTTGTCGCCTTGGAGTTTGAATTCAATATATCGGTAAAGCGCCACCAAAGCATAGGGGTGCGAGCCTGGCTCCACCGTTGCCAGCCAATCATTGTTGATTCTCATCGATTCATCGAAGCGCCCTTCGCCCTGTGCGCTCAATTCACGACGCAAAAAGCAAGCCTCACTCGTGGGCGGCAAATGCTTCATCATCAATTGTTCATAGTAGTGAGCCTTGTCAAGGTAGATTTTGCGCATATTGTCAAGTCGCGTGTAGTAGGAAAGCTCACTGTAAACATTGTCGTAGGCCTCATAGTAAGTTCCCAGTGCAAGGGTGTCGGCTCCCTCGGTATTGATGGAATCCAGCATGCATAGTGCTTCATCATACATACCGATGTTAGCGCTTCTTATGGCGAGCAGCGACGTACAACGCACCAATGCCGATGGGTCGTTCATTTGCTTAGCCAGCGCAATGCACTGGTTGAGGAAATAAATCGCCGAATCACTCACGAAGGGCTTATAGAGTTCATATAGCCTAAAATTACATTGAAACTTCCCGCTTGGGGTTGTTTCCCGTTTTAGAGCCTGGCGTTGTAACCCTATCTTTATCTCATGCTTAGCCACATATTCCGGCGAATGATTGATAGCTTCGTCAATCTGCAAATAATAATTCTGCAAATTGATATCTTGAGCCACCGACATCTTTGTCCCCACAAGCAGCAACCAACAAAGCAAAACTAGTGTCTTTTTCATTTTGTCTTAGAAGTTATGGCGACAAAGATAAAAAAAAAGTCTGAGACAAAGATTACTTTTCTCAGACTCTTTTCAATCAATTTAATTTTTATAGTGCGTATATTCCTATTTTAATTCAAAGGCGCATTTGGTGGGAATGTTGTCGGCAGCTGTGCCAATCAATGCCTCAAAAGTGCCTGACTCGGCTTTCCATTGTCCTGATACTTCATCATAGAAACTCAAGGCGTTGCGGTCGATGCTAAGCGTCACGTCGCGCGTCTCGCCAGGCTGTAGGAACACTTTTTGGAACGCCTTCAACTCCTTGACAGGACGGTCAACACTTGCTTCCTTGTCGCTCACGTAGAGCTGGATGGTCTCGGCGCCTGAGCGCTTGCCAGTGTTGGTGACACTCACAGTAAACGAAATCTGTTGGTCGCCGGTAAGTTCCTTTCTATCAGCAACAGCCTTGCCAAGACTGAAAGTGGTATAACTTAACCCGTATCCAAAGGGGAACGTTGGTTTCAACTTCTGCTTGTCAATCCAGCGGTAACCCACAAAGACACCCTCTTTATATTCTTCGTCAATAATCTTATGTCCCTCACGCCACACGCCAGGATAGGCATTCAAAGCGTGGGCGCCACATTGGTTGATGTCGGCATACCAGGTGAACGGCAACTTGCCCGAGGGATTGACGTCGCCAGCGAGCACACTGGCTATTGCCTCACCTGATTCAGAGCCCACGAACCATCCCTGAACAATAGCCGGCACTTTGGCTAGCCATGGCAACTCAAACCCTGAACCTGAAATGCCAACAAACACCAAGCGAGGGTTAACCGCCACCAGTGCCTCTATCACTTCGTTCTGGGCATAAGGGAGATCGTAACTCTTGCGATCATGGCCCTCGGCATCTTGATAGTCACTTTTGTTTAGGCCACCAACAAAAATTACCACATCGGCATTTTTAGCTTTCTCGACAGCTTCATTCAACAGTTCATCTTTAGATCGTGTCTCATAAAGGCTGCGACCAACGGTTACCCCGTTGTAGCTCTGCACCGTGTCACCCACATAACCGCGAGCATAATCGACCTCAGCATTGCCGAAACGCGCCTTGATACCATCGAGTGGCAGAATCTCCTTTTGTACCTTCAGCGATGAGGAACCACCACCAACGGTCATCATTTTGATGGCGTTTTCGCCCACTACGAGTATGCGTTGTTTTTTGGCCGCATCCAAAGGCAGAACAGGCATTGCGCCTTTACCCTTTGGGGCATCATTTTTAAGCAGCACGATGCCTTCCTGTGCGATTTTTAACGCTGCTGCATAGTGGCTCTCGCTGCATAGGAAACCATGAGGGCGCTGACGGTTCATCGTAGTGCGGAAATGCAGACGAAGTACTCGACGCACTTTCTCGTCAAGCTCCTTGGTGGTGAGTTTTCCATCACGGATGAGTTGCTTATAAGGCTGGGCAAGGTAATAATTGTCGTAGGCATTAGATGTGCCGAAGGCGAGACCATCGGTCCATGTGCCAAACTCCAGGTCAAGACCGTTCATTACTGCTTGCCCAGTATCGTGAGCACCACCCCAGTCGGAGATGACCACGCCATCAAACTGCCAGTCATGCTTTAATATCTTGTTCAGCAAAATCTCGTTGTGACAATTGTGCTGATCCTTATAAAGATTATAGGCGCCCATTAAAGCCCATGCGCCACCTTCTTGCACAGCAGCCTTGAAAGCTGGCAAATAAATCTCGTGCAGAGCACGGTCACTAACGATAACGTTCACCTGATGACGGTATTCCTCATCGTTGTTGAGCGCATAGTGTTTGACGCATGCTGCCACCCCCTTCGACTGCAATCCCTGAACGTAGGGCACCACGATGCGTGAGGCGAGCCAGGGATCTTCGCCCATATACTCAAAGTTACGCCCGCACAGCGGTGTGCGATAGATATTGACGCCAGGGCCAAGAATCACGTTCTTGCCGCGGTACAAAGCCTCTTCTCCCAGACTCTCGCCATAGAGGCGCGCCATCGCAGGGTTCCATGTTGCAGCCAGACAGGTGAGAGCAGGAAAAGCCACACATGAGTCATTGGTTTGCCCGGCTTGCTCCCATTCATCCCACAGCACGTCGGGGCGCACTCCATGAGGCCCATCGTCGGTCCACAAGTCAGGGATGCCCAAGCGTTTTACACCGGGGCTGCTAAACTTCGACTGTGCATGGATGATGGCTATTTTTTCATTGAGTGTCATACGGCTGAGCGCATCTTCCACTCGCTGTTCCAGCGGTTTACTCTCATCGAGATACACTGGCTGATTGGATGCCTGGATTGTGGCTACCCAAAGCAGTGCTACTATAGTGAATACAAATTTCTTCATACCAGTTAATATTAATTGAGCATCGTGCTTTATAATTGTGAATTATGCATTAATCAAGTCCCAACGAGCGGATGTAACCATCCTGACGTTGACAGTTTTCAAATCGGCTATTCTCCACATACTTCAACAGTAGCTTTCTGAAAGTTTCCTGGTCGGGACGTGCCTCCCGCCATTCCTTATAGGTGCCTCGCGGCGTTTCCGAGAATTTCACCACAATGTCGTCCCATTGCTCAGGCCTCTTGATACCCATCATGCATGAGTTATCAATTTTTTTGTAAGGCCAGAACGTGTAACCTATGTTGTTTTTTTTCATCACTTTTACAAATTGTTTCTGCCACTCATCGGTGTTATGTCCTATCTCACCCATATACATGGGCCGATTGGTTTTGTCACGGAAGTCAATGTAGTCTTTAATAGCTTCGGCGGTAGGCTCACCACCATAACGGTGACACGTGTACATGATATTGTGGTCAAACTTCCAATCGGTAAACATGAAGAAGTCGGAGTTCCATCGTGCGCCACCCAGCAGAATCACATGGTTGACGTCAACCGCACGGATGGCATTCACAGCTCGCTTATAGAGGGGTTCTAACAGCAGGTTCAGTGAATCCTTGTTCTCGAAATAATGGGCTATGGGCTCATTGGCAAGTTCATAGCCAAGGATAATGGGTTCGTCTTTATATCGGTAAGCAATGCGTTTCCATATGTCGCAGAACAACTCTTGGCAGGCTTCGCTCTCAAACAGCCATGGATAACCGTGTCCGTCATCAATGTTGTCGCCCGTTTGTCCGCCAGGGCAATCATGCATGTCAAGAATGAGATACAACCCCGTGTCCTTGCACCATGCCACCACCGAGTCGATTCGGGTAAAGCCGTCTTGATTCCTGGTCAACCCCATATAATCCTCATCGGTGAACAGTTTGTAGTTAAAAGGTAGACGGATGGTATTGGCTCCTTGAGAGGCAATAAATTCAATATCTTTGCGAGTGATATAGTTATCCTTGAATTCTCGCCAAAACTCAGCGGCAAAGTCCGGGCCTACAGCCTCCTTGATCATCAGGTCAATCATCCATGCGGAGTTAGTGCGGCTCAGTCCGAACATGTACCCCTCGGGATTTAGCCAGTTCCCAAGGTTCGTGCCCTGTATAAACAGTTTCGTTCCGTCGGGCTTTACTAGATTTGGCCCATCCACTCTGACGATGTCGGCTGGCGTGGCAACGAGTGGTACTGTTGCCATCAAGACCAATGTAAAAAAAAACATCAATCTGTTCATGAGTTGCTCATTTCTAGCGATAAGTGGCCGCGAAAGATGCGATCATGCCATTCACGGCCACAAAAAATTATAAAGAAGACTTTTATCTATGCCTATTTCATAGTGCACAATCTGTCATACTCCCCCCCTTACCCCCCCTCATCTAAGAGGGGGAGCTTGCTTATCTTGACATAAGGACTGCACAAAATGTTACACTAAAACCAAACTATTTTTAAAAAGTTGCTTGGCCAAGGTCCCAGCGGCAATTGTCCTTAATAAAGTTCGGGAAGCATGAACGGGGTTTGTGATCAGCGAGGCTGATCTCGTCCCTACATGCCATTGCTACTATCTCTTTTGGAACACGCGCACGTAGTCCACCTCCATAGTGACGGGAAGCGCATTCTCGTTAACTCCCTGGGCTCCACCCCAATCACCACCCCAAGCGAGGTTTAAGATGATATAGAAGGGAGCATCATAGGGCCAATCATCGTGACCCAAGCCACGGTTGTCGTAAGATAGTTGAACCTTGTCGTCGACATAGGTGGTGATGTTCTGCTCGGTCCAAAGGATTGCATACTTGTGGAACTCGCCTTCGGCACCAGGGCACAGCATCTCGTGGGTCACTTGAGTGTTATTGGTGTGAACGTGGGCGGTAGCATGGAGGCTAGAGGACACATAGTCGGGGTGGTATCCCACCTCTTCCATAATGTCGATTTCGCCATCGGCAGGCCATGACTGGAAGTTTACAGGCATCATCCAGAAGGCAGGCCATGTACCCTTGCCTTTTGGTAACTTGATACTTGCCTCAATATAGCCATATTTCCAGCCTTCTCTTGCTTTGGCATAGACGCGGCCCGAATAAATCTTGCCATTCTCCTTCAGGCAGGTTATGCGCAGCTTACCGTCTCTCAGCTCGGTGACATATTCCCCACCCGGGGTGATGTGGTTCACATAGTTTTGCAGCTCGTTATTCACCCATCCCGAGTTCTTTACCTCGTGAGTCCAGTAGTCGCCATTCAGCTCATTGCCATGATCAAACTCATCATTCCATACCAGCGTGTATCCATCGGGTGCATCATAGGCAGGTTTTTCGGCAGCAGCTTGCGTTACAGTTATTGTTTTACGGGCTGCACCTGACATTAGAACCACTGAACCACTACGCGCCTGGGTGAGTGCATTGGCGGGAACCGTGACTGTCACACTGCCCGACTTGGAAGTTGTGCCCTGCTTAGTGATGGTGAAGAAATCGCCAACAGTATAAGCATCCCATTCGGTGCCAGTAGTCGACACGTTGATGGTGTAGGACTCTCCATCGGCGGGGGCATTGATTGCCTCAGGCGAGGCTGTAATGGTTACAGGGGCTTGGGGTCCATCGCCGTCTCCACCGCAGCCCAAAAGGGCTACGGTGAGAGATAGCAACAATATAGTATGAAGCATGTAACGTTTCATTTTCTATGCTTCTTTTAAGACAATCTTGCTGATTTTAACCTTGGCGCCACCGGGTGAACCTCCAAAATCAAAGAAGAATCGCAATGCCGAGGCATCGGTACCCTCGGCCAGCTTCACATTTTTCCAAGTGAAGACATTTGGAGTGTCGGCTGCAACGTCTTTACGCTCCGCGAAGAAGAAGTTGTTGTCGCCCGAGTCGGTGAGCTTGAAGGTCACTTGTGGCAGGTCGGCATCGGCCTCAACTTGAACTTGCACATGATAAGCCTTAGAGCCACTGGCAGTAAGCTTAGTATCAATGTGGAATTGGCCTTGCCACTGCGAGCCACCCAGACCCTCAGGAAGAGTCAGTTCATAGGCATCACCGCTGTGGGTAGCGGGGCTATAATCAATTGGGCCCCAACCATCGTCGGCAAAGTAATAACCGAAAGCGTCAAACATTGTACCTTCATCCACTGCCCTCCACAGGTTGTCGGCATCGTCATAGGATATTGAAACGGCCTCTTCCAGATAAATCTTGCTGATCTTCACATGAGTGCCTGCGGGCGTGCCACCAAAGTCGAAGAACATGCGCAATACACTGGCATCGGTTCCTTCGGCAAGCATCACATTCTCTTGCTTGAACACGAAGGGCTTATCGGCTTCCACGTCCTTGCGTACTTCAAAGAAGTAGTTGGAATCACCCGAGTCGGTCAACTTAAAGGTCACTCCCGGACAATCATTATCAGCCTCCATTA
>JAEEGG010000947.1_pt1 | contig 82788 bp, 64 predicted proteins | sample 9134161 | NCBI WGS metagenome assembly JAEEGG01 (sample SAMN16246543, study PRJNA631951) | gut metagenome | biome: gut microbiome; feature: rumen; material: CR-attached | host: Bos | place: Iran: Karaj | collected 2018-10
AAACGTCACTTGTCACAGCATTGACACTTGTATTTTCAACTACGCAATTGGTGATAGAACCATGCAAAATTCCGACAATACCTCCTACGTACGGGTTACTGGAGTCTTCATTGCAGGAAACGGTACAGTTTATGACTGTACATCCTGAGATAGAACGGGAATTCTCTCCAGCTAGCGCGCCAATATAAGATGGAGATGAGCTAGAACCGCCACTGATGGTGCAGTTGCTAAGCGTGAGATCTGTAATTGTTCCGTCGTTATAACCGAAAAGGCCCACATCTTGACTGTTAACTTTGATTATAGATAGATTGCTGATGGTTTTGTGATTTCCGTCGAATGTTCCTTCAAATTGTTTTGAGCCATTTCCTATCGGCTCGAAGTCGGTCTTGCCGTCGCAGTCGATGTCGGCATCGAGCTTGATGCGCTCTGTGTTCAGCGTACCATTATTGACGTAGGTGGCAAGATCCTTGAGGTCATTGTAAGTCTTGATCAATAGGGGTGACTCCGACGTACCATCGCCTCCGCTTAATATGGTCTTGACGGTGGCCGAAGTGATTTTACCGTTTTCCGTAGTAGGGAACCAATACAAGCTTGCTCCCATTTTTGGATTGCTGTAATAATTGAATCCTGTACTGATGACGCCATAGCTGCTTATTAAAGTCAGTGAACAGGGATTACTTGCATCACCTTGTATGAATGATATGCTTACATTATATTTACTTTCGAAGCAGCTGATATACTCGCAATTTATGGAGTTCATTCCTTTCAGTTCGACGGTAAGGTCAGCGTCTTTCTTCCAATGAATGAAATCTGTCAACGTCGCACCATTGAGCGTCACTTTGTTTGTCTCGTCAAATGTTGCGGTTGGAGTTCCTTCGTCTTGTAAGATATTGCCCTTGTAACCAGGCTCACCTTCAATGTCGTGAACTCGAATAGAGCCAACCTCCAGGTCGTAAACATCAAGGGTGGTATAGTAATCGGTAGCGTTATTTAAGGTAAAAAAATTAAAGCCGTCGTCAGGTTTAAGATCAAAGCCATTGGTATTGCCTGAATATTTCAGGGTCGCGCTTTCTGCGGTAGATATTTTTTTGATATAGAGACTACATTCTGCCGCTCCAAAGGTACAATTTATATTACCAGCAACACTGTTCTTGCCTTTCATTTCAATTGTAAGATACTCGCCTTCAGTGTTGGTCCACGTGATACCGCCATTGATGGTCGCATCTTCCAGCGTCAGCGTGTTGGTCTCGAAGTTAATGGACACTACTGATCCGGAGATGTCGACGCCAGTGATTGATCCAGAGGAAGAAACCGTTGTGCCTGCAACCATGATGGATTTCTGTCCCCACGCCGAGAAGGGCGCAAGGAGTAACGCGATGAACAATGAAAGCGCTCTCAGCTTCCTGATGGAAGATTTGTGTTGGAGTAGAACTTCTATCATAATGATGGTTACTGTTTATTCGTTTTTATTTATTCCGCTGCAAAGTTACAAAATATTTTTGAAATAACCGCCGTTTTTTCACAAAATAATTTATTATTTTGTTTTAAGTGCCTGAAGGTGGGTCAGTGGGACAAATGGTTGTTGTGAAAAGATCTTGGGATGTTGGGTTGTTGGGTATTTTGTTTTTTTATAAGTATCATATTTGCTCGAATTTATTCGATAATTTCTTTAATCTATAATATAATTATAATTATATTATAGATTAAATATTATATTGAATTTTTCGATCCCATGTCTAACACATTGTTTTTCTAAAAAACCCAACATGCCAAGATGCCAACATAAAATAAGAGCCACGGAGTGGAGGCCCCATGGCTCTTGTGTGAGAATAAGTGGCGCTTATTCTACGATAAGCTCCTGATAATGGTGTCAGATAGGCAGGGTGAAGACAAAGCGCGAGCCGCCTTTGTAGTTGGTGTCGAGCTTGATGTCGCCGTTCAGGCGGCGGGCAATCGAGCGGGCTACGGCAAGTCCGCATCCTGCACCGTCGAAGTAGCTGTTGAGCTTGGTGAACGGCTCGAAGATCTTCTCGGCATCCTCGGCCTCGATGCCCATGCCTGTGTCCTCAACGATGAATTCCACGTTGGAACCGTCGGTGGCGGTAATCAGTGAGACGGTGCCGCTGGTGGTGAACTTCATGGCGTTGTCGAGCAGGTTTGCCAGAGCCCGGGCAGCCATCTCCTGATTGGTGAAGAGCATCGTTGCCTTCACCTCGTCGGCCATCTGGTTGATGAAGTTCAGGTAGGTGGCCTTGTCGATGCCCGATTCGCGGATGGCCTGATCGGTGATTTCCGTAGCCTGACAGTTGTCGTCGGCCTCGATGGCGGTCTCCATCTCCACATCGTTGATGTTCAGGATGGTGTTGGCCAGCTGTACGACCTGCAGGGCGTTGCGGCTGGCGAAGTCCGTCTTCTGCTTGATACCGGCGGCAGCCTGCTGGATGAGGTCCTTCTTTTTCATCATGGCCTGCTCCAGCTTGGTCTTGGCACTCATCAGGTCGTTGACCTGGTTCTCAAGCTTTTCCTTGACGCTGGCCATCGTCTGGCGCTCCTCTTCCATCTTGTCGAAGGCGAGCAGTGCCTGCTCATAGCCCTGTCCTACGTTGTCGAAGTTCTGCTCCAGGGCACGATAGTCGGAGAGCAGCCTCTCCATCTCGTCAACGCGCTTCTGATAGTCTTTCAGAAGCTGTTGCCCTGATTCTGCCTGCTCCTTGGCCGACTTCATCTGGAAGAAGAGTGCGGCACCGAGGGCAATGGCAAGCAATATGAGAATGATGATGATGATAGTCATGACCGTTTATTTTTTCATTTCTACCTTCATAAACTTCGTGAAGCCGGTCATAGCCAGCACCTTGTAGATTTCCGGGCTTACGTTGATGATCTTGAACTGTCCCTTCAGCTGCATCACCGTGCGCATGGTCTTCTGGATGATACGGAGTCCGGAGCTGGCCATGTAGGTCAGATCCGTGCAGTCCATAACGAGGTCCACACCGCCGTCCTTCAGTGCGGGCTGGATGTCCTGCTCGAACTGGGGGGCATTCATCGTGTCAATACGTGATCCTGTCTTAATGATGGTCTTGCCATCTTCTTTGATAATCTGTGTCATAATGCTATAATTTAAATATTTTACTTTTTTTTACCTTGTTAATTCTTTATCAGATTTTCTTTTTCATTGTGAGCAGGTTCTTGCCTTCCAGGCGCTGGTAGGTGACCTTGTTCATGATGTTCTTGACAATGTAGATGCCCATGCCTCCGAGTTCACGTTCTGCGGGGTTGATGTCGAGGTCGTTGTCCTCTTTGGCCGTAGGGTCGAATTCGCGCCCTTGGTCGCTCAGTACGAAGGTCAGCTCCTTGCCGTTGCTCTCAGCCATCAGCTCGATGTCGGCATCAGCGCCTTCGGGATACGCATAGAAGATGACGTTCGACACCATCTCTTCCATCACCAAGTTGAGGTTCATCTGGAGTTCCATGTCCAGTCCCAGCTCTTCACCGATTTCCTCGATGAACTGGTTGACATGCTCCAGCTCTCCTACTTGATTTTTGATTTTAATCTCCTTTTTCATAAGCTTTTGATGTTATTCTGATTGATTGTCCTTACATTTAGTCACCTTGAGGCACAGCATGGTGAGGTCGTCGTTGGGATCTGCGCCTTCCCGATGCTTCTCTACAGCAGCCTTCAGCATTTCGACGGTCTGCTGCGAGCTTTCGAACGGTGTGGTCTGCAGGATCTCCAGCAGCCGCTCGTCGGTGAACTGCTCCTGCTGCCAGTTCTCGGCCTCGTTGAGTCCGTCGGTATAGACGAACAGCGGATGGTCGGTGATGTCTTCTATCTCTTCTCCCTCGTATTCCATGCCTGGCCAGAGGCCGATGGGGCAGTTGGGGATCATCTCGATGAACTCGGCTGTGCCGTTGCCGATGAGTACCGGCGGGTTGTGGCCGGCATTGCAGAAGTGCAGATGACCCGTCTTGATGTCCACCAGTCCGAGGAACATCGTGACGAACATGCTGCGCTCATTGTCCTCGCCAGAGAGGGCCTCGTTGATGCTCGTAGCGATTTCGGCGGGCATCATCTTCTGGGCGGCCAGTGTACGGAACAGACGGGTGGCCTGGGCCATGAAGAGGGATGCGGGCACACCCTTGCCCGAGACGTCGCCGAGGCAGAAGTAGAGCTGGTCGTCGATGAGGTGGTATCCGTAGAGGTCGCCACCCACCTCCTTGGCGGGGGTCATCGAGGCGAAGAGGTCGAGGTCGTCGCGCTCCGGGAAGGTGCTGGGCACCATCGACATCTGAATGTCGCGGGCGATGCGGAGGTCGCTCTCGATGCGCTCTTTGGCGGCAGTGGTCTCCTCCAGCTGGTCGTAGGCCGTCAGTAGTTCGTTATGTGCTATCTCCAGGCTGCTGTGTGCGTCTTCCAGTTTCTCGTGGGCCTCCTCGAGCTTGTTATGTGCCACCTTCAGGCGCTTGGCGCTGCGCATGCGGAAGTAGATGAAGATGATGAGTGCCAGTACGATGATCGAGGCGATGATGATGGCGTATTGGGTGCGGGCCCTTTGTTGCTTCAGTTTGAGCTCACCCAGGTCAAAGCGGGCATTCATCTCTGCCAGCATGCTCTTGGTGTCATGAGTGTTGACGGAGTCGTTGATGGCGTACATCTCTTTGTACATCTCTGCGGCTTCCTCATAGTTGCCGAGTCTTTCAAGGATTTCGGCACGCTGTTTCCTGATGCGGACGGGCATGGTGTTGTCGTCGGTCTCTTCCAGCAGTTTCATGCTTTGGTCGTTCAGTGCGAGCGCTTCCTCCAGGAATCCCTGTTTCATGCAGAGCTGGGTACGGTAGATGAGCCACATCTTGTTGAGGTTCCCGTCTTCGTAGGTGCAGCGTTTCTTGACCTCGTCGAGCATGGCCGATGCTTCTTCCAGATTCCCAAGCCCGAGGGCAGCCTGTGCACAGGCCATGTAATAATAGCCCCAGCGGTTCATGGCTTCTCCGGAATTATCATTTGTGATGTAGTAGCTGGCCAGGAAGTACTTCCATCGGCTGGTGATATCGCTCATCTTCTTGTATTGCTTGAGGATTTCCAGCACTTCGGTATAATAGGAGAAGACCTCGGCCAACTGCAAGGGACGGGGGGACATTGTCATCAGCAGGTCGATGCTTTTCTGATAGGAACCGGCAGCCTCTTCATAGTTGTGCATGGTGGCGTAGACATTACCCATGGAGTAGTAGGCCAGTCCCATGCCATAACGGTTCTCCCTTTTTGCGGCATCTTCGAACATGTCCTCCGCTTCCTCCAGGCCAGTATTGGTCTGCCCGGAGAAATTGTAGGTGTCGACGAGGATGGTCCAGGTCTCATAATAGTTCTTCCAGTCTTTGATCTCGCCTAAGAATTCTATGGTCTTGGGTACCTGCTCGTAGATGGAGTCGTTCATGTTGAGATTGTAGAGCAGCACCATCTTGATCACTTTATAGTCGCCTTCTTTCCGCTTATTGCCTTGGCGGTGTGCCTCGGCAATGAGGTCGTTGACGCACTTCAGCTGGTAGTCCGCGTCATCGGTCTCAAGGCTGAGCATATAGAGCTTCCCATAGATCAGTAGCCTTCTCTCGCCTTGTGCCGTGTTCAGCGCATTCCTCAAATCCTCGGTCTCGCCGGCATGGCTACAGACCGCGGATACGCAAAGCAGGATGATGAATACCAATCGGTTGAGGTTCATATTATTTGCGCTTGTTGAGTGAAAATACAGGCGCAAAATTACGAAAAGAATCTGACATGAACAAGTTTTATGGCAGTTTTTTCCATAAAACTTGCATTTTCCTTACCTTATTTATATAAGAAGCCCGTTTTTAATGACCATCTGGCGCATATTCTTCAACAGGTCGCTGGCAAAGATGAAATCAGTGAGCTTCTGGTTGTCTGAATCCATGATCTGACTGCTCACACCCTGCCATTCCTTTTCTCCTTCGTAAATAAAAATGATATTCTCTCCGATGCCCATCACGGAGTTCATGTCGTGGGTATTGATGATGGTGGTCATGTTGTATTCCTGTGTGATAGAGTGGAGCAGATCGTCGATGACAAGTGAGGTCTTGGGGTCAAGACCGGAGTTGGGCTCGTCGCAAAACAGGTATTTCGGATTCAGGGCAATGGCTCTTGCAATAGCAACGCGCTTCTGCATGCCTCCTGAGATTTCACCAGGGAATTTCTCGTCGGCTCCCTTCAGATTAACGCGTTCCAGGCATTCCTGCGCACGGCGGATACGTTCTCTTAAAGTCATCGAAGAGAACATGTCGAGCGGGAACATCACATTCTCCAGCACCGTCATGGAGTCGAAGAGGGCAGCACTCTGGAAGATCATGCCCATCTCGCGCCGCATCATCACCTTCTCATGCTTCGACATCTTTACGAAGTCGCGACCGTCATAGAGAACCTCGCCCTTGGTGGGGTCTAACAGTCCGACAAGATTTTTCATCAGTACCGTCTTGCCGGAACCGCTCTGTCCGATGATGAGATTGGTCTTGCCGTCCTCGAAGACGGTATTGATATCCTTCAGGACATCCCTGTCCTCAAAACTCTTATAGAGATGCTTGACTTCAATCATGATAACAGTTGGGTTAGGAATACGTCACTGCATAGAATCAGCGCACTGGAAGAGACGACGGCATCGGTAGAGGCCTTGCCGACGTTGACGGAGCCGCCCTCCACCGTATAGCCGAAGAATGCCGGTACGCTTGATATGATAAAGGCGAAGAAGAGGCTTTTGATGATGCTCATCCACACAAACCATGCCCTGAAATCGTGCTGGAGGCCCAGTGTCAGATCGTCGGGGGGCAGTACATGTCCGATATAGGCCGTGCCATAGGCGCCGACGATGCCCATGGCCGAGGAGAAGATGACGAGGAACGGCATGATGGTGATCATGCCTGCAATCTTCGGCAGGATCAGGTAACTGGCAGAGTTGACGCCCATGATCTCGAGGGCATCGATCTGCTGGGTGACGCGCATGGTGCCTATCTCGGAGGCGATGTTGGAGCCGACCTTGCCTGCAAGGATCAGGCACATGATGGAGCTGGAGAACTCCAGCAGCATGATCTCACGGGTGGTGTAACCCGAGACCCAGCGTGGCATCCACGGACTCTGGATGTTAAGTTTCATCTGGATACAGATGACGGCACCGATGAAGAATGAGATCAGCAGCACGATGCCGATGGAGTTCACTCCGAGCTGCGCCATCTCCTTGACGTACTGCTTGAGGAACATTCTCATGCGTTCCGGACGGGAAAATGTCCTGCCCATCAGCATCATATATTGACCAAAGGTGGTCAGCCATTTTGTTATTAGCATCTTAGAATTCTTGTTTCGGCTGCAAAATTACACTTTTTTTTGAACACAGAGACACGGAGACACGAAGTTTTTTAATAAAAAAACAAAAAACTCTGTAACTCTATGTCTCTGTGTTCCATTTTTTATATATCTTTGCAGCCGATTATGGAAGAAGAGCGTATAGTATTAAGGACGGAAGGCCTCGTGAAGCGTTATGGAAAACGCACGGTGGTCAATGACGTGAGCTTCGACGTGAAGCAGGGCGAGATCGTCGGCCTGCTGGGACCTAATGGAGCAGGCAAGACGACATCGTTTTACATGACGACGGGACTGATAGTCCCCAATGGCGGACATATCTACCTGGGCGACGAGGACGTGACTTCGTTTCCTGTCTACAAGCGTGCCCGTGCAGGTATTGGCTATCTGGCACAGGAGGCGAGCGTGTTCAGGAAGATGAGTGTCGAGGACAATATCCTGTCGGTACTGGAGATGACGGGTAAGCCCCGTGACTATCAGCTGCAGAAACTGGAAGAGCTGATCAGTGAGTTCCGTCTGGAAAAGGTGCGGAAGAACCTGGGCGACCGTCTCTCGGGTGGAGAACGCCGCCGCACGGAGATCGCACGCTGCCTGGCCATCGAGCCGAAGTTCATCATGCTCGACGAGCCGTTTGCAGGCGTCGACCCCATCGCCGTAGAGGATATCCAGCAGATCGTGTATAAGCTGAAGTATCTGAACATCGGTATCCTGATTACCGACCACAACGTAGACGAGACCCTGGCCATCACCGACCGTGCCTATCTGCTCTTCGAGGGACGTATCCTGTTCCAGGGTACGCCAGAGGAACTGGCAACCAATAAAATCGTGAGGGAAAAGTATCTGACGGAGTCGTTTGAGCTCAGAAAGAAGAACTTTCAGTTGTTAAATAATTAAAAATTGTTGTTTATTAAGCCGATTATGCGTAATTTTGCACCTCAATTTTGAACTATAATATAAATAAGTACATAAGAAGATGAAAATTTCATTTGAATGCGCCGACAAGATCAATGGTCTGCTGACGATGACCATTGAGCCGGCAGACTATCAGGAATCGGTAGAGAAGACCCTGAAGAATTATCGCAAGAAGGCCCAGGTTCCTGGCTTCCGTCCAGGCATGGTTCCCATGGGAATGATTAAGAAGCAGTATGGCACAGCCGTCAAGCTTGAGGAAGTGAATAAACTGATCAGTGAGAAACTGTATGGATACATTCAGGAGAACAAGATTCACATGCTGGGTGAGCCTCTTCCCAACCAGGAGAAGCAGGTGCCCCAGGATTTCGAGAAGGATGCTGAGCTGACTTTCCTGTTCGACATTGCCGTGGCTCCAGAGTTCCAGGCAGAGTTGAGTGCCAAGGATAAGATCGACTATTATGTCATCAAGGCCGATGAGAAGCTCATCGACGATCAGGTTCAGATGTATGCCTCTCAGGCAGGTGAGTTCGTGAATGCAGACGTGTTCAGCGGCAATGACACCATCACCGGCGACCTGCGGGAGCTTGATGAGAACGGCAATACCAAGGAAGGTGGTATCACGGCAGACAGCGCCATGGTGATGCCGGCTTATATCAAGGCCGACGACCAGCGCAAGCTCTTCGACGGATGTAAGGCTGGCGACATCATCACTTTCAATCCCAAGAAGGCCTATCCTGACAACGATGCCGAGGTGGCAGCCCTTCTGAAGGTTGACAAGGAGCAGGTGAAGGACCTGGCTTCTGACTTCAGTTATCAGATTACCGGGATCCGCCATTTCCAGCCTGCTGCCGTCGACCAGAAGCTCTTCGACAGAGTGTTCGGTGAGGGTAGCGTGAGCGATGAGAAGGCATTCCGCCAGAAGATTGCTGAGACCGTCGCTCCCCAGTTGCAGCAGAACGGTGACTACAAGTTCATGCTCGATGTGCGACAGTATCTGGAGAAGAAGGTCGGAAAGCTGGAGTTCCCAGAGGCTCTTCTGAAGCGTATGATGCTCCAGAACAACAAGGACAAGGGGGCTGACTACGTGGAGAAGAACTTCGAGGGCAGCATCAAGGAGCTGGGCTGGCAGCTGATCAAGGAGCAGATCGTGGCTGCTAATAATATTAAGGTGGAGGATGCCGACCTGAAGGCAGTCGCCAAGGAGGCCATCCGTGCACAGTTCGCACAGTATGGCATGAGCAATGTGCCCGAAGACGTACTCGAGAACTATGCTGCCGAGCAGTTGAAGAAGCGCGAGAATGTTGACAATTTTGTAGACCGCGCCGTTGATCTGAAATTGACGGAAACTCTCAAAAAAGTGGTTAAACTGAATGAAAAATCGGTCACTTTGGAGGAGTTTAACAAGCTTATGCAAGAAAAATAAGCATTTTTAGGAAAAAATAACCCCTAATATAGAAAGGTTATCGACTTTTTTGATTATCTTTGTGTCCCAAACACAAGATGTCAAAGGTCGATAGCCTTTTTCCTTGTAAAAAACAGAAAGGACGAAACAGATGAAAAATGACTTTAGAAAATATGCTGTACAGCATTTAGGCATGGATGGCCTGGCGCTTGATGACGTGATGAAGGCGCAGGCACAGTATTTGAATCCCTATATCCTCGAGGAGCGCCAGTTGAACGTGACGCAGATGGATGTGTTCTCACGTCTGATGATGGACCGTATCATCTTCCTCGGTACGCAGATCGACGACTATACCGCCAACACCCTGCAGGCTCAGTTGCTTTACCTTGACTCGGTAGACTCTGGCAAGGATATCTCTATCTACATCAACAGCCCTGGCGGCAGCGTGACGGCAGGACTGGGTATCTATGATACAATGCAGTTCATCTCCAGCGATGTTGCTACCATCTGTACTGGTATGGCAGCCTCCATGGGTGCCGTGCTGCTGGTGGCAGGTACGGAAGGCAAACGTTCTGCATTGCCTCATAGCCGGGTGATGATTCACCAGCCGTTGGGAGGCGTGCAGGGCCAGGCTTCGGATATTGAGATTGAGGCCAAGGAAATCCTGAAATTCAAGAAAGAGTTATATACCATTATTTCTGAGCATTCCCATACACCTTATGACAAGGTATATGCCGATTCTGACCGTAACTACTGGATGACTGCGGAAGAGGCCAAGGCATACGGGATGATTGATGAAGTGCTGAAAAGGAAGCAGTAATGCAGATGAAGAAAGAGTGTAATTTCTGCGGAAGGAGTGAGCGTGAGGTCAAGTTGCTGATCACAGGCATCAATGGCTATATCTGTGAGGACTGTGCCCAGCAGGCCTATCGTATTGTGCAGGAGCACCTGACGGACAACAATACTCCGGCTCCCAGAGGTTCTAAAAAGAAGACGAATGTACCCAAGCCCAAGGAGATCAAGGCGTATCTCGACCAGTATGTGATTGGTCAGGACATGGCAAAGCGCTATCTTTCCGTTGCCGTCTACAACCACTACAAGCGTCTGCAGCAGAACTCCGACGACGATGGCGTGGAGATAGAGAAGAGTAATATCATCATGGTGGGTTCGACAGGAACGGGAAAGACCCTCCTGGCCCGCACCATTGCCAAGATGCTCGATGTGCCCTTCACCATTGTGGATGCCACGGTCTTCACTGAGGCTGGCTACGTGGGCGAGGACGTGGAGAGCATCCTGACGCGCCTGCTTCAGGTGGCTGACTATAATGTGGAGGCTGCCCAGCGCGGTATTGTGTTTATTGATGAGATCGACAAGATCGCCAGGAAGGGCGACAATCCGTCGATCACCCGTGACGTGAGTGGTGAAGGTGTGCAGCAGGGACTGTTGAAGCTGTTGGAGGGAACCGTCGTGAACGTGCCGCCCAAGGGTGGCCGCAAGCATCCCGACCAGGACTATATCCATGTTGATACCCGTAACATCCTCTTTATTTGTGGTGGCGCCTTCGACGGCATCGAACGTAAGATTGCCCAGCGGTTGAATACTCATGTGGTGGGCTATAACTCTGTGCAGAATGTCAGTAATATTGACAAGAATAACCTGATGAAATATGTCGTTCCCCAGGATTTGAAAGCATTCGGACTGATTCCCGAAATTATCGGTCGTCTTCCTGTGCTGACGTATCTGAATCCTCTGGACCGTGAAGCGTTGGAGAAGATTCTGACAGAACCCAAGAACTCTATTATACGTCAGTATAAGAAGCTGTTTGAGATGGACGGTGTCAAGCTGACCTTCACGGATGGGGCCTTGGCTACCCTGGTGGACAAGGCCGTAGAGTATAAGCTTGGAGCCCGTGGACTTCGTTCCATCGTAGAAAGTGTCATGATGGATTCGATGTTCGATATCCCCTCAAAAAGAATCAAGAAATTTGAAGTTACGGAAGACTATGTCCGTAAGCAATTGGATAATTCTCTTTTAAAAAAATTAGAAGCCTAAGACTAAAACTTTATGACCGAGAAAATGAATCTTACCGAGGCCCTGAAGAAATACTTTGGATTCGATACATTCAAAGGCGACCAGGAGCGTATCATTCAAAACCTGTTGGATGGAAACGATACCTTTGTGCTGATGCCGACAGGCGGAGGAAAGTCCTTATGCTATCAGCTGCCCTCGCTGTTGATGGATGGAACGGCCATTGTCATTTCCCCGCTGATTGCGCTGATGAAGAACCAGGTGGACGTCATTTCCAATTTGAGTGAAACGGAAGGGACTGCCCACTACCTGAACTCGTCGCTGAACAAAGCCGCGATCGACCAGGTGAAGGCAGACATCCTGGCAGGACATACGAAGCTGCTGTATGTAGCCCCGGAGTCGCTGACGAAGGAAGATAATGTGGAATTCCTGAAATCAGTGAAGATATCCTTTTACGCCATCGACGAGGCACATTGCATCTCGGAGTGGGGACATGACTTCCGACCGGAGTACCGCAGGATCCGTCCGATTGTCAATGAGATTGGCAAGGCACCGATCATAGCCCTTACGGCCACGGCTACGGACAAGGTGCGGACAGATATCAAGAAAAACCTCGGCATCGTCGATGCCAAGGAGTTCAAGAGCTCTTTCAACCGTCCGAATCTTTACTATGAGGTACGCCCGAAGACAAAGGATGTAGATAAGGATATTATCAAGTTTATCAAACAGCATCCGAACAAGAGCGGCATCATCTACTGCCTCTCCCGTAAGAAGGTGGAGGAGCTGGCTGCCATCCTGCAGGCTAATGATATCAAGGCCGCCGCCTATCATGCAGGTCTCGACTCTGCCACACGTTCCAATACGCAGGATGAGTTCCTGATGGAGAACATCGATGTGATCGTAGCCACCATCGCCTTTGGCATGGGTATCGACAAGCCCGATGTGCGGTTTGTGATCCACTATGACATCCCCAAGTCGCTGGAAGGCTATTATCAGGAGACGGGGCGCGCCGGGCGCGATGGCGGTGAAGGACTGTGCATCGCCTTCTATTCCAATAAAGACCTGCAGAAACTGGACAAGTTCATGGAGGGCAAGCCCGTGGCAGAACAGGATATCGGGCGTCAGTTGCTGACTGAGACGGCCGCATACGCAGAGACCTCTGTCTGCCGCAGGAAGATGCTTCTGCATTACTTTGGTGAGATTTATCCTAAGGATAATTGCGGCAACTGCGACAACTGTCTGCATCCGAAGACAAAGATTGAGGCGCAGGATCAGCTGGTCATCACCCTCAATGCCATTCTTGCCATCAAGGAGAATTTCCGTTCCGACTATGTCATCGACTTCATCACAGGTAAGGAGACAGATGAGATCCTGGCTCACCATCATGAGTCTCAGGAGCTGTTCGGTGCAGGTGCCGATGACGATGAAAAGATATGGAACCCTGTTATCCGCCAGGCTTTGATAGCCGGTTACCTGAAAAAAGAGGTAGAGAACTATGGCTTGCTGAAGGTGACGGCTGCAGGAAAGAAGTTCCTTAAGAATCCGACATCGTTCATGATTGTCAAGGATGCTGAATTTTCTGATGATGATGACAGTCAGGAGCATGAGGGCGGTATCAGCGCACTTGACCCGGTTCTTAGTGCCATGCTCCGTGACCTGCGTAAGAAATGGTCGAAAAAGCTGGAGCGCCCGCCATACGTCATCTTCCAGGATGTGTCGCTGGAACAGATGGCTACCGACTATCCTGTGACCCTTGAGGAACTTAAGAACATCCAGGGAGTGGGCGAGGGAAAGGTCAAGCAGCCCTATGCCAAGGAGTTCGTGGACCTCATTGCCAAATATTGTGAAGAGAACGGCATCGAGCGCCAGATTGACATGCGTGTCCGTACGGTGGCTAAGAAATCCATGCTCAAGGTGAAGATCATTCAGAGTATTGACCGTCAGGTCGCCCTTGATGACATTGCCGATGCCCAGGGTATCGACTTCGATGACCTGCTGGACGAGGTGGAGGCCATTGTCTATAGCGGCACCAAACTGAATATCGACTATTTCCTCGAAGAGGTGATGGATGAAGACCACATCGACGATATTTACGACTACTTCTGCGAGTCGGATACGGATAATCTGGATGAGGCCCAGAATGAATTGGGAGAGGATTATTCAGAGGATGAAATCCGGCTGGTTCGCATCAAGTTTATTTCGGAGATGGCGAATTAATTGTTAAGAATGAAGTGTTAAGAGTTAAGAATTAAGAAAAAATGTCGGGCGACAGTGATTTTCTTAATTCTTAATTCTTAATTCTTAATTAAAATGACTACTTTTGCACGCAATATTTAAGAAAGGAATATATTATGGCTTCATTTATTGCAGACAAAATCGTGATGGACGGCCTGACATTTGACGACGTCCTGTTAATTCCAGCTTATTCAGAAGTACTGCCAAAAACGGTAGAGTTGAAAACCCGTTTCTCTCGGAACATCGAGTTGAACATCCCGTTCGTGACGGCTGCCATGGATACTGTTACTGAGTCGCAGATGGCCATCGCCATTGCCCGTGAAGGCGGTATCGGTGTCATTCATAAGAATATGTCTATTGAGGATCAGGCACGTCAGGTGGCTATCGTAAAACGTGCGGAGAACGGCATGATCTACGACCCGGTAACCATCCCCTTGGGATCGACGGTGGCTCAGGCGCTCGATATCATGTCGGAGTATCATATCGGTGGTATTCCCGTGGTCGATGACGAGAAGCGCCTGGTGGGTATCGTGACAAACCGTGACCTGCGTTTCGAGCGCCGTCTGGACCGTCCCGTGGAGGATATCATGTCCAAGGACCACCTGGTGACGACCCATCAGCAGACTGACTTGGCCGCTGCCGCACAGATTCTTCAGGAGAATAAGATCGAGAAACTGCCGGTGGTTGACAAGGAGAATCATCTGATAGGTCTGATTACCTATAAGGATATTACCAAGGCCAAGGACAAGCCGATGGCTTGTAAGGATGAGAAAGGCCGTCTGCGCGTGGCTGCCGGTGTCGGCGTGACCAGCGACACGCTGGATCGTATGCAGGCTCTGGTCGATGCCGGTGCTGATGCCATCGTCATTGACACGGCTCATGGTCATTCGAAGTCTGTGATTGAGAAGTTGAGAGAGGCAAAGGTGTCGTTCCCGGATATTGACATCGTGGTCGGTAACGTCGCTACCGGCGAGGCCGCCAAGATGCTGGTGGAGAATGGCGCAGACTCCGTGAAAGTGGGTATCGGTCCGGGATCTATCTGTACGACCCGTGTCGTAGCTGGCGTCGGTGTTCCTCAGCTGAGTGCGGTTTACGACGTTTTCAGTGCTCTGCAGGGTACAGGTGTGCCCCTCATTGCCGATGGTGGCCTGCGCTACTCGGGTGATATTGTGAAGGCACTGGCTGCCGGTGGCAGTTGCGTGATGATCGGTTCACTCGTCGCCGGTACTGAGGAGAGCCCTGGTGATACCATCATCTATAACGGTCGTAAGTTCAAGAGCTATCGCGGCATGGGCTCCCTTGAGGCCATGGAGCAGAAACATGGTTCAAAGGACCGCTATTTCCAGGGTGACACCAAGGAAGTGAAGAAGCTGGTGCCCGAGGGCATTGCCGGTCGCGTACCTTACAAGGGAACTGTTCAGGAGGTGATCTATCAGATGACCGGTGGCCTGCGTTCCGGTATGGGCTATTGTGGCGCACAGACCATTGATGCGCTCCACAATGCGAAGTTTACGCGTATCACCAATGCAGGTGTCAACGAGAGCCATCCGCATGATATCACAATCACGAGTGAGGCTCCTAATTATTCAAGACCTAACGACTAAATGAAAAGACTTGCAATATCTATTGTTATGGTGCTCACTACAGGAACCGCTCTGGCACAGACGGATCCTGTAGTGATGACTATCAATGGCGTTCCCGTGCCCCGTTCGGAATTTGAGTATTCTTTCAATAAGAATAACGGGGAAGGGGTGGTTGACAAGAAGACATTGGATGAGTATGTGGATCTGTTTGTCAACTACAAGCTGAAGGTGGCGGCTGCTTTGGATGAGAAGATGGATACCGCTACCGCTTTCCAGGAAGAATATAAGATGTATCGCGACCAGCAGGTCCTTCCTACGATGGTCGATGATGCCGATCTGTTGGTAGAAGCCCGTCGGTTGTATGAGCGTACCAAGGAGTCTATCGGTCCTAAGGGACTGATCCATCCGGCGCATATTCTGCTGGCGCTTCCTTCCGAGGCGACAACTCCGGAACAGGAGAAGGCGCGTGTGCGAATAGATTCAGTCTATCAGGCCCTGCAGGCAGGAGCTGATTTCTCCGAACTGGCGAAGAGTCTGTCACAGGATCCTGGTTCTGCCCCCAATGGCGGCCTGTTGCCCTGGATTGCTCCCTCCCAGACGCTCAAGGAGTTCGAGGATGTGGCCTATTCCCTTCAGCCTGGGGAGATGAGCCGTCCGTTCCTCTCCCCCGTGGGGTATCATATCATTCAGATGAAAGAGCGTAAGCAGCTGGAACCCTTCGATTCGCTGAAGACCACCCTGCTCACCTATTTGGAGCGTCGTGGCATCCGTCAGGAGATTCTCGATGCACGTTTGAAGTATCTGACGGAGTCTTCGAATGGCACGCTGACCACCGAGCAGATTATCGAAGGGCGCTCTGATTCACTGGCCGCCGTGGATAGCGACATGAAATATCTCTTCCAGGAGTATCACGACGGACTGTTGCTCTATGAGATCAGCAACCGTGAGGTATGGGAGAAGGCCACTTCCGATGAGGCCGGTCTGAAGGCCTGGTTTGAAAGCCATAGGAAAGACTATGCATGGGACGAGCCCCGCTACAAGGGTATAGCCTATCATGTGAAGACGAAACAGGATGTGAAAGCCGTGAAGAATTGTGTGAAGAACCTGCCCTTCGATGATTGGGCTGAGGCGCTGCATGTCACCTTCAATCCCGATTCCGTTATCCGTATCCGTGTGGAGAAGGCCCTCTTCAAACGCGGCGATAATCCGACAATCGACCGTATGGTTTTCAAGGTTCCTGGCGTGGAGCCTGCTGTGAATCCCGACTATCCCATAGATGCTGTCTACGGCAAGAAGTTGAAGAAGCCTGAGGACTATACCGATGTCAAGAACCTGGTCATCGAGGATTATCAGAAGGCGCTCGAACAGGAGTGGGTTGCTTCCCTGCGCCGCCGGTACAAGGTAGAGATTAATGAAGCAGTTTTGAAAACAGTAAATAAACATTCATGAAGAGAACAAGGATCCTAATATTGCCCTTTTTACTCGCCCTGCCCCTTTTGGGTGCAGCAGAGCGCATGTCAGTATCATCCGCGATGGCAGGCTCTCCAGTTGCTGATTCTGACTCCGTGGCGACTGGAACGGTAATCGATGAGGTGGTGTGGGTCGTTGGCGACGAGGCCATCCTGAAGTCTGATGTGGAGGCGATGCGTATGCAGGCTGCCATGGAGGGCATTAAGTGGAGTGGCGATCCCGATTGCTCAATCCCTGAGCAGATCGCCGTTCAGAAATTGTTCAAGCATCAGGCAGAGATCGACAGTATAGAAGTGACGGATGCCGATGTCGCACAAGAGGTGGAACAGCAGATCAACTACTGGCTGGAGATGGTCGACGGTTCACGTGAACGTCTGGAGGAATACAAGCACCAGCCGCTCTCGCAGATCCGTAATGAGCTTCGTGACGAGATGAAGGACCGTCAGATGGTGCAGAAGATGAAGCAGAAACTGGTGAGTGATATCGCCGTGACACCTGCCGAGGTGCGTCGCTATTTCAAGGATCTGTCGCCCGATAGCATTCCCTTTGTACCTACTGAGGTGGAGGTGCAGATTATCCAGCAGACCCCCAGGATTGAGCCTGAGGAACTGAACCGCGTAAAGGATGAACTGCGTGAATACACCGATCGTGTGAATAAGGGTGAGGCTTCCTTCCAAACGCTGGCCCGTCTCTATTCTGAGGATCCGGGTACGGCCCGTCGCGGAGGAGAACTGGGACTTGTGGGCCGTGGCACACTTGACCCTGCCTTTGCGGCTGTGGCTTTTAACTTGACTGATCCTAAGAAGGTGTCGAAGATTGTGGAGTCTGAGTTCGGTTTCCATATCATCCAGCTGATCGAGAAACGTGGCGAGAAGGTGAATGTCCGTCATATTCTCCGTAAGCCTGTGGTCTCCGATGAGGCGGTGGAGAAGACGCTGAGCAGGCTGGACTCCATAGCCACGGATATACGTAACGGCAAGTTCACTTTCGACGAAGCAGCCCCGCTGCTGTCGGATGATAAGGATACGCGCTACAGCAAGGGCCTGATGTCTACTAACATGATGCAGACGGGCTATACCTCCTCGAAGTTCCGAATGCAGGATCTGCCTCCTGAGGTGGCCAAGGCCGTGGATACACTTGAGGTAGGGGAGATTTCCAAGTCGTTCATCATGATTAATCAGCGGGGAAAGACGGTCTGTGTGATAGCAAAGTTGAAGAACCGTATCCCTGGTCATAAGGCAACGGTCACCGAAGATTTCCAGACCCTGAAGGATGTGGTGCTGAACAAGCGCCGTGAGGAACTTATCCATCAGTGGGTGGTCGACAAGATAAAGAATGTCTATACTCGTTTGAACGACAATTACAAGGACTGTCACTTCGAATACGAGGGGTGGATAAAGTGAATGTGTAATTGACAATTGATAATTGAAAGGTGCATCGTAGAGAATCCTTCATATTTCTGATGGTGGTGGCCCTGTTGATAGGGATGGTCTCCAGTTTTGCCCAGAAACAGCAGCAGAAGAAGCGCCCGGCACGGAAGGCAAAGGTACAGGATACCCGCATATACCTGGTTCATGCCGACGTATTGCATTTCGACCAGTTCAAGAATCCTGATGCCACCATCCTCAATGGTAAGGTGCATTTTACCCACCAGGGAGCTCGCCTCTATTGCGACAGCGCCTATTTCTATGAGGCCAGTAACTCTTTCGAGGCTTTCGGAAATGTGAAGATGTATCAGGGCGACACACTCTCACTGGTGAGCGACTATGCCTATTATGACGGCAATGAGCAGATGGCCCGTGCGCGGTATAATGTGGTGCTGAAGCATCGTAAGACCACTCTTTATACCGACAGTCTCGACTTCGACCGTATCTATGACAATGCTTATTTCTTTGAGGGTGGAAAGATGGTCGACGGCAATACGACGCTCACATCCGACTGGGGAGAATACAATACGAAGAGCAAGATGTCGGTGTTCAACTATGATGTGAAGATGAAGAGCCCGAAGTTCTTTCTCACCACCGATACCCTCTACTACGACACCCGTACCTCACTGGCTCATATCGTCGGCCCTTCGAACATCACCTCTGGCGACAGTCATATCTATTCGGAGCAGGGCTATTACGACACCAAGCTCGACCGTGCACGGCTGATGGACCGTTCTGTGCTCTCCAACAACGGCAAGATGATGGTGGGCGACAGTGTCTATTATGACAGCAAGCAGGGGTTCAGCCAGGCGTTCCGGAATGTAATCTATGTGGATTCCGTCAACAAGAACAAGCTGACTGGCAACTACGGCGAGTATTATGAGAATACGGGCTATGCCCTCTGTACCGACAGTGCCGTTGCCATCGACTTCTCACAGGGTGATTCTCTCTTCATGCATGCCGATACCTTCAAGATTGTTACCTTCAATATCGAAACCGATTCCGTTTACCGGAAGATTCATGCCTATCGGAAGGTGCGTGCCTATAGGACTGATGTTCAGGCTGTCTGCGACTCGTTGGTCTATAATTCCCAGGACTCCTGTATGACCATGTACTACGACCCGATCCTCTGGAATAATAACCAGCAGCTGGTGGGCGACCGCGTGGAGGTGTTCATGAAGGATTCTGTCATCGATCATGCCCATATCATCGGCAATTGCTTTTCCATCCAACAGCTGCGCGTGGACACGACGTTGTATAATCAGGTGTCGTCGAAGGATATGTATGCCTATTTCATCAATGGAGCCATCCGTGAGGCGCAGGCAAAGGGCAATGTGCTGATTGGCTATTACTTCGAGGAGGGTGACAGCATACCTATTATATATAATTATCAGGAGACCTCCGAGCTGCGCATGTACCTCAAGGACCGTAAACTTGAGAGTGTATGGACGCCGAAGACCAGCGGTACGATGTACCCTCTGAATCAGATTCCCCTCGAGCGTAAGCATCTTCCCGGGTTCGTGTGGTACGACTATGTGCGTCCTCTCGACCGTTACGATATCTTCAACTGGCGTACAAAGAAAGGAAGCCTGGTCGATGAGTGACGTGATCCATCTTCTCCCTGACAGTGTCGCTAACCAGATTGCAGCTGGTGAGGTGATACAGCGCCCGGCTTCTGTCATTAAGGAGCTGGTTGAGAATTCCGTGGATGCCGGTTCAGCTACAATCCATGTCCTGATCGTTGATGCAGGCAGGACATCCATTCAGGTCATCGACGATGGCAAAGGCATGTCGGAGACTGATGCCCGTCTGTCGTTCGAGCGTCATGCCACGTCGAAGATCCAGCATGCTTCCGACCTCTTCGCCCTTCATACCATGGGCTTTCGCGGTGAGGCTCTTGCCTCCATTGCTGCCGTGGCGCAGGTGGAGCTTCAGACCCGTCGCGAGGAAGATGAGGTGGGCACGCGTCTGTTGATCTCAGGGTCTAAGGTGACGGTCCAGGAGCCTGTCTCATGTCCCGTAGGCAGTAACTTCAAGGTGGAGAACCTCTTCTTTAATGTGCCTGCCCGCAGGAAGTTCCTCAAGACGAATGCCACTGAGCTCAGCAATATCCTGACGGCCTTCGAACGTATCGTCCTCGTTTATCCCGATATCCATTTCACCCTCCATCATAATGGTACAGAACTGCTGAACCTCCGTCCAGGGAGTTTGAGACAGCGCATAGGCGATGTCTTCGGCAAACAATACAATCAGGATATGCTGCCCGTAGAGGTGCATACGGCCATGTGTACAGTCTCTGGCTTTGTCAGCAAGCCTGAGGGTGCCAGGAAAAAAGGCGGTCACGACTATTTCTTCGTGAATGGCCGTTATATGAAGCATCCTTATTTCCACAAGGCCGTGATGGCAGCTTATGACCGGTTGATTCCTGAGGGCATGCAGGTGCCCTACTTCCTCTATTTCGAGGTTAAGGCATCAGAGATCGATGTGAATATTCATCCCACGAAGACAGAGATCAAGTTCGAGAATGAGCAGGCCATCTGGCAGATTCTCTCTGCGGCAGTGCGCGATGCCATCGGGAAGTTTTGCGAGGTGCCTACCATTGACTTCGATACGCAGGGGCGTCCCGATATCCCCGTGTACGATCCATCGCGCTCGGTAGCCCCTCCTCAGCCTCAGTATAATCCTGACTATAATCCCTTTAAGACCAAGGGATCCCATTCTTCCACCTATTCAGGGAAGTCGGGCGTTGATGCATCATGGACGACCCTTTACGAAGGCGCTTCAGTTCGCAGGGAAGAGGAGTCGGCGCCTTCTTTTTTCGACGACGACCAGCCTCTGTCACAATCTGCTACTGAGATTCTCTCCGAAAAGTCGCCTGCTCATTACCAGTATAAGGGCAAATACCTGATGACAGCCGTCAAGTCCGGTCTGATGATCATTGACCAGCACCGCGCCGACATACGTATTCTCTATGAGCGCTATATGAACCAGTTAAAGGATCACAAGGCCAGCACCCAGAAGTTGCTCTTCCCTGAGACTGTCACCTTCTTGCCCTCCGATGGTGTGACCATGCAACAGCTCCTGCCCGATCTCTGTAGGATGGGGTTCGACCTTAGTGATTTGGGTGGACATACCTTCGCCGTCAGTGGCGTGCCAGCTGGCATCGAGGGCATCGACCCCGTGCAACTGCTTCGTCAGATGGTCAGCGACACCCGTCATTCCGCCGATTCGTTCCATGCCCAATTGGCTCTGAGCCTTGCCCGAAGTGCCGCCATTCCCTATGGCCAGCTCCTTAGCAACGAGGAGATGGAGAACGTCATTAACGAACTCTTTACCTGTTCCAATGTCAACTATACCCCCGACGGTAAAGCCATCCTTTGCATCCTTCCACAAGGTGATATTGAGCAACTTTTGGGCTAAAATAGTTAAAAGATATTAACAAATCTCATTTTTTTCTTTGTTTCATAGCCCCGTTTCCAATAATTGTACTATCTTTGCACCCGCTTTTAGGAGAGAGGGCGTTTAGCTCAGCTGGTTTAGAGCATCTGCCTTACAAGCAGAGGGTCGGCGGTTCGAATCCGTCAACGCCCACAAGGAAGAAGAGAATGAACGAATACTCATTCTCTTCTTTATTTTTTGTATTCGCTGAAGATTCCTGCCGATTCGCTGAATAGATTTGCTGGAGTAAGGGAATCGTCGTACCTTTGCATCGTCAAAACAGAAGCGATTAGTTTTTTCATACATAAGATTAGGTTATTGTTAGTTAGTTAATTTGGTTAGTAAATTAGGTTAGTAAGTTGAAGAATCAAGGTCCGCAGTGATTGCGGGCCTTGATTCTTGTTATATTTCGGTATTTTTTTGTCGGATTTCTTTTTTTTTCTCCTTTTTCGGTGTGAAATGAAATAAAATGCTTACCTTTGTACGCTGATAACATGGACATCAACAGGAATACTAAAAGATAGAAACTATGATTTGGAATCAAACAATGGAGTGTATGGATCGCGAGCAGCTTCGTGAAATCCAGAGTCGCCGTTTGGTAAAGATGGCAGAGTATGTCTACTACAATACTCCGTTCTACAGGAAGAAATTTCAGGAGATGGGCTTGGAACCAGGCGATATCAAGAGCATTGACGATATCGTGAAATTGCCATTTACGAACAAGCTCGACCTGCGTGACAACTATCCGTTCGGACTGGCTGCCGTACCGATGTCTCAGATTGTGCGTATCCACGCTTCCAGTGGTACCACGGGGAAACCAGTCGTGGTGCTTTATACTCGTAAGGACCTTGCTACCTGGTCGGAGGCGATCTCACGTGCCTTCACGGCCTATGGCGCCGGCAAGGAAGATATTTTCCAGGTGGCTTATGGCTACGGTCTGTTCACGGGCGGTCTGGGTGCCCACGACGGGGCGACGAACATCGGGGCCTCGGTGATTCCCATTTCGTCGGGTAATACCCAGAAACAGATGACGCTGATGCACGATTTCGGGGCTACCGTGCTCTGCTGCACACCATCGTATGCCATGTTCCTCGGTGAGGCGATGAAGGAGAGCGAGTGGGGACGTGAAGAGTTCAAACTGAAGATTGGTGCCTTCGGTGCTGAGCCCTGGACGGAGAAGATGCGCGTGAAGCTGGAGGAGTCGTTGGGTGTCAAGGCCTACGACATCTACGGACTGAGCGAGATTGCGGGTCCTGGTGTCGGTTATGAATGCGAGTGCCAGCACGGCACACACCTGAACGAAGACTATTATTATCCGGAGATTCTCGACCCGAACACGGGCGAGCAGTTGCCGGAAGGAAGCTTCGGTGAACTGACCTTCACCCATCTGACGAAGGAGGGAATGCCGCTGTTGCGTTACCGTACCCACGACCTGACAGCCCTCCATTATGAGAAATGTTCGTGCGGGCGCACGTTGGTGAGGATGGACCGCATCCTCGGCCGTTGCGATGACATGCTCATCATACGTGGCGTGAATGTGTTCCCGTCGCAAATCGAGGATGTCATCCTGAAGCAGAAAGAGTATGAGCCGCACTTCCTGTTGACTGTTGACCGTGTGAACAATACGGACACCTCTGAGCTGAAGGTAGAGGTGAAGGAAGAGTACTTCACCGATGATATGGCGACGATGGTAGGCCTGCAGAGGAAGTTGGAGGGCGAGTTGCGTAGCGTGATCGGACTGGGCTTCAAGGTGAAGCTTGTGGAGCCGAAGGGCATCGAGCGTTCCGAGGGCAAGGCCAAGAGAGTGATTGACAAGAGAAACATTTAAAGACTATATTTTATGAAAACAAAGCAATTATCCATTTTCCTCGAGAACAAGTCTGGGCGACTGACCGAGGTGACCGATGCTCTTGGAGCAGCAGGCATTAACCTTTCCGCAATGAGTATTGCCGATAACAGCGACTTCGGAATCCTGCGCTGTATCGTCTCTGATCCCGAAAAGGCCTATAAGGTGTTGAAAGAACAGCACTTTGCCGTGAAAATCACGGATGTAATAGGCTTCGTTTGTCCTAACACGAGCGGGTCGCTGGCCGTGGTGCTGAGGCATCTGTCAGACCGTGGCGTGTTCATTGAATATATGTACTCTTTCGCCAATGGCGATGTGGCACATGTGATCATCCGTCCGTCGGATCTGGACACCTGCGAGCAGATACTGGCTGAGAAAAAGGTGGAACTGTTGGCTGCCAGTGAGCTATATCAGCTGTAAGAGAGGCAAAAAACGACTGAAACTGCAAAATTTCACAGTAGAAATTTTGCAGTTTCGTTTTTTTGACGTAACTTTGCAGCCGCAAATTCACATTTTGAGAGGAAAGGGCGTTTAGCTCAGCTGGTTTAGAGCATCTGCCTTACAAGCAGAGGGTCGGCGGTTCGAATCCGTCAACGCCCACGACACAAAGGAAGCCCTTCCGTAGCCGCAGAGGTTGAACGGGGGCAGAAAGCGCTTATAAGTATAGAAGATAATTATCAGTTTTAGGTTATTTTAGAAGAAGACATGGATCTAAGTTTGCTGACAGCCATCTCGCCTATTGATGGCCGTTATAGGAGTAAGACGGAACCTCTGGCAGAGTATTTCTCTGAGTATGCCCTCATCAGGTATCGGGTACGTGTGGAAATAGAATATTTCATCACACTTTGCGAACTGCCATTGCCGCAGTTGCAGAATCTCAATCATTCACTTTTTGATCAGCTCCGCGACATCTACCGTCTGTTTACACCAGCTGATGCCCAGCGGGTGAAAGATATCGAGCAGGTGACGAACCACGACGTGAAGGCTGTGGAGTACTTCATTAAGGAAAAACTAGATGCCATGGGCGGCTTCGAGCAATACAAGGAGTTTATCCACTTCGGCCTCACTTCACAGGACATCAACAATACCAGTGTGCCCCTTTCGGTGAAAGAGGCTCTGGAACAGGTGTACTATCCGCTGGTGGAAGAGCTGATAGAGCAGTTGAACGACTATGCTGAGCAGTGGAAGAATATTCCCATGCTGGCCAAGACACACGGACAGCCGGCATCGCCGACACGACTAGGAAAGGAGGTGATGGTCTACGTCTATCGCCTGGAAGAGCAGCTGAGAAGTTTGAAGGAGACACCCGTCACGGCGAAGTTCGGTGGTGCGACAGGTAATTTCAACGCCCATCATGTGGCCTATCCGCAGTATGACTGGCGGGAGTTTGGAAACAGCTTCGTCAGCGAGAAGCTTGGATTGGAGCGTGAGCAGTACACTACGCAAATCTCCAACTACGACTGGCTGGGAGCCATCTTCGATGCCATGCGTCGCATTAACACGATCGTCATCGACCTTGACCGCGACTTCTGGATGTATATCTCCATGGATTACTTCAAGCAAAAGATCAAGGCCGGCGAGGTGGGCTCGAGTGCCATGCCCCACAAGGTGAATCCCATTGATTATGAGAACTCGGAGGGTAACCTGGGCATCGCCAATGCCATCCTGCAGTTCCTGGCACAGAAGTTGCCCGTAAGCCGACTGCAGCGCGATCTGACCGACTCTACGGTACTTCGTAATGTGGGTGTTCCCATGGGTCATGCCCTCATCGCTTTCCAGAGCACACTGAAGGGACTGCGCAAGCTGATCCTCAACGAGGAGAAACTGCAGCAGGACCTTGACAACACATGGGCCGTGGTGGCCGAGGCCATTCAGACTATCCTGCGCCGAGAGGCCTATCCCAATCCTTACGAGACTCTGAAGGCCCTGACAAGGACCAACGAGAAACTGACTGGCGAAAAGATCTGCAACTTCATCGAGACACTGGATGTCAGTGAGGATGTGAAGGAGGAACTTCGTGCCATCACTCCTGCTAATTATACTGGTATTTAACAACCATAGACAAGAAGAATTAAGTAATCACATTTTTTAAAGTTACAACACAATGGATTTTGAGAACAACGAAAAGAAACAGGAAGAGACCCCGAAGGAGGGCTTCCAGAAAGAGTTCCGTCCTGGACGTTCACCGCGTCCGCGTATTCACACCGGACAACGTCCTGTAGCCTATGACCGTCCTAACTATCGTAGCAACAATGATGAAGGAGGATTCCGCCCCGAGGGATTCGGTGCAGGTCTGCAGAGCAGTGCGCCTCAGCATGGCGGCTATCGTCCACGTAACAATTATAATACTGGCGGCGGCTATCGTCCTCGTCAGGAGCGTTCTGAGGGAGGTGAGTATGGTCAGTCCCGTCAGGGTGGCTACCAGCCTCGTCAGGGCGGTTATGGTCAGCAGCGCCAGGGTGGCTACCAGCCCCGTCAGGGTGGTTATGGCCAGCCTCGTCAGGGTGGCTATGGTCAGCAGCGTCAGGGCGGCTACGGTCAGTCCCGTCCCCAGCAGGGTGGCTATGGCCAGTCCCGTCAGGGTGGCTTCAACCCCAACTATGGTGGCAAGCCCGGTTATGGCAAGCCTTCGTATGGTGGTCAGGGCTTCAAGAAACCTTCCCGTCCGCGTACGGCCGACTACGATCCGAATGCTAAGTACTCGATGAAGAAGCGTATCGAGTACAAGGAAGTGAACTATGATCCCAATGAGCCCCTTCGTCTGAACAAATTCTTGGCCAATGCCGGAATCTGCAGTCGCCGTGAGGCCGACGAGTTCATCCAGGCCGGTGTCGTCACCGTGAATGGCGAGGTGGTGACCGAGCTGGGCACAAAGATTCTGCGTACCGACGAGGTGATGTTCCACGATCAGCCGGTGAAGATCGAGAAGAAGGTCTACGTGCTGCTTAACAAGCCGAAGGACTATGTGACCACTAGCGATGATCCCCAGCAGCGCAAGACTGTGATGGATCTCGTGAAGAACGCCTGTCAGGAGCGCATCTATCCCGTAGGCCGTCTCGACCGCAACACCACTGGTGTACTTCTGCTGACTAACGACGGTGACCTGGCTTCGAAGCTGACCCATCCGAAGTATCTGAAGAAGAAGATCTATCACGTCTATCTGGACAAGAACGTGACGGCTCACGACTTGCAGCAGATTGCAGAAGGCGTTCAGTTGGAGGATGGCGAAGTCAAGGCCGACGATGTGCAGTATGCTCATCCCACTGATAAGAAGCAGGTGGGCATCGAGATCCACAGCGGCAAGAACCGTATCGTCCGCCGTATCTTCGAGTCGCTGGGCTACCGTGTCCAGAAGCTGGACCGTGTACAGTTTGCCGGTCTGACGAAGAAAAACCTGAAGCGTGGTGACTGGCGCTACCTCACTGAGGAGGAAGTGGACCGTCTGCGTATGGGAGCATATGAGTAATTGATAATTGAAAAATGATCATGAAACGTACTAAGATTATCGACGTGCTGAATAGCACGGAATACGGTAAGGATGTCTGCGTGAAGGGCTGGGTGCGTACGCATCGCAGTTCTAAGGCAGTGGACTTTATCGCCCTGAACGACGGCTCGACCATCAAGAACGTACAGGTGGTGGTCGATCCGACACTTTTTGATGAGGAAATGTTGAAACAGATCACTACAGGCAGCTGTATCTGTGCCGAGGGTAAGCTGGTGGAGAGCCAGGGTGCCGGACAGAGTAGTGAGATCCAGGCTACGGTCCTGGAGATCTACGGTCTCTGCGACAATACCTATCCGATGCAGAAGAAGGGTCAGTCGTTTGAGGTGATGCGCAAGAACGCCCACATGCGCCTGCGTACCAACACCTTTGGTGCTGTGATGCGTATCCGCCATAACATGGCGATGGCCATTCATACCTATTTCCATGAGCATGGCTTCTATTACTTCCACACGCCGCTGATTACCGCCAGCGACTGTGAGGGTGCAGGCAACATGTTCCAGGTGACCACGAAGAACCTCTACGACTTGAAGAAGGACGAGCAGGGTAAGATCATCTACGACGATGACTTCTTCGGAGAGCAGACCTCGCTGACGGTATCCGGACAGCTCGAGGGTGAGCTCGGTGCCACGGCCCTCGGTGCCATTTACACTTTCGGCCCCACGTTCCGTGCTGAGAACAGCAATACGCCACGCCACTTGGCTGAGTTCTGGATGATTGAGCCTGAGGTGGCCTTTATTGATCAGGAAGAGCTGATGGACCTCGAAGAGGACTTTATCAAATATTGTGTGCGCTGGGCACTCGATAACTGCAAGGACGATCTGGCATTCCTGAACCAGATGATCGACAAGACGCTCATCCAGCGTCTGGAGGGTGTACTGAAGGACAGCTTCGTGCGTCTGCCCTATACCAAGGGTATCGAGATCCTGCAGGAAGCCATCAAGAACGGCAAGAAGTTTGAGTTCCCCTGCAACTGGGGCGATGACCTGGCCTCTGAGCATGAGCGCTACCTTGTGGAGGAGCATTTCAAGAAGCCCGTCATCATGACCGACTATCCCCGTGTGTTCAAGTCGTTCTACATGAAGCAGAACGAGGAAACGGCCGATGGCGGTTCCGTAGGTTACAAGGGTGCTGTGGCTCCCGGTCCTACGATGCAGGGCACCGACGTTCTGTTCCCGCAGATTGGTGAGATTATCGGCGGTTCCGTGCGTGAGGAGAGCTACGACAAGTTGTTGGGTGAGATTGAGCGCCGCCAGATGGATCAGACCCACCTTTGGTGGTATCTGGACACCCGTCGTTGGGGTTCATGTCCCCATGCAGGCTTCGGTCTGGGCTTTGAGCGCCTGATACTTTTCGTGACAGGTATGCAGAACATCCGCGACGTCATCCCGTTCCCGAGAACGCCGAAGAGTGCTGAGTTCTAATTCGAGTCACAGCTTTGAACCTACCTGCAACGTTACATTTGTTTGATAATGATGCGGACGTTGTTGCCGTCGATGCTGATGTCGCTACTGAAGTTGCGCAGGATGGTCAGGGCTATATTATCGCTGTCATCAAGGAACACATCGGGGTTGATGGCCTGCGGACAGTTGATGGTAAATAGCAGCGTGTCATCCTGTTCTGTGTAGAACAGCGTGAGGCGTGTGCCTGAAACGGAACCGAGGATGGCCAGTGACTCGTCGATGATGTGGAGCACGCTGTTGGTCTGCTGGCGCGAGAGGTTGTACTGCTGACAGAACTGCTCCATCTGCGCTGTCATGGCATACCAGTCGAAGTGTTCGCTCTCGATGAGGAATGTTGTCTCGTGTATCTGCCGTATGAATTGTATGGTGCGCTCGCGTTGTGGATGGTCGAAAAGCTGGTCGGGCGTGCCGTCCTCATAGACCACGCCATCGGCAAAGAACAGCACGCGACTGCTCACCTGGCGGGCAAAGCGCATCTCGTGAGTGACCACTATCATCGTCATACCCTGTCGGGCCAGCCGTGTCATCACGCCCAGCACTTCGCTCACCATCGTGGGGTCGAGGGCTGAGGTGGGTTCGTCAAAGAGCAGAATCTCAGGTTCCATGGCCAAGGCGCGGGCAATAGCCACGCGCTGCTTCTGTCCACCGGAGAGCTGGTCGGGCATGGCATTGGCGCGCTCTGCCATACCCACCATCTGAAGTAGTTCGCATGCTTTCTCTTCGGCCTCCTCACGGCTCCTGCCAAGCAGCTGCATGGGTGCGAGGCAGATATTTTCAAGCACCGACATGCCGTTGAACAGGTTGAACGACTGGAACACCATGCCCATCCTGCGGCGTAGCAAGGGCACGTCGGCTTCTGGGGCCAGGATGTCCTGCCCGTCGATGAGGATGCTGCCGCTTGTGGGTTGTTCCAACAGGTTCAGGCAGCGCAGGAAGGTGCTCTTGCCGGTGCCTGATGGGCCGATGATGGAGATGACCTCGCCACCATGCACGTCGAGGTTGATGTCGCGTAGCACGTCGAGTGTACCATAGCTCTTTTTCAGGTGGGAAATGCTGATGATATTCGGTGTTTGATGTCTGAGGTCTGAGGCCTGAGGTTGGGTGGGAGAGGATTTGTGCTTGCGACTGAGGATAAGCCACGCGCCGCCACCGATCATGATAAGGGCAAGGACTGCCACAGCCCAAGGCCATCTGCTACCCTCGTTATCTGCGTCCGACGACAGCGATTGTTCCGTGAGGATTCCCATCTCGCCTTTACGGGTGAGGAGCAGGATGTGCGAATCAATGTATTCATCAGAGAAGAGTACCTGTTTGCTGCGCTCCTCGGTCACGCTGATAGTGCCAATGGCCATCTCGGCCTTGCCCGTTTGCACGGCGGGTATCATCGATGCGAAATCCATCACGAGGAATTCCAGCCGCCAGTTGCGCCGGTTAGCCCATTCTGTAAGGAGGTCTATTTCCAAGCCTGACGGTTTTCCCGAGCAGATGAAGTTGAATGGCGGCATTAAAAGCGTGGCGGCTACAAGCAGCGTGCGCCCTGTGCCTCGCTGTTGTGGTATGGCCATCGCTGAAGGATCGTCGGCATTGCGCCAGCGGTCGAATATTTTCTGATAGGTGCCATCGGCGCGGATATCCGCCAGAAAACTGTTGAAGTCTTGCTGCAGTTGGGTATCATCCAGTCGGAAACAGGCACCTATCGGATCTGGCGGCAGACCGGCACTCACCGTGTCCACCTTCGCTGCCTCCTCCTTATTGAATATAATCGTCAGGTTTTCATCACCAACCACATCCACCTTGCCACTGTGCAGGGCAGCCAGCATGTCGGTCGTGGAGGCCATGCGCAGGATATTGGCATCGGGTGCCATCTTCGTGATGGCAATATCCTGGATACTGCCGATTACGACGCTGACGTTTTTGCCTGAGAGGGCCTTGAAAATGGGGGGTACCGATTGCAAATCAGCTCCTATGTTGTCGGTAGTCTGTGTCGCATCTTCGTTGCCTGCGCTTGTTATGAGCGTTGGCAGGTAGGTCGCTATTCCGGCCAGCGTCAGTAGTACTGCCATCATGATGGCCTTCCCTCGCTGGCGCTGAACCAGCGCCTTGAGCAGCAGTCCGATGAGCCATGCCAAAAGGAAGTAGATGATGGCCGTCACGATGAGGGGGAAGAAGGCATCGAAGGTGCGCGAGCGTATCAGGTCGGAGGCACGCGTCATGTCGGCTACGGCGATATAGCCCACAATGCTCGTGCCCTTGAGCAGGCTCACCACTTCACCCTGATAGACTGGCATCACCGCCTTGACCACCTGCGGCAGCACGATCCTGAGGAACGTCTGTCGTTGTGTGTAGCCTAAGGCCAGGCCCGCCTCGGTCTGCCCCCGGTCAATACCTTGTATGGTGGTGCGTAGCATCTCACTGATGTAGGCCGCCGTGTTCATGGCGAAGGTGACGATGGCCACTACGATACCTGTGGCATCTATTGGTGCCATCACCACATAATACATCAGCATGAGAAACACCAGTACGGGCGTGCCGCGCATCAGGTCGATATACACTTTGGCTATCCGTTGCAGCCATGCCCTGCGACTCATACGCATCCAGCAGACCAGTCCTCCCAACAACGTGCCAAAGAGTACGGCACAGAAAGTGATGATGAGTGTTACCTGCAGACCGTCGAGTATCATCCGGTAACGGTCCTCCACTATCAGATTGTTCTGGAAGCTCTCTACTATACTGTTCATAAGATTTATTTTTATATGAGGCGGATGCCGTCGGGCTCGATGACGATGAGACGGCGGCGATAGAGGTCGCCGACGGCTTTCTTATATGCTTTCTTGGAGACCTGGAAGCGGTCGTAGATCAGTTCGGCAGGCGACTTATCGCCGAGGTTGCACCGACCGTCGTTCTCATAGAGGTAGCGCAACAGCACTTCGGCAAAATCGAGTGTCTGCTGACGCCCGGTGGGCTGAAGGGTGAGGTCGATCTTGCCGTCCTGCCGCACATGGTCGATATAGGCCGTCAGCCGGTCTCCGCTGTGCAGGGGCTGGAAAATCTGGCTGTCGTAGATCTGTCCCTGGAACAGGTGATCGACGATGACTTTGAAGCCCAGATCGGTCTTCTGCCATACCAGCACATCCACTTTGTCTCCATGTTTCAGGGAAGTTGCCGGGTGCAGGTACTTCTCTATCTTGGCCGTTGCCATGAGCCGGTAGCTGTCTTCATCCACCTTAATATAAACGATGTACGACTGCCCCTGCTCCATCCGCTGCTTCTGTTCACGGAACGGACAGAAGAGGTCTTTCATCAGTCCCCATTTCAGGAAGGCACCATATTGGTTGACCCAGGCCACTTCCAGACGGGCGAACTCTCCGACTTTGGCATATGGGTGTTCTGTTGTGGCTACGGGGCGCTCTTCTTGGTCGAGATAGATAAACACCTCGATGTCGTCGCCGATATGCATGTCCTGAGTCACGTAACGCTGGGGGAGCAGGATCTCACCTTCCTCTCCACCGTCGAGATAGAGTCCGAAGTCAACGGACTTTACAATCTTCAAAGTGTTGTAGTCTCCGAGTTTCAACATTGTTTAGGGTTTAGTGTTTAGAGGGCTTCGATGAGACCGTCGCGCAAGTGGATGGTGCGGTCTGTTATGGATGCCAGTAGCTCGTCGTGTGTGACAATGACGAAGGTCTGTCCGAACTGGTTGCGCAGGTCGAAGAAGAGCTGATGGAGTTCTTCTTTGTTCTTCGTGTCAAGAGAGCCCGACGGCTCATCAGCCAGGATGACGGCGGGGTTGTTGACCAAAGCCCGTGCCACGGCAATGCGCTGTTTCTCTCCCCCTGACAGTTCATTGGGCTTATGGGTAGCACGGTCTGACAGCCCCATGAAGTCGAGCAGTTCCTTGGCCCGTTGTCTGGCCTGTTTGGGAGATTTTCCTGAGATATAGGCAGGAATCATGATGTTCTCAATGGCCGTGAACTCAGGGAGCAACTGGTGGAACTGGAACACAAAGCCGAGGTGCTGGTTACGGAAGTCAGACAATTTCTTCTGACTGAGACTGGTGACATTGATGCCGTCGACACAGATGGTTCCGGTGTCAGGACGGTCGAGCGTTCCGATGATCTGAAGCAATGTGGTCTTGCCTGCACCAGAGGGACCGACAATACTGACAACCTCGCCCTTGTCGATATGGAGGTCGATGCCTTTCAGAACCTGTAGTGAGCCGAAGCTCTTGGTAATATTCTTAATATCAATCATTTTCCCTTTTAACTTTTCCCTTTTTACTTTTTTACCTTTCTCTCATGTATCCACCGTAGGATGGTGTCGTAGATACTCTTCTCCTCATGGTGCTGTGCCTCGGTGAAGCTCATGCGCTCGTCCTTCGTATTGCCATACTGGTCGGGGAAGATGATCATGAGGTTCTTGCCTGTGAAGTGCTTCTGAAGCTCGTCGGGTAACCGTTCCAGGGCATTCTTGTAGGAGATGGTACCCTTACGGGCCGTCACGACGACGAAGAGGTGATCCTCGGCGATGCCCGCAGCCAGCTTGGGCAGTTCGTTCCAGTGGCCCATCGGCGTATATTCCGCACGTACATTCGGATGGAGGTTGTTGATATACTCCGCTATCAGTATCAGCGACTCGTTGCGACCATGGAACTGGATGCGACAGTCCAGCTCTCCAGCCAAACGGCTCAGACGCTCCAGCCAACGGTGGAACCCAGGCTCAAACTCGCACCTTGAAGGTACGGCCACCTGAATGCGGCGCAGCGTTGACATCGGCTGAACAAACCGGGTGAGGATGATCTGACGGTTCAGGCCGTTATACAGACTCTGGATGAACTCTCCCCAGAACCTCGGATTGATGTCGGTATGGACGTGCATGCCCATGATGATTTCCGAGCAGGCAAACTCACGGAAGGCATGCTTGATGCCGTTGGCGATGTTTGTCGCAAGGCGCACCTGTGTCTGAACCGTCACTTCAGAGGCACTGGCCTGTTGCTGCAGTTTCTCCAACAGCCGGAGACCCTGCTCCCTGGCTTCCATACTCTTCTTGTCGTCATAAACCACGTTCAGTGCCACCAAGTCGCGGTTGAGCCGCTGGTTGCGCATCAGGAGGGCGAGATAGAGCAGTTGCGGGGCAATCTCCGGATACTTTACGCAGAGCAGGATCTTCTCGTCGTCATCTTTTTGCTGTTCTGCCCTGAGATGGCTCTTCTCCTGCAGGATAATCTGCTGGGAGGCATGCTCCGTCATCAGGGTACTGATGATGCAGGTGAAGAGTATCATCATAATGACACCGTTGAGCATGTCGTCGCCTACGAGGAACACCCCGGGTGCCACTTCCAGTCGGATGCCTACCATCACCATTGCGATGGCACCAGCTGCATGGGCTGAGGTGAGTCCGAACATCATGTTGCCGTCTGCTTTCGACAGCCGGAAAAGCAGACTGGAGATATAGGCCGCCAGGGCCTTTCCGAAGGTTCCGAAGAAGACGATGAGGAGCACTATCCACAGCATGTCGACACTGGAGAACAGTGTCCTGACGTTGATGAGCATGCCTACTCCGATAAGGAAATAGGGAATAAACAGGGCGTTGCCGATAAACTCAATGCGGTTCATGAGCGGCGACACATGCGGTATATATCTGTTTAATATAAGACCCGAGAAGAAGGCTCCGAAGACCCCCTCAATGCCAATCATCGACGACAGGGCTGCACTGAGGAACATAATGCCGAGCACGAAGATATACTGCATCACGGCATCGCTGTAACGGCGCAGGAAATATCGGGTCAGTTTTGGAATCAGGATGATGCTGCCGGCACAGAAAACGGCGAACTTCAGGACGAACAGCACCCAGAACAGCCAGTTGCTGTCCTTGCTGAACGAGCCCGACAGTGCAGCCAGCATGACGAGAGCCATGAACAGTGAGATCATCGATGAGCCCACACTCAGGGCTACACTCGGATGGCGCTGAAGACCATAGCGCCCGATGATGGGGTAGGCGATCAGCGTGTTCGAGGCCATGATACATCCAAGGAGGAAAGCAGCCGATACTGAATAGTCGAGAATGTACATGGCCATGACATAAGTCAGAATCAGTGGCACGAAGCAGGTGAGCAGTCCGAAGATGAAGAAGCGTCTGGAGTGTTTCTTCACGCCTTCCATGTCCATCTCCAGTCCGGCGAGGAACATGATATAGTATAGTCCCACGCGGCCGAAGAGCTCGAATGAGTTGTCGCGCTCCAGGATGTTGAAGCCATATTGTCCGATGACGATACCTGCCAGCACCATGCCGATGATGTGTGGGATGCGCAGTTTACTCATCACGATGGGCGCGAAGAGAATAATCAGCAGCACCACAAAGAAAATCAATGTGGGGTCGGTAATGGGCAGATATGAAGCCAATATTGTCATCTCGGGTGCAAAGTTACTACTTTTTTTAAACACAGAGATACAGAGACGCGGAGTTTTTAATAAAAAAAGTAAAAAACTCAGTAACTCTGTGTCTTTGTGTTATATATTTTATGTACCTTTGCACCCAAAATATAAACCAATTAAAGAAACAGGTAAGATGAAAGTAGCGATTGTAGGTGCGAGCGGAGCCGTGGGACAGGAGTTCCTGCGCATTCTCGCTGAGAGAAATTTCCCCATGGATGAACTGGTGTTGTTCGGATCAGAGCGTAGTGCTGGCAGAAAGTACACCTTCAAAGGAAAGGAGATAGAAGTGAAGTTACTTCAGCATAACGATGATTTCAAGGATGTGGACATTGCTTTCACCAGTGCCGGTGCCGGTACGTCGAAAGAGTTTGCAGAGACCATTACAAAGTATGGTGCCGTGATGATCGACAATTCTTCGGCCTTCCGTATGGACGACGATGTGCCCCTTGTGGTGCCTGAGTGTAATGCCGAGGATGCGCTGAACCGTCCCCGTGGTATCATTGCCAACCCGAACTGTACCACGATCATGATGGTGGTGGTGCTTCAGCCTCTGGAGAAGATCAGCCACATCAAGCGTATCCATGTGGCCAGTTATCAGAGCGCCTCAGGTGCAGGTGCTGCTGCCATGGCCGAGCTGCAGCAGCAGTATAAGGAGATGGTAGAAGAGGGTGAGGTGAAGACCGTCAAGAAGTTTGCCCATCAGCTTGCCTACAATGTTATTCCCCAGATTGACGTGTTCCAGCCAAATGGCTACACGAAGGAGGAGATGAAGATGTTCAACGAGACGCGTAAGATCATGCATACCGATGCCAAGTGCTCAGCTATGTGCGTCCGTGTCAGTTCCCTGCGTTCACACTCGGAGTCCGTCTGGATTGAGACGGAACAGCCCATCAGTGTGGAGGAGGCTCAGAAGGCCATTGCCGCTGCACCGGGCTGTCAGCTGAAGGATGATCCGTCGACGCTGACCTATCCCATGCCGCTTGAGACGGCCGGTAAGGATGATATCTATGTGGGTCGTGTGCGCAAGGATCTCAGCGACGACTGTGGTCTGACCTTCTGGCTCTCCGGTGACCAGATCCGCAAGGGTGCAGCCTTGAATGCTGTCCAGATTGCAGAGTATCTGGTGAAGGTCGGAAGTGTGAAGTGAATAAAGGAGTGAGTCATGAGAAGTAAAGACAGGAAGAGTGCCAGGCTTTTATTGAATAGTTTATTGATACTATTCACTATTCATTGTTCACTATTCACTTTATCTTCTTGTGGTGGCGGAGATGATGACGGCCGGCGCTTGGGCGACTACATCGTTGGTACCTGGCTGCGTGGCTGGGGCGAGGGCGATGTGATCATCGAAGGCAATACCGGTGGTAATGATGATGATGGTGATCCCTCCTGGACACCGGATAAGTTTACATACGACCAGTTTATCTTCAATGGCGACGGCACCTATAACGGTATGGTGCGCTCTGGCACCTACAAGGTCCTTGATGTGGATGGGGAAGTCATCTATGAAGGGGATTATAAGTGCGACAACAGCACGTTGAAGCTGGAGTATGTCAGTGAGGGGCGCCGCCAGGCCATCTTGGCACAGGTCTTGTCGTTTACCGAGACCTTACTCATCGTGAAATATCAGAATGAATCATATCATGTAGCGGTTACGCTGACGCTCCGAAAGAGCCAGTGAGTAGTAACCGCTACTCTTTCTTATAGTCGTCTTCTTCCTCTACGTAGGCCTCGCGATAGACATAGGCGATGCCTGTTTGGTAATAGGCTGTGAAGTAACCGAGACAGCCTCCTGTGAAGTTGGAGATCGGGTTCGTGCCCGTATCGCTCATCCGTTGCATGGAGTAGAGGTAGTCGTAGGCATTCCTGTCGACAGCCCTGACATGGAAGGATATGATGTCGCCTTCCTGTACTTCCGCGCTGCTGCCCCGTTCGTCGAGAGCGATCAGTTGCTTCAGTTCCTTGTTGGGATTCGATTCGTCGTTGAAGACGATCCACCTGTATGGGGAACCGTTTCTCAAGACCTGGATATAGTAGTAGTTCTCCTGATTAGGCGTATCCTGGATGCGCACCTCAGCGTAGACGTTGCGTTGCGACAGCACCTCCTTCCAGATGAAGCGGATGTTCGTCAGCTGGGGCTCTCTCTGCATGGTGGATGTCGAGGTGTAGTGCTGGCCGTCCAGAGTGACGTCTATATAATATGTGATATCCGGGTTGCCGATCAAATCCGATTTGTAATAGCCCTCTCCTTTGTAGGGGATGTCGTACCTGTTCCCGTTTTCGTCGGTGATGACCACGGTGGCTTGGCTGATGTCGCTGGTGACGGTGGTGGCATCCATATCAACCGTCTTACTGATGTAAACACTGGTTTCCGAATTCGTCAGGGTAGCTTCGATCACGTATTTCGGCGCGGCATCTTTATAGTCGAGCTGAATCTCCTTCTGGCAGGCCCAGAGGCTCGTCAGACAGAAAAGTATGAGGATGTATTTGATACGATGGAACATGTTCACTTAGAATTTGATGTTATACGATATGGAGGGCACAATGCCGAAGAGTGAGTATTGCGTGGCAGTCGTGCCATTGTTGTCGAAGTCGATAAGGAAGGGGTTGTAGTGGTTGTACACGTTATAGATGCTGAAGGCCCACTCCTGGGTAGTGCGCTTGTATGCCTTGCTCCAGATGGCCCCGATGTCGAGGTGGTGATAGTCTGGAGCCCTGTAGCCGTTGCGCTCTGTGTAATAGTATATCCACATGTTGTCGATCTTGTACTTGCCGCTTGGGGCTGTGAAGGCCTGTCCCGTGTTGAAAACCCATGAGGCGTTCAGTGTCCAGCGCTTGCTCAGCCTGTAGTTCGCCACGATATTGATGTCGTGACGGCGGTCATTGCTGGCATTGTACCATTCGCCGCCGTTGATGCCTTCGATTTTGGTCTTTGACCAGGAGAGGGTGTAGTTCATCCACCCCGTCAGTTTGCCTCCGTTTTTTCTGGCACTCAGCTCGATGCCGTAGCCCTTCCCCTTTCCGGGCAGGATCAGTCGCTCTATCTCGATCTCGCTGGCAAACGACTTGCCGTCGCGGTAGTCGAGCACGTCGTCGATATGCCGGTAGTAGGCCTCAATGGAGAAGTCGTACATCTGTGAGGGGGTCATGGCATAGATGCCTCCGCTGATCTGGTCTGCTATCTCTGGCTTCACGATGTTGCTGCTCATGGTATAGCGGTCGAACGGGGTCGAGAGGCTTTGGTTGCGCAGGGCATGCACGTTCTGCGAGGTCCGTGAGTAGCCGAGTTTCAGGGCGACCTGGTCTGTAAGTTGATAATTGGCACTCAGACGAGGTTCCAGTGTGAAGTAGGTCTTCACGATCTGGTTGTCGCCATAATTGTAATACCAGCCGATGCTGCCGTCCTTCTCGATGTCGTAGTAGAGTGAGCCGCCAAGTGGTGAGAAGGTGCCTACCCGTAATCCTGCTGACAAGTTAAAGCGTTCCGACAGCGGGATGAGCATATTCACCCACATGGCATTATCCCAGGCACGCCGCTGTTCCTTTTCGTGCAGTTCTATCTGCTGCCATTCTGCCGACTTGACATTCATCAGTACTGTCTGCAGGCCTGCATCTATCTGGTATTTGCCCAGACCGATGTGGAAGTCCTGTCGGAATCCTGTCTGGAAAATATGGCCGGAGAACCAGAAGTTGTCTCCGAGATAGTCGACGCCGTTTTTCGTACGATAGCCGCTGTAGTAGGCTGTAGACTGCGAATAGGTCCGGTCGTTGAAGTAGTGGAGCCATTTCAGACTGGTTGACAGATTCGTCCAGCGGATGTCCACGAGTTTGTCTACTGCCGTCCGGTCGTATCCGGTGAAGAAGTTCAGAAATACCTTGTTCTTACTGTTGATGGTCCAGTCGAGCTTCGCATTCACATCGTAGAAGTAGAGCGTGTTATCGCGGTAATTGTCAGAGAGGTTCAGGAACAGATCCATGTACGAACGTCTTGCCGTGACCAGGAATGAGGCTTTGTCTTTCACAATCGGTCCCTCCAGCGTGGCCTTTGCAGCCAGCAGGCCGATGGTGGCTCCTCCGTGGTATTCGCTCTTGTCGCCAGTCTTTCCAGTGATGTCGAGTACCGCCGACGAGGCGCCTCCGAATTGTGCGGGCAGCATACCCTTGTAGAGGGTGGCCCCTGCAAGCGCATCATCATTGAAAGTAGAGAAGAGACCGCCGAAGTGGCCTACGTTATAGATCGGTGCCAGGTCGAAAAGGATCTGGTTCTGTGCCGAAGTACCGCCTCGCACCTGGAATCCGCTGGAGGCTTCGCTTTCCGATTTGACTCCTGCCAGGAGCTGGATGGAGCGTATGATATCCTTCTCGCCAAACAATTGCGGCGATGCTGTCAGGTCCTTGATCTTCAGCTGTTCTGCACCCGTCTGCACGTTCTGCACCCGCTGACGGGCATTATTGGATACTACCACCACCTCCTTCAGTTGTTCTGTCTGCAGGGTGTCGTTATCCATCACAGGCATTGTTATCAATGCCGAAAGTAACATGTCAAGTATAAACATGGGTGCAAAGGTACAAAATAATTGAGAATTGATGATTTTATTTGAGTTTTTTTTGTAATTTTGCACCAAATATCTAATGAGTATTGATTATGAAGAAGATTTTACTGGCCGCAATGGCTTTTCTGACCCTGTGTGCTTGCAGCAATGGTGAGCGTGAGGATTTTGTTTATCGTGGACTGTCAATGCGTCTGCCGTTCAGGACATTTGTTGATTCTCTGACTGCGCGTGGCTTTGCCGTCGACTCTGCGAAGACCGATTCAGACTGGAACCGGGTGTCAATGGCTCATCCGGCCCTCAACTACCGCCTGATGATGGCCCAGCGCAACGACACGCTGCTGGCCCTGCAGGAGAACTATATCGTTTCCACGAATGACAGCACCCGCAGGCTCTGGCAGGAGTTCCGTGACCAGACGGAGAAGGATCTCGGTACATGGCCTAACATGCCAAAACACGGCGATGACCACAAGATTGCCAAGTTTGAGACGGGTGGCGGCTTTATCACCATTACCCTTGAGAACACTTACCGTCCCACGCTCTCCGTGCTCTACGAGGTGAAGCCCTGATGTGAAGTTATATTGTTTACCTAATTACCAATAGCTTATGAAAGTAGGAATTCCAAAAGAGATTAAGAACAATGAGAACCGCGTGGGCATGACCCCTGCGGGAGTGGCAGAACTGACACGTCGCGGCCATGAGGTCAGCGTACAGCATACGGCTGGCGAGGGCAGCGGATTCTCGGACGATGAGTACGTAAAGGCAGGAGCCCGTATCCTGCCGGCTATCGAGGACATCTATCGTGAGTGTGACATGATTGTGAAGGTAAAGGAACCCATTGAGCCCGAGTACCCGTTGGTGAGACGCGGACAGCTCCTCTTCACCTATTTCCATTTCGCATGTGAGAAGGAACTGACGGATGCGATGCTCAAGAGCGGTGCCGTCTGTCTGGCATACGAGACGGTGCAGCTGCCTAACGGCTCACTGCCGTTGTTGCAGCCGATGAGTGAGGTGGCTGGTCGTATGGCCACGCTCAACGGTGCCTATTACCTGCAGAAGACCAAAGGCGGCAAGGGCAAGCTGATCAGTGGTGTCCCTGGCGTCAGTCCTGCGAAGGTGCTGGTACTTGGCGGTGGCGTCGTTGGTGAGGCAGCTGCCCTGATGGCAGCCGGACTGGGTGCCGACGTGACAATAGCTGATATCTCATTGCCTCGCCTGCGTCAGTTGGATATCGAGACACCTGCCAACGTTCACACGCTTTACAGCTCGTCGCACAATATCCGTCAGCAGCTCCCGACGGTGGATATCGTGGTTGGCTCCGTCCTGGTGCCTGGTGACAAGACGCCCCATCTGATTACGAAGGAGATGCTCAAGCTGATGGAACCAGGTACGGTACTGGTGGATGTGGCCATCGATCAGGGCGGCTGTTTCGAGTCATCAAGACCTACCACCCACAGCGATCCAGTCTATACAGAGGACGGCATCGTACATTATTGTGTAGCAAATATCCCAGGCGCTGTTCCTAATACCTCGACGCTGGCACTGACGAATGCCACCCTGCGTTATGCCATTGCCCTCGCCGACAAGGGTTGGCAGCAGGCCTGCAAGGATGATCCCGCTCTGGCGAAGGGACTGAACATTGTTGAGGGGAAGGTCACTTACAAGGCCGTTGCCGATGTATTCGGACTGCCTTATGAACCGGTCTGATGCTATTTCATGGAACTCGATCTGGACAATAAGGAGTGGCAAGATGCACTGCAGATAGTAAACTTTACCCGTCGCTCGCTTTTCCTGACAGGAAAGGCGGGCACGGGTAAAAGTACATTCCTCCGCTATGTAGCAGCAAACACCAAGAAGAAACATGTGATACTGGCTCCTACAGGCATTGCAGCCATCAATGCCGGTGGCTCCACGTTGCACAGCTTCTTTCGTTTGCCTTTCCATCCTCTCTTGCCGAATGATCACCGCTATGATCACCGCCATATCAAGGAAACACTCAAATATACCGGCGCGCAGAGAAAACTGATCCGTGAGGTTGAACTGATTATCATCGACGAGATATCGATGGTGCGGGCAGATATTATCGATTTCATCGACAAGGTGCTACGCATTTATACCCGCAATCCTGAACCGTTCGGAGGCAAGCAGCTGTTGCTAGTGGGTGATATCTATCAGCTTGAGCCAGTCGTGAAGGATGAAGACCGCCAGTTGCTGAACCCTTTCTATCCCTCATCGTATTTCTTCAACGCCAAGGTGTGGCAGCAGATGCCCATCGTGAGCATTGAACTGCGCAAGGTGTACCGCCAGAGCGACCCGTCGTTTGTAGCCATCCTCGACCGCATTCGCACTAACACGGCCACCGACCGTGACCTCTTGGCTCTCAACAGCCGGGTGAGACCTTCGAATAACTCCAGCCAGTCGGAATCATCCGGCGGTTCAAGTGATTCGTCTGCCCTTACCATCACGCTCGCCACTCGCCGTGACACCGTGGATTACATCAACGAAGTGGAGCTTTCCAGCCTCTCCGGCTCGCCATCCACGTTCTTCGGCATCATCAAAGGCGACTTCCCGGAATCCTCTCTCCCTACTCCGATAGAACTCCAGTTGAAGCCAGGTGCGCAGGTCATTTTTATCAAAAACGATAAGGACAAGCGTTGGGTAAACGGCACGCTCGGAACCATAGAATACATTGCGGAGGAAGAGAGTATCATCGGCATCGCCAATGAGGAAGGCAAGGAGTTTGACGTTGAGCGTGATGTATGGGAGAACATGCGCTACACCTTCAATGAAAAGGAACAGAAGATCGAAGAAGAGTTGCTCGGCACCTACACCCAGTTCCCGATCAGACTGGCCTGGGCGATAACTGTTCACAAAAGTCAGGGCCTTACATTCAATAAGATAAAGATCGACTTTGGGGGCGGTGGAGCCTTTGCCGGTGGTCAGACGTACGTGGCCCTCTCGCGTTGCACGTCTCTCGGCGGAATCGTGCTTCAGGCTCCTATCCGTCAGAGTGACATCTTCGTCAGGGCAGAGGTGGTCAGTTTTGCCAGCAGATACAACGACCACAATCTTATCAATAAAGCACTCGAAGAGGGCAAGGCCGATCGTGAATACCGTGATGCCATCATGGCTTTCGACAAAGGAGACTTTGCACGATTCCTCGACCACTTCTTCAAGGCCATCCACGCCCGGTACGATATCGAGAAACCCCACATCCAGCGCTATATCCGCCACAAACTTGAAATCATCAACCGTCAGAAACGTGAGATAGACCGACTGAAGGCAGAGCACTTATCTGAGACGCAGGCCTTGAAGGATGAGCTTGCCCGGAAGGACGAACTCCTCAAGCGTCTGGCTGCAGAATACACAATCCTGGGCCGTGAGTGCGAGCATGAGCACATGACCGATGCTGCCATCCGCAACTACCAGAAGGCCCTTGAACTCTATCCAGATGCCAACGATGCCCGTCGCCGACTGAAAAAACTTCAGAAATAACCTTACAGACTAATAATTTGGATGATGGAACAGACAAATCAATACATCAAGCAGTTTCCCGAACTGATGAAGGGGAAGAAGGTCATGTATGTACACGGCTTCGCCAGTAGTGGACAGAGCGGAACAGTGACCCGTATCCGCGAGGTGCTGCCGCAAGCGACGTTGATTGCCCCCGATTTGCCCATTCGTCCGCAGGAGGCGATGGATCTGCTGCGGCGAGTTTGTGAGGCAGAGCAGCCTGACCTGATCATCGGTACGTCGATGGGCGGCATGTATGCGGAGATGCTCTATGGAAGGGACCGTATCCTCGTGAACCCGGCCTTGGAGATGGGTGACACGATGAAGGAGCACGGGATGATAGGTCAGCAGCATTTCTCGAATCCGCGTCAGGATGGTATTCAGGACTTCATCGTGACGAAGGCACTGGTGAAAGAATACAAGGAGATGACGGAGCAGTGCTTTGAGAACGTGACCGATGAAGAGCGGCGGCAGCACGTGTGGGGACTCTTCGGTGACGAGGACACTACGGTGAACACTTACGACCTGTTCCGGCAACACTATCCGAGGGCCATCCAATTCCACGGGGAGCACCGGATGAACGACAAATCGTTCATGCACTCTGTCGTGCCCGTTATCCGTTGGATAGCCGATCGGCAGGAGGGGCGTGAGCGGCCTATCATCTATATCGGCATCGAGACATTGAAAGACAAGTGGGATAAGCCCCAGAGCTCGTCTCAAAAGACCATCCGCACCCTGTTGGAGCATTATCAGCTCTACTTCGTGGCTGAGGCGCCTGAAGAGCCCAGTCATTATGCCGCGGCTAACGCCTGGCTCTATGAATACGTGAATGTGCCCGCATGGGGTCACACCGTGTTCACCAACCAGCGCGAACTACTCTATGGCGACTATTTCATCGGTACCGACGAGAAGTGGAACGGCATGGCCACGCAGCTGCCCTTCGGCAGCGACACCTTCAAGACGTGGGATGACATCGCAGAATATTTCTCCAGACTGAACGGACAATAATAATCAAATATTCGGCAAAAAGTTCGTTTTTTTCTTGGATGGAATGATATTTTTTCTTAACTTTGCCCCCAGATTCAGATGTAAAGTAAACCATTAACAAATAACAATTAAAACTTAAGGATTATGAAAAAGTATTTTGCAGAAATGGTGGGCACGATGGTGCTCGTATTAATGGGCTGCGGCGTGGCCGTGAGCCTGGGTTGTGATCCTATAAATAATATTCCCGCTGTGGTGGGTACGGCTTTCGCCTTCGGACTCGCTGTGGTGGCAATGGCTTATACCATCGGTGGTATCAGTGGCTGTCACATCAATCCAGCCATCACCCTCGGTGTGTTCCTCAGCGGACGCATGAAGGCTAAGGACTGCGGCATGTACATGCTGTTCCAGGTGATCGGCGCCTTTGTCGGCTCACTGCTGCTCTATGTGCTGACGGAGAATGTGCCCGGACTGGAGGGAACAGGTGCCAACGACCTGCAGGCTAATGTGAGCATGCTGGGCGGACTGTTGGCTGAAATCATTTTCACCTGCGTCTTCGTGCTGGTGGTGCTTGGTGCTACAGCCAAGACCAACGGTGCTACCAACAACTTCGCCGGACTGGCCATCGGTCTGTCGCTGATTCTCGTTCACCTGGCTTGTATCCGCTATACCGGAACTTCCGTGAATCCAGCCCGCTCGATTGCTCCTGCCATTTTCGAGGGTGGAACGGCCCTGACTAATCTCTGGATCTTCATCATAGGCCCGCTGGTGGGTGGTGCCTGTGCTGCCGGTATCTGGAAGCTGATCGACAGCGATAAATGAATGGAAGAATGAATGAACGGAAGAATTAAAGGTGAAACACGAAAACGGACTATTTAAAGCGAACGGCACCAACTATTTGGTGCCGTTCATACTGATTACCACGCTGTTTTTTCTCTGGGGCTTTGCAAGAGCAATCCTCGACGTGCTGAACAAGCACTTCCAGAATGAGATGCACATCTCCATCACGGAGTCATCGCTCATCCAGGTGACCACCTATATGGGCTATTTCCTGATGGCGATACCGGCGGGGCTCTTCATCAACTACATGGGCTACCGGCGCGGCGTGGTCTTCGGTTTGTTGCTGTTTGGCATCGGCTCATTGCTGTTCGTACCCTGTACAGAGGCGGGTACGCTGGGTGCCTATCTCTTTGCGCTGTTCGTCATAAGCGTGGGACTGGTGTTCCTGGAGACGGCTGCCAACCCCTATGTGACGGAGTTGGGCGATAGGAATACGGCTTCAAGCCGCCTGAACCTGTCGCAGTCGTTCAACGGCTTGGGCTGTCTGTTTGCAACGTTTGCTGTGGGGCAGTTCCTGTTCAGCGAAGGGGGTGGTGGCAGCGTGGCAGTCCCGTATGTGATCCTGGGTCTGGTTGTACTGGTGATAGCGGCCATCTTCTCACGCGTTCATCTGCCTGAGATCAAACACCATGACGGCATGGAGCAGAAAGCCCGTTATGGGCGCGAACCGCTGCTGAAGGTATGGCAGCACAAATACTTTGTCTACGGACTGATTGCCCTGCTATGCTACGAGATAGCCGAGATCTCTATCAACAGCTACTTTATCAACTACGTGACGGGCATGGGCTGGATGGACGACCGTACAGCCTCGATGGTGCTGACAGCGGCACTGGCTTTCTTTATGGTGGGCCGCTTCGGTGGCAGTCTCGTGATGCGGAAGGTGCCGGCAGAGACCATGCTCTTTCTCTGTGGCGGGGGTTGCGTGGCGTGTATTATGCTGGTGCTGATGAACTTTGGCCGGCTGTCGCTGATAGGACTAATAGGAGTATTCCTGTTCGAGGCGGTGATGTTTCCTACCATCTTCTCACTGGCAGTCCGTGATCTGGGCAGCCTTACCAAGAGCGCATCGAGTATCCTGATGATGACGCCCGTGGGCGGCTGCGGCTTCCTGCTGGTGGGTGTCATTGCCGACGCAACGGACATGGTCGTACCATTTATCATCCCGCTGCTGTGCTATGTCATCGTGAGTCTCTACGGTTTCGGCCTGATGGTAAGTCAGGCGAGAAAGGCGAGAGACTCGAGGATCAAGGATCTGGAATTGCGCATCAAGAACTTAGAGTCAAGAGTTGATAAACTTTGACTGGAGGAAACGGTTAAAGTTTTCTTTGAATGCTTCAGTGACGCGGATGATCTCGTCGCCGATGTAGATGCAGTCATTGCGGTCGACACTGCGGATCTTGTCGAGGGCCACGATATAGGAACGGTGAACCCTCATGAACTGCTGTTGGGGCAGCATGTCCTCTACCGACTTCATTGTCAGATGGGTGATGAGCGGCTTGCGCTCGCCCTCCATGTAGAACATCACATAGTCTTTCAGGCCGCTGACGTAAAGGATCTTCGAGAGAGCCACCTGACGGTATTCACCATCTACCTTGAGGAAAATCGTCTCAATACTGGCTGGGGGAGTTGCGGTGACGGCAGGCTCTGCGGGCGGTGGTAATGCCTCGCTGCCGGAGGTACGGCCAAACCATTCCTTGGCCTTCTCAACGGCGGTGATGAACTTGTTGTAGCGAATGGGCTTCAGCAGGAAATCGAGGGCAGAGACCTCATAGCTCTCGAAGGCAAATTCCTTGAAGGCGGTGGTGAAGATCACCTTCGTGCCTTCGGGCAGCATGTGGGCCAGCTCCATACCGTTGAGGTCGGGCATCTGGATGTCGAGGAAGAGCAGACTGGGCTTTTGTTCCTTGATGGCATTGATGGCCTCGACGGAATCGGTGAAGGATCCCAGCAGTTCCAGATCGGGCGTCTTCTTTACAAATGACTCCAGCAACTTGACAGCCAACGGCTCGTCGTCTACGATGATACAAGACAGGTTCATTTACGATTTACTATTTATATTTTGATGCTGATGCGGACGTGGTAGATATCATCCTTAAGCGTCTGTTCCCATTCGTAACGACCTTGGTACATCAAATCTAAACGACGGCGGGTGTTCTCCAGACCGATACCAGAACCGCTGCGGTCTGCATCGTCCTTCGGATAATTTGTATTCTCACAGGTAAAGATGATATGATTGTCTTTCTGCTCCAAATGTATGTCAATCATCGAACTCCGACTGCTGCTTACGCCGTGCTTGAAAGCATTCTCAATGAGTGAGATAAATAGTAATGGTGCTATTTCCACATTCTGCTGGGCGTCGAATGTGTAGTTGACTTCCGTCTTGTCGTTGCAGCGCAGCTTCATCAGCGAGATGTAGTTGCGCATGAACTCCACCTCGCCTTGGATGGGAACGGTCTTCTTGTTCGTCTCGTACATCGCATAGCGCAGCAGGTCGGAGAGCTGGGCGATGGCATCCTGGGCGGCATCAGGGTCAATCTGTGTCAGACTTGAGATGTTGTTGAGCGTATTGAAGAGGAAGTGGGGATTGATCTGGTTCTTCAGCCATGCGAGCTCAGCCTCGGTGTTCTTGGCCTTCTCGTCCTTCAGCTGTTGCTTGATCTGACGGGTGCGGATGAAGTGGAGTATGCCGATGGCGATAGCCACCACCAGACAGTTGAGCACCAGGAACATCAGGAATCCTGAGAAGAAGCCTATCCACATGTTGGGCGACATCTCGGGCATGTTGGGGATGTTGTTACGATTGAAGAACACATAGAAGAACTGTATGTTCAGTGCGATAATCAGCACCAGATTGAGAAGTGTGAACCACCAGTAGCGATGTTTGAAGAAAAGACAGGGGCCAAGCAGGTAGAAGTTCAGGAAGTAAATGACCAGTGGCGACTGGAACAGTCCCCACACCACAAAGAACGAGGTTCGGGTAGCGTGCGCGTCTTGCGTACTAAGGTACGTGGCAAAGGGCATGGCGAACAGAATCACCCCCCAGACAGCCACTTGGGCTGCCAACAGCCAGATGTCTTTTTTCTCTATCTTCTTCATATCGCTTGCAAAGATACACAAAATTTCAACACAGAGACACAGAGATACAGAGTTTTTTGCTTTTTCACCTCAAAAATCTCTGTATCTCTGTGCCTCAGTGTGGTTCAGATTCTACTGCTGTACATTCCCTACGCTGTTCAACATCTCGCCCTGCGACTGCTGCTCGATGAAGTCGTTCTCTACGCGGGTGGTGTGCTGCTTGGCGCGGATCTTCGAATTACCGAAGGTGTAGCTGACGGTGAAGGTTACGCCGTAGATGGGCACTTTGATGTTGTTGTAGCTGCTGAAGTCCTTGCCGCGGCTGTAGGTCTCGATATTGATGTTGCCACCGCTGTTGAGTCCCATCAGGCCCGATACGCTGAGGTTCAGCTTGTCTTTGAGGAGCGATTTTGAGAGACTGGCGGTGAGCAGGTTGAAACCGCCGCTCCAGCCCTGCAGGTTATAGCTCTTGGTCGAGGTGATGGCGAAGGCGCTGAGCTTCAGGTCCCAGGGCAGCGTCTGCTGCAGGCCGAGCATGGCGTTGGCAGTCCAGCCGCTGTTGCTCTGGTCGAGGGCGTCGCTGCGCAGGTCGATATAGTTCACTGAGCCGTTGATGAAGAGTCGGGTGCTCTTGGTGAGCAGGTAGTTCACGTAGCCGTTCAGACCTGTCTGGTGGCTCTGTACCACGTTGCCGTAGGTGGTGTTGAGCAGGTTGTTGTCGTCATAGAAGCTGTACTGCGAGATGGCGTTGTCGGTGAAGTTGTGGTGCAGGTTCAGGTTCACCATCAGCTTTGAAGTAAACATGTTGTAGACGAGCGACAGGTTGTGGGCCTTCTCCACGTCGAGCTCAGGATTACCATAGCTGAGGGCGATGGGGTTCGACTGGTCCACGTAGGGGTTCAGGTAGGAGATACCGGGGCGCGAGATGCGCATGTTGTAGGTCAGGCCGAGGTTCGAACCCTGAGAGAGGTTATACTGCAGGCTGGCTGTGGGCACGAGGCTGCCATACTCCTTCTTGAAGTCCTCGCCGTTGCCCAGGTGGTACTCCACGTCCTGCCAGGTGTACTCGTAACGCAGTCCGGCTTTCAGACCCAGTCTGTTGAAGTTACCGGCATACTCGCCATAACCTGCGAGGATGGAGTTCTTATACTCGTAGTCGCTGCTGCTTGAGGGGTCGTAGACGCCCTTCAGGTAGTACTTCGAGTCGGATGTGGCGTCGTGGAGCTGGAACTTGCCGCCGAGGCTCAGCGTCTGGCCCGTGCCGAGAGGCATCGTGTAGTCGAGCTGGAAGATGTGGCTCGTGGTCTTGTCCTTGTTCTCCGAGTAGCGGTCGGTGAGGTCGATGTAGTCCGAGGTGGTGCCGAAGAGGTTGGTCATCTCTGTCTTGGCGGGGTTATAGCTTAGCTGGTAGGTGAGGGCGAGCGACTGGGTGTGCTCCTTGTTGAGGAAGCGCTGGTAGTCGAGGCTTCCGTTGAACGAGGTGCGCGAGTTCTTCATGTCGGTGGTGCTGCCGTAGCTGAACGCGTCGCCATAGCCGTTGCCGCCCATCGTGGTGAAGGTGGTGCCTGTGCTCTTCATGCTCATGCTGTTCACCTGAGCCGTGAGGTTCAGCACGCTGACGGAGTCGATCTGGTAGCCCAGTGTGAGGCTTCCCATGGTGAACGGGGTCTTCACGTCGTTCTCCGAGGTGAGGATCTGCGAGGTGCCGTTGTCCTGCAGCTGCTCCATCTCAGTGGTGGTGTTGCCGGGCTTGTTGTACGAAGTCATCACGTTGGCACTGTACGAAAGCTTGCCCTGCTGACCGTTGATGAAGGCGCTGGCACCGAGCTGCTTGTTGCCTGCCGAGGCGCGCAGCGTACCGTTGTAGCCGTTCAGACTCTCGGCGGCCTGGGGATTCATCTTGTTCATCACGATGTTCAGCACGCCGGCGGCACCCTCTGCGTCGTACTTCGCACCGGGGTTGGTCATCACCTCAATGCTCTTCACGGCGGTGGCGGGCATGCTCTTGAACACCATCGAGGGGTTCGACGAGAACATCATGTTGGGCATGCCGTCCACATAGACCTTGAACGACGACGAGCCGTTGACGGTGATGTTGTCCTGACCGTCGACGGTCACCATCGGCACCTTGCGGAGCATGTCGAGCACGGTGTACGACTTCGAGTCCTCGTCCTCGGCCACGTTGTAGCTCATCTTGTCCACGTCCATCTTCACCAGTGGCTTCTGGGCTACGACTTCCACGCCCTTCAGCATCGTGGCGTTCTCCTTCAGGTACAGGGTGCCGAGATCGAGGGGGCTCTCCTGACCGAGGGTCACGGTCTCCTTCAGGTCTTCCTTGCCGATGCTGCTGAACACGATGTCGAAGCTGCCCTTGCCCTTCACTTCCTGCGAGAACTGTCCGTTCTCGTTGGTGAGGAACATGGCGACGGGTTTCTCCGTCTTGCCGGCCTTGAATACGCGGACGGTGGCGAAGGGCTCTGCCTCGCCTAAGGTCTCGTCCATCAACACGCCCTTCACTGTGGTCTGGGCCATTACTACTGATGAGGTCATCATCATCATCACTGCTGCGAAAAATGCTTTGAACTGTTTCATATCTTTTATTTGTTTTTTAATTTGTTGCCTTTGTAACTGGTTTGCGACGGCAAAGGTAGGTTCTTTCTGCGCTCGCGCCAAATGGATTTCGACGACTTCCGGGGATTTTTTCGACGAGATTCCTGCCCAAGTGGCTTTTTTTTACGGGGGAGCCCAAATGCGTGCATGCTTTCTTGAGTGATTCTTGTTTTTATTGCTTACCTTTGCAGCTGGAAACCAATCACAGAGAAGTATGAGACGCTTTATACCTTATTATATTATAGGGCTGATGCTGACCCTCGCGGGCTGTGGACGAAACAGCACCGTGAGACAACTGCCCCACCTGGGCGACACGCCCTATCAGCAGGACTCCATCCTCGTGGCCTATGCCACCAATCCCGAGCGAGCCCTTATGCTGCTCGACTCTGCCTGGTCGTTGGGCAACGTCAGCGACTACCGCGCCCAGTTCATCCGCGCCAAGATCTACAGCAAGTCGCTCGCCGAGCAGCGTCTTGACTCTGCCATCAGCATCTGCAAGGCCCTGCTCAGCCACGACTCTGTGCGTAACGAGCCTGCGGAGCAGGAGAACATCCTCGATATGCTCATAGCCGCCAGCCGCATCAGGCGCGATAACGAGCAGTACCTGCAGTGGGCCACGCAGAAGGCCGAACTCTGCCGTCAGCAGGGCCAGAAGACGGAGCGATGGCGCACCGAGGCTGACATCGGCCTGCTGATGACATTCCTCGGGCAGGTGGACGAAGGACTCGCGAAGCTCGACGAGGCCATCAGCCAACTCGACGCTCCTGGCAGCATCGACCGCATGGATGCCTTTATCGTGGCAGTGAAGCGCAAGATCAATGCCCTCGACGACCTGCAGCGCCATGCCGACATCATCCCGCTGGCGCAGCGCATACTCGACCGCCTCGACCACTACGAGCAGCATCCTGGCGACTATGCCGAGGACAGCTCCCGACTCTCGTGGAGCGACAACCCCAGCGACCGCGACCGTTACCTCGACTTCAGCCGTGCGCAGGCCAACGGTTTCCTGGCTGCCGCCTATGCCAGGACTGGCGACGAGGCGAAGGCCCGTGAGTGCCTGGAACGCTTCGACCAGAGTGACTACGGCCGCACCTTCATGGCCCGGCGCATGATCATTCCGGCCCAGATGGCACTCGGCATGTACGACGAGGCGATGGCAACCTCGGATGAGATAGCAAGGCGCATGGGCCCTGACACCCTCAATCCCGACTATGCCGTCATCCTCCGCGACCGCGCCATCGCTGCCCGGGCTAAAGGGCGCACCAACGAAGCCTACGAGCTGATGAAGCGCCATGCCGTATTGAATCAGGTGGTCAGCGACAGCCTTCATGCCAGCGAGGCCCACAACTACGCCGCCCGCTATCATGCCAAGGAGCAGGAACTGAAAATCCAGGAGGCTGAGAGTGTCAGTCGGATCAAGACTATCGTCATCGGTGCCGTCGCCCTCTTGCTCGTCATCGCCGTCGCCGTCTTGCTCTATTATCATCATCAGAAGAAGATCATCAGCGAGAAGAACCGCGCATTGGTGCGCATGATCAACGGAGCCCCGCCAGACTACGAAGACGAGCCTGAGGAGGAAGAACCTGAAGACGACGGTCAGGACGGGGTCAGCGGCATCGACATGTTCAATGAGATCGATGCTGCCATCCGCGGCGAGCAGCTCTATGTCAATGCTGCCCTGCAGCGTCAGGACATCTGCAATCGTTTCGGTATCCGCCGTCAGGTGCTCAACGAACTCTTATCCAGGCACGCCAACGGACTCACGTTCCCGCAGTACATCAATACCATCCGACTCGATGAATCACTCCGCCTGTTGCGCGAAGAACCCTCGATGTCGCTTGCCGCCATTGCCAAGGCAGTGGGGTTCACCCCCGCCAACCTACGCAACAAATTCAAGCGAAAGTATGGCGTTACACCTAAGGAATACCGTCTGAATCTGTAAAAAATAGATAAAAATGGCGTTTTCGATGCACTCATTTGGGACATGTACCAAATGAGTGCATACCTTTTTGCCTGTATTTCTCCTTTTTAGCTTAACTTTGCACATTGATTTAACTGATATCTCTATGAGCAAAGATCTTTTTAGGACCATAGACAGAGCCATCCGACATGAGCGACTTTATGCAGATGCTGATCTGATGCGTGAAAACGTGTTGGAGCGTTTCAACATAGGCCGCCATCGTCTGAACAGCCTGCTCAATACCTATGCTGGTGGCATGACCTTCCCCCAATACATCAATGCCATCCGCATGGAGGTGGCCTACGACCTGCTCACCTATCATCCTGAGATGACCATTGCCGATGTCGCCCGCGAGGTGGGTTTCTCGGCGCCGAACCTGCGCGAGCAGTTCAAGCGCTGCTATGGCATCACGCCCGCCGAATACCGCGCCGGGCTGATAGCGGATTCTGAGGATATATAATAATAATGTATTTGCTATCATCATGTTTTTAGGTAAGAAGATTGTTCAGCCACCCTATCTGAAAGCAGGAGACAAGGTAGCACTTGTCTCACCTGCCTATTGGGTGCCTCAGGATGCCTTGAAGCTGGCTGCGGAAACCATCAGGAGTTGGGGACTGCAGCCAGTAATCGGACCAAATACCAACAACCTTAATGTGAATGCCTATGCAGGTACTGCCGACGAGCGGGCCGCCGACCTGCTGTGGGCGCTCGAAGACGACTCCATCAAGGCCATACTCTGCTCGCGAGGCGGCTACGGTTCCATTCATCTGCTGAACCGCATTCCACTGGAGTGCTATCAGCAGCACCCGAAATGGCTGATCGGACATGGCGACATCACCATTCTGCTCTATGCCGTGGCTGGTGCAGGCGTTATGAGCATTCACGGCCCGATGGCATTCCAGATTGCCAGCAGTCAGGAACCGGCCACCTCCCTGGCGCGCAACATACTTTTCGGAACGCAGCCGCAATATCGGATTCCGGGTCACGCCTACAACCGGATAGGTCGTGCGGAAGGCATCCTGATAGGCGGCAATCTGACGAGCTACTCAGCCGTCGTGGGAACCAGATACCACCTTCCACCCAAGCAGGACATCATCCTGTTTATAGAAGAGGTGGAGGAGTCGCTGCACAGTATCGACCGCCTGTTCTATAAGCTCACGCTGCAACCGGAGTTTGAAAGGGTGAAGGGCATCATCTTCGGAACGTTCAGTTCCATCAGGTACGACCTTCAGTATGGCAGCGTCGAGCAGATGCTGATTGCCCATCTCCATGAATACGACATTCCCATCTGTTGCGGATTCCCTGTAGGCAGCAACAGTTGTATCCCGCTGATCGAGGGTGCGCGCTGCTCACTGGAGGTGATGACAGACTGGGCCATGCTGACTTTTAACATGAAGGGCGACGTGGAGACTTATGAAGTGGATATTGCCAATCCGAAACTGCTAAAAGAAAAAGAGTTGTGACAAAAATAGCGCTTTCGATGCACTCATTTGGGACATGTACCAAATGAGTGCATACCTTTTCTTGCAGGTTTTCGCGATTCTGTTTATTTTTGTAGCCCAAACTTGCTACGGCACGCAATTGACAACAATTAATATACTATAATTTCTAATTAAAACATTTTAGCTTATGAAAAAAAGAATGTATGAGAAGCCCTCGATGAAGGTCTTCGAGTTGAAACAAAAGCCGATGCTACTGGCAGGAAGCCAAGTGGGTGCTACAATGACAAACGATGGATTGTTTATTGAGGAGGACATCTGATGGCCCAGCATCAATCCGAGTATTAACAACAAAAACAGAAGAAGAACAATGAAAACAAAAAATATCTTCAAGACGCTGGCACTGGCCATGCTGATGCCCGCCATGCTGCTCACCACTGCTTGCAGCAACGACGACGATGTTGTCATCGAGAACACCAACGATAAAGGCTTCGCGCTGCCCGTAACCGTTAACGTAACCCGTCAGGGCGACGCCACCACCCGCGCTTCGTATAACGAAAGCACCAAGAAACTCTCCTTCAGCGCGGGCGACAAGCTGTTTGTGAACGGTGCGGTTGGGACCGAACCGCCATTCAAAAGATTTGCTGGTACGTTGGATATGGTGTCTGACGGAGTATTCAGCGGCACCATTAATTATGAAGATGAGAGTTATACTGGTACTGCCGAAGATCTTTTCAAGGGAGCCTACTTTGTCTCTGCCTGCCTGCTGCCTAAAGGCTACGACACCTATAACTTTATCTCTATTGATTATATAGATGGTAAAGATTATAATGGTTTCTTAAGCTTCGATGGCAATCCTTTTGCCGCTACAAAGGCTGAAGCCGTGGAGCAGTTCAGCATGGAACAGGCAAATTCTTATTCCGATGGTTTTGCCCTGAGTCCCCAAAAGTCCATTCTCAGCTTCACCATCACTGGCTTGACGCCCAGTACTTCCGTCGATGTGATTTTAGCAGAGCAATATTGTACAGATATTGCTGGAACCGTAACAACTGATGCTTCAGGCACTGCAACATTTGCCATGGGTAAAGGTACTGATGACTTAAGTCTGTGTACCCTGACAGTGGGTGGTAATGTGATTGCCCTCCCCACTAAAGAAACCGAAGCCGGCAAGGTTTATAACATCGCCAGGAGTGCGGCTCCCGGTAGCAATACCATCGACCTCTCGACCGTGACTGTGGCTACGACCGCTCAGAACGGTGACGTGTTGACGGGTACGCTCGCTAATAACGTGAAGATTTCGATTGCTGACGGTGCCACGGTGATACTCAATAATGTGAACATCAATGGCAGTGGCACATGGACAAGTAGCAACTATGCTGGCATTACCTGTGAGGGCGATGCCACCATCGTCCTCAGCGGCACGAACACCGTCAGGGGATTCACTGGTTATTATCCCGGCCTCCAGGCTGGTCCTGCTGGCAAGACGCTGACCATCAAGGGAACGGGTTCGCTCACCGCCAGAGGCGCCAATGTCCAATACCCCGGTGCCTCAGGTATCGGCGCTGCACGTATGGTAGCATGTGGCAATATTGTGATTGAAGGTGGTAACATCACCGCTGAAGGTGGATATTCCGGAATCGGAGGCGCCTATGGCTATTCAGGAGGTGAAGAGGGAACGTGTGGTGACATCACTATCACGGGCGGCACTGTCACGGCTACAGCACTCAGCTACGGTGCAGGTATCGGTGCCGGCAGAGGCGAGTTTGGCAGCTGTGGCAACATCACCATCAGCGGCGGTACCGTGACGGCTATTGCTACAGCTAAGAATACTGTGGCTGCGGCCATTGGTGCGGGTAGTGAAAGCAGTACATGTACCAGCGTGACTATCGGCACTGGCATTACCAGCCTGACGATGACAAACGGTCACAAATCTGCTACTGGCATTGTGAGCAACTTCATCAATGCTACGGCAGTTAATGCCAATACGACGCCTATTACCACAATGTTATCAACGAGTGTGACTGATGCAACCGTAACAGCAGGAATGACAGCTGCTGGATTCACTACCGACTATAATTCCACCACGAAGACGTGGACGGTCAGCAAGTAATTCCCATGAAGGAATAAAATTCGGTTTCGACCGACCGCTGCAATATATTCGGGCGGGAGCTCCAAGATACAAGGGCTCCCGCCCGAATTGATGCGAACTTTAGTTCGTCACGCGGGGACACGTCACGCGGGGACAGGCACGCTGTGAGGTTGTTCCCACAGTAGTCATGGGCACCTGAGTATGGGTGCCTGTTTTCATGCCGGGAGGGCAGGCACTTCTTGACAGAGGCAGGTTATTTTCAAATAAGCGTGCCTTATTGCCGAATAAGGCAGGGTTAATGGAGGATTTGTGCATAACCTGGGGACGGTTCCTTTATTATATGGATGGCTTTCAAATTCTTGCTACGAAGCCTTGTAACACTTTTTCCATCGCATCGTAAAAAGTGTTACGAGGCTTCGTAAAAAATAGGTGTTTGAGTCACCTCTCTCTCCATAAGATGACTGATTCTTGAAGGGATCGGCCTTAGCCATTTTGCAAAAAGAAGCCAGGTGATAACGTTAATTATACAAAAATGCGTTACGCAAATATGTATAATTGTTACGCCTGGGTGTGTGTGAGACCGTTGATATTGAAAAAGTTGCCTGAAAGTTTGGAACTTTCGATAATAGTTCGTATCTTTGCACCCGAGAAAACTCTTTGTATCATTAAATTTAAACATTATGGAGAACAATGGTAAAGAAACGAAAAGTAACGTGACAATGAGAGGAAAGTATCTGAACCCTAAGGCTGATTTGACCTTCAAGCTGGTTTTCGGCGAGCATCCCGACTTGGTGATGAGCTTGCTCAATGCCCTGCTTCCGCTGCCTGAAGACGGGCAGATTGAGAGTGTGGAGTACTTGTCTCCTGAGATGGTGCCCGATAATCCGGCAAAGAAAGACAGTATCGTCGATGTAAGGTGCAAGGACCGACAGGGGCGCCAGTTCATTGTCGAAATGCAGCTCTACTGGAACGAGGAGTTCAAGCGTCGCGTGCTGCTCAATGCCTCGAAGGCGATCGTACGTCAGCTTGACAAGGCTCAGGACTATTCTCTCATCCAGCCTGTCTACTGTCTGAGTCTGGTAAACGACAAGGCTTTTGATTATGAGACCGATGAGTTCTATCATGACTATGCTATTGTCAACGTAGAGCATACTGACCGCCATATTGAGGGCTTGCGCTTCGTGTTTGTCGAATTGCCGAAGTTCAAGCCACAGAGCATTGCCGAGAAGAAGATGGCCGTGCTGTGGTTGCGCTTTCTGACTGAGATTGCTGAGGATACTGTAGAGGCTCCAGCCGAACTGTTGGAAAACAGGGATACAAGTAAGGCTCTGAGCATCGTAGAGAAGTCGGCCATGACCGAAGGTCAGCTCTATGCTTACGAGAGGTTCTGGATGTCAGTCGTCGATGAGCGCATCCTCCGTGAGGCTGCTATCAAGAAAGGCCTTGCGGAAGGTATGGAGAAAGGTATGGAGAAAGGTCTTGCGGAAGGTATGGAGAAAGGTATGGAGAAAGGTCTTGCGGAAGGTATGGAGAAAGGTCTTGCGGAAGGTATGGAGAAAATGTCTATTAGCATAGCGAAGAAGATGAAGCAGAAAGGCATGTCTTCTGACCTCATAGCTGAAATGACAGGTCTTTCTCTGGACACCATTGGCACGTTGTAAGCACACGGGGACGGAAGCCCACGGGGACTGGTCCGCTGAGTTAATAACACTTGGGGATAGACCCCCTAAATGTAACAGGGGGACAGGCACGCTGTGAGGTTGTTCCCATGAAGGACTTTTCGGTTGTTCCGACGTCAGTTACGGCTTGTTCCGATATCTGATACGACTTGTCCGAGCGTCATCTATGGGGGTATAGATGACGCTCGGACGAGTCGTAGATGATACTAGAACACTTCGTAGAAGATATCAGAACGAGTGAATCAAGGCCGGGCGCTCACTTGCGTCCGGCCTTTCTGCAAAAATATGTCCCGCGGGGACTACGCATTATAAACAATTCTCTTGAGGAAGTAGATCTGGCAGGTGCTGGTCTTATGGGGCCTGTAGCCAAGCTGGTTCAGGGCCTTGCCCACCTCGGCGTTGATGTTCTTCGTGCGCTGGAAGTTGGGAAAGGTGTTATAGAGTATCTCTACGATGTCGTTGATGTTCATGCGGTTCGACTTGTCTCCGAGGGCAGCGGCGCAGAAGGTGTCGGAGAGCATCTTCTCGATGCTGCTGACGCGCTCGAAGCGGCGGTTCTCGGTGATGATGCGCAGGTTGTCGGCCTCGTCGAACCAGTAGCGGTCGCCTCTTGAGATCTCTGCCTGCAGCTGGGCGTAGAGCTGCTTGTAGTCGACGGGCGAGAAGGTGTCGATCACGCCGTCGACGGGGATGCAGATGAACCGCCGCGAGCCCGACCTGTCGTCGGGCAGCGGGCGGGTGTTGTTCGTGGTTGCGATGAACGATGCGTAGCGGCGGCGCTGCTCGTAGGCTTTGCCGTAGGGCGGGCGCATCTTCACGTCCGACTTCGAGATGAGGTGCTTCAACAGCGGCTGCTGGCTCTTCGAGAGCATGTCGAACTCATCGATGTTGATGAGTGCAAACGACGTGAGACCGAGGTTGATAGCCGTGTCGTTCTTGAAGTCGATCTTATCATTGTAGTAGTCGCGTAGTTCCTCAGGCAGGATAATGCCGCAGAAGGTGCTTTTGCCGCAGCCCTGTTTGCCGATGAGCAGCGGCACGATGGCGTTGCCGTGGTTGCGGTCGATGCCCTTCCAGTGGGCCACCATTGAGAGCAGCCAGATGTGGAAGTCGCTGGCCCAGTGGGCGTTCTGCGTCTGAATCCTCTCGGCAAGCGGCGTCACGCGGTCCTTGCCGTCCCACTTCGGCAGCTGTTCGAGCCATTCGTTCAGCGGGTCGTGCTGTGGAATCATGGTCGACTCCACATAGCGCCTGATGTCTTTGTCCCATGATTCGAGGCCGGCTTTCAGGGCGCGAATCGACATGGTGTTCATTGCTTCCTTCGTCAGGTCGCGGAACTTGTAGTCGTAGGAGTCCTTCGAGCGGTACTGGGCCACGCCTGTCATCACGTTCTTCCGCAGTTCGTAGCGGGAGTTCAGGAACGACTCCGTCCTGTAGGCCAGCAGCTGGGAGGGCTTGATATGCTTCAGTGGCCAGGCGGCTTTCAGCGTCTGGCTGTACTGCGAGTCGAACACCTTCTGCACATACTCCGCATCCTCGTTGAGCCTTCCGTCGTAAAGGGTCATCTTTACGGCGAAGGCTTCCTCGAGTCCACTTTCATGGCAGTTGAAGGCGAGCGCCTCGAGACAGTGTGGCACGAACTCTTCTTTCGAGTCGAGCCTGCATGTCTCGAGGGCATCGGCCTTACACGCCTGATACTCATGTCGCATCGAGGCTTCCATCGAGAGACCCGGGATCACCTTATTATTCTGCGCGCCGGCAGTCATGTCGGCCTGAGCCGTCCTCGTCAGCCGCTCTGCCGTCTGCTCGTATGGCGACACCATGATGTGCAGGGCAGCGGGATCGAAGAATATCTCCGGATCGTAGCTGATCGGACAGCTGGAGCGCAGGGTGGGGCGTGTATTCTCTACACGTATGCCGAGCTGAGTGGAGTAGATATAATGGTACTTTGCGTAGGCGTTCAAATGAAAACGCTCCACTTCATGCTGCTCGTACCCGTCTGGATTCTGCCAGAGCTCGCGCTCCTCAGCCTGACAGACGATCTTCACAGACCGCCCGTCGGCTCCGACGAATGTAATAAGGGTATAGGGGATATATCGGGCCTCATCGCGGATCTCCTCTGCGGTTTTGCGATCAGGCAGGTTGTTGATTTCTAATAGTACGCAGCCGTTGTAGACACTGGTCCACTGCTGCCCGTCTTGATTCTTGAGAGAGGAGGAGAAACAGACGGACGGACGGTCTGCCATCTCCTCAAAGTTCTTGCCACTCTTGAGCTTGCCCGTGCGGATCATCTCAACGACATCTGCCAAGCTGTGGCGGGTATAGCGCTCCTGCCCGTCACGCTTGTTGATGAGGGTTGCCATGAGTGTCAACTGTTCCAGTTTCTTCATTTCTTGTCGCTATTTGGGCGCAAAGATAAGAATTATTTTGATAACTTCCAAATTTTTTGTTATAAATTTACTTCCACTTCCACATATTTTCCAATTTCTATTATATTTTATTGAAATTTTCTATATGGAAATATGGTGTTTCTTTCATTAATTAACTTCCACTTATTGCAAAATAAAAGCCTATTATTATTCAATAAGCGGCTCTTCCTGAGCGAGACGACGCTTGTCGGAGAGGGCAGGGTTAATCGGAATTAACACTTCTGTGAAGAATCGAAGAATTGGGAGTTAAATTCTACTAACTGAAATTTTTTATCGATTTTATTTGGTGATTATCGACAAACTCCGTAACTTTGCCGACGAAATTCAGACCAAAACTGGGATATGAGGAAATTATTATTAATAGGTGTGATGCTGCTGGCGGTGTCGGCGGCATTTTCACAGGGAAGCGAGCAAGACTCACGAAGAAAAGAGTGGACCCTGCAGCAATGCATCGACTATGCGATGGAGAATAATATCACGCTCCAGAAGTCGAAGCTGCAGAAAGAAAGTGCGACGGAAGAGTTGAAGGGTGCCAAGGGTGCCCTACTGCCGACGCTCAGTGCATCGACGAACCAGAGCCTCGGCTATCAGCCCTGGAAGGATACGGGTATGTCGTATGTGACCAACGGCACGGTGAATACGAAGGTAGACAAGACATCGTATAACGGATCCTATTCGCTGAGCGGCCAGTGGACCGTGTGGAACGGTAACCGCAACATCAACACGGTCAGACTCGACGAGCTCTCGGAGCAGCAGGCAGAGCTGTCTGCCCAGGAGACTGCCAACTCCATTCAGGAGCGTATCGCCCAGATCTATGCCCAGATACTCTATCTGGCCGAGAACGTGAAGGTGAACGAGGAGATGCTCGAGACCAGCAAGAAGAACGAAGAGCGCGGACAGGAGATGGTCGGCGTGGGTAAGATGTCGAAGGCTGATCTCGCCCAGCTTTCAGCCCAGCGTGCCAACGACGAGTACAGTATCGTGGAGGCGAAGAGTCAGCTGATGAACTATAAGCTCCAGCTGAAGCAGTTGTTGGAGATTACCGACAATGAGGAGTTCGACGTGGCTATTCCGGAGATCGGCGATGACTACATCCTGGCAAGTATCCCAGAGATGCAGACGGTCTATGAACAGGCTCTGATGAGCCGTCCTGAGATTGAGCGCTCACAACTCGCCATCAAGAGCAGTGGCGTGAGTGTCTCTCTTGCCAAGGCGGGGTGGATGCCGAACGTGAACCTGACGGGAGGCGTGACGACCTCTACGAATTCGCTGAGCGGCTCAGACTGGGGCTCGCAGATCAAGAGCAATGTCAGCACGTCGCTCGGCCTGGGTGTCAGCGTCCCCATCTATGACGGACGTTCCACGAAGACCTCTGTGAACAAGGCGAAGATACAGCAGCTGCAGGCGCAGCTCGATCTTCTGGACCTGCAGAAGACGCTCTACAGCGACATTCAGCAGTATTGGCTGAATGCCTGGACTAACCAGCAGAAATACAAGGCAGCCACGAGCAGTGTGGAGAGTGCCCGCCAGAGCTATGATCTGCTGTCGGAGCAGTTCCGCCTGGGTCTGAAGAACATTGTGGAGTTGATGACGGGAAAGGATAACCTGCTCTCGGCTCAGCAGAATCAGTTGCAGTCGAAGTATCTGGCTCTCTACAACCAGCAGATGCTGAAGTTCTACCAGACGGGGAAGCTAAGATAAAAATGAAAGAATGAAAAAGTGAGATAGATATGAAGAAAATTGGAAAGAAAGGTTGGATTGGCATCGGCGTGGTCGCCGTGCTGATTATCGCATGGCTCCTCCTGAGAGGTGGAAAGAAAGAAGAGAAGGTGTCGTTTGATACCGCCAAGGTAGAGAACACAAACATCCACACGAGCATCACGGCTACGGGTACCATCGAGCCAGTGACTTCAGTGACCGTCGGTACGCAGGTTTCAGGTATCGTCAGTCACCTTTATGTGGATTATAACTCTCTGGTGAAGAAGGGTCAGGTCATCGCAGAGCTGGACCGTACTAATCTGATCAGTGAGCTGAACACGGCGAAGGCTAACCTCAGCAGTGCGCAGAGCACAGCCGCCTACGAACTCTCTAATTATAATAGGTATAAGACTCTCTACGACAAAGGACTTGTGAGTGCAGATGAATATGAGAATGCCTTACTTTCCTATCGTAAGGCAAAGGAGCAGGTGAACACTTCGCGCGAAAGCGTGCAGAAGGCCCAGACGAACCTTGGCTATGCCACCATCACCTCACCTATTGACGGTATCATCCTCTCGAAGTCGGTGGAGGAAGGTCAGACGGTTGCTGCCTCGTTTAATACCCCGGAGCTCTTCGTGATAGCACAGGACCTGACGGATATGCGTGTGATTGCCGATATCGACGAGGCTGACATCGGCGGCGTGAAGGAAGGCCAGCGCGTCAGCTTCACTGTGGATGCCTTCCCCGATGATACCTTCGAGGGGCAGGTGACGCAGGTGCGCCAAGAGGCTACGACGGAAAGTAACGTCGTCACCTATGAGGTGGTGATTTCTGCTCCGAATGCCGACCTGAAGCTGAAACCGGGACTGACAGCCAATGTCACCATCTTCACACTGGAGAAGAATAATGTGCTCGCTGTGCCCGCAAAGGCGCTGCGCTTCCAGCCCAATGAGGCTTTCCTGAAGAAGGGGGAGACGATCGACGACTGTGAAGGTGACCACAAGCTTTGGACAAAGGAAGGCCCGGTCTTTAAGGCTCATAAGGTGGAAATCGGCACCACTAACGGCATCATGACCGAGATTACCGGCGGCATAGAGGCTGGTACCGAAGTGCTGACTGACTTTAATATCTCGGGTGGTGCTCCTGAACAAGCCCAGCAGGCCAGTAACCCGTTTATGCCGCGTCCAGGAGGAAACAGGAACAACAATAACAACAAGAGCGGCCAGAGTGGAAACGCCGCTCCCCCAAGACCGTAATGACTATGGCAGAAGACAATAGAAAAGTCGTCATCGAACTGCAGAACGTGAAGCGCTACTTCCAGGTGGGCGAGGAGACGGTGAAGGCTCTGCGCGGTGTCTCGTTCAAGATCTACGAGGGCGAATTCGTCACCATTCAGGGCACTTCGGGCTCGGGCAAGTCGACGCTGCTGAACCAGCTGGGCTGTCTCGATACCCCCACCAGTGGTGAGTACTTCCTCGACGGCATCAGCGTACGCTCGATGTCGAAGACCAAGCGCGCGCGTCTCCGTAACCGTAAGATTGGTTTCGTGTTCCAGAGTTATAACCTGTTGCCGAAGACCACCGCCCTCGAGAATGTGGAGCTGCCGCTGATGTACAACTCCGAAATCTCCGCTTCCGAGCGTCGCGAGAAGGCTATCAAGGCCCTGCAGGCCGTAGGCCTCGGTGACCGCATGTACCACAAGTCAAATCAGATGTCGGGTGGTCAGATGCAGCGCGTGGCCATTGCCCGTGCGCTGGTGAACGATCCTGCCGTGCTCCTTGCCGACGAGGCTACAGGTAACCTCGATACCCGCACCTCGTTCGAGATGCTGGTGCTCTTCCAGGAACTCTACAAGCAGGGAAATACCATTATCTTCGTGACCCACAACCCTGAGATAGCCGAATATGCCAGCCGTAATATTAACCTGCGCGACGGCAAGATCAGGGAGGACACAATCAACACGAATATCAAGTCGGCGGCAGAGGCTCTTGCCAAGTTGCCTGCTCCAGTGGATGATTAAAAGGGAAAAGTGATAAGTGAATAATTTGCTATCGCATGAATATATTGAATTTATTTAAGGTGAGCCTGAAGGCTGTGGCGAACAATAAGATGCGCTCCTTCCTCTCGATGCTGGGTATCATCATCGGTGTGGCTGCGGTGATCATCATGATGTCGATAGGCCAGGGCTCGAAAGAGAGCATACGTGCCGAGCTCTCCACCATGGGTACCAACTTGTTGACCGTCCGTCCAGGTGCCGATATGCGAGGTGGTGTGCGTCAGGACCCATCGAGTATGCAGACTCTGAAAATGGCCGACTATGAGCGTATCGTACGTGAGAAACGGTTTGTGACGAAGGTGTCTCCCGAGGTGACAGCCAGCGGACAGGCCATCTACGGCAACAATAACACCAATGCCTCGATGTACGGCGAGAGTATCGACTACCTCGACATCAAACAGTGGCCTGTTGAGGAAGGTGAGTGCTTCACAGAGGAGGATATCAAGAAGGCTGCCAAGGTAGTTGTGGTGGGTACCACCATCGTCAAGGAACTCTTCGGCGAGAATGTCGATCCCATCGGCAAGACCATCCGCTTCAAGAGCATCCCCATGAGGATTGTCGGTGTGCTGAAATCGAAGGGCTACAACTCGTGGGGTATGGATCAGGATAATGTGATTATAGCGCCCTACACCACGGTGATGAAGCGCATCGCAGCCCAGACCTACTTCTCGAGCATCGTCTGCTCAGCCGTGACAGAGGAACTCTCTGATGCTGCCATCGAGGAACTGACGCAGATCCTGCGCGATAACCATAAGCTGAAAGAAGATGCCGACGACGACTTCACGATCCGCTCGCAGGCAGAGATGATGGAGACGATGTCGTCGACGATGGATACGGTAACGATCATCCTCGTTGTGGCTGCTGCCTTCTCGCTGCTGGTGGCCGGTATTGGTATCATGAACATCATGCTGGTCAGTGTGACGGAGCGCACGAAGGAGATCGGACTCCGAATGGCTGTTGGTGCAACGGGGCCGGTCATTTCGTTGCAGTTCCTCATCGAGTCGGTCTTGATATCTGTGACAGGAGGTCTGATAGGTGTCCTTGTCGGTGTAGGGGCGAGCACGTTCGCCTCGTCATTCGGTATGCCTTCGAGTGTGCCTGCCTGGAGTATTTACGTCTCTTTCTTAGTATGTGTGTTTATCGGTGTGCTCTTCGGTTACATTCCTGCTCAGAAGGCAGCCAACATGGATCCGATAGAAGCCATTCGTCATGAGTAAAATCAGGAGATAGAGAAATATGCTGGACAAGAGGCTGAAAGCATTTTTGCACGTTGTGTTTTGGGCGTTCATGTTCTTATCGCCTATGCAGTACATGAGAGGCACGGGCATGACGATGTTCCAATACATGATGAACTGTATGTCATCACTGCTGCTGATGGTGGTGTTCTATGCCAACTACATGTGGCTGACGCCTAAGTACTTTGTGGCAGGAAAGCACCGTTACTACACGATTATCAATTTTGTGATCATCGTCTGTTTCAGCATCATCCTGCACTACTGGATGGATTTCACCCGCGACCTCTTCCAGCCTGTCGTCATACGTCATCGTACGCCCGACGCACTCGACGACTTCCTTGTCTTCGTGCGTGATATTATTAACTTCTGTATCTTTGCTACCGCTGCCACCTGCATTGCACTGGCTCAACGGTGGTACTGGGCAGACAAAGCCCGTAAGGATGCTGAGGCGGCAAGGATGAATGCGGAACTGAGCAGCCTTCGCTCGCAAATCAATCCTCATTTCCTCCTGAACACGCTGAACAACATCTATGCACTGACAGCCATCGACCAGACGCGAGCGCAGAATGCCATCCAGCAGCTCTCGCGAATGTTGCGTCACATGCTCTACGAGAACCAGGAGTCGGAGGTCACACTTATCGACGAGATTCATTTTATTGAGAACTATGTCAATCTGATGAAGATACGTCTGCCCAAGACGGTCGACGTCAGGTTTGAGAAGGATGTTCAGAACTCCCATCTGAAGGTGGCTCCACTGCTCTTCGTCTCATTGGTGGAGAATGCGTTCAAGCATGGCGTCAGTCTCACGGAGCCCAGCTTCATCCATATTAAACTGACACAGAAGGAAGGCTTCCTTTGTGTCACCATTGAGAATTCTAATTTTCCGAAGTCGGAAAAAGACCGCAGTGGTCATGGCATCGGGCTCCAGCAAGTACAGCGCCGCCTTGATCTGGCCTATTATAACCGCTACGAATGGACCAAGAGCCTTTCCGACGACGGGAAAACTTACTCTTCAATAATCAAAATTACATTATGACAATTTCATGTGCCATCATTGATGACGAGCCTTTGGCAGCAGGACTGCTGGAGAGCTATGCTCAAAAGACACCGTATCTTAATCTGACGGGAACCTACAACAGTGCTATTCAGGCGATGAAGGACCTGCGTGAAAACCCAGTGCAGCTGCTCTTCCTCGATATCCAGATGCCTGAGCTCTCGGGAATCGAGTTCGCCAAGATCCTGCCGAAAGATACGAAAGTGATTTTTACCACGGCTTTCCCCCAGTATGCCGTTGAAGGCTATAAGGTTAGTGCCCTTGACTATCTGCTTAAGCCGGTTTCTTACGATGACTTCCTGAAATCCACGGACAAGGCCCTGGAATGGTTCTCTATGCAGCTGAAGCAGGATGTTTACCGTGAGGACCGCTTCATGTTTGTCAAGAGTGACTATAAGTTGCTGCGAGTCTGCCTCGACGATATACTGTATATCGAAGGCTTGAAGGACTATGTCCGTTTCTGCCTGAAAGACGGTGAGAAGATCATGTCGCTCATGTCGATGAAGAAACTCGAGGAGTATCTGCCCAAACCGGAGTTCCTGCGTACACACCGTTCCTATATCGTCCACATGTCGGAGACCCTGATTGTCGACCGTTTCCGGATTGTCTTCGGTGATACCTATATCCCGATATCCGACAATTACAAGGAAGATGTCCAGTCCTACTTTGACCATCATACGCTGGTGTAAAAAACGTTAAAAGTGGCGTTCAATGCGCCACTTTCTCTTCTTTTTTACTACCTTTGCAGTCGTTAAGTTGATTATTACTCATTTTAAACTTAAATAATTATGGTAAATTACAAGGATTTAGGTCTCGTGAATACCCGCGAGATGTTCAAGAGAGCCGTTGCCGGCGGCTATGCTATCCCCGCTTTTAACTTCAACACAATGGAGCAGATGCAGGCCATCGTCATGGCTGCTGTTGAGACGAAGTCACCTGTTATCATGCAGGTTTCCAAGGGAGCACGTAACTATGCCAACGCTACCATCCTTCGCTACATGGCTGAGGGTGCTGTGGCTTATGCCAAGGAATTGGGCTGTGAGCATCCTGAGATTGTACTTCACCTCGACCATGGTGATAGCTTCGAGCTTTGCAAGGACTGTATCGACATGGGCTTCTCTTCAGTGATGATCGACGGTTCTTCACTGCCTTATGAGGACAATATTGCCCTGACCAAGAAGGTTGTTGACTATGCTCACCAGTACGATGTGACTGTTGAGGCTGAGTTGGGTGTGCTTGCCGGTGTTGAGGATGAGGTCGTAGCAGAGGAATCTCACTACACCAAGCCCGAGGAGGTCATTGATTTCGCTACCCGTACTGGTTGCGACTCTCTGGCTATCTCTATCGGTACTTCGCATGGTGCTTACAAGTTCAAGCCCGAGCAGTGTACACGTGATCCGAAGACGGGTAAGCTTGTTCCCCCGCCACTCGCATTTGATGTGCTGGCCGAGATCGAGAAGAAACTTCCCGGATTCCCCATCGTGCTCCACGGTTCTTCATCAGTTCCTCAGGACGAGGTTGATACCATCAACAAGTTCGGTGGCAACCTGCCCGATGCAGTAGGTATCCCCGAGGAGCAGCTCCGTCAGGCTTCTAAGAGTGCTGTTTGCAAGATTAACATCGACTCTGACTCTCGTCTGGCTATGACTGCTGCTATCCGTCAGTATCTGGCTGAGCATCCCGATCACTTCGATCCTCGCCAGTATCTGAAGCCCGCCCGTGAGAACATGAAGAAGATGTACATCCACAAGATTGTGAATGTGCTCGGTTCCGACGGAAAACTTGCCGAGTAATTGGCAAAGTGCTTAAGGCGATATTTATTTCCGCAAGCTCGATACGGGCTTGCGGAAATTTTTGTATTCAACCAGATGTGTATATTCCTTGCGGGCAGCGGCCATGTCGGCCAGAAATTCCTGACTGGAGTGCAGGCGGGCATAGCAGGCGGCTGCCAGTGAGCGCGAGGCATCTACGTCGCTCTGCCAGTGGAAACCGGCAATCACACGGCTCTGTCCCCACTCATAGCCTAATTTCAGAATGGCATCCTGTGCCTCGGGGTTGATTTCACAGAGCAGCAAGGCCATGCCCCAGCCCCTGACGGTGTGGCCGGAGGGGTAGGAACCCGTGTCCCTCAGTTCATCCTCCTCCTCGGGAATAAGGGTCGGTTCATTGAAACGTACGAAAGGACGCTTCCGCATATAGGCGTTTTTCGGATAGGTAGCGCTCAGACGAATAGTCGGGATAGCCTTGGAGAGCATCTTGAAAATGGCGGGTGTCGTCTCTTCGGAGATGGGCATCCCGAAAGCCTCGCTGAAATAGTATGCCATCTCTGCGGGGTCAGTGACGGCGTGATTGACAGCCATTTGAGCGCGTAGGGAGTCGAGTCGCTGGGTCTTACCCCACATATACTGGGTGATATCATAGACATATCGTGTCGATGTCGTGTCGGGTGGGGCCGGTAGCCAGATGACGGCATTGGGCAGCTCTTCTGAAGTGAAATAGTATTTCTCTTGTGCCAGTGCATTTGTCGCACTCAAAAGGGTGAGGACTGTAATCAGTAGCCTAGTCATTCTTGTTTTCTTCATATTGGATACGTTTTAGTTTATTTGGGTTGCTCCGCATCGAGGCGCTCCACGGCTCCGGAGACAGGATGGAGCCAGAGGTGGGTGGTAGAGCGTTTGTTGAAGAGTGCACCGCTCAGGAGCTCTACGTTACCGAATTGTCCGGCAGGGAAGTCGTTGGTGACAATGGTCTGGCTGGCATCGTAAACAGTCGAGCGCAGACGACCCGGGATGTTCACGTAGATGCCGCTTACCTGTCGGGCTTTCTTCTTGGCATCTTTGACCTCCGGCAGGGGAACGGTTTTCAAATCCTTTATATTAATAAAATAAGGTGTACCCGAAAGATCGTCCTTGTCTACCAGACCAAGCTTCTGGGAGAAACGGAATACTACCTCCTGTTTGATGTCTTTGTCGGGGATAATGGTAAACGTTTGTTCAAGGGTGTCCTTGAGTGTGATACCCGTAAAGAGACCGGTGAGCGAACGGTCCTGTTGCTCCAGCTGATTCAGCATCAGACGGAGCTGCTCGCCGTCCTTGGGCATGTTGTCTGCCTGTCCGCGTGTAAGCAGGTTCCGGCTTTCACGAATCTCGTAGATCTCCTGTGCCGTGAGTTCTGCCATCTTGGCCGTACTGCCTGCAGCAAGTATCTCCTCACTCATATAGAGGCGGGGATTTGGTACAGGACTTTTCGACGCACGAAGCTGTGGAGCCAGACGATTGTCCTCCTGTCTGACTTCTGCATTGATGGCAAGCAGGATGCCGTCGTCGGAGAGACGTACATTGGCGGCTGAGGTCTTGGGATCAAACTTTACGGCAAAGCACTTGGTCGTATCTGCTATAGCAACGGCTTGTTGGCGGATGGCAGTGATGCGATAGCTGACGGATGGCTCTGTTGACACATTCTTGATGCGGAGGAAACGTTCGGAGTACTTGCAGAAGTCACCTGGCGTATAGGTTGTCTTCTCGTATTCCACGGTTACGCATACAGCCGTCTTAGGTAGGAAATAGACGGCTCCTTCGGAGGTGACACCTGGCAGGTAGATACTGCTCACAGTCTGCGCCTGTGAGATGAATAGTGAATAGTGAATAGTGAATAGTATTAACAGTATTTTCTTCATTCTTTCTATATCAATTTTCAATGTCCTTACTCGTTGAGGCGTTTGAATGCATATGGCAGATATTGGATGAGATCACTGGCAATGACGCTCTCCTCGCCGAGATCACGGGCAGCGATGTCACCGGCCAGTCCGTGAAGGTACATGCCGACAATGCAGGCGTCTTCCCGCCGATAGCCCCGTGCCAGGAGTCCCGTGATAATACCTGTCAGTACATCACCGCTGCCAGCGGTAGCCATTCCTGCATTACCAGTGGAATTAAACATAATATGACCATCGGGCAGGCAGAGAGAGGTGTGGTGACCTTTTAGGAGGATGTAAGCACGGAGGCGCTCAGCGAGGTCACGGGCTTTCATCAGCCGTTCGAAGCTGTCGTTGCAGTGTCCTTCCAGACGGTCGAATTCCTTTGGATGAGGTGTCATGATGATTCCCTCAGGCAGCTGTTGAAGCCAGGCGCGGTGGTTGGAAAGGATGTTAATGGCATCTGCATCGGCCACGAGCGGACAACTGGTGCGCCGCAGCTGGGCGATGATGGCGACGGAAGTCTGTTCGCTGGTGCCGAGTCCGGGACCGATGCCCACGGCATTGAAATCCTCGGTATCGACGGCTTCGGAAAAAGTGGTCTCCTCGCGGTCGAACTGGATGATTGCCTCAGGAACGCTGATCTGCAGGATCATGCTGTTTCGCTTGGGTGTGTGAGTAGTCACTTTTCCTGCACCGACCCGAAGACAGGCCTTGGTGGCCAGTACGGAGGCGCCCCCCATGCCATAGCTGCCGGCAATGATAAGGGCATTGCCCATTTTCCCCTTATGGGCAAAGGGGTCACGGGGCAGCAGGCGGCTGCGGATATCGTTCTCCTCCAACACGGTGTAGTTGGCTTCTATCTTCTCCATTCCTTCCTTGCTGAGACGGATGTCGAGCACTTTCAGCCGTCCGATGTACTGCTGGTTCTCCGGGAAAAGGAAAGAGAGCTTCGGCTGTTGGATGGTCAGTGTCATATCGGCACGTACGATGTTCGACTTGATATTGTAGGTGTTGTCTTCCGTCATCAGTCCGGAAGGTATGTCGATACTGACTACCTGAGCAGGTGATGCATTGATGTATTTCACTAATGATGCAAAGCCTCCGGCAAGCGGTTTGTTTATCCCGGAGCCGAAGAGACCGTCGATAACCAGCATATTCGCCTCCAGCTGAGGAGGTTCAAATTCATCTCTGACCTCGATGAGGACCTTTGCTTTCTTGTCGAGCAGCCGTTTCTTATTGATATTACAGTCTTCGGAGAGATTTCCGAAGATATTGAACAGATAGACTTTGACATCGTAATTCATGTCGAGCAGCATCCTGCCTACCGCCAACGCGTCGCCACCATTGTTGCCGGGGCCTGCAAAGATGACGATAGGGGTGGAATAGTTCCAGACGTCAGTGATCGATCGGGTCAAAGCCTTTGCGGCACGCTCCATCAGATCAATGGATTTGATGGGCTCGTGTTCTATTGTGTATTTGTCCAGCTCATGTATCTGAGCACTCGTGAAAATCTTCATAGGTGCAAAAATACGAAAAATATGCTAATGAATGGCAGAGTTTGGAAGATTTTTTGTAATTTTGCAGAAAATTTATATTCTTTCAGCGTATGAGCATCGTAAAAATAAAGGACAAGACATTCAAGACGTCCATCACAGAGGTCGAAATCAAGGCACGTGTAAAGGCTTTGGCACAACAGATCAGCAAGGACATGGAAGGTAAGACTCCCCTGTTTCTCGGTGTGTTGAATGGAGCGTTCATCTTTGCCGCCGACCTGATGCGCGAGATGACCATTCCGTGCGAAATATCATTTGTAAAACTGGCATCTTATCAGGGAACGACGTCTACGGGAAAAGTCAAGGAGGTATTGGGCATCAATGAGAATCTGAGCGGTCGCACCGTGATTATCGTGGAGGATATCGTGGAAAGTGGACAGACCATGAAGCGTATGGTAGAGTCGCTGGGTACGCGTAATCCTGCCTCGGTGCATATCTGCGCGCTATTCTTCAAGCCCGACAAATTGCAGGAGGAGCTGACTCTCGACTATGTGGCCTTCCGTATCCCTGATGATTTCATTGTCGGCTATGGTTTGGATTATGACCAGCTGGGTAGGAACCTGAAGGATATATATACGATAGTAGAAGAATGAACTATAAATAATCAGGATAATGAAGAATATCGTAATTTTCGGTGCTCCTGGCTCAGGCAAGGGCACACAGAGCGACAAGATGATTGATAAGTACGGCCTGGATCATATTTCAACGGGTGACGTGCTTCGTAGTGAGATAAAGAAAGGTTCAGAGTTGGGTAAGACCGCTGCCGGCTATATCGACAACGGTCAGTTGATTCCCGACGAACTGATGGTGAGTATCCTGGCCTCCGTCTATGATTCGTTTGTCGACAGCAAGGGCGTCATCTTCGACGGCTTCCCCCGTACTATCCCACAAGCAGAGGCACTGAAGAAGATGCTCGAAGAACGTGGCGACAAAGTGGCTGCCATGATTGAGCTTGACGTACCCGAGGACGAGCTCATGAAGCGGCTGATCCTGCGCGGACAGCTGAGCGGGCGTGCCGACGATAATGAGGAGACCATCAAGAAACGTCTGGTGGTCTATCACTCCCAGACGCAGCCCCTCATCGAGTGGTACAAGAACGAAGGTGTCCATTATCACATCAACGGCTTGGGTGAGCTCGATAAAATCTTTGAAGACATCTGTCAGGTTATCGATCATATCTGAATGGAATCTAATTTCGTAGACTATGTGAAGATTTGCTGCCGTTCCGGGAAGGGCGGTAAGGGATCCATGCATCTGCGTCATGTGAAGTACAATCCCAATGGCGGTCCCGACGGCGGCGATGGTGGCAAGGGTGGCAGTATCATCCTGCGTGGCAACCATAATTACTGGACGCTGTTGCATCTGAAATATGAGCGTCATATCTTCGCAGAGCACGGGGGTAATGGCGGTAAGGACAAGTGTCATGGTACCGACGGCAAGGATGTGTATATCGACGTGCCCTGTGGAACGGTGGTCTACAATGCGGAGACGGGTAAATACGTCTGTGATGTCACCTACGACGGACAGGAGGTGCTTCTGCTGAAAGGCGGGCGTGGCGGCTTGGGTAACTTCCAGTTCCGCACGGCTACGAATCAGGCACCCCGTTACGCACAGCCCGGAGAACCCATGCAGGAGATGACAATAATCCTCGAGCTGAAGCTGTTGGCAGATGTCGGACTGGTAGGCTTTCCCAATGCCGGCAAGTCGACGCTGGTATCCTCGCTCTCGAATGCGAGGCCGAAGATTGCCAACTATCCCTTTACCACGATGGAGCCTTCACTGGGCATCGTGGGCTATCGCGACAACAAGTCGTTCGTTATGGCCGATATCCCCGGTATTATCGAGGGTGCCTCGGAGGGCAAGGGACTCGGTCTCCGTTTCCTGAGACATATTGAGCGCAATTCGTTGCTGTTGTTCATGGTGCCGGGTGATACGGATGACATCAGGCGAGAATATGAGGTTCTCTTGAACGAGCTGGCACAGTTTAATCCGGAGTTGCTTGGGAAACACCGTGTACTGGCTGTGACGAAGTGCGATCTGCTTGACGAGGAACTCATTGAGATGCTTCGTGAGACGTTGCCAGAGGATCTGCCGGTGGTGTTCATATCAGCCGTAACAGGCTTCGGACTCGAAGAGCTGAAGGATGTGCTCTGGCGAGAACTGAATGCCGAGAGCAATAAACTCGCCGTTATTACTTCTGAGGATACGCTCGTGCATCGCGACAAGGATATGAGCCGTTTTGCCCAAGAACTGGCCGACGAGGGCGAGGACGAGGAGATTGAATTCATCGATGAGGATGAAATCGAGGATCTGGATGATTTCGAATACGATGAGGAAGGTGAGGTTTAGGCTTCACCTTTTCTTTATATAAAAATGACCAAGCGCAAGACTTTTTACTAATTTTTAAAAAAGTTGCTGTTTTCTAACATTAAATGGAAATTATTTCCTATCTTTGCAGCGAAATATGAATGTCGTGGCCTTTGGCCTGCAAATTAATTAATTAAAACAGTTCTAATGTTATGCAGAAAAGATTGCTCTTTCTGGTTGCTGTGTTGTTGACGTTGTCGTTGACAGCTATGGCACAAATCACAACTTCAAGTATGGCTGGAAAGGTGACCCTCGACGATGCGAACGGCGAGGAAGTCATCGGTGCTACTGTTGTGGCTGTACACGAGCCCTCTGGTACTCGTTATACAGCGGTGACCAATACCTCCGGTCGTTTCACGATCCAAGGTATGCGTACTGGTGGCCCCTATGAGGTGACCATCTCTTACATCGGTTTCCAGCCCAAGACCGTGAAGGGAATAATCCTTCAGCTGGCTGAGACTTACAATCTCTCCGTATGGCTCTCCGAGGACGCTACCGAGCTTGCAGAGGTTGTCGTAAGCGGTAAGGCTTCGAAGTTCGCCGCTGAAAAGACAGGTGCAGCTACAAACATCAATAGCTCGCAGATAACCAACCTGCCGACGGTCAGCCGTTCAATCACCGATGTCACCCGTCTCTCTCCTTACGGAGGTAACGGTATGAGCTTTGCCGGCGCCGACGGACGTACGGCCAACTTCACCGTTGATGGTGCTAACTTCAACAACAACTTCGGTCTGTCATCGAATCTTCCTGGTGGTGGTAACCCGATCTCTATCGATGCCATCGAGGAGCTGCAGGTGGTGATTTCTCCGTATGATGTCCGTCAGACCAACTTCATCGGTGGTGGTGTGAACGCCATTACCAAGTCTGGTACAAACACCTTCAAGGGAAGTGCCTATATCTATCACAAGAATGAGAATATGCAGGGTGACGCTGTGAAGCGCCAGCAGATTGCAGGTGCCCGTGAAAAGTCTCAGACCACTACCTACGGTTTCACATTGGGTGGTCCGATCATCAAGAACAAGCTGTTCTTCTTCGTCAATGGTGAAATGATCAAGATTCCTTCGATCGTTAACCGTTGGAGAGGTTCGGATGATGGCGTGGCTGATGCCGACAACTACATTTCTCGTACCACGAACAAGGATCTGGAGATCATCTCCAACTATATGAAGAGTAAGTACGGCTACAATACAGGTAGCTGGACCAGTTTCCCTGCTGATGAGAGTAACTATAAGCTGATGGCTCGTCTCGACTGGAACATCAACGACAGGCATAAGGTAGCTCTGCGTTACAACTATACCAAGAACAACGTATGGAATGCTCCTAACGCCACTTCTATGGACGGCGGTACCCGTATGTCCGGTGGCCGTATGTCGCAGTACTCCATGTCGTTTGCCAACTCCATGTACTCTATGGAGAATATCGTACATTCTTGGTCATTGGACTTCAACAGCCGTCTGACAGAGAATCTCTCTAACCAGTTCCTGGCTACCATCTCTAAGCTCGACGATGTTCGCGGTACCGATTCTGCAGAGTTCCCCTTCATCGATATCACGAAGGACGGCAACAACTACATGGCTCTCGGTTATGAGCTGTTCACCTGGAACAACGCCGTTCACAACACCATCTGGAACATCAAGGACGATGTAACCTATTATATGGGTGCCCACAAGATCATGGCAGGTATCACCTTCGAGCATCAGATGGCCGACAACCAGTATATGCGTAACGGTTCTGGTTACTATCGTTATAACCTGACCGACGATATGTATGTAAACGGTGTGCTCCAGCCTGAGATGCTCTTCAACAGCACACCTGAGATCTTCTGTCTGACCTATGGTTACGACGGTGAGACAAAGCCTGCTGCACGTGTACAGTTCAACCGTCCTGGTTTCTACGCCCAGGATGAGTGGAACATCAGCGATAAGTTCAAGCTGACCTATGGTCTGCGTATCGACGGTCTGTTCTTCAACAACAGCGACCTGATGACGAACAACGCCATCCTGAAGCTTGACTACAACGGCCGTAACATCGATACCGGTAAGTGGCCGAAGAACAGCATTACCTTCTGTCCTCGTGTAGGTTTCACCTATGACGTGTTCGGTGATAAGTCGCTGAAGGTTCGTGGTGGTACCGGTCTCTTCTCTGGCCGTCTGCCCCTCGTATTCTTCACCAACATGCCTACCAACGGCGGTCTCGTGCAGTATCAGGCACAGATCAATGCCAGCAATGCTGCCAAGAAGGGCTTCTCAATGGATACTTTCGCTGGTGGTCCGATGACGAGCGTTCAGGAAATGCTTGCCAAGCTTCAGTCTTTGGGCTATCCCACAACGGTATCTCCCGAAGATGGTACTGTTCCTTCTGCTGTCAACGGTGTGGATCCTGATTTCAAGATGCCTCAGGTATGGAAGTCTTCTGTTGCCATCGACTATCAGTTCCCCGTTAGTTTCCCGTTCACCGCAACGGTTGAGGGTATCTTCAACAAGACCATCAATGCCGTATCCATCTCCGACTGGAGTATCCCCAATCCCGGTGGTTTCGCACGCTTGAACGGCGTTGACAACCGTCCCCTCTATCCTGCCGGTTATCGTACAACCACTAAGGCATTCGTCCTGGAGAATACCAGCAAGGGTTACGGATGGTCTGCTACCGTAGAGCTGAAAGCCCAGCCTGCCGACTGGATTAGCCTGATGGCAGCCTATACCCACACCGTCAGCAAGGAGATCACCGGTATGCCGGGCTCTGCTGCCGAGTCTGCCTTCACCTACGTTCCCACGGTGGAAGGTCCGAACAATATCCGTCTGCACAACTCACAGTATGTGACACCTGATCGTCTGGTGGCATCTGCTACTATCAACGACAAGTGTGGCAACCACTATAATCTCGTCTACGAGGCATGGCGCGGTGGCTCCAACTACTCTTACATGATGGTGAACGATATGAACAGCGACGGTTACAACTACGATGCCCTCTATATCCCGAAGGATAGTGAAGTTGGTTACTTTGACAATAATGGCATTCTTCAGGGTAATAATCAGTTCTGTTTCGTTTCTCAGGATGACATGCAGCGTTTCATGGACTATGTTCATAACGACAGCTACCTGAAGAAGCATCAGGGTGAGTATGCTGAACCTTACAGCGTCTACTCTCCTTGGGTACACCGTATTGACTTCGGTTACAAGCACGACTTCAAGCTGAACGTGGGTAACACCAAGCACACGCTGCAGTTGACCTTCGACATGAAGAACGTCCTGAACTTCTTTAATTCTGCATGGGGTGTGGCTAAGTACCTGAACCCGGAGATTGGTTCTGAGGCTCGTATTCTTAAGTATGAAGGTCTCAAATATTATGAGACTTCATCTAACTCTGCAGAGATGTTCTCAACCTTCTCAACGCCTTCTTCTATCAGTGGAAACACCGAGACTTGGACTCCCAACTACTCGCTCAGCCAGTGCTGGTATGCTTCTATCGGTATTAAGTATTATTTCAACTAATCAATTAAAGGTAAGACATATATGAAACTGAAATATTTCATTCCGTCTCTCATGGCAGTGGTTGCTGCTATGTTTACAGGCTGCTCTGACAATAATGATCCTACCTATCTCGACGAAATTCGCGTATCTAAATCGTTATTGGCTATCCACACTAATGGTGGTTCTGAGACAATCGATATTGAGGCTAAAGGTAGTTGGGCTGTTTCAAATAAACCCGACTGGCTCACAGTTTCTCCTGCTTCTGGCACTGGTAATGGTCAGATCACTTTTTCAGCTGCCGCTGGAGTAGGTCGTAGCGCTGAGTTGTTTATTACATGCGAAGGTAAGGTCCAAAACATCAGTATTACTCAAGGTGTTACTGAAGTCTCTAACGCCACTTGTGCCGATGTGATTGCCGGTCCTGATTCCAAGACCTATCGTGTAACTGGTGTCGTAACCGGTATTGCCAATACCATCTATGGTAACTGGTATTTGAACGATGGCACAGGCGAGATCTATATCTATGGTACACTCGATAGAAAGGGTGCCGAGAAGAACTTCCAGAGCCTGGGTATCGAGGTGGGCGACGAGGTGACCATCGAAGGTCCGAAGACCACCTATAACGGTACTGTCGAGCTGGTCAACGTCACCGTCATCACCATCAACAAGTCGCTCATCAAGTGCGACTCGCTGAGCACAGCCGATCCTCTGCCCCTTGAGGGTGGTGAGGTTACAGCTTACCTGACCTGCAAGGGTAGCGGTGTGGCTGTCGAGATTCCTGAGGATGCTAAGGACTGGCTTGGTGTGGTTAACTCCACTGTTGGCTCTAACCCCACTGTTACCTTCCGCGCTGCTCCCAATGCCGGTGGCGACCGTAACACTACTGTTACTTTCAAGACCACCAATGGTTCAAGGGACTTTACGTCTCAGGTTACCATCAGTCAGAAGGGTGCCATCATCGAGTGTTCTGTTGCCGACTTCCTGGCTGCTCCTGTTGGTGATATCCAGTATCGTCTGACGGGTGTCATCTCAGGACTCTATACCAGCGACAAGCAGGGAAAGAGCTTCTATATCCAGGATTATTCTGGCAAGACGCTTGTTTACCGTATCGAGGGCTTCATCGAGTCTGGTGCCAAGGTGGGCGACGTGGTGACTGTAGTCGGTAAGCGCGGTGCTTACAAGGACTCCCCACAGATGGTTAACGGTACCTTCGAGAAGCTGAACTATCCTGTATCGGCCCTCTCAATAGCCGACTTCCGAAATTTGCCTGATAACAAGGAGGCCTACTATATGATTTCCGGTGTTATTAGTAAGGCTACTGAGGACGGTACCAAGAACGATGTCGCTAAGTATGGTAACTTCAACCTGACGGATGAAACAGGTTCTATTTACATCTATGGTGTGACGAATGGCTGGAACGGTCCGAAGGGAGAGTTTGGCGCTTTTGGCCTTGACTTCGGCGACAAGCTGACCATCATTGCCTATAAGACCACTTATAAGGGTCTCGTACAAGGTGTTGGTACCTATTTCTCTTCAGAAAAGGCGAAATAGTTTTTCTTCTTCATACGCTTCCCGGCATCTCCTTTTTTAGAGGTGTCGGGATTTTTTTGTTTAATTACTTGCATTAATGGAATTTAATGCTTATCTTTGCACGCAGATTAGGAAACTAACAATGACGATAAAATGAAAAAAAGATTGTTAACGATGGTTGTTGCACTGCTGACGTTCTCGGTGGCAACGATCGCTCAGGTGACTACATCTGGAATCAATGGTATTGTGACTACTGGTGGCGAGGAAGCCATTGGTGCTACGATTACTGCCAAGCACATCCCTTCAGGATCTGTCTATCGTGCCGTGACGAATATCGACGGACGCTATACCATTACGGGTATGCGTGCGGGCGGCCCTTACGAGGTCGAGGTGTCATACATCGGCTATCAGACCACGAAGTTCACCGATGTGCAGTTGGCACTCGGACAGAACACCGTCCTCGATGCCAGCCTCTCCGAGGAGGGCGAGCTGCTGCAGGAGGTGGTGGTAGTGGCAACGAATCGTAATGGCATGCGCTCCGACCGTTCTGGAGCCGTCACCAACCTGAATGCCAATCAGATGGCAGCCGTTCCCACGGTAGGCCGTTCGATGACCGACTTGATGAAGATGACCCCGCAGTCGAGCTCCTCCAGCGGTATGGCCATCGGTGGTGGTAACTACCGCCAGTCGAGCGTCACCATCGACGGTGCCTCTTTTAACAATGCCTTCGGCTTGGGATCCTCCCCGCTGCCTGGCGGCGGTACCCCAATCTCGCTCGATGCCTTGGATCAGATGACGGTATCGATCACGCCGTATGACGTGCGTCAGAGCGGATTCACGGGTGGCGGCATCAACGCCGTGACGAAGAGCGGTACCAACGAGTTCAAGGGCTCTGCCTATACCTATCTGACCAGCACCTCGCTGAAGGGCGCACGCGTGGCTACGACCACCCTGCCCGTCGACGACGGCCATAACAACACCTACGGCCTGACCATCGGCGGTCCGATCATCAAGGACAAGCTGTTCTTCTTCCTCAATGGTGAGATCGAAGACAATGTGACAACGGGTCCTTTGGCCCGTGCCGGCGACGGTTCCACACCTTATACGAACACCAACCGTCGTCCGCAGCTTGAAGAGCTCGAAAGCCTGTCTACCTATTTGCAGAACACCTACGGTCTGACCACTGGCCCTTGGCAGGGGTATAACGTGAAGACCCCCGCCTATCGTATCCTCGCCCGTCTCGACTGGAACATCAGCGAGAACCACAAGTTCAATGTCCGTCTCACGAAGTCAAACCGCAAGTCCTCCAGCCCCGCTTCTGCCTCCCGTTCCATCGGCAGCAACCGTGCGACGATGATCTATGGCGGTAATCAGAATACTTACGGCAGCAACACCAACTATGGTATGTCGTCGCTCTCCAGCCGTTACTATGCAGAATACCGCTTTACCTCTATCGCAGCCGAGTTGAACTCCAAGTTCGGCAAGCTGCAGAACACCCTTCGCGGCACCTACTCCTTCCAGGACCAGCCGCGCTCTACGGAATACAACGATGCTGCGCCCATCGTCGAGATTGTGATGAACGACGGACAGAACCACTATCCCACATGGGCTCTCACGGGCGATGTGTTCACCTACGGAAACCTCGCTCAGACTAAGAACACCGTCATCACCGACGAGCTGAACATTACCCTGGGCAAGCATAATCTCTTCGCCGGACTCCAGTTCGAGCATAACTATGCCGCCAACGGCTATGCACAGGCAGCAGCCGGATACTATGCCTTCGAGGCAACGCCCGAGGAAGTGGCGTCAGGCAACTGGGGCGCCGTCTTTGGGCGCGCACCCCGTGTGTTCGGAATTACCTATGGCAACAACGAGGCCCACTCGATGTTCACTTCCAAGATGAAGACCAACCAGTGGTCGCTTTACCTGCAGGACAATATCAGCTGGAGCGAGCGTTTCCGCATGTCTCTGGGTGTCCGCTTCGAGCTGCCCTCATATCCAAGCCTCGAGAATAATTTCAATGAGGAGTATTACAAGATCGACTTCGGTGGCCGTCATTTCCGCACCGACAATGTGCCCGATGCCAGCATCTCGTTCTCACCGCGTGTCGGCTTCAACTGGGACATCACGGGCAGCCGCAAGTATATCCTCCGAGGCGGAACAGGTCTCTTCGTGGGTCGTATGCCGTTCGTATGGCTCGTCTCCGCAGTCGGAAACTCCGGTATGGGACAGACCTCCTACGTTGTCAATGGTGAGAATGCCGCCAACCTGCGCTTCACCACCAGTCAGGAAGAGATGCTCCGTCAGATCAATGCCCAGAGCTCTACCACCGTTCCCGGCAGCCCCACCATCCTGAGCGAGGATCTCCGCATGCCGAAGACGTGGAAGGCCTCACTCGCCTTCGATGCCAAGCTGCCCGGCGACATCGACTTCACCCTCGAGGGCATCTTCAACAAAGACCTCAATCCCGTTGTCGTCTCCAATGCCGACATCTACTGGGACGGCACTTCCACCGTCGACCTGGGGCATGGCGACGTGCGTCATAAGATGTCCTACTACGATGCCAACCACTCAGCCTATGTGCTCGAGAATGCCGGCACGAAGGCCTACTACTGGTCACTCAGCGCCCAGCTGCACAAGTCGTTCGACTTCGGCCTCGACCTCTCCGCCAGCTACACCGTCTCCAAGGCCAAGAGCTATACCGAGGGCATCGGCGACCAGGTGTCATCGGCCTACAACAACTACCGTAACTCCATCAATGCCGTCAACGACAACGAGCTGGGCTATGCCACCTATGTGGCCCCCAACCGTCTGCTCATCTCTGCCAGCTACACGCTCAAGGAGTCGAAGAACGCCACCTCGCGCTTCAGCCTCGTCTACGACGGCTATCAGTACGCTTATCTCGGCAGCTATGCCTACAGCCGCTACTCCTACATCTTCTCGAGCAACGTCAACAGCGACCCCTCTGCACCGGGCAACCTCATCTACGTGCCTGCTTCGCGCGAGGAGCTCAACAGCTGGGATTTTGCCGAGAGCACATACGGCGATGCCAAGAATCCTACGGTCTATACCGCAGAGATGCAGCGCGACGACTTCTGGGCCTATATCAATCAGGACGACTATCTGAAGAACCGCAAGGGCCAGTATGCCGAGCGTGGCGGTGCCAAGATGCCCTGGCATCATCAGCTCGACTTCAAGTACCAGCGCGACATGAGCGTCCAGCTCGGCAAGACCAAGCATGCCCTCCAGTTAGGCATCGATATAGAGAACCTTCCCAACTTCCTCTGCAAGGACTGGGGACTCTTCAAGCAGATTCAAGGTAACACCCTGCTCTCATACAACAAGGGGAAGTACACGTATAACACGGTTGACAATGCGCGTCACCTGAAGACTTCGCAGAACTATCTGAGCACGGCCTCCACCTATCAGATCATGTTCACCATCCGCTACCTCTTCAACTAAGATACCGATTGTAAACGGGAAATCCTCGCCAGATGGTGAGGATTTCTTGTTTTACATCAGGTGATAATGCCGTTTTGCGACAACTTTTGGGGGCGTTTCCCCTCTTTGTCGCAAAACGGCGCGTCTGTCGTATACACTTCAGAAGAATTTCGCAAAAAAGTTTGGAATGAGGTGAAAACCGTCGTAACTTTGCATCAGAAATTTTAAACAACAAGATTAATAACAATTTAAAAATTAAGAAAGGAAACAAATTATGGCAAAGACTCCAGTATCGATGACAATCGACGGTTACAAAGAGAGAGAAGTACTGATGGTGACTTACGAGTTCAATCAGGCAACAGACGTAGAGGGACAGATGGCAGGCATTCCCCGTGGCGGTAAGATCCAGGTTCGCGTCAAGGCGCTGAACG
>JAEEGG010000948.1_pt1 | contig 82610 bp, 47 predicted proteins | sample 9134161 | NCBI WGS metagenome assembly JAEEGG01 (sample SAMN16246543, study PRJNA631951) | gut metagenome | biome: gut microbiome; feature: rumen; material: CR-attached | host: Bos | place: Iran: Karaj | collected 2018-10
AATTGTCGCTGTCATTGTATGTTTCTGCAGGTTTCCAAGCCGAATCATAAATCACTACCTGAGAGAACCAGTTGTCCTTTGTGGCTCCGTGCCAATGGCGCACTCCTGCAGGAATCTGCAACACGTCTCCGCGACGCAGAATCTGTGCGGGTTTGCCTTCCTCCTGATAGAGCCCCACACCGTCAGTCACCAGCACAACCATGCCACCATGTCGATGCCAACTGCTGTGTGCCGCAGGGCCGAACGTCACGACATTGGTTTGTGGGAAGTTAAACACAGAATCTACGCTAATCAGCGGCTTCAGATAAGCCTCGCCTGAAAACGTAGGATTGTCTATCCGCTCACCGATTGGAAAGGATATCTGCTCCTTTGTAACGCCCATAGACGTTTGCCTATTCTCGGCACACGAAGCCAGCAGCATCATGGCTGCGATTGCCATTAACTTTTGCATAACTTATAGTTTCGTATTTTCATTTTTTAGGCAGCAGCGACATAAACCACTTGGTGATCTCCGGGCTGTGGTGGCTTGGCATGATGAGCGGCTGTGCCGTGTCGAGCTGCAGGATGGCATTCATGTCATCCTCCGACAGCGTAAAGTCAAACAGGTCAAGGTTCTGTGCCATACGCTCCTTCTTGCTCGATTTCGGAATGATGATCACGCCACGCTGCAACAGATAGCGCAAGGCCACTTGCGGACCCGTCTTCCCATACTTTTCGCCAATGGATTTCAGCGTCTCGTTCTGGAAGAAACCGTTCTTGCCCTCGGCCAGTGGTCCCCACGACATGTGGGCGATGCCCAATTCGTCCATATACTTGCGGCTCTCCACCTGCTGACAGAACACATGCGTCTCTATCTGGTTCACCTGAGGCACCACATCGAAGTGGGCGCATAGGTCGATGTAATGATCTGGATAGAAATTCGACACACCGATGGCCCGTAGCTTGCCCTCCTTGTAAGCCTCTTCCAAGGCGCGATAGGCCCCATAGCGGTCGCCGTAGGGCTGGTGCAGCAGCATGAGGTCGAGATACTCGGTCTGCATCTTGCGCAGGCTCTCGTCAATCGAAGCCTTGGCCTTTTCGTAACCGTAGTTCGTAAACCATATCTTCGAGACGAGGAACAGGTCTTCGCGCCGCAGGCCGCTCTTCTTCCAGGCATTGCCCACACCCTCCTCGTTCTGGTAAGCCTGCGCTGTGTCTATCATCCGATAGCCCACGCTCAGCGCATCGCTTACGCAACGTTCACACTCTTCGGGCGACACCTGAAACACTCCGTAACCCACTTGTGGCATTTCCACGCCATTGTTCAATTTGATAGTCTTCATATTTTGTAATTGCTTTTTGTTGTTCTACCTTAATCTTCGATTTTCCAATTGATCATGAATTGCTCGGCCTGCTTGTAGTCCATGTTGAAGAAGCGCTGTTCCTTGTTCAGCGAACGGATGGCCTGCATATCGGCATCCGAGAGGGCGAAATCGAAGATCTGGGCATTCTCCATGATGTGCTGCGGATTGCGGGAGCCAGGTATCACCGAGAGGCCTTCCTGCAGGTGCCAGCGGAGGATGACCTGTACGGGCGACTTGTGATGGCGCTCAGCAATCTTCACGATGACGGGGTCTTTCAGGATGGCACCCTGCGACATGGCTCCACCCAGTGGGAACCAGCACTCAACCTGCAGGCCGTATTCGGCAGCCTTCTTGCGGATGTCGAGGCGCTGGGCATAGGGATGACATTCTATCTGAAGGGCAACGGGCTTGATCTCGGCATTCGCCATGAGGAGGTTGAACACCGAATCGTTGGCATCGAAGTTGGAGATGCCCAATGCGCGAACCTTTCCCGCACGGACAGCCTTCTCCATATCCTTCCATGCTCCCACGAAATCACCCATCGGCTGATGAACGTAGAGCAGGTCCACGTAGTCGGTCTGCAGGCGCTCCAGCATCTTGTCGATGGCCTCGCTTGTCTTGCCTTCACCATACTCCGACGGCCAGAGCTTGCTCGTAATCCAGAGGTCCTGGCGGGGAATACCACTCTCCTTGACGGCCTCGCCCACGCCGCGCTCATCCTGATAGGCATGTGCTGTGTCGATGTGGCGATAGCCCATGCGCAGGGCAGCGAGTACGCTCGCCTTTGCCTGCTCGTTGGTCATCTGGTAGGTGCCGATGCCGAATTGCGGCATCCGTAGGTTTTCGCCCAAGGTCAGTGCCGGTTCGAAACGTGGGTCGGGTTCAGCCAGTTTGGTGAAGATGAGCGATGACAGTCCCCAGCCCTTCGGCTGACGAATATACACCTCGCTCACCATGAACGGGAAGCGCACCTGATGTCCGCCCACCTCCGAGGTCAGATGGATGTTGCTATACACCGTGCCCACATTCTTGTCGGTAAACTTCACCTCCTGCGAATGGATGTCGGCATGCTTGTACCAGATCATACCGCCACGGATGATATCGACTTCCTGCTGCTTGCCCCAGCCGCCACCCATGTGGACGAACTGGGCATTCTCAAGGAACAGTTCGTCCAGACGGTCGGCATTCTTTTCCGCCATCCAGGCCCACTTCTGATTCGAGAGGTCGATCAGCTCTTGCTCCTCTTTTGTAAACTGCTGTTGTGCAACTGCTGCCATACTGCCGATGGCAAGCATAACGATTGACATTACCTTTTTCATACTTCGCTTATGTTTAATTATCACGGTGCAAAGGTATGCATTAATTTTCAAATAATATTGATAAATAATTCGGGTCTTCGTTCACTTTTTTCCGAAAATGCCCAAATACGCCCAATTACGCCATTATAAATAGAAAGCGGCCTGCACGCAACAGGTTTGCTTGGAAGGTGTAGTTGGCAATTCATGGATGAAATCCGGGATTATTCTTCCTTAATATATTTTAAAAGGTGTAGGGTTAAGGTTTTTTCCTACTTAATCCTTATATTTGCGGAGCAAAATTGTATATTCCCAGCAGTGGGAATCTATCGTTTGTATCTTGATCCTAAACTTTGAATTTATTTATTTTGTTTTAACCCTATACCCATGACACAGCAGTTTCATCTTTCTGGTAGAAGCGTGCAGCGATCTGTGCCGAGCCTGAAGCGGCTCATGGCTTTCCTATTGCTGCTGCCCTTGTGTTTTCTCGACAGTTTTGCCGATGACTATGAGTATCCGCAGAACTATTTCAAGCTTGTGAGTACCGGTAATGTCACTCTCGATCAGCCGTACGTCGATTTCGACGTGATGGTGGTCAACTACGATGGCATCGACGACGATATGGACAAGTCGCCCATCTACATCAACAATGGTGTCGATGAGGCGCTGGTAGGCTATGTGGATTTCGCATGGTCGGACGGCGAGCATTCCTACGTCCATAATCTGGGTGATGTCCGTGAAAATGGCCGCCTTGAGTTAATTGCTGACAAATACAAGCACGGTCAGGACAGCGACTACAAGATCTCGAAGTTCCGTTACCATTACGGGGATAGGGTGCTGCGCATGTGTGGCCTGAAGAAGACCCCGTTGGGCTATGTCCAGAACAACAAATACACGATGAAGATGCGCATCGAGGAAAAATGGGACTTCGACCACGACAGCAAGCAGGTTACCACGAAGAAGGGGGAGTTCACCTTGCCCGATGTGGTTTCTGAATGGGGTCAGAACTTCTCGGCCACCTTGAAGCGCACCGACCGCTATAAGGTGACCGCTACTGTCAATGCTCCTACGGCTATTGGTTCGAATACGCGTTATTTGGTTTTCCACGATGAAGACGAGTATGTGGCGCCTACAGACGCCTATTATGGTAAATCACGGGAGTTCCAGTCGATGCAAAGCACCTATTCGTTGGCTATCAATCGTGAGTTCGACCCTTCGCGCGAATATGATATCTGGACCTATTGTTCCACAATGACGCGTGAGGCATGGGCAAATCTCTTTGGAAATATTACCTTAATTAGCGGTGGAAACAGTTTCAATTCGCCGCGCTTCCATGTGATTGTTCCCGACTGCTGGCACGCTGAGAATCTGGTGGCCACGCCCGACATGTGGAAGAAGAACGTGACGCTCACCTGGGAGGCCGATTGTAGCCAGCCCGCCCTGGCCGAGACCACTGGCGCGTGGTATATCTTCAAATATCCCGGCGACCTGTCCACCCGGGGTGCTACGCCCATGTATGTGGGCAAGGTGCCGTTCAAGGGTGCGAAGGATTTGTATTCCTTCACCGATACCAGCGACAGCTACGATACCTCCTACATCTATGTCGTTAGTTTCGGCCTGGATGGATGGTCGGACCTCGAAGGCTCGCCCGTGGAGGAACTGGCCCGCAAAGTGGAGGCTACCAACCAGCGCGACTGGGACATGCAGCTCTATACGGAACGCCGCCCCAGCTCGATTGTGCTGGAGTGGGAGCACGAGCGCATCCCCGAGGCCAACGCTTCGCCTTTCTATGTAGAGCATCGCACCAGCGAGAGCGAGCCCTGGGCAGTCCTGGCTGAGGTGGATGAGCCTAACCTCACGAAGCACTCCTGGCAGCATCGCGACCTGGTTGACAAGAAGACGGTTCACTACTACCGCATCCGCACCCATCTGCTCGACACCGACTTCACGACCGAGGATGTGAACACGACGCTCGGCACGAATGCTATCCGTTCGCTGGATGCCTCGAAGGGCACTTTCGCGGGCGAGGTACACCTGTTGTGGGAATGCGAGATGAACAACAATCGCGAGATGAATTTCGAGATCTTCCGGCGCCTGTCGGGCTCGAATGCCGAATGGACCCAGCTGGGCGAGATGCGCGGCACGGCCCAGACCTTCACCTTCGTCGATGATACGCCAGTGCCCGGCAACTACTACGACTACCGCGTGTCGTCAACCTATCTGGAGGACGACGGCCACCGCACCGACCCCGTCTTCTGCGGGGCAAGCGGCTTCAGCCTGTCAACAGGCATCATCAGCGGCAAGGTGTCCTACGGCACGGGTACGGCTGTGGCTGGCGTGAAGATGAACCTCAGCATCGATAGCGACGATCCGAAGCAGACGCAGCTCTACTCGATGCGCGTGCGCGACATCGGCGGCGGCCTGAAACTGCTGCGCCCGGCCCATGAGCTGGCTACGCTCTATGCCAATCCGTTCACCGTACAGCTCTGGGCCTATATCATCCCCAACGAGGGGACACGTGTGACGCAGAGCGTCATCGATGCACAACAGGCCTTCGCCCTGCTGGCTTTGCCTCAGGGCAACGGCACCTATCGCCTTGTGCTCGAAAAGCCCGACGGCACGCAGCTGCCGAGCGACATCTACCTCCGTCCGCACCTTTATTATAATATATCTGTAGCGATGGAGAACGGGCAGGTGACCTTGCGTGTCATCGACTCGCGCGAAAAGAAGCTCCAGACGTGTGTGCTCGAAACCAAGTATAACATCCTGCCGTCGCAGTTCGCCAGCGACAACAACCAGCCCCTCGCCACCATCTTCGGCGGCAAGCTTAATGCGACTGCGGCTGGTCCCTACTTCCAGGGATACATCGACGACGTGCGTCTGTGGCGCACCGCCCTCAGCGACAGCCTTGTGCTGGCTACGTTCGACAAGGTGCTGTCGGGCCAGGAGCCGGGCCTTGCCATGTACCTGCCGCTCGACGAGAACATCATCGGGCAGGAGACGGCCTACGACTACAGCTTGAATGCCAACGGCACCCACAACGAATGGCATGCCGACGTGCTGCCGGGCACCAAACCCGACACCAACGTGCCGGGCGGCTCGCTGTCGCTCTATGCCATGACCGACGAGATGGGTAACTACATCATCCGTGGCATACCCTACACGGGCGAGGGTACCTACTACATCGTGCGTCCCACCATGGGCCTGCACGAGTTCTCGCCTTCGTTCGTCAGCCGTTACATCAGCCCCAACTCTCTGGTGCACAGCGGTGTCAACTTCAAGGACATCTCGAGCATCCCCGTGAGCGGACAGGCGTTCTACAAGGGCACGCGCTACCCAGTGGAGGGTGCCGAGCTGTATGTCGATGGCCAGCTCGTCATGAATGATGGCGAGTCGGCCCAGACAGACGTGGAGGGCAAGTTCCAGATTTCGGTGCCCATCGGCAAGCACTTCATCGAGATTCGCAAGAACGGGCACACCTTCACCAACGGAGGTCGTTATCCTGCCGATCCCAACGATGAAGTCACCACGTTCACCTTCGAAAAGGAGGTGACGGGTCTGCGCTTCACCGACGAGACGCTGGTCACCATTGCCGGACGTGTCTGCGGCGGCCCCACCGAGACCGAGAAGCCCTTGGGCTTCGGCGACAGCAAGAACAACATCGGCACGGCCGAGATCACACTCGACGCCGGCTACCCGATGAACATCGAGGAGGTGGTGGAGGACGGCATCATCGTGCCGTACCCCGTGGCCGACAATGCAGCATTGGATTCGCCCACCGACCAGGTGGAGTCGGAGGCCTACGTTTCGGGCGGCAAGACGGCCGACGCGACCCGCTACATCCACATCACCACCGACCGCAAGTCGGGCGAGTTTGCCGTGAAGCTGCCGCCCGTAGTCTTCAATGTAACTGAAGTCAAGGTGCCCTCCAACACCAGCATCCAGTTCACCGAATTGCCCACTATCGATGCCACCGAGCTCGATATACTCACCGACTCGATCAGCTTCGACTCGATTAACACCCTCTTCTTCAAGTATGCCGCAGCGCTGAAGCAGACCTACCGCTCGGCACCAATGATGGAGGTGGTGGATATGAGCTGCGAGGAAAAGGGTGCATTCGGCGAGAAATGGGTTCCGTTTGTCAACGAAGTTACCGAAGTCGATTCAGTCCAGACCTTCTTTGTGAATGATGATATTGTCGATTATACTTTTGGTCATCCGGTGTTCGTTCAAGATCAGCGGTACCAGTTTGCGCTTCGTGTGACTGAGAATTACTATAACTACGACCAGCCATCGGCCGTCAAAGCCTATAAGGAACCGGTTCCGAAAGCTGCCATCCGTATCAATAATGAGTTCAGCAGTTCAAAGTCATTCTATTTCAAGGGCGATGACCGTGGAAAGATAGTTGATGAAACTAAGGCCGACACACTTACCACAACTGAGGATGGAGTAGCCGCCTATGGTTTCCACGCTGGCCTGCCTAATGTGCTCGATGACCATACCCTTGGACTCAACATCACTTATGAGGTGGATGAGAAAACCTACGAGTGGGATCAGAATGGTAAGTTCCGTGCCATTGTCTTGGGCAGTCTTACTTATGGCAATGATTTTATCACGAAAGGCCCTGATCAGGTGGAATACGTTTTGAGAGACCCACCTGGTTCCAATTCTCACTCTACTTTCCATAAAAACGCAATCCATAGTAACCGCTGGAAGATCAAAATCGTGATCGGAAGCACGCAGGATATTCAAAAGGGAACAGTCATCAGGATGTGCGCAGCTCAACTGCGTATTATTGAGAATCAGGTTACTTCAAATCCACCAGATCTGGGTGCAAACCCCGTGAAGGTTATGAGTGCAAGAGAACATTATATGCTGAGTACCGAGGGTGTGGAAAGGGCTATTGAAAAGGCTTTAGGTGTTGCCTTTAAGGCTCTTGCCGCCAATGGAGAATCCCTCACTATGGATGCAGTGAAGAACTCGAAAGAATACAAGGATGCTTTTGAAGAGAAAAAGCTTTTTGAGGCAGAGTCCGAGCTCGACCGCACAGTGTATGATAGATTTAATCAGAAAATTGAATCTAATTTAGGTACCTTCTATGGCGTAGAAGAAGCAGGTCCGTTCTTTGATTTTTCATGGACTACTGCCTATAGCCAAGATATTACGACAAGTGATCTGCCCGATTTCGTTGGAGCTTCTGACGATCTTTTCTTTGGGTCAAGCAACAATGTCATCATTGGAGATGTAGAAAGCATCGTTGTCGGAAAAGACAAGCAGGGACATTATATCATCGACCGTGTTGAGGATAAATCATTCAGCAACGATATTGCTTCACGTTTCATCTATACTGCGGATCATGTGGAGAATACACTTATTCCGCAGATGGAAGACTATCGCAGTAAGCTTTTCACCGTGGTGTCCTCCGAAGAGCTGACATCGATGATAAATGCTGGAAATCAAACCGACCATATCATCTATCTCACCACACTTGACCCCGCCGATCCGCGTTTCGGTTCTCTTAATAATGACCAGACAATCTGGGGTGACCAGGCATCCGACGACAATCACATAAGTGCTGGCCCGTCCTATACTGCCATCTGGCCCAAGAATTCGAAGGAGGCGTTGCAGGACATGGTGCTTTTCTATACCGTCAATATTGAGAAATGGAGGAATGTCTTGCGCGAAAACGAGAAGGACAAGGTGGAAGCAATTCGCCTGAACAAGCTCGAGCGAAATCTGTCGGTGAGCGCTGGAGCCCCTGTCTCTTACTCAGAGGGTGAGTTCGAAAGTTCCGGCGGAGGTTTCGAAGGCAAGAATGAAATCTATTATATTTCCACTACTGACAAGGAAAATAATGTGACACACTCTGAACCTGGAAATGTTTCCTATAAAATTGTAAAATCCGGGCTCACGATATATACTAACAATATCGATACTGACGCAAAAGGGAAAACTGTATCCTATTCGCTTTACGACAAAGACCCGACCGATGCACTCAGTGTGGATGTGCTGTCTTCCCCCAATGGCTACGGTCCCATTTTCCGCACACGCGGCGGCGTGACCTCTTCGCCCTACGAGGGCGAGGTGGTGACCAAGTACTACAACAAGGGAACGGTCATCTCCGAGGCTACCGTGCCGGTGGATGCGCCACACCTCTCGTTTGACAAGTACAGCGTGAGCAATGTGCCCAACGGCCAGAAGGCCCACTTCACCATGCACCTTCAGAACGACGGCACCACCACCTACGACCGTTACTTCATCATTGGCGTGGTGGATTCGACCAATGTCAATGGCGCTCTTATCACTGTCGATGGCAAGCGGGGTGGAGGAACCTTCCTCGTGCCTGCCGGCAAGACGCTCGACCTCGACATGAGTTTCGAGCAGACCAACCTGGAGGTGCTTGAATACAAGAATGTGGGCATCTACATGCGTGCCCAGTCGCAGGCCGACGAGACCAGCAAGTACGGTGTGCTGCAGAGCGTGGTGCCCATCAGCGTCACCTACACGCCTACCAGTTCGCCCATCGAGCTCATCCTCTCCACGCAGACCATCAACTGCAACAGCGACACCACGCTTGTGCTGACCTTGAAGGACTTCAATCGCCAGTATCGCGGCCTTCTGGGCATCCGCCTGCTCAGCAGGTATGAAGACCAACCCGACTGGAATGTGCTCAAGGAGTGGACCTGCGACCCCGAGAACACCGAGCTGGAATACCTGCCCGAGGATGTTGCCGAGCTTACCTACAAGCTCCCGATGCGCAACACCATCGACTTCCCAGACGGACACTATTACTTCCGCGCCGAGACCTATTGCGAGTATGGCGATACCCCGGTCAGCACCTATAGCGACGAGCTGGCCGTGGCCAAGGATGTGGCCAAGCCCCAGATCCTCGGCCTGCCCGAACCGGCCGACGGCATACTCGACATCGGTGAGATGCTTTCGCTCCGCTTCAACGAGGACATCCGCGAGGTGGCCGACCCGGACTACAGCATCATCGTCAAGGGCGTGAAGAACGGCGTTTCCTACGAGCAGGGTACCGCCCTGCAGATGAGCGGCGCCGACCTGACGGCTTCGACCGAGGCTTCGATCAACCTCCACAACCAGCCTTTTGCTGGCGAGATGTGGCTGCGCCTGCGCAGCGAGGGTACCATCCTCAAGCACGGGGAGGGCAACCACAGCTTCAGGCTCGGCGTGGACAAGGCCGGACACCTTGAGGTCACTATCAACGGCTTGAAGTTCACCAGCCAGAACAGCCTGCCGCTCGACGGAACCAAGACGTTCCTCAGCTACAGCTACAACTATAATCCCTATCAGAGCACCTTCGCCGCCCAGGCTGCGGCGGATGACGCTACCATCCCGCTCTTCGACGGCCTCCTCGTGCCTCAGTACAACGCCGAGGGTCGCCTGGCCATCGGTCTCCGACTTACGGGCACCATCCAGAACATGACGCTCTGGGATGTGTCGCGTACCATGGCCGATGCCCTGCAGGAGCGCAACTTCACCCGCACAGCCACTTCGCGTGGTCTGATTGGCTATTGGAAGATGGACGAAGGCCACGGCGATGTGGTCCGCGACCTGGTTCGCAGCCGCCATCTGATTGCCAAGGATGCCCTGTGGTATCTGCACAACAAGAACGAGGCTGCCCACTTCGACGGCACCTCCAAGCTTACGTTCCGCTCGCCCGGCACCCTCTACGAGGACGAGACGGCTAACTACGCCCTGGAACTCTGGTTCCGTGGCGAGAAGGGGCAGACGTCCAATATCCGTCTGCTCGAAGCCGGTTCGCAGAATTCGAAGGACTCGCTTGCCTTTGTCCATACAGCCAACGGCCGCCTGCAGTTGGTTGCAGGAGAACGTACCACCTCCATTGGCACGGCCGACTACTTCGACGGCCAGTGGCACCATCTGGCGCTGAACGTGCTCCGCTTCGGTATGACCAGCATCTCGATCGACGGCGAACGGATTGCCGAAGTCGCTTCGGCCAACGTGCCGACACTCGTGGGCAAGTTCGTCGCCCTGGGCAACAAGTTCCGCGGTGACATCGACGAGCTGAGATACTGGCGCGCCACCCTGAGCCAGGAGCTCCTCGCCAACCGCATCTACGAGCGCGTCGATACCATCGAGGCCAAGGAGGAGGGACTCGCCGTCTATCTGCCCTTCGAGGCAAGCAGCTACGACGAATACAACCAGGTTGTCACCGCGTTCTCGCTCAACAACCACAGCGGGCATCAGATCGACCTGACGGCCCAGAACGTGTCGGCTGCCGCGAGCGCACCCAGCCTCAAGGAGGCTCCCGCCAACAGCAGCTGGCGCTTCAGGATGACGAAGAACGAACGCGAGATCTACCTCGAGCTGACCGATGCCCTGAAGGACATCAACGGCCAGCAGGTGACCGTCACCGTGCGCGAAGTCTATGACGAGCACGATAACTACTGCGACCCCATCAGCTGGACCTCGCTGGTCAACCAGAATCCGATCGGTTGGGACGACAGGTCGCTCTCCTATTACAGCATCAGCCGTACTGGGGACTTGTCGGCCTCCATCCACAACCTGAGCGGAACGCCACAGCCCTGGTTCATCGCCCATGTGCCGGCCTGGCTCATCCCCGACAAGCTGCAGGGTACTCTCAACCCCGGCGAAGGAAAGCAGACCATCAGCTTCAAGCTCGATCCGGCTCTCCCCATCGGCCACTATACCGACGTGATCTACCTCGTCAGCGAGGATGGCATCTACGAACCCCTTCCGCTCGACGTCTCCATCGAGGCCATGTTGCCCGATTGGTACCCCAACGCCAACACCAGCAATGTGATGAACATGATCGGCCAGCTGAAGGTCGATGGACGGATTCTCGATAAGAACTCCCTGCTGGGTGCCTTTGTAGGCGACGCCTGTGTGGGTGCTAATTCCCCCATCTACAACCAGAACTACGACACCTGGTTCGTCCTGCTCACCATCCATTGCAACGATGCCGACCAGGCCAAGCCCGTGCAGTTCAAGATATGGGATGGCTCGACGGGCACCATCTATCCGGTGGTCCTCACGCCCGAACCCTACGTCATCCAGAAGGACAAGTCGATCGGTTCGTTCACCGAGCCCGTCATCTGGGAAGCCTCCCACGAGGCCATGCAGAACCTGACGCTCCAGGGCGGATGGAACTGGTCGTCGATCTACGTCGTTCCAGTCGATCCTCAGATTTCCACGATCTTTGCCGAGCCGCTCGAAAGCGACCGCATCGTGGGTGCCGACGGCTATACTACGTTTGCCGATGGCCAGTGGCAGGGCAACCTGCAGACACTCGGCGTCGGTCAGCTCTACAAGATTTTCAAAGCCGGCTACGATAGGTATTCATTGACCCAAGTGCCGTTCATCGGCGCCATCATCAACCCGCAGGATTATCCGGTTGCCATCAAGCATGGCTGGAACTGGATCGGCGTCAATTCGTCGAACGTCCTCAGTAGCGACGATGCCTTTGCCGACCTCGCCCCCGAAGAGGGCGACATGGTGAAGGGCCTGGAGGGCTTCAATACCTATGTGAACAATCGCTGGCGTGGTTCGCTCGATGCCATCACGCCGGGACAGGGTTACCTCTACTTCTCGCAGGCTGCGGCCGGCAAGACGTTCCGCTATCCTTCCCAGTCGTCCTACTCGGGCAGGAGAGTCCGCCAGACTTCCGATGAGCCTGCCGGTGCCTTCGGAACGGTCATCCCGGGCAAGTACCCCAACAGCATGACCATGGTGGCCGAAGTGCGCAAGGACGGTGGAATCGTCAGCGATGGCGAGGTGGCTGTCTTTGTCGATGGCGAATGCCGATTCGCCTCTACGAGGGCCGACGAGGAGTCGCTCCGATACCTCAACATCCCCGGCCAGGGTGGTGGACAGGTGGAGGTCTATGTCGCCCTCGACGGACAGATCTACACCACCGACGTCAGCGAGACCTACGCCGACAACAAGATGATCGGTACGGTGACCATGCCGCTCATCATCCGTCTGGGCCAGCCCACCTCGCTCGAGGCCATCGGCTCCGATCGTTCGGGTGACGAAGGCTACGTCTTCGACGTGCTGGGTCGCCGCATCGACGAGAATGCTCAGAACGGCCACCTGCCCAAGGGTGTCTATATCCGGAATGGAAAGAAGGTAGTGAAGTAGAACAATTAACAATTGGGAATTGGAAATTGAATAAAAACGCAAACAAAAGGCATATCCAAATATGAAACCAACCAAACTGTTCTTATTGCTGACGCTGGTGCTGGCGTCCCTTCCCGCTGCCGTGAAGGCCGACGACAACGACAACATCGAGTTCTACTTCGAGATGGTCAGCTATAGCGATGTGAGTCCGGTGCAGCCTTACGTCGATCTGAAGATACCCTTCATCAACTATAGCGGCATCAACGATGTGCTCTATCCCTCGAAGCTTTACCTTTCGACGGCCACGGTGATGTCGAATTTCATGGGCCAGGAATCGGTGGACATCGAGATCGTATCGCTCAAGGGTGTCGATGGCGACGGGCTTAAACCGGGCTTCGGCAATGATGAGATCAAGTTCAGCGACACGAAGTCGGAGTACGTCACCCTCAAGCCCCTCTATTTCGAGGAGGAGGGCGACATCGCCATGGAGATCGTACGTGTGTTCTTCACGCAGAAGACCGTCAAGCTGGGCGTATCCTCAATCAGGCTGAAAGGCTTTTGGGATACCGACAACAACGGCACCTACGACAAGCCGCTCTCGCTGGTTGCCGAGTTGCCCGACTTCAGCTATACCACGAAGCATGGTCTGCCCAATTGGAGGAACTTCACGGTATCGCGTCCCAAGGATGGCAAGGCCAGTATTACGGCCCAAAGGCCGGAATGGAAGCAATACGACAACTATGATGCGTACAAATACCTGGATGACATCTGGAAGAATAAGAATTTCTGCAATGTCAAGACCGGCCAGCATGCCGAAGCTGACGAGGTAAAGACTGCTCTCAATCTGCACGACCACTACGATTTCCATCGCTACTATATCTTCCATTCCGACGAGCAGCTTCCTGCATCGAAGACTGGCGATTTCGGCGTTTATCCTGTAGCTGCCGAGACGGCTGGCCGCGACAGCTTGGTGCTGAGCCCCATGGTGAGCAACCGCGAAGAGATTGTCGTCTATTTCACCGGCGGCATCGACATCGATGCTCACAACTTCGTCTATGACGAGGAGGCCTACAATACCTACACTCTTCGCAACTTTGTGCACGAAGGAGGCCATTACGATACCAAGATCTTCGACTATTGCGAGAAAGAGGAACTGGGTACCGGGGCTTCACGTGTCAAGACGTGTCTCTACAGCGAGCCCGAGGAGATCGTCATACCGGGCTGCTACTATCCCGACATGGTCGATGCTACGCCCGACATGTGGTCGAAGAGCTTCAAGCTGAGGTGGTATCCCATGTCGGAGTCCGGTCGCAACGGCTTCAAGGATGGCAAGTGGTACATCTTCCGCTATGCCAAGGAGCAGGGCGAAAGCACGCGCAAGCTGGTGGCCTCCTGCCCGTTCGACCAGATTACCTATACCGACGTGGTCGATGACGCCAACCTCACCTACGTCTATGAGGTGTGCTTCTCGCGCGACGCCTGGGGTACTCCCAAGCAACCCATCAGCGACCTGATGGCTAAGGTCGAGGAACGCGTCGTCCGCGAGTTCCCCATCGACCTCGAGGCCGAATCGGGCGCCGACCGTGTGAAGCTGAAATGGAGCCACTCGCGCATCAAGACCGGCTCCACGGCCTTCACCGTCTGGCACCGTCTCGATCCCGAGGCAAGCTGGGAGAAGCTAGCCACCGTCGATGAATCGAGCAAGCTGCGCCACACCTATACCCATGTCATCGAAGACGTGCTCGACAAGGAGCAGCCCCACTATTATAAGGTGGATATAGCCCTCGTCGATACCGTCTTTGCCGAGGAGGCCAATGCCAAGATCCTCGGCGGCAGCTGCGTCAAGACGTTCGGCGCCTCGAAGGGACTGTATGCGGGAGAGGTAAGACTGAGCTGGGAGAGCGAGATCAACAGCGACCAGACGGTTGACTATACCATCGAGCGCCGGCTCTTGGGCACCAACGATGCCTTCCAGAAGATCTACGAGATGAACGGCGTGGGCACCTTCTTCGCCTACAGCGACAAGAATGTGCAGGCCGGCAGCTACTACGAATACCGCGTCACCTCGTGCTTCATCACCGAGACGGGTGAGATGAGCAGCCGTATTTCGCTCAACGACGTAGGCTTCAGCCAGAGCACCGGAACCGTTTCGGGCCGCATCGTCTATGGCACAGGCCAGGCCGTCGAGGGCGTGAAGGTGCGCATGACGAAGAACGACGGCGACAGCGAGGAGGCACGCACGCAGTACTATGCTATGCGTGTGAGCAACCTTGGAGCAGGCCTCCAGATCACGCGTCCCGCCGACGATTTCCGGCATTTGTACGAAAGTCCTGGCGGATTCACCACGCAGTTCTGGGCAAGAATCGACGAAGGAATAGCCGACTATATCGGTTACAAGGGCGACCTCATGCCGATGATTTGTGAGATGGAGGACGCTTGCAGCCTCATGGCCAGGTTGAACGCCGATGGCACCTACAGCCTCCTGTTGCGCAAGCCCAATCGCTCGACGGTGGAAACCAATCTCACCATCGAGGCCGACCGCTACTATCATTTCACCTTCGGATGCAATGCCAAGGGCTGGTCGGTACGCCTGATTGATGCCGACAGACAGGTCAAGACCTTCCAGACGGAATACACCATCCCCATTTCTGTTTCGTCCGACAGTGCCAGCATCTGCTTCGGCACCGATGTGAACAATTCGCTCGATAATGCCTTCCTCGGCTATTTCGACGAGATAAGGATCTGGAGCCGCTACCTTTCCGACGATGACCTGCTGGGCAACTACGACCATCCGCTCATCGGCACCGAGGCCGGCCTGCAAATGTATTGGAACCTCGACGAGAACGTTCCGAACCAGCGAACGGCGTACGACTACAGTTCGACCAACGGACGCCGTAACGAGTGGCACGGCCTCTTGAAGAACGGTACCTACACCACCGCCAGTGTCGTCCCGATTGACTATCTGGGCCTCTATGGCATCACCAACTCGCAGGGTAACTACGTCATCAAGGGCATCCCGTTCAAGGGCGATGGCACCAACTATGTGGTGCGCCCCACGATGGGACTCCATGAGTTCGAGGACCATTTCCAGACCGTCTTCATCAGCGGTACGTCGCTCGTCCACGATGGTGTCAACTTCACCGACGTGAGCAGCTTCCCCGTCAAGGGACGCGTGATGTACGAGGGCACCGACTATCCTGTCGAGGGCGTGAAATTCTTCATCGACGGAGTCACTGCCAAACGTGGCGGCAAGGAGGTCGTTTCGGATGTGAACGGCAACTTCACGCTCAGTGTGCCCATCGGCAACCACTACCTGCATGCTGCCAAGGACGGACACACCTTCCTCAACGGCGGTCGCTATCCCGCCGATCCCAACCAGCTGGGCACCACCTGGCTCGTCGAGGACAGCATCAGCGGACTGCTCTTCACCGACCAGACGCTGGTGAACATCAGCGGACGCATCTGCGGCGGCTCGGAGGAGAAGGGCAAGGACCTCGGCCTCGGACTCAGCAAGAACAACATCGGACAGGCTGTGGTGACACTCAGCTCCACTCGCTCGCTCAATGTGGTGACACGCCTCAACGAAGCCGGTGTGCCCGTACAGGAGTATAACGAGCAGCCGCGCATGGTTGAGAGTGCTACGAAGGATGTGAACAGTCGTGCCTATATCACAGGCGGCAGGAGCAACGATGCCACCAACCGTGTGGTGATCACCACCGACTCGGTGACGGGTGAGTTCTCCATCCTGGTGCCTCCCGTGCGCTATCGCGTCGAGAGCATCGTCGTGCCAACGAACAAGAATATCACGTTCGATAAACTTCCTTACTTGAACCCCGATCCAACCGTCTTCTATACGTCCTACGATAGCCTGCAGGACAAGGAGTATCGCTACAACCTGCCGTTCGTGCGCAGCTACCAGGCTCCGCCTATCATCGAGGTGAAAGACCTACGCTACGACCGCAGGAGTATTGGTGTTTTCGGCGACAGCCTCTACAACTTTGTACCCCTTGAGGGCACCGACACCATCCCCGTTCCTCTCTATCAGCAGAAGAACGGCAAGATCGATTATTCCTTCGGTTACCCCGTCTATCGTATGGGCGAAGTCAGCCGATTCCAGATTTCGGTGCAGGAGGAATACCGTAATTTCGACAACCTCGACTCAACGATTGTAAGTCATGTGCCTGTCGTGGGTGCAGCTATCCACGTGGTCAACGAAGGTTCTGCTTCGGTGGCCGTAGGATATTCCGATGAAAATCTCGGCGAGCGTGTACTCACTACCGATTCACTCACCACCGACTCGTTGGGTCTGGCCATCTACGAGTGGGGCGTGGGTCTGCCCAATGTCCAGGCTCCGCATACACTGGGGCTCAATCTATCGTTCACCGTCGATGGTCACACCTACGACTGGGAGCAGAACGGCACCTTCAAATATATTACGTTGGGTATGCTATCGTTGGGTAACGACTTCTTGACTGAAGGCCCCGACATGGTGTCGACGGTGCTGCGCGACCCTCCAGGAAGCAATTCGTTTGCCAAGATTGAGAAAGGTTCCACCTCTGAAAGTACTCTCGAGTGGTCGGTTTTGGGTTATACCCAAAAAGAGAAACTCAAAGGTAATTTCGGTTCCGAGATCACCTATCTCCCGGTAAATGCGTTATGTCTAATTTATAACCTCGATCGTCATTTAACAGGCTCGAATATAACCTTAAGAGATGGTTATAGGAACAATAGTGTTAAGAAAACTATCTTTACCGAGTCTGTTAGCACCGACAGTACTCGCCAATATGTGGGAGCTTTGGGTGATCTCTTCATAGGCCAGAGTACCAATTTTGTAGTCGGTGACGCTCGTACCGTGGATGTTCGTCGAGACGGTCAGGGTAAATATGTTATTAACTGCGAGATTGAACCATCTGTATCGCAGAGTTACAAGACAAGTTTTACTTACACCACTTATTACATCAAGAACCATCTGCTGCCCGAGTTCGAGCGTTTGCGTAACTCCCTGCTCCAGACCGTCAGCAACCCGTCGGCACAGAAGGGCAATGCCACCGACCACAATCTCTACTATACTTCACTCTCGCCCGAAGACCCGAAGTTCGGTTCGAGCAATGTCGATAAGGATGTGTGGAATACCAAGGCTGCGGATGAATCTTCTCCGGATGAGGGGCCCAGTTATTGGGTAGTCTATCCCGACAATATGGAAAAGGGCAAGTTCTACCAAGACAAGGTGCAGTACTACAATGATTGCATCGCCAACTGGAAAAATATCCTTGCAAGCAATGAAGAAGACAAGAAGAGAAGTATATCCAGGGGCCATTATTTCGAGGATAACGATGATTTCGATACATCCGATCACAATTTGTCGATTTCGGGAGGAACAAGCATTTCGAAATCGTTTACCCGCGATACTATTGACACCAAGGGAGGTTATGTGCATGTTTTCCTCACAGGTGGTTCTCTTTCTCATCTTGGCATCAGGGTTGCCCAGCGTTATATAATATCTAGTTTTTCTATCGGATCTGAAACCGAGGACTTCAAGGCCTGGACAAGCGATGACTACGTTACCACCTCCTTCACTTTGCGCGACGACGACCCCACCGACGCCCTGACCGTCGATGTGCTCAAGTCGCAGAACAACTGGGGTCCCGTGTTCCGCACCCGTGGCGGCCGCACCAGCGCTCCCTACGAGGATGAGGTCATTGCCGAATACTTCGACGGCAAGTCGGTGCTCAGCGAGAAGACCATCGCTGTCGAGCAGCCCCACCTCTGGTTCGACAAGACTTCGGTAGTGAATGTGCCCGGCGGACAGCGCGCCGTGTTCCAGGCCCATGCCCAGAACGCATCGCCCACGGGCTACGACCGCTACTTCGAGATTGGCGTCAAGGAAGGCTCCAACCCCAACAACGCCAAGATCTTCGTAGCAGGCAAGGAGGGCGGAGGCACTTTCCTCGTCCCCGCCGATCATCCGCTCGATGTGCAGCTGCTGGTCGAGCAGACCAATCCTGCCATCATCAACTACAACGACCTGCAGATCTATCTGCGTTCCGTCGTACAGGGTGATCCCACCGGCACCTATCCCGTCATCGAGGACGTGGTGCCCATCAGCGTTACCTTCACCAAGGCTTCCACGCCAGTCACCGTCTATACGAGTGGTGATGTGCTCAATACCAACAGCGAAGCCTCGTTCACCATCGGTGCCAAGGAATTCGACCGCGACTTCAAGGGCCTGCAGGGCGTTGACCTGCTCTACCGCGTTTCGGAGAGCCCCGACTGGCGTCTGCTCCACGGATGGGTCACCGACACCACCCGGGTCGATGCCCAGCACGAATACCTCCCCGAGGGCGTCAACGACGTGTCGATCAGCTTCGACATCACCAACCCGCGTCTCTATCCCGACGGACCTTATTACTTCAAGGCATTGACACGTGCTGACTTCGGCGATACTCCGGTTACGGCCGAGAGTGAGGTGAAGACTGTCATCAAGGACCTTTCAAAGCCCAAGGTGCTCGGCTATCCCGAACCCGCCGATGGCGTGCTCGGTCTGGGCGAGAGCATCTATCTCACCTTCAACGAGGACATCCAGCCGCTCACTTCGCCCGAAATGAGTGTCATCGTCCAGGGCACCCGCAACGGCGAGGACTTCGAGCAGAAGACCGCCCTCCAGATGACTGGAGCCGACGAGACGGCCTCCACCGAGGCGAACATCTCGATCGACAAGCAGTCGTTCTCGGGCGACTTCTGGGTAAGGTTGCAGAGTGCAGGCACCATCCTGCAGCACGGCGCCGATGCCGGCAGCTTCTCGCTTTCGACCACCGACAACGGACAGATCAGCGTCACTATGCGCGGCAAGACCTACCAGGCTGCCAACCGCGTGCCCATGAACGAGAAGATCTTCATCGCCTGGTCCTACGATGCCGAACTGGGCAAGTTCTCGGCACTGGCCCTCAGCGCCGACCGCACCATCCCGCTCTTCACCAACCAGAGTGTGGGCACCTACTCCGGCTTCGGAAAGATCGTTGTGGGCAGCAAGCTGAAGGGCACCATCCAGAACCTCTCGCTCTGGAGTATTGCCCGCGATCCCGAGACGGCTGCCGAGCAGCGCAACTGGAACCGCACCACGCTCACACCCAACCTCATCGGTTGCTGGAAGATGGACGAGGGCCACGGCCACCTGCTCACCGACATTGTGCTCGGACGTCACATGTATGCCAAGGAGGCCACCTGGTGGCTCGACAACGTCAACTACTCCGCTCGTGTAGATGAGGGACAGTACATCACCATGCTCGCACCTGGCACGCTCTACGACGACGAGACCAGCGACTACGCCTTCGAATGCTGGTTCCGGGGTGAACCCGAACAACCCGATTCCGTGGCAACCCTGTTCTCGACCACCGACGGCTCGATGCACCTCATGTATCACGTCGATTCCCGTTCGCTGCTGATGGTATCCGACAGCATCGCTGCTGTCATCAACCAGCAGGGCGTGTTCGACGGTGCCTGGCACCACATCGCCCTCAACGTGCGAAGGGTAGGAGTTTCGGCCATCTATCTCGATGGCGAACGTCTGACCGAAATCAACCAGCACTTCATCCCGTCGATGAAGGGCAAGAGCTTCACGTTGGGTGCCAGCCGAATCTTCACCGGCTACAACGACATGAACGTCGCACAGTACGAGACACGCTTCCCGATGCGCGGCAACATCGACGAGGTGCGCTACTGGAGCGCCACGATGGACAACCGTCTGGTCGAGAACCGCTTCAGCCGCATGGATTCCGTCCAGTCGAAGTATGTGGGCCTCGCCCTCTACCTGCCTTTCGAGGAAGGTATCTACGACGAGTATGGCCAGCAGGTCATCCGCTTCTCGACCGACGACAAGAGCGGCAACCGTTGCCAGACCCTTGCTGCCACCGTCACCGAGGACAGCAATGCCCCCGGCCTGCGAGAGATGAAGCGACAGACCGCCCTGCAGTACAACATGACGCAGAGCGACCGTCAGATCTACATCACGCTCAACGAGCAGGCCTCGCTCATCGAGGGAACCACGGCCTACATCACTGTGCGCAACGTGACCGACAGCCATGGCAACATCTCCGACCCCATCACGTGGCCCGTCTTTATCCGTCAGAACGGCCTGCGCTGGAACAGGAACAGCATCCATCTGGCCAAGGGCGGCATGGAGTTCAACTCGGCCGAGTCGGTTGAGTTCACCAATCACGGATCGAGCACCGAGAAGTGGTACCTCGAGAATGTTCCAACCTGGCTTAACGTCTATATCTCAGAATCAGATAGGCTCGAGCCGCTCCAGACAGGTTCTCTCCTGTTCGCTCTCAGCCCCAGCGCTGCAGTCGGCGAGTACGAGACCATCGTCTATCTGGTCGGCGAAAGCGGCATCTACGAGCCGCTGCTCATCACGGCCACCATCATGGGCCAGCTGCCGCAGTGGGCTTACGACTTCGTTGAGATAGGCTCCGAGACGATGACCATGACCGGACAGATGCTGCAGAACGACAAGCTGCTCACCAACTCCAATTCCATCGTGGGCGCCTTCCGAGGTGACAAGCTGGTAGGCAAGGCAAATCCCGTCTATAATGCCGAGTTCGACACCTACTTCACCTATCTCACCGTCTATGGCGAACCCGAGAACGAAGGCGAGCCGCTGACGTTCCGCATCTGGGATGCAGCCACCGGCATCGACCATCCTGTGGTCTTCTGCTCTGTTCCAACCGTTGCCTTTTCGGTCAATGCACATCACGGCAGCCACACGGCACCCGTCCAGTGGAATGCCACCGATGCAGCCACCCAGACGCTCGAACTGAATGGCGGCTGGAACTGGATCTCGTTCTTCGTCGATCCGTTCGACAGCACCATACCATCCATCTTCGGCACCGACCGCTCCATCGCCGAGGTGAAGGGCATCAGCTCGTTCACCCGCAGTGCAGGCACCCGTTGGGTAGGTCAGCTCAAGAATGTGAAGGTCGGCGACATGTACAAGGTGAATGTCACCAACCCCAGGAACCTGCAAGTCGATGGACTGACGCATTCGGCCTCCGAGGTGAGCGTGAAGCTCAACCACCAGTGGAGCTGGATTGGTCTGACCTCACCGTACGAGACCGATGTGAAGACTGCCTTTGCCGAAGCCGTTCCGCAGAATGGCGACCTCGTCAAGACGAACAACGCCTTTGCGGTTTACGACCACGGCGAATGGTTTGGCGACCTCGAAGTCCTTATTCCCGGTCGAGGCTATCTCTACTACAACAACGGCAACGAGAAGACGTTCCACTTCGGCACCTCGACCTCGCTCGATGGCCGTCATGCACCGAAACGCGCCAAGGAAGCCAGCATGTTCTCGCCAGTTCCCGAAGGAAGCTATTCCGGCAACATGACCGTGATAGCAGTCGTCACGCGCGGAGGTGAAGTAGTCACCGATGGCGAACTGGCAGCATTCGTGGACAGCGAGTGTCGCACGGCAACCACCTATGTCGAGGAAGGCATGCGCTTCCTGACAATCCCCGGCGAGGGAACAGGAGCCACCGTACGCCTCTACTTCTACGACGAGACGCACATGCTCCTGGCAGCCGAGATGCTCACCTACAGCGACGACGCCTTCGTCGGCAGCGTCGATGAGCCGTTCGTCATCGATCTCGACAAGGCCACTGTCGGCATCCTCGATGTCCTCATGCCAGCCGATAGCGAAGGACGAGTCTTCGACCTCTTCGGCAGGAAGGTGCTCGATTCCGAGTCCGATCTCCAGTCGTTGCCCAAGGGCGTCTATGTCCGCGATGGCAAGAAACTGATCAAGTAACGCTCTTTTTCTATCAAGAATTCGCGAATGATAGAATTAGAAAAAAAAGCTTTTGATGAAGACAGGGACTATGTCCCGTGAGTTATTGGTAAGAGTCACGCATTTGTGAAAGCGAGCTTTCCCATCTGCGTGGCTCTTTTCAATAGCGCCCATTCACGAATGGGCTGTCTTCATCAAAAGAGAAAAAGTCCTCACTTTCATGAGGAGAAAAAGGGCTAAAGCCCAGAAAAACTATCCAGGTCCGAATATGGGCACACAGAAATGATTTGACAGATTTCTGCTTGGACAAGCTAATTAATCTGGTTAATCTGCTGAATCTGTAGCGCTTAGTGTGTTCTTAGGGCGCCATCTCCAACCGAGGAAGAATCAAGTCGGCCGTGAGAGTATTTCCGCCGTTGTGGCAAGTACTCTGACGGCCGATAGAGTATTCCATCCTGCAGCATCGGGTATTCTGACGGCCGATAGAGTATTCCATCCTGTAGCATCGGGTACTTTGTCGGCTGTCACGAAGCTTGCACAAATTGCGGAAGTACTCTGTCGGCCGTGAGAGTATTTCCGCAGTTGTAGCAAGTACTCTGTCGCCCGTTGTAGTATTCCATCCTGTAGCGTCGGGTATTCTGTCGGCCGTAAGCGTACTCCATCCCGAAGCATCGAGAACTCTGTCGCCCGTTGTAGTACTCCATCCTATCGCAGCAAATACTCTGACGGCCGTCACAATACTTGCGCAAAAAGAGGAAGTACTCTGTCGGCCATTAGAGTGCTTCTTCCATTGGAGATAGGGGAAAACTGTCGAAGACAAAATCTTTTATTTTTTTTAATTTTATTTTAAAATAGTTCGTGCAAGAACGTGTCCAAAATTTCCTAATTCCACAATTAAATTTTTGCAAATGAATGCGCGGACAGTTTACCTTTGTTCCTTTTTCTGCACATTCAGGTGAACATGAACCAATAACTACTAACAAATCAAACAAAAATGAAAAAGTTCTTTTTGATGATGGTTGCCTCCCTCGTCTGTCTGACGAGCGCATGGGCTGGCAGCAAGTACAGTGTGGAGGTGAACCTCAACACGAATGAAGTAACTGTTCTGGAAGATGGTGTAGCCGTACAGGGGAAAACAAATTCGGGCGAAAGCCTGGCTACTGTGCAGGTGACCTTGGATGCACAGCAGAACATCCGGTGCACGCTGCAGTCGTTCAAGGGCTTCGAGCTGTCGGACGTGCCTCCCTGTGAGCTGCAGAAGGACGGGACCATCCGCTTCTATGGCCTCTCGTTCAAGTCGGATGCCGTCAAGCGTGCCTTCGGCGAGGCGATGAACTACCTGCGCAAGACGGACGAGCCGATCAGCGTCTATCTGTTCGACAACTGATTTTCTCGCTGATCAGCGTTTTTCGAATCAATTTCCTTGCATTTTTTGGAAATTAGTTGTATCTTTGCACCCGATAATTATTTTTATCTATGGCAAAGGACATCGTATTACCAAATGCTACTATTGCCATCCTAAGCGAATTCGCTGAATCGCAGCGCAATAGTTCGCTGGGATGGCTCAAAGGAAAGGGAATGAGCGAGGACGACGCGGAGGACCTCTTCCAGGACGCGTTCCTCACCCTGTACGAACAGCTTCTGTCGGGCCACCTCGCCGAGCTGCCCCGTTCGCTGGCTGCCTACTTCCACGGCATCGTGCAGAACAAGCTGAAGGAGCACTATCGCAAAGTGCAGAAGGCGCTCGACAACGAGGAGGAACAGGACGTGGCGGACTTCAACGAGGCATTCATCAACGAGGTGCTTGCCCAGGAGGACCCACGACTGGTGGAGCGCAAGGAGGCTGCCGTGCGCGAGGTGGTGAGGCACCTGCCTGACCCGTGCGACAAGCTGCTCTGGGGCTACTACTTCGACGACTGCTCGATGAAGGAGCTGGCGGAACGCTTCGGCTACAAGTCGGCCGACAGCGCGAAGGTGATGAAGAGCCGCTGCATGAGCAAGTTCGAGGCTGCGATGAAGCAGATCTACAACGAAATGTTTAACGAATAATTCTACACGAAAATGAAGATTTTTGGCAAGAACAAGGAGACTAGCCCGCAGGCTGAGATGGACGAGCGCATCGCCCAGTTCCTGCGTGGGCAACTGTCGCAGGCCGATGCGGATGCGTTTCGTGCAGAAATGAAGGAGAACGCCCGGCTGCACGAACGTGCCATCCTCGTGGCTCGGATGATCAAGCAGATGCGCGAGGTGGGAGAGGAGCGACGCCAGCGCCTGGTGGATGCCATGCAGATGGTGGACCGCCGTACCATCGAGCAGATTGCCCGGGGCAAGGGCGAGAAACTGCTGAAGCCCCGCAAGTCGCTCACGCGCCGTCTGATGCCGTGGATTGCCGCTGCTGCGGTGCTCTGCTGCGTGGTGCTCGTGGGCCGCGCCTACTGGACCAAGGATGTGGAACGGCAGGTGATCAACTATGCGAACAATCATCTGTCTGTCCGACTTGAAAAGAACTCGAGCGTGCAGGTGAAGCAGCTGCCCAAGAGCGTGGTGAGCAGCCAGCACAGCAAGCTCGAGGAACTCGCCCTGCTGCGCGGCAAGGTGGAGATGGGCATGGACCTCGAGGACACCACCCGACGCCTCCAGGCTATCTACAAGAAGGCGAAGCAGTCGAAGGATTCGCTCTACGCCCCGTTTGCCACCGACATTGCCTTCGCCCTGGCTGAGGCCTACCACAAGCTGGGCGACCAGGATGCTGAGGCGCAGATCCTCGACGAGCTGTCGAAGCCTTCCGACGGCACGGAGATGACCTCCCAATGATATTCTTTTTCCTTAACACGAATTATCATGTAATTGATCACGAATTATTTTGTTAGAACTTTCACCCTTCAACTTTAACCACGAATCTAATCTTTTTATTTTTGTCCCGACTACACTCATTCGTGTCGATTCGTGCGATTTGTGGTTTTCTTTTATAACAACGAATTATTATGAATTCACATGAATTATTAATATGCTTTGCACTGCCGCTATGGATGGCGGTGTCTGCTTGTGAAGAACAGACTGTTTCGAATGTGAAAATGATGCCGCAGGATGGTGCCGTCGATGTCTGTCCCGACACCCACCTTATGCTCACCTTTGCCGAGAGTCCCACGTTGGGCGACAGCGGTATGATCCGTATCTTTGATGCTGAGTCGGGAATGCTGGTCGATAGCCTTGACCTGAGTATTCCCGCAGGTCCGACAAAGCCGCGCACCTATGGTCCCGACTGCGACTATACAAAGATTCCTTACGACTATGCGCGTACCTGGGTGCCTACCAATCGTGACACACGCCCTGGCACTCCTTCGGGCACTGCCGAGCCAACACCTCCCGACTATCAACTCACGATTATCGGAGGTTTCACCGATGCCTTCCACTTCTATCCTGTCATTGTTCACGATACCGTGGCCACCATCTATCCCCACAACAATATGCTGGAGTATGGCCACACCTACAACGTGCAGATCGATGCTTCGGTGTTCCGCTTCGATTCGCTGGAATTCAAGGGCATCTCTCGTTGGAAGTTCAGCACCAAGAAGGCTGCTCCTACTGGCAATCGCGTGACTGTGGATGCTTCGGGCAAGGGAGACTTCTGCACGGTACAAGGGGCGCTGGATTATGTGCCCGATTCGACGAGCGAGGATTATTACATCGATATTGCGGCAGGTGATTATGAAGAACTTGTCTATGCGCGCAACAAGACACATCTGCACATCAAAGGTGCTGGCATGACGACAACACGTGTGCATTATGCCAATTGCGAGGTGTTCAATCCGCATCCGATGACTGTGAAGACCAATGAATGGCCTGGCACGTTCCCTTCGCGCCGTGCTGCCTTTATGCTCGATAATTGTCACGATGTGACCCTCGAAGATGTAGCTGTCGCTACCGACATGCGTGGACAAGCCGAGGGCATTCTGCTCAATGGCGAGCGTATCGCCCTTCGCAGGGTGCATATCATTGGTTCGGGTGATGCGATTCAAGCCAATGGTACCATCTATATGGAGGAGTGTGAACTCGATGGAGGAGGAGATACCTTCCTGGGTCGCGGTTCGGTATTTGCCTATCGCTGCAACCTTCGCAACGATGGCGGCCCGTTCACGTGGGTTCGCAATACCCAGGGCAATCATGGTGATATCTTTGTGGAATGTACCTTCTCGACCAACAATGGCCGACTTGTCGATTTGGGGCGTTGTCCCGACAATAACGGCAAGGGCTATCCTTTCGCCGAACAGGTCCTGATCAACTGCAAGGTGGCACAAACCATCCCCGAAGGCTGGAGTGCCATCGGTAGGAAGACTGCATGTTTTATGGAATACAATACCTGTGACATCAACACAGGCAAACCTGTCGATACGTCAAAGCGTCACCGCTGGTCGCGACAGTTGACAAAGAAGGATGCGAAGATTATCGAGAATTATAGCACTCCGGCATTTGTGCTCAAAGGCTGGACGCCTACTTTTGATTGAGCCTTGTTTCAGCAAATTCGTTATAGGTGATGAACTCGTAGCCGCGTGACTTGCAGTCGAGGATGACCGAGCGGAGGCGCTCGTACATGTCGCTACCGGCATGGTGGCGGATGATCCAGGGCAGCTTCCATTCGGGATGCTCGCCGAGCGGGAAGAACTCCCAGGGATGGAAGTAGGTGTTGAAGTAGCCGTCGTGACGGACGGTGCGATGGAGCAACGCCTTGTAGAGCCAAAGCGGGAAGTTGTGGAGCGCCAGCCAGAACAGAGGGATGCGCAGCCACGGCGAGACGGACGCGGGTATCTGCAGGATGCCTTCCTCCATGAAGCTGGTGCGCGGCGTGGTGAGGTGCATGTAGCGACCGGGGATGAAGGCGGGGTTGAGCGAGGCGTTATAGACGTAGCCTTCGCGCTTGAGGACCTGCAGATCGACGGGGAACATGCGGGGCTGGCGATAGCCCTTCACCCGGATGCCGAACTCGGCTTCGAGCTGCTGTTTGGAAAGGATGACGTGCTCGGGCTTGGGCTGGAAGTGGTCGCAGCCGTGCGAGGCCACCTCGTGCCCTTCGTCGAGGATGCGCCGGATGATTTCGGGTGCACGGGTTGCGAAGTTGGTGGTGCAGAAGAAGGTGGCGTGCACGCCGCACTCCTTCAGGCAGTCGAGGATGCGGGTGGTGCCGTAGCGCGATACCTTCATCGATTCGTCCATCGGGATTTCGACACCGTGTTCGCGGGGCACATCGTACTCCTCGGTGTCGAAACTTAGCATTATTTTGTTGCTCATGTTTGTCAACTCTATGGTTTATAGGGCGCAAAGATACATTAATTTGCTGAATTAAACAAATTTTGGACGAATTATTTGGTCGTATCGTTTTTTTTTGCTAATTTTGCGCCGCTATTTTTGAAAATTTGACCAGGTAAATGAAATTATTGATGAAAATGACGGGCTCGTTGTTCTCTTTGGTCACGTCCGAGAGAAAGTGTGGCCTAACGCTATTTGTCCTTATGATATTCCCGATGATGGTTGGAACACTGTCGGCACAGCGCATGATAGCCCATCGGGGGACAGTGAAAGATGCCTATAACTTCTGGTTCTATGTACCTCCCGTGATTGCACCACCGGACAGTGCTGTGGTGCCGCCCCTTGTCATCGATAGCATCCGGGGCGAGGAGGGCGACCTGATGGAGGCAATGGTGCGCAAACCCTTGGTGATCTTCCTGCACGGTGCAAGCCTCCGGGGCAACAACCTGTCGCAGGTGCGCCGCTATGGTACACTCGATGCCCTTTCGAAGGGCCTGAACCTCGATGCCTATGTCCTTGCCCCGCAGCATCCGACGGGCGGCTGGCAGCCCGACCGCATCGACCGACTGGTGGACTGGGCGCTGGAACGCTATGCCATCGACTCGACGCGCATCTATGTGCTGGGCATGAGCATGGGCGGCTTCGGCACCATCGACTATGCCGCGGCTTCGCCCCATCGCGTGGCTGCCGGTCTGGCGTTGTGCGGTGGCGATACGCAGAAGACGAACCACAAGAACCTGCTGAAGGTGCCCCTCTGCATCCTGCACGGCACGGAGGACCATCAGGTGCCGTGGGAGTCGTCGCAGCGTGTGGTGGACAGCATGCGTGCCGTGGGTGATACCACCCGCCTGATCTACCGCTTGCTGCCCGGTCAGAACCATAGCATGCTGTCGCACTACTTCTATTTCAAGAGCGTCTATGACTGGCTCTTCTTGCATTCGACCACCGATAAGTGGCGCCCCGTCCGTCGCCGCTATGGCTTCATCGGCCAGCTGGCGCAGAAGCACCCCAGCCCGTTTGAGAAGAGCGACAAGAAGATTCAGATCAAGCAGGGAGAGTAGATTTGAGGGGTTTTAGGGGTTCGGGTTTTTCGGCTTTTCGGAATACCGGAATACCGGGATACCGGAATACCGGGATACCGGAATACCGGAATAACGAAGAAAGCCCGAAACGCCGAAACCCGAAAACCCGAAGAACCGCCGAAAACCCGAAAAAAATAAAAAAATGAAATATTATTTGAGGCATTATCCCTTCTCGTGGTTCATATTTGCCATTGTGATGATCCTTTCGTTCATGCCTGTGCCGGAGACGCCGCTGAGTGACGTGGCGTTTATCGACAAGTGGACACACATCGTGATGTACTTTGGACAGGCGGGTGCCATCTGGCTGGACCATCTGCGTGTGCATGGGCTGCGTTTCTCGCCCATCCCGCATGGCTTGCGTGTCGATGAGCTGCGTCCGAGGAGGCTGCGCATCGGTGCCCTCTATCTGCCGTCGATCCTGGGCGGTGTGGTGGAACTGGGGCAGCGCTATTGCACGTTCGGTATGCGTTCGGGCGACTGGATTGACTGGGTGGCTGACATCGTGGGTGTCCTCATCGCCTGGGTGGTCTGCTTGGGGTATGTTCGACTGCTGGCGAATCGAAGGGCTAAATAAACTTAACAATTGGCTATTGGCTATTGGCTATTTAAGAATAGAAACACTATTCAGGTACTGTTTTTCTTTAACAAGAATTATCATGAATAATAGAATTTATTCTGAAAAGGCGAAAAATGGATTTCATGAAGATTTCTGAAAGGGCGAAAAATGGGCAGGAAAGAATGAAGAGCTTCCGATGAAGCACTGACGTATATGGCGAGCTTGCCAGCTGAAAGCGAGCTTTCCACTACCAATCTCTCCACATCCGTCACCCTTCGGGTTAATCATTCTTCCCTGCCGAAAATCGCTCCGCAGAAAAATCTTAAAAATCCGTCTGGTCCAAACTATTAGGAAAAATTCTGCTTGCTTCACTCGGACGCAACCTTATGGAGCAACGGAAAGCCCCGAAGGGGCGACAAGAACACAGACGGGGGTGTTAGCCCCCGGCATTGGACACCCAACATACACGGAAGCCCTGTAAGGGCGAAAGATCTGTCGTGCCTTCAGCACTCATTTGTTGGGACCTGGTATAACGGGGGTGATACCCCCGCCTGTAGTCTTATCAGCCTTTCAGGCTTAGGCTTGGTCAAACAAAAAATCCGATAAATCTGGTGAATCTGTAGAGAGAAAAGAGACAAGAATAAAAAGATTCGTGAAGTGTGTGATTCGTGGTCTAAATAATAGTTCATGAAAAATTCGCGATAATTCGTGTAAAAAGAAAACGTATAGTTAATTCTGACTGGTTACTTAATAAAATAACGAAGCCTTCTCCGGATGGGGAAGGCTTCGTTGTATGGATGGGAATGCAGTTCGGGATGATTAGAACTCGAAGTTGACGCCAATGCCGAAGACGCGGTTGGTGCGGCTGTAGTCGTCGGTCTTGGTGAGGCCGGGAGCCAGATAATCTTTGGTCTCGACGGTGCGGTCCTCGTAGAAGGTCTTCATGTAGCCGAGGTCGAGGTTGAGTTTGCTGGTGAGGCGAACGCGAGCACCGAAGCCCATGTTGTTCGAGCTGGTGGTGAACGAGAGGTCGTTCATGTATTGGTCGCTCAGACCGTACTGGGTACGAACGTAGCCGCCGCTGATGGTCACCCACTTGTTGATCTCCCACTCGGCACCTGCAGTAAGCTCCCAGGTGTCGTTGTCGATGAGGTCCTGCTTGTTGCCATAGACGGTGGCCTGCTTGTCGCCGTACCAGTGGTAGCCGGCACGCAGACGAACGGCGTCGATGGGGCGGTATTCAATACCTGCAGTAAGGAGCGAAGGAACGTCGGAGGCAATCTTGGTGCCATCGGCAAACTGGCCGAGGGTAGCATTCGAAGCAGCGGTCTGAGTGGTGAACTCGTTCATCTCGGACTTGTTCTCGACACGCAGACGCGTCTTGAACTCGTACTTGGCAGCCACGTTCCAGTGCTCGTTGATGCGCCAGTCGATACCTAGGACGGGGGTGAAGCCGATGCCGGTCTGGTCGGCGTTGAGCGAAAGTTCGCTGCCTGCCACCTGCTGGTCAACAAGTTGCTTGGTCATGGGGTCGGTGTAGAAGGCGTGGATGTCCTCAACCCAGCCGTTGTAGTTGTTGCTGGCATAGACGGCGCGAGCACCGAGGAAGAGGGCGAGGTCCTCCGTAGGCTTGTAGGTGCCACCTAAAGTGAGGCAGAAGTGATACTGGCGACCCTTGAGGTAGGAGTTGATGCTGTAGCCCTGGTAGGCGCCCTGTGCCATGGTCTGGGCCTGCGTCATGGCTGTGGCCTGGTCGAGGCCCTGATGCATGAGGACGGGCGCGATGGCTTTGGTGAGGCTGGTGAGCACCTCGCTGTAAATCTTGGCAGCATACATGCTCTCGAAGGTTCCCAGACCGTTGTCGAACTCACACTTGCCGCCGCCGCCACCGATGGCGAAGTTGGCGTTCACACTCCACTTTTCCCAGTTATAGGAGAACTGGAAGCTGGGGATGATGGGGGCGTTGGCCTCGCCGTGGAACAGGCGGGTAGCGGTTGGGTTCTTGCGGCTGTACTGCATCAAGGGGAAGGTGGTCTCGATGTCACGATCCTGCTTGGCGCTTTGGATATTGAGGCTGAAATGATAGCCGGGGGCAAGGAATGCGGTGCCTGCGGGATTCATATATAGACCTGTGATGTCGATGATGGCCTCCTGGCTCATCTGACGAAGATAGGCAGCATTCTGGTTGGTGTTGGTGGTCAGACCACCTGCAAAAAGTGTGGCGCCTGGAATCAAGGCGAACAGCACCGAAAGTAGTTTTTTGTTCATATAATACTTATTTATTAATGTATGCCTTTATCCTTCTTTGATAAAAGCGCTGCAAAGGTATAGCATTTGGGGGAATTGACCAACAATTTTCGGCAGTTTTTGCACAGAATGGCATATTTTGGGCATTAACGATGCTCAAACTTGCACATTTGGAGTGATTGTGTGCGGAAAATCGGCGGAAAATGCGTCCCAATTCCCCCTTCAAGCGATGGGCAAATGCAAAACTCAGGGAAGGAACTGCCACCAATCGAAATTGAACGTACCTTTCAGTCCTTCGAACTGCAGGTAGAGGTCGTGGACACCGCCCGTGTTGCTGATCTTCGTCTGGATGGTCTTGAACTTTTCGTCGCCACCGGTTGCCTTGACCGCTGCACGGCCGATGACAGGTCCTTCGATGCCGTCGATGCGCAGCACGATGGAGCCGCTGCCCTTGGCCGAAGCCACACTCGCCAGGAACTTGTTGGCACCTTCGCAGCCGAAGTCAACACCGCGCACGCGGATGTATTCGCCTTCGTCGATGTCGGTGATATACATGTTGATGCGTCCGGGCGAGTAGGGCATATCCTTCACTACACCGGTGTTGGGGATGCCCATCTTGGCACTCTTCAGACCTTTGCCCCAAGCCATCGTCTCGGCTTCGACGCGATAGTAGGGAACAAGCGGCTTGATCTGCTTCATCGGTTCCTGGTCGAGCCAGTAGGGGATTTCCTGGATGGTTCCGTCGGCATTGTAGGTGATCTCCTGACCGCTGACCGAACGGCGCTCGTGGTGCTCCCAGGTGTCGATGTGCATGATGTCGTAGTTCTGGCCGAACACGTAGCTCTTACCCTTGTAGTCCACGATGCCGGGATGGTTGCCGCGGTCGCGCTCGGTTGGGCGCATGATGTAGCCCTTGCACTCCCATTTGCCGGTGGGACTGTCACTCATGGCATAACCCAGGGCTTCGGGGCAGCAGGTGGAGGCGTAGGCGAGGTAGTAGTGGCCGTTGCGCTTGTAGAACCAGGGGCCTTCCTGGTAGTGGTCGATGTGATAGTCGAGCTTCACGATGTCGCCGCTGGTCGAGATCATGTCCTCGTTGAGCTTGACGTAGTAGGTGTGGGGGTTGCCCCAGTACATGTAGGCCTGGCCGTCGTCATCGACGAAGACGGTGGGGTCGATGTCCTCCCAATGCTCCTGCTGCCAGACGAGGGGCTTGCCGAGCGGATCCTTGAAGGGTCCGTAGGGGCTGTCGGACACCAGCACACCGATGCCGTGGCCGTGGAGGGGCGCATAGAGATAGTACTTGCCGTTGCGTTCGACGGTCTGGATGGCCCAGGCACCGTTCTCGCGGCTGCGCCATTCGAAATCACGCAGCGAAGCCACCGCTCCGTGTTCGGTCCAGTTCACCATGTCGGTGGTGGACCAGAGCAGCCAGTCGTACATGAAGAAGCCTGCCGAGTTGCGCTCGTTCTCGTCGTGGATGTCTTCGGGATGCGAGTCGTGGGAGGTGTAGAGGAACAGGGTGTCGCCCACTACGAGCGGCGAGGGGTCGGCGGTGTATTTGGTGGTGAAGAGCGGCATGTTGCATTCCTCGATACCGCGGAACTTCCACCAGTCGAAGTTCATGATCTTCACGCCCTTTCGACCTCGGAAGACGAAGTAGAGGTCGTGGATGCCCTCGACAGGAACCTGCAGGTCGGCCACCTCCTCCTTCCAGTTCTCCCAGCCTCCGGTGTGACCCACCTCGAGGCGTGCGATGGTCTTGCCGCCCAGGCTGTCGATGTGCACTTCGATGGCACCTCCGCGCAGGGCGCTTGCCACACGAGCCGTGAAGGTGCGGGGCACCTTCTTGCCGAAGTTCACGGCCTGGAGCTTGATGTAGTCGCCTTCGTGCGTATCAGATACATAGACGCCGGTCTCGTCGTTCCATTCGCTCTTGATGCCCTTCGAGAATGCCATCGTCTCGGCCTCGACACGCTGGTAGGGATTGAGTGTGCTGATGGGGTTCACGCCCTGATCGGAGGGGAGGATGGTGGGGAAGGTGCCGTCGGGATTGAACGCGAACTCCTCGACCGCTACGCTACGACCGAAACCGCCACCTCCGGGCAGCTTGCCGGTGTGGTAGAAGAAGTAGTCGTGACCCTTGAACCGAGCATAGCCGCAATGGTTGGTGAATGAATCGGTTCCACCCTGGGGCATGATGGTGCCGCGATAGGTCCAGGGACCGGTCGGTGTCGGCGCTTCGGAATAGGCGATGTGCTCGGGCACACCACCGGCAGCATAGAGCAGGTAATAGCCGGGGGCAGCTGACGGAGCATCGGGCTTCTTCATGATCCAGGGCCCTTCGGTATAGCAGTCGGGATACTTCTTTTCGCGGTCGCGCTTCTCCATGTCGGGCGCACCAAAGCCCTCTTCGGTCATGTCGAGCAGCGTCACTTCGCCATCGATGCTGACCATATCCTCGTTGAGCTTGGCGCAATAGATGCGGGGATTGCCCCAGTAGAGCCAGGCCTGCCCGTCGTCGTCGATAAAGACGGTGGGGTCGATGTGGTCCCAGCTGCCATTTTCGTACAAAGGCTTGCCGATGGCATCGCGGTAAGGCCCTGCAGGCGAATCGGCAACAGCAACACCGATGGCCATGCCACCCGAGAGGCGGGAATGGGCGCAGATGTACCAATAGAACTTGCCATTGCGCTCGATGCACTGGCTTGCCCAGGCACGGTCGTCGGCCCAACGGAAACTCTCGAGGGCCAGCGGGCTGCCATGATCGGTCCAGTTCACCATGTCGGCCGAGCTATAGACACGCCACTCCTGCATCCAGAAGAAGTCGGCGCGGTCCTCGTCGTGACCGGTGTAAACATAGATGCGGTCGCCTTGCACCATCGGTGCAGGGTCGCTGGTGTACCACGTCTGTACAAAAGGATTCTGTGCCATCGCTGCCATGGACAAGAGCGAGGCCCCTAAAATAACACTAAAAGAACGAACCATCTTTATAATTTTGATTTAAGTTTGTAATGGGCAAGGCAGATAGTAAGGGTGCAAAAAGTGTTTCCTAAGCGGAAGATTGCCTCGCAAAGATACGGGTTCCTTTTCGAATTTCCAAATTTTCGGGACACTTTCTCCGAAACTTGTCCACATTTGTCTCGTTTTGTTCGAAAAAATACTGTAGGGGACCGATTTGTCCACGTTTTTTCAGCAAATTTTCGATGGGAGAGGCCATCCTTTTGTTTTTTTCATTACCTTTGCACCCGATTTTGAAGAAAGAAGACCGAAGCATGAAAAGAATCCTCCTTTTGCTGGCGCTTATTTCGCTGATGGCAGCGGCCCGGGCGCAGAAGAATGACAAGGCTGGCGAGCCGCGAGCCGAAGTGACCCTGCAGACCACGCAGGGCAAGATTGTGGTGGAACTGTACAACGAGACGCCCCTGCATCGCGACAACTTCCTGGCGCAGGTGCGGCGCGGATACTACGATGGGCTGCTCTTCCATCGCATCATCGCGCAGTTCATGATCCAGTGCGGCGATTCGACGAGCCGCGGGGTGGCTGCGCAGGATTTCAAGAATGCACGGGGCGACGACAACTATCGCATCCCCGCCGAAATACGTTTCCCGGAGCTTTTCCATCGCCGTGGCTCGCTGGCTGCTGCACGTCAGGGCGATCACATCAACCCCGAACGCAAGAGTTCGCCCTACGAGTTCTACATCGTCTGGGGCAAATACTTTGGACCGCGCGAGATGCAGGCCGAACAGGAGAAGGTGATGGAGCGCGAGGATTCGACACGCCATTTCACCTATCCGCAGGAGGTGATTGATGCCTACGAGATCGAGGGCGGCACGCCGCATCTGGACAACGAATATACGGTGTTCGGCGAGGTCGTCAAGGGACTGGATGTGGTAGGACAAATACAGGCGGCCAAGACTGATAGTCTGGACCGCCCGTTGAAGGAGATTCGCATCAAGAAGGCCTGGGTGTCGAAGGAGAGGCGTTAATTCGTGATAAGAAAAAGCGTTAATTCGTGATGAAAGTTAAAGGGGCGTGATCTTCTCCGTCACATCCTTCATCGAGGTGGAGAACATGAGGATCTTCTCGCCGAACTGTTGGTGGAAGCTTGATTCGAGGGTATGCCCCGTTTCGAGCTTCCACTTCTTTAGTGCCTGTACGTCATCGACTTCGCACATCAGGGCATAGCCGATGAGGTTGTCGCCCACATCGGTCAGCAGTCGTACGAAACGGGGATTGCGCAGATGCCCATTGCGGAGGACGGCGGGGAGATAGACGTCGCGCATATAGGTTAGAAACGGGCTGAGCTGCTCCTCGCCCTCGACGTGGAAGGTCGTGTTGTAAATCAGCATCTGTTTAATTATTCCCAGGTGATGGTGCGGCTGCCGTCCTCGCCCACCGTGATCGAGACATGGACGGTGTCGCCAGGGAGGAGTTCCTCGACGATGTCGGGCCATTCGATGAAGCAAAGGGCGGATGACTCCATGTAGTCCTCGAACCCCAGGTCCATAGCCTCCTCGACCTTCTTCAGACGATAGCAGTCGAAATGGTAGATGAGTTCGGCCGTGGTGGCCGAGCGATACTCGTTGACGATGGCGAAGGTGGGGGAATTGACCTCATCTTCGACGCCCAGCACCACGCACAAGGCCTTGATGAAGGTCGTCTTGCCAGCACCCATCTCGCCGTGGAAGGCAAAGACGGTGCGGTTGTCCATGGCTGCCACGAAGTCGTGGGCAGCTTGAGGCAATGCCTCAAGATTCGGTACGTTTAATGTCATATTCTCTCTCTTTTTTATTGTCACGAATTATCGAATTACCGAATTAAATAAACGCTACAGAAATCAGATTTAACGGATTATCTGCTAGTACCAACTAAATATAATCTGATAAATCCGTAGCGCAAAAAAATAATTCTAAAATTCTCTAATTCGTGATTATAAAAATACTTATTCGTGACAAGAATCAATATTCCCGATGTCCGAAAATCGAGGTGCCGATGCGGACCATGTTAGTACTCTCCTCGATGGCAACCTGATAGTCGTCGCTCATGCCATAGGAAAGGATATTGAACTGTTCGGACGAGATGCCCTGGGCCTTCAACGGGCCATCGAGCAAGGCGCTGTGACACGCCCTGATCTGACGAAACTCCTTGCGCCATTGGTTCGGATCGTCGACAAACGAAGCCATGCCCATCACACCGCGCAGACGCACATGGGGCCAGCGTTCGCGGATGTTGACGTTCTCGAGGAGCTGCAGCAGTTCGTCGGGGAAGAAGCCGGATTTGCTCTCCTCCTGTGCCACATGCAGTTGCAGCAGGACATCGATGCACGCGTCGCCGAATCTTGCCACGCGCTCCTTTTCGAACCGGACAGCCTGCCGCTCCACCTCGTCGAGCAGTCGCTCGGTGTCGATTGACTGGATGAGACTGACGTAGGGGGCAATGTACTTGACCTTGTTGGTCTGCAGATGTCCGATGAAATGCCACTCGATGTCGGTGGGCAGGACAGCCACCTTGGCCTTGAACTCGTTTTCGCGACTTTCGCCGAAGATACGTTGTCCGGCATCGTAGGCCTCCTGCAAGGCTTCGACTGGATGGAACTTGCTGACAGCCACCAATGTCACGCCCTGAGGAATGGTGGCGCGGATGGATTGAAGGTTTTCCTTGATCATGGTTTGCTTAATCCTCTTTCACCTGGAGGCCATAGACGTCCATGAGGGGAGACTCGGCGATAGTGTTGATCTCCCAGTCGCTCATGGTGCCCTTCATGCCATCGTTGAGGTTCTTGACAGCCTCCTCGAAGGAACGGGCCTGTACGAGCATGGTGCTTGCCGACTTCTTCTCGACACCCGACTTCTCGTCGAGGGTGATGAACATCACCTTGCAGCGATACCACTTGTCGCCATTGGGGTCCTGGAAGAGCTCGGAGATGCGCTCCTTCTTGACGGCAGTCACCTCGAATTCGCCGCTGATGAAGGGAGTCATTTCCTCGATGATGCGGGCTTCGGCGTCGGTGAATGTCATTGCATCGACGAGATATGCTTCAGTTACTTTCTTCTGGGTGCCAGTTTCAAGAGTCTTCTCATATTTTACCTTGCACTCAAACCAATTGTTCATTGCCATGTTGATTTCTTTTTAATGATTAGTATTTGTAGTTTCGTAATTTCGCTTATTTTCGAAGCGACTTGTTGACTTCTTCGATATAGTCGAGCAGCTCGTCCCGTCCCGTGCCCTTCTCGGCACTGGTAGCGAAGATGGGGGGTAGCTCCTCCCAGTCCTGCAGCAGACGCTCCTTGTAGGCCTTGAGGTTCTGGGTCCACTGGCGCTGGCTCAGCTTGTCGAGCTTGGTGAAGATGATGGCGAAGGGAATGCTGTTCCGGGCAAGCATCTCCATGAATTCCAGGTCGATCTTCTGGGGCTCGTGACGACTGTCGATGAGGAGCATGAGGCAGGTGAGCTGCGAGCGGCCCAGGATGTAGCCATTGATGAGGCGGTTGAGCTTCTCGAGGCCTGTCTTGCCGATGCGGGCATAGCCATAGCCCGGCAAATCAACGATATACCACTCGTCGTTGATGTTGAAATGGTTGATGAGCAGCGTCTTGCCGGGTTTGGCGGATGTCTTGGCCAGACCCTTTCGCTGGGTGAGCATATTGATCAGGCTCGACTTGCCGACATTGGAGCGGCCAATGAAGGCGTACTCCGGCAAATTCGTGTCGGGACACTTGCGCCAATCGGTGTTGCTGATGACGTATTCTGCCTTCTTGATATCCATAATAATAGGGTTAAAATGTAATTTCGTGGGCGCAAAGATAAGACAAAATTTCCGAATCCCCAAATTTTTCATGCATTTTTTTCTGTTTTGTTTGGCAGGTACAATTATTATAACTATCTTTGCCCGCGTTTTTCTAAGGTGAACTGGGAAAACGTCCACAATTTGTAACAATAATTCTAATTTTTTTCGCCCAACCCCGGCACAATACGTTAATTAGGCTCTCCGAGGTGGAGAGATGGGGTATGACAGTATGAATAAAAACACCGTAATTGGAACTCTTCTGATGTGTGCCCTGCTCTTCGGGTACATGTATGTCAGTCAACCAACACCCGAGCAGATTGAGGCACAGCGTCGCTACAATGACTCGATAGCCAGGGCCAACGCCGAGTCTGTCGTCAAGGAGGTTGCAGAAGGCATGACAGCCGACGCCCTGGATGAGGAAGAGGCTGCTCCACAGGACAGCGCATCGATTGCCCTCTTGGATAGCCTGAACAATGTGAAATTTATCCAGACCTACGGAAATCTGGCCGATGCCGTTAAGGGCACGGAGCAGAAGGTCGTCCTGCAGAATGAGGTTATCCGTCTTACCATTTCGACCAAAGGCGGCCAGATTGAAGAGACTGTCCTGAAGCAATATGACGACTACAAGGGAGATACGCTGGTGGTCTTCAACGAGAAGAACAACGACCTCTACTATACCCTCAACACGCCGAAGGGTTCGTTCAACACCGACAAGTTCTATTTCGAGCCTCTTAATGTGACCGACACGACGGCCACCTTGCGCCTGAAGACGTCGGATGGCGCACAGCTCGATTTCGTCTATGCCTTGACCGGTGCGAAGAGCTACCTGGTCAACTACAGCATCGAGACCAAGAACATCGAGGATATGCTCAACGACCGCACCGTGCTGATGAACTGGCGTCAGTCGTTGCCCCGCACCGAGCTGGGACGCGACTTCGAAGGCCGTTATTCGCAGATGTACTACAAATATTCGGGCCACTCTACCGAGGACCTGTCGAGCGGTTCGCGTGACGATGAGACACTGGATGGCCGCATGAGCTGGATATCATTCCAGAACCAGTTCTTCTCGACCATGTTCATCACCAACGACCTCTTCACTGCCGGACGTCTGACCAGCGAACCCATCAAGGAGGAGGAAGATCCGAACGTCATCAAGCACTATGCTGCCGAGAACCTGGAGTTCGAACTCGACACCAAGGCTGCCACACAGACTATTCCGATGTGCTTCTACATCGGACCTAAGGACTATTGGAAGCTCGCTGACATGAACGACCTCGCAGCCGGCTTCATCGGTAAGCAGAACGAGGACCTCGACCTGGAGGATTCGTTCTATCTGGGCTGGCGCTTCATTGTCCACTACATCAACTCGTGGGTCATCATCCCCTTGTTCCACTTCATGGACAAGTTCATCCACTCCTACGGCATCATCATTCTCTTGATGACTCTCTTCATCAAGCTTATCACCTTGCCGATGACCTACAAGTCGTACAAATCGACGGCTCGTATGCGTATCGCCAACCAGATGCCCGAAGTGCAGGCCCTCAACGAGAAGTACCCCGACCAGGCTGACGCTATGCAGAAGCAGCAGGAGATGATGGCCCTCTACAGCAAGATGGGCGTGAGCCCCACGGGCGGCTGTCTGCCCATGCTCATCCAGTGGCCAGTGCTCATCGCCCTGTTCTACTTCTTCCCGACGTCCATCGAGCTGCGTCACCAGCCCTTCCTCTGGGCCGATGACCTTTCGACCTACGATGCCTTCCTGACCTGGGACACCAACATCCCAATCTTCGGCAATCACCTGTCGCTCTTCTGCCTCTTGATGACAGCCGTCAACATCCTCTACACCTGGATCATGCAGAAGCAGACACCTTCGAGCCAGGCCATGCCCGGCATGAAGTGGATGATGTACCTGATGCCGCTGATGTTCCTGTTCTTCCTCAACAACTATTCGGCAGGTCTGTCCTACTACTATTTCCTCTCGACCCTCTTCGGCATCCTCATCACCTACGGCATCCGCTGGTCGATGGACGAGAACAAGATCCTCGAGGAGATGAAGGCCAACCTCAAGAACCCCAAGAAGAGCAAGACCGGCAAGAAGGCTTCGGGCTGGGTAGCCCGCCTGCAGGAGATTCAGCGCGAACAGGAGCGCCAGATGAAGAAGCAGCGCGAGGAACAGCAGCGCAAGCTGAGAAGGTAAGGGGCAAAACGTACAGAAAAAAACGTCAGACCGTTTCGGACGCTCGGCGTCGGGAGCGGTCTGTACTTGCTATTCAATGGAACTGATTAACGGAAACAAGAAGCCAACAATCACATGCATTTGACACCTGCACTTCAGCAAGCCTATACCCGGGAGCGTCTTTCGGCGCGTGAGGCCCAGCGACAGGCCCAGTTCATCGCCTGGGGACCGATGGTGTTCCAGGTGAGCCGACTGATGGTCAAGTTCGGCATCCTGGACCTGCTGCGCGACCACATCGATGGACTGACTCGTGAAGAGATTGTGCGAGCAACGGGATTGTCGGATTATGCCGTGAAGATTCTGACTGAGGCATCCCTGTCGATTGGAATTGTCCTTGTCGATGCAGAAACCGACAAGTTCACGCTTTCGAAGACCGGATACTTCCTGCTGACCGATCCTTCGACGCGTGCCAACCTGGCCTTCAATCACGATGTCAACTACGAGGGGCTCTTTCATCTTGAAGAATCCTTGCTCGAAGGCCGTCCGGCCGGCTTGAAGCATTTCGGCGATTGGCCGACCGTCTATGAAGGTCTCTCGCAGCTACCCCCACAGGTGCAGGACAGCTGGTTTGGCTTCGACCATTTCTATAGTGATGGATCGTTCCCGCAGGCTCTCCAGATTGTCTTCGACCAGATGCAGCCCCGCACTCTGTTGGACGTGGGAGGCAATACGGGACGCTGGGCGCTGCAATGTGTGGCCCATTCCCCCACAGTGGAAGTGACGATTGTGGACCTGCCCCAGCAGCTGGTCCTGATGAAGGAGCAGACCAAAGGTCTATCGGGTGCAGAACGCATCCACGGCTTTGGCATGAACCTGCTGGATCCTTCTGCACAATTCCCTACTGACCAGCATTACGACGTCATCTGGATGTCGCAGTTCCTCGACTGCTTCAGCGGAGAGGAGATTGTGTCCATCCTCAGCCGTGCCTCGAAGATCATGGACAAGGACTGCCGGCTCTGCATCATGGAGACGCTCTGGGACCGTCAGAAGTACGAGACCGCGGCCCTCTGTCTCACCATGACGAGCGTCTATTTCGCCGACATCGCGAATGGCAACAGCAAGATGTACAACACCGAGGACCTGCAGTCCTTCGTTGAGGCTGCCGGTCTGCAGGTCGAGACCATCCACGACAATCTGGGTCTGGGCCATTCGATCTTGGTGTGCCGGGTTAAATTCAATCACGAATTATCGAATTAAAGAATATAAATAACGCTACGGATTCATCAGATTAACCAGATCATCTGGTTGTCCCAATTAAATAAAAACCCGTTAAATCCGTAGAGCAAAAAAACTCAAATTCTCCAATTCTCTTATTCGTGATAAATAAATAAACAATAATTCTTGACGGTGAAGGAACAGCCACAGAACGCGAACCAATGGCAAGGCACTACCGATGGCCTGCCCTGGATGCACAAGGCGCTTGTGAGGGTGCTGGGTGTTGTGCCCGTTGGTGTCATCTATGTCTTCGCGGCCCTCTTTGTTGTCCCTTTCTATATCATCGGCAATCGGCAGGGCTATCGTTCGCAGTATCGTTTCTTTCGTGACCGGTTCGGATTCGGTCCCTTGAAGTCGTTTCGCTACGTCTGGGCCAATCATCTGCGTTTTGCACAGGTCATCATCGACCGCTTTGCCGTCTATGGCGGACGCAAGTTCCGGTTTGTCGTCGAAGGCCTTGAGGAATACAACCAATTGGCAGAAGGCGATTCCGGCTTCGTGCAGGTCTTCAGCCATACGGGAAACTACGAGCTGGCAGGCTACGAACTGCGACAGCCGCGCAAACGTCTTTTCGCCTTGCTCTATCGGGATGGGTCGGAAACCATTATGGAGAACCGGGCGAACGTCTTTGCTCCCAATGGAGTCGAGATGGTTTTTGTCCAGCCGGACTTGAGCCACATCTTCCTACTGAATAACGTGGTCCGGGATGGCGACATCGCTTCGATACCCGGTGATCGGATCTTCGGCTCGAAGAAATACGTTGAGTGCACCTTCCTGGGGAGCGTCTCCCGCTTCCCGATGGGTCCTTTTCAGCTGGCTGTCACCCGGGAGGCTCCCATCGTGGCCATTTTCGTCATGAAGGAAAGCTGGACGCAGTATCGCATCTTTGTGCGTCGATTGGAACTGTCCCCCGAAGAGCAGTCGTTCCACAAGAAAAGACAAACCGCACTGGTTGCCCAGCAGTTTGCTTCGAACCTGGAGGAGATGGTGCGACGCTATCCCGAGCAGTGGTTCAATTACTTTGATTTTTGGAAATACAGCGATACCGAGCGTTGACGCATGGAGTTGAAGGACATTGACATCAGGGAAATCATCCCCCAGCAACCGCCGTTCCGTATGGTGGATCGGCTGCTTTCGTATGACGAGACCGTGTCGGAAGCCACCCTGCTCCTGCGTCCCGACAACATCTTCCTGGACGATACGTTCCAGACAGCTGGAATTGTTGAACACATTGCCCAGACTTGTGCAGCCCGGATTGGCTATTACAACAAGTACATCCTGCATCGCGACATCGTCATCGGCTATATCGGGGCCATTCGACAGCTCGATGTGAAACGCCCTCCTTCCGTGGGGGAAGAACTGCTGACGCGCATCGAGGTGCTGAGCTCCGCCTTCGGCATGACGCTGGTTTCAGCGGTGGTTTCCACCTCACAGGGTGAGCTCATTGCCGACGGAGAAGTAAAGATAGCGCTAAGCGAATCCTAAAAGCATGGTAAGAATAATCGCAGACAACATACAGTCGCCACTCGGAAAGACTACACAGGAAAACCTGCAGGCCGTGCGCGATTATCGCTCCTGCCTCCGTGAACACCGCCTGTGGGAGGTGCCCACGCCTTTTGTGGCTTCGCTTTTCGACGATGGGGAAGGGAAGCGTCCTGCCTACGTGGATCTGGTCGTCGATTCCATCCTGCGTTGCATCGAGGGCTGCCACCTTTCGGGCCGTGTGCTACTGGTACTCAGCTCGACAAAAGGGCAGACCACCGGATCGCAGGGCATTCCGTTCGGTGAATCAACTGACCGTGTTGTCCGCCGTATCTCGCCCTATCTTCCTGAGGCTGTCGAAGTCACGGCCTTCACTGTGAGCAACGCCTGCATCAGTGGCCTTTCGGCACAGATTGTTGCCCAACGTTTGTTGGAGATGGGAGCCTGCGATTATGCCATCGTTTCGGGATGTGATGTCCAGTCGCGTTTCATCGTTGGCGGATTCCAGTCCTTCATGGCCCTGTCGCCTTCGGAATGCCGTCCGTTCGACGAAGATCGCAATGGCCTCAATCTGGGCGAGGCAGCGGCTACTATTTTATTTAAAAGGTGTGCAGCAGAAGAACTCGGCGCAGGCGATTGGGAGGCCCTACCGGGCTTCGTGCGCAATGATGCGTTCCATATTTCGGGACCATCGCGTACGGCAGAGGGCAGCTATCGGGCATTACAGGCAGCCCGACGGGAGTTGTCCGATCCCGTTTGTATCTCGGCCCATGGTACCGCTACGCTCTATAACGACGATATGGAGTCGAAAGCCATCAGTCGTGCCGAGATGAGCGAGTTCCCGATTTCGGCACTGAAGGGCTATTATGGCCATACGATGGGTGCTGCAGGCATCCTCGAGACCATCATTACGATGCACGCCCTTCAAGAGGGCTGGATTCCCGGGACCCGAGGATTCGAGACCCTTGGCACAAGCCGACCTATCTCGGTTGTCGGCCGTCACCGCCAGTTTGAAACCGAAGGGAGGGCCCCTTCCTTCATCAAGCTGATGAGCGGCTTCGGAGGATGCAATGCAGCCATGGGATTCCGGTTATCTCGGGATTTTAAGGGATTTGAAGGGAAATCAAGGGATAGTAAGGGACGAATGTGCCAAGGGGCTGGTGATTGTCTGAAGCCGACGCTTTCGGTGCAAATCACCTCTGAGAGCGTGGTGCTTGATGGGAAGGAACTGCCCATCGAGGGAGCAACGGGCAAGGCGCTGCTTACCGCTCTCTATCGGCAATATTCTGGCGATTATCCGAAATTCTACAAGATGGATATCCTTAGCAAACTTGGATTCATTGCTACGGAACTCCTGCTGAAGAAAGAGGCTTCGAAGGAGTCATTTGACGAGAACCGCGCCATCCTGCTCTTTGGCAAAACGGCTTCCAGCTGGGCCGATCGCTGTTTCGAAGAGACCATTCGGCCCGATAATTACTTCCCGAGTCCTGCCGACTTCGTCTATACACTGCCTAATATCGTCACCGGTGAAATAGCCATTCGCAACGGGCTCCATGGCGAGACGTGCTATTTCGCCCTTTCGGAGCGTGATGAAAGGCTGATGCAGCAGCTTTTGGCGCAGGCATTCATGGATCCTGCGACCACGTCGGCAATCTTCGGTTGGCTCAATGCCGGCGATGAAGAGCATTTCGAGGCAGATATAGCCCTTATAACAAAGCAATAAATGAAATTTAGAATACATGGAAGAATTGAGTGAAACATTGAAACAGCAGGTCATTGATGCCTTGAACCTCGAGGATCTGACACCTGGCGATATCGACGTCGATGCACCTCTCTTTGGAGAAGGTCTGGGCCTCGACTCCATCGATGCCCTTGAGCTTATCATGATCCTGGAAAAGGACTATGGCATCAAGCTGCAGTCTCCTGCCGAAGGCAAGGAGATATTCAAGTCCATCCGTACGATGGCCGAGTACATCCAGGCACATCGCACCAAATAGATCTCATCACGAATTATCGAATGAAAGAATTTAATAAACGCTACAGAAATCAGATTAAACGGATTATCTGCTTGTTCCGACTAAATAAAATCTGATAAATCCGTTAAATCAGTAGCGCAAAAAAATAATTCTCAAATTCTCTAATTCGTGATAAAAAGAAAAAAGAATTCATGACAAGACCCGTCATCACTGGCTACGGCGTCGTGAGTGCCATCGGTGTCGGCAAAGAGCAGACACTCGATGCGCTTCGTCATCATCGTTCAGGTTTTGCCCCGGTGCAGTACCTTGACACGGTGCATCGTGATATGCTGGTGGGGGAGGTAAAGCTTTCGTTCGACGAATTGATGTCGCGAGTGGGTGTCCCTTCGGATGCTGAAGCTCCTCAAAGCCGAACGGCACTCATCGGACGTCTGGCCTTGCGCGAAGCGCTTGAACAGGCTGGACTCAATAGCCCCGACGATTATGCCTCGATGGCCCTGCTTTCGGGCACTACGGTGGGTGGCATGGACCGAACGGAGATCGAAGCTTCGGTGAATGCTGACGGCGAGATTGTTCATTACAACTACGATTGTGGCACTTCTACGCTGGATATTGCCCGAGGGTTTGGCAAGTTCGCATTCGTCGATACCCTATCCACAGCCTGTTCTTCGGCAGCAAATGCCATCGGGCTGGGAGCTGATCTGGTGCGGCTCGGCGTCTTTGAGCAAGTCATTGTCGGAGGAAGTGAGGGACTATCGCGTCTTCATCTTAATGGTTTCAATACGCTGATGATCCTCGACCAGCAGCCTTGTCGTCCGTTCGATGCCCATCGCAATGGCATCAATCTGGGCGAGGGCGCTGCTTATCTTGTCCTCGAAACAGAATCGTCAGCATTGAAGCGAGGGGTGCGTCCATTGGCTGTCCTGAGCGGCTTTGGCAACGCTTGTGATGCCTATCATCAGACGGCTTCTTCTCCTGAGGGTGAAGGCGCTGTTCTTGCCATGCAGAAGGCTCTTGCGGATGCGAGATTGCATGCCTCGGACATAACTTACGTCAATTGTCATGGCACAGGAACGCCGAATAATGATGTGAGTGAGCTGACGGCCTTGCATCGGGTTTTCGGCGAAAAGCTTCCGCCCTTCAGCAGCACGAAGGGTTTCACTGGACATACCACTTCGGCCAGTGGGAGTATCGAAGCAGCTTTCTGTCTGCTGGCCATGGAGCATGGTTTCCTGCCTGTCAATCTGAATTTCAAGGATGCCATCGATCGGGATTATCCTGTTGTGGAGGATCGGGTGTTGGAGAAAAGTAAGAAGCCGCGCCACCTGCTGTGCAATGCCTTTGCCTTTGGAGGCAACGACAGTTCGCTGATCTTGTCGGATTATTTGGGGTCTTCTGAGTATTCGGATTACTCGGATTATTCGGAGAATTCCGATTCCTCTGAATCATTGGTGTCGTCCAAGTCTTTGGAACCTGTTCGCTCCATCTATCTCATTGCCAAGACGGAGCTTGACCCCGATGCTGACCCGAACTTCCGCGATTATCTTGCTCCACTCGAATCACGTCGAATGGACAAGCTGCTGAAACGAACCGTTGCCTGCTCCTTGCAGACTTTGCGTCAGGTGCCCGGCATCATCCCCGATGCCATCATCACGGCAACTGTCTGGGGAAGCGCCATCTCTGCCATAGCCTTCTTCTACGATATGATGCGTCAGGGCGAGTCGTTCTTGAAGCCGACCCTTTTCATGCAATCGACGCATAATACGATGAGTTCGCTCATTGCCATCCAGACGCACAATCATGGCTACAACAATACGCATTCCCAACTCGACGATTCGCTGAACCATGCCCTGCTGGATGCATGGCTTCAGATGCAGTCGGGTAAGGTCAAGAGTGCGTTGGTCGGCATCCATGACAGCATCCCTGCTTTCGACAACCGCAGCTTCCTCCTTGTCACGGCCGATGCTCTCCCTCCCGATTGTCATCCCCTTGCCGAACTCGTCATGAATTCTTCATCACGAATTATCGAATTAAAAAATTTGAATAACGCTACGGATTCATCAGATTAACCGGATTATCTGCTCGACTGAACCCAAAAGAAATCTGTTAAATCCGTTAAATCCGTAGCACAAAAATAATAATTCTCAAATTCTCTAATTCGTGATAAGAAAGAAAAATAATTCGTGATAAAAAAAGAAAAATGCCGCTACTGATCCTGTCGATAATTCAAGCCGCCCTGCTCGCCGCTGGCCAGGTCTTGCTCAAACTCGCGCTGCGAGCAGCAGGGACGTTCAACTGGAGCGTTGGCTTCTTTGTGAGCCAGCTGACCAACTGGTGGTGGCTGGCCTGTGGCTTGAGCTTTTGTGGAGCGGGTATTCTTTGGATGTATATCCTGCGTAACTATCCCTTCAGCCAGGCCTATCCCTTGTCGTCGTTGGCTTACGTTTTCGGCATGATGGCAGCCCTTTGGATTTTCGATGAGCATATCTCAATCACAGCTTGGATTGGTGTGCTGCTTATTATGGCTGGCTGCTATCTTGTTTCGCGGTAGCGGATTCCAATAACAATGACCTGTCCCACGATGCTGAATCATACATTATATACGGTTATAGAGTCTCCCGCACCTTCTGAAGAGGGTGGTGGGGATGCGGTTTTTCGTATCGAGCTCCTTCCGGAAAGTGTGATTTACCAGGCTCATTTCCCGGGTCGCCCCATCACACCGGGCGCTTGCATGATTCAGATTGTCCAGGAACTGGCACAGATGTATTTCGGCAATCCTTCCCTGCAGGTGAAGCACATCACCAACCTGAAGTTCCTTGCCCTGCTCGAACCGCAACATCATCCTCGTGTAAGTGTCATGCTGAACGGAACTCCGGCTCATCTCAAGGCAGAAATCCGAGACGATGAACTGCTTTTTGCTCGATTGTTGCTGGAGCTGTCCTCTTGAATCAGTCCAATCCTTTATCTCCGATGCGCTACGTTGTTCTTGTTCCCACATACAACAATGCGGCAACGCTCCAGACGGTCCTCGACCGCCTGCAACCCTACACGTCCGACATCCTGGTGGTGAATGATGGTTCGACGGATCGCACAATGGAGATCCTGCAGCAATACCCACACCCCGTTCAAGTCATCTCGTACGAAAAGAACCGAGGCAAAGGTCATGCGCTGGTAACAGGTTTTCGCAAGGCATTGTCCTTGGGATACGATTATGCCATCACGATTGACAGCGATGGACAGCATTACCCCGAGGATCTGCCCTTGTTCCTCAAGAAGATGAAGGAACTGGACGAACCTGCCATCATCGTTGGCAAAAGGGTGCTGGAACATGAGAACAAGTCGAAGGGTGCCATCTTCGCCACGCGTCTCGCCAACTTCTGGTTCGCTTTCCAGACATGGCAACACCTTCCAGACACCCAGAGCGGCTATCGCCTTTATCCTCTGCATCATCTGCATGGGTTGAACCTTGTCACATCCCGTTATGAGGCAGAACTCGAATTGCTGGTATTTGCAGCCTGGCACGGGGTAAGGATCGAAACGGTTCCGATTCGTGTGTATTATCCGCCCAAGGAGGATCGCATCTCGCATTTCCGCCCGGGTTGGGATTTCGTCCGGATCTTCGCCTTGAATACAATCTTGTTCTTCGTGAGCATGCTTTATGGTTGGTGGTCGATGCTGTTCCATCGAAGAAAAGGCAGATAATATTAGATATAGCTATAATTGATTAGCGTAATTTGTGATATTTACATTGCAAATTACGCTATTTTGCGTATCTTTGAAAGAAAAAATGAAGAAAAACTCAAATAATTTTTGAAATATCTAAAATTAGATTGTATATTTGCAGTGAAAATAAGAAATAACCAATATTAAAACCCTTACAATTATGGAAAAGACCGAAACACGAAACACATTGTTCAACTACTTTGGTGAACATGATCTCCTGAAGGTGAAGAAAACTGTATTCTTCTGTCCGTACGACGTTCCGGAGTCCATCTTCAAATCGATTCACCAGTGGATCCGATCGCTCAACCCTGAAACGGACTGTATCGTCTGCGGAAATTCTACGGGAATCGAACGCTATACGCTCCGACTTCTGCTTCGCAAGAAGTTCCCGGTGATTCTTCCTTTGGCCACAGTTATCCCCCAGTGCCTCGAGGAACTGAACCTTGGGTGGAAGATGACTGACACGGAAACCATGGAGCTGCTCGATGAAGCTCTGACCGAGCACAGGCTGCTGATGGTGGCTTCGACCGAAAATGTTTCGGTATCCACACCCACCAAGCGAACCATCCTCCTTCGCAACTACTGGATGCGCTGGGTTGGCAATCACTTTGTGCTGGGCTGCAGGAACGGATACTTCGAACACTTGCTTTGGAAACATGATGTGGAGGTGCTCAACCGGAACGAGGTGAAGGAAAAGAAGCCGGAGCCCGTACTTTCGGAGGTTTGTGATGACGAATATGATTACCTTTTAGCTGTATAAAGACAATGAATGCAAATGAAATGAATGAGATCGAGATTCTGCAGAAGATTGGTGCTCGAATGCGTGAAATCCGTTTGGAGCAGAACATGAAGCAGAAGGAACTGGCCGAAAAGAGCGGCCTCTCGATGTTCTCCATCAGTCAGATGGAAACGGGACACAATACTTCGGTACAAAGTCTGGTGCAGGTGCTCAAGGCCCTCAATCGCCTCGATATGATCGAGCCATTCCTCAAGGAGAAGGAAATCGATGCGGCTGCGTTGGCTCGGTTTATCCAGTCGCAGCAGTCACAGCGCAAGCGTGTTTCCCGAAGTGTAGCCGATAGTGAAACCCCTTCGGTCGGAGAGGGGTTTCAACAACCTGCTGTAAAGCCTTATTTCACCGACGAGTACATGGAATCTCCGCTATCGATGGTCGCTGACGATTCCGATGAATAAATACCCAATTAATTCTCGAACTTATGAACACGATTACCATAAAGAACCAGACATTGAGCTACTTGGGTGATGCCTCGATGCTGCTATGCCCTCTGACAACATTCCTATGCTCGCATCGTGTGCCCGAAGGTGTATCGAATGTCATTCGTCAGTGGGTAGAAGGTCTTGACACGGCCAACACGTGTGTAGTCTGCGGCAATCTGACGGGTGAAGAACGCTATGTTCGCCGTCTGCTCGTTGAACGTGGTATCCCGGTAGTGCTGGCTTTGGCTAATGCCATCCCGGAGAATCTGGCTGAACTGCGGCTCGACAGTCGTGAACTGGAAGCTTTGAATACGGGACACATGGTCGTCATTTCGCCCATCGTCGATGCAACTATAAAGGATGCATCGGGCAAGACGTCGGCCGCTCGCAACCAGCTGATGATTTCCATTGCGACGCAGATTGTGGTGGGTTTCATGGCAGAGAATGGCAACCTGGCCCGTCAGCTTTTGGGATTCAGAAACGTCCGAGTGCTTCAGAACGATGGACAGAACGAGGTGCGTGAACCCGATGCAAAGAAAGCCCAGGATAATGCCCATCGGATGGGATGGGCCATCTATCGCAGATTGAAGGAGGGACGCCCTGTTGCCCCAACCGGCAGCGAGACTTCGGAAATATCCGATGAGGCTACCGGAACCTCCGAGGATGCACCTTTGGATGTCGCAGCGGGTTCCTCGACTGAGGATCTCATGCCCTGGGAAGTGGCTTCTCATTCGACTTCCGATTCGTCGCAGACCGATCCTGTATCTTCGCTCGAGATGCGCCAGCTTCTGGCACAATACCTGAAGATGAACGACATCGAAAAGCCCTCTCTGCTCCATTCCCTGGTGCTTTTCCAGGTGGTCAAATATTATTCCCATTTCCCGGATTTCAATTTTACGGCCTTTTTCCGCCTTTGGGGACCGGAAAACCTGAGGCAGGAGGACTGGAAGGCTACCAAGGTCAATGAGGTCTGGCTCCCATCGCTGGCCGACAGGGTAATGAGCCGCCTCTTCAAGGCATTGCCCAGCAGATTCCATGAACCGGTGAACGCCGACGAACGGTTTGATCCGCAACTTGCCCATACGCTTCTCGACGAGGCGCTCCAGCGAGCACGTAAACCCAACAAGCGTCTATATCAGAGAGCCTTGAATCTTGCCTACTTCGAGCGCGACAGCGAAGCGATTTCGCGGTATCGTGAGCTATTGGGCAAGGATGCCAAATAACTATCGGAAAGAAAGCATGCCCCATGCTGGAACCAGATGAGGCATGCTTTCTTAATGAAGTGTCTATAAAATACAGTTAACCAAGTCTTTCCAGAAGGGCTTCGCGGTAGCTTCCACCGATCGGTATCTTCTGTCCTGCTACGGTGACGGAAAGCTGTTCAATCTCGGAAATATTTGCGATGGAAACGATATAGCTCTTATGCACCCTCACGAACTTGTCCTTGGGCAATTGTTCTTCGAGCGACTTGAGGCTATAGAGCGCCGTGATGCGCTTGGCTTTCGTGTAGAATGATACGTATTCATGCTGTCCTTCGATGTATAACAGGTCGTCGAAGTTGATCTTATAGAGCTTGTAGTCAGCCTTGACCATGAGGTAGTTGGGCTCGGAAGGCTTTGATGGTTCAGAAGCTTTAGGGGTGTCGGAACCCGACGTGTCATTATTGTGCTTCATGCCGACCGCGTCGGATGCCGAAACCGATTCGACGCCCCTCAGCTTGGCAAAGGCCTTTTCGATGGCTTGCAGAAAGCGGGGGAGGGCGATGGGCTTGAGCAAATAATCGACGGCTGCAACTTCGTAGCTTTCGAGTGCATATTCGCTGTAGGCTGTGGTGAAGATGACGACAGGGATGTTCTTGAGGGTGCGAGCCAACTCGACGCCATTGAGGTCGGGCATATGGATATCAAGCAACAGGATATCGACGTGATGTTCCTTGCAGAAACTGTAGGCTTCGAAGGCATTCTGTGCAGTGCCTGCCAGTTCGAGGTCGGGCACCTTGTTTACGTAGTCCTGCAGCAGCTTGCGGGCCAGGAATTCGTCGTCAACGATGAGAACTTTGTACATAGAGAGGAATGGTTTTTGGGGAATGTCGAATTATTCGGAGTTCTCGGATGGCTCGGAGTATTCGGATAACTCGGAGTATTCAGATATGTAGAATGGTCTTGTAGTGGGAATTGTCTTCAATGACCTTCAGCGAGCATTTGTCACCGAAGAGGACGGCGAGGCGCTGCTGAACATTCATCAGGCCGATGCCAGTGCGTTCCTCGTCCTGGCGGCCGATGATGGCCGACTGACGCGAGAAGTTGGTGGATGCGGGCTTGGAGTTGTCGCAGGTGACGAGCAGGCCCGAATCGTTTTGTCGGATAGAGATGTGCACCCAGGCCTTAGGATCGTCGATGAGGCGACTGTGCTTGAAGCAGTTCTCGATGATGGGCTGCAGTAGCATGGGCGGGATGGTGTAGCTGGGGTCGGCAATTTGTACGTCGAAGGTGAGGTCGGGCGTTCTTTCCATTCGTATGCGCTGGAAGTCGATGTAATTCTGGATGTACTTCACTTCCTTGGTCAGCGGCACCGAGTCGGCACGGCAGTCATCAATCACGTAGCGCAGCATTTCGGAGAGCTTCAGCACCGAAGAAGGAGCCTTCTCGTCCTGCATCATGGTGAGGGCATAGATGCAGTTGAGGGCGTTGAAGAGGAAGTGCGGGTTGATCTGGGCACGCAGGTATTTCAACTGCTCCTGCATCTGTTGTTCGCGGAACATGGCGGCCTGCCGCTTGCGTTCGTCGATGAGGAAGTTGATGGAGGTGGCTGCGGTGGTGAGGATGAGCAGGATGGAGTACTTGATGTGGAGCAGATAGTATGGAATGCGCTCGGCTTCGGGCGGCAGGACATCGTTGGGGCCGGAGAAGTGCTGGTGGATATAGACGTCGAAACGCGAGCCGAGGGGCATGAGCACAATCAGCATGAGGAGGGTGAGCAGGAAGAAACCGATCTTGCTGCGATGGAGCATGCGGGGGAGGAGCAGGTAGTTGAGGATTGCCCAGCAGACCAGCATGGGGAGAATGGTAGCGGTAGCGTTGCGTATGGCTTCGGCCCATCCGAAGGTGCGGACGAGGAGCAGGGTCATGACGAGATAGATGAGCAGCCAGATGACGGGCTTGTCGTACTGCCCGAGGAACGCCAATATGCTGTTGCGGGCAGTGGTCTTTTCGGTTTGCATAGTTTGGGTTTTGATGGGTGCAAAGATAGCTTTTCGGGATGATAAAAACAAGCAAAAGCAATGAAATAATTGTTATAATTCGTTAAATATGTCTGTTTGTTCGAAATTTGGTGATTTGTGATTGGTCTTTGGTGAATCAGATTTGTTCAATTATATTATAATGTGTATCTTTGCAGGCAGTTTTTATTAGAAAGCTAAAATATCAAAATGAAGAATAGTATGAAGAAAGTATTTATTGTACTCGGTGTCCTGCTGGCTGCCGTACTCATGATGCCCCAACAGGCATCGGCACAGGAACAGAAGGATACAGTGTCGCTCGACTTGGACAAGATTCTTGAAATTGCCCTTTCCGACAATCCCGATATTCAGGTTGCCGACCGGACAATCCAGATCCAGAAGTATGCCAAGAAGGAGACCATCGCAGGTCTTTTCCCAAAGGTTGACCTGACTGCACAGGGCGTCAAGAACCTCAAGGTGGCTACGATGGTCATGAACATGGGTGGCCAGACCATCACCGTCCGCATGGGCCAGCCTTACAACTATCAGGCCTCTGCACAAGCAGCGCTGCCTTTGTTCGCTCCTCAGCTGTGGAAGAGCATTTCGATCAATGAGGAACAGGTAAATCTCGCCCTTGAACAGGCTCGTGAGAGCAAGATCAACACCATTGCTTCGGTCAAGAATGCATACTACAGCCTCCTGCTGGCTCGCGAAAGCTACGAGGCGCTGATGGCCGGCTACAAGACTGCACAGCGCAACGTGGAGGACACGAAGAAGAGCTTTGAGCAGGGCCTTGTGAGCGAATACGACAAGCTGACCGCCGACGTGCAGCTTGCTGGTATCCAGCCCAACCTCCTGGCTGCCCAGAATGGCATCAAGCTGGCCGAGATGCAGCTCAAGGTGCTCATGGGTATCGATGTCGATGAACCGATCAAGTTCGCCGGCCGACTGGAAGATTACGAGGAAGGCCTTTTCGCCGACCTGATGAACCTGAAGGCCGACACCGACCTCAGCGACAACTCGGCCATTCGTCAGTTGGACTACAACGCTCGTATCCTCCGCTTGAGCGAGAAGGTCAACAAGCTCGGATACTTGCCGACCCTTGCCATCGCCCTCACGGGCGGATATACCGCCATGCCCCAGGAGTTCAATCCGTTCAAGGCTACGTACTTCGGAAGTTCGACATTGGCATTGAGCTTCTCGTGGACCATCTTTGATGGCCTGGCCAAATACATGAAGACCAAGCAGAACCGTCTGACCATCGAGAACCTTGAGATTCAGCGCGAGAATGCTTTACGCCAGCTTGAACTCAGTGTTGCTGCCAGCCTCAACAGCATCGAGACCGCAGCCGAACAGGTAGTGAGCAACAAGGAGAACGTCTATGCCGCCGAGCGTGCCTTCATGATTTCCGAGAAACGCTACGAGGTAGGCTCAGGCACCCAGCTCGAACGCAACAGCAGCGAGTCGAACCTACTCCAGGCCCGTCTCCAGTATGTTCAATCCATCTACGACTTCCTCAGCAACCGAGCCACGCTCGAAAAGACTTTGGGCAAGGTAGTCATGGGTGAGTGAGCATTTTCCTGATCACGAATTAGAATTAGTAAATTAATGAAATATAGAAATATGAAGAAATTTGCAATCATGGCATCCATGGCAGCGTTGGTGCTCACCACGTCCTGCATGAAGTCAAAAGAGACACAGACCACCTTTAGAACCAACGAGCAGCTTGAAGCAGTGAACGTCAAGGTGCAGAAGGTTCAGTCGCGTGAGGTGGACCAGATTCAGGAGTTCACAGCTACGGTCGAGGCCGATGTTGTCAACAACATTGCTCCCCAGACTCCTGTACGTATTCGTCGCATCAACGTTGAAGTTGGCGACCGAGTAGGCAAGGGACAGACCCTCGTCATCCTCGATGACAATAGTCTGGCACAGGCCAAGATTCAGCTCGACCGTGCTGAACTCGAGTTCAGCCGCTACGATGAGCTCTACAAGGTCGGAGGCATTTCGAAGAGCGCCTGGGATACTCAGAAGGCTCAGGTCGATCAGCAGCGTCGTGCCTATGCCAACCTCGAGGAGAATGCTCGTCTTGTCAGCCCTATCAGTGGTGTGGTAACTGCCCGCAACTACGACAACGGCGACCTTTACAACGGTCAGCAGCCTGTCCTCGTTGTCCAGAAGGTCAATCCTGTGAAGCTTGTCCTCAATGTCAGCGAGACCTATTTCCGCAACATGAAAGTGGGTATGCCAATCAGCGACATTTCGCTCGATGCCTATCCAGGTGAGACCTTCACGGGCAAGGTTTCGATCATCTACCCAACGGTTGATTCCAACACCCGTACGTTCCCCGTTGAGGTGATCATCTCCAATCCTAACCAGCGCGTGCGTCCCGGCATGTTTGCCCGCGTGACCCTCAACTTTGGTTCGTCGAACAGCGTGATGGTGCCCGATCAGGCCATCTGCAAGCAAACTGGCTCGGGCGAGCGTTTCGTCTATGTGGTCAATCCTGACAGTACCGTGACGCATAAGACCATCGATCTGGGTCGCCGCGAGGGTGCCGAGTATGTAGTCAATTCGGGTGTCGAATCGGGTGCAACCGTCGTTGTCTTCGGACAGACCCTGCTTACCGATGGAAGGAAGATTCATGTGCTCAATTAATTAATTAAGGGATTCTAAGGGATACTAAGGGATTCTTAGGGATATTAAGGGACAAATGTTTTACATGTCTCGTTTTGACGAAGGTAACGTCCTTTTTACTCCCCTTTTACTCCTCTTTTACTCCCCATTAACTACATAACGAATCATGACACTATACGAAGGAGCGGTTAGAAGACCGATTATGACCACGCTGGTGTTCATCGCCATTGCGATCTTTGGTCTCTTCTCCCTGAGCAAATTGCCTATCGATCTCATGCCAGATATCGATACCAATATGATTATGGTGATGGAGACCTATCCGGGCGCCAGCGCTGAGGATATTGAGAACAACGTTACCCGACCTCTTGAGAATACTCTCAACTCGGTGAACTATCTGAAGCATATCACCTCGCAATCGCAGGAGAATTATGCAATGATTACCCTGGAGTTTGAGTATGGCTACGACATCGACGCGCTGACCAACGATGTGCGCGACAAGCTCGATATGGTGAGCTCGGCGCTGCCCGATGGTGCAGGTACGCCTATCATCTTCAAGTTCTCGACCGACATGATCCCGATCCTGGTGCTGAGTGCCCAGGCCAGGGAGAGTACCCCTGCACTCTACAAGATTCTCGACGACCAGGTAGCCAACCCACTGGCACGTATTGCCGGTGTAGGTTCGGTGTCGGTGTCGGGTGCTGCCGAGCGTACGATTTACGTCTATTGCGACCCCAACAAGCTGGAGGCCTACGGACTGACAATCAACGGCATTGCCGGCGTTATCAGCGCCGAGAATGTGAATGTGCCGGGCGGTTCGTTCGACACGGGCAACAACGCCTACACGCTGCGTGTGGAGGGCGAGTTTGACGACCCACAGGAGATGCTCGACCTCGTGGTAGGGCACAAGGGCGACCAGCTCGTCTATCTGCGCGACGTGGCTGAGGTGAAAGACGGCCTGCAGGAGCGTTCGCAGAAGGTAACCACGTTCTTCACCAACGATAGCGACCCACGCGGCTACTCGGGCGAACAGGGCGCGATGATCATCGTGCAGAAGCAGTCGGGTGCCAACTCGGTGGCTATCTCGGAGAAGGTGCTCGCCATGCTGCCACAGATCCAGAAGACATTGCCTTCGGACGTCACGCTGGGTGTGATCGTGAACACTTCGGAGAACATCTACGCTACCATCGGTTCGCTGGAGGAGATCATCGTCTATGCCATGCTCTTCGTGGCACTGGTGTGCTTCCTCTTCCTGGGACGCTGGCGTGCAGTAGTCGTGATCGTGCTCACCATCCCGCTTTCGCTGGTGGCTTCGTTCATCTATCTGGCTGTGGTGGGATCGTCGATCAACATGATTTCGCTGTCGTGTCTTTCGATCGCCATCGGCAACGTGGTGGATGATGCCATCGTGGTGCTCGAGAACGTGACCAACCACATCGAACGCGGTTCGGATCCCAAGCAGGCAGCCATCCATGGTACGAACGAGGTGGCCATCTCGGTTATCGCTTCGACCCTGACCATGATCGGCGTGTTCTTCCCATTGACCATGGTGTCGGGCATGACGGGTGTGCTCTTCAAGGAGCTGGGCTGGATGATGTGTATCATCATGATCGTTTCGACCACTTCGGCCCTGACGTTCACCCCAATGATGTGCTCGCAGATGCTTCGCCTGAAGAAGCGCGAGAGCTGGTTCAGCCGCTGGTATGACCACTTCATCGTGCGTGGCTTCCTCGACAAGCTCGACCACTGGTATGCAAAACGAATCAACTGGGCCGTGCGTCACCGCAAGACGATGGTGGCTGCCATCGCAGTCTTCTTCGTGGTGTCGATGCTTCCTGCCGTCTTCGGACTGATCGGTACGGGCTTCTTCCCGCAGCAGGACTCGGGCCGTATCTCGGTGCAACTCCAACTGCCTATCGGCACACGCCAGGCACGCGCCGAGGAGATTGCCAACGAGCTTGCCAACACGTGGATGAGCCGTTGGGGCACCCCCGACAAGAAGGTGCTCAAGGCCTGCAACTTCACCACAGGCCAGGCTGATACCGACAACACGTTTGCCTCGATGCAGTCGAACGGTACGCACATCATCTCGTTCAACATCGCGATGTACAAGGTGGCACAGCGTGGCATGAAGGTCTCGATGTACGAGGTGGGCAACCAGATGCGTGAGGACCTGAAGAAGTACCCCGAGCTTGCCAAGATCATGGTGACCGAGGGCGGACAGCGAGGCATGGGCGGACAGACCACTGCCGACTTTGAGATCTACGGCTACGACCTTGCCTACACCGACTCGCTGACCAACCTGATGAAGACCTACATGGAATCGCTGCCCGGCGTGAGCCAGATCAACATCTCGCGTCCCGACCGCCAGCCTGAGGTGCAGGTTGACTTCGACCGCAAGAAACTGGCACGCTACGGACTGAACACCCAGACCGCCGGTATGTACCTGCGTTCGGCCTTCAACGGCACCACCGCCTCCTACTTCCGTGAGGACGGCGAGGAGTACGACATCATCGTGCGCTATACCCCCGAGGTTCGCGAGGACGTGAAGACCATCGAGAACATCTGGATGCCATCGGCAGCAGGATCGGTGCGTGTGCGTGACGTCGGACAAGTGGTTGAGCGCGAGACGCTGCCTACCATCGAACGCAAGGACCGCCAGCGTGTCAACACCCTGTCGTGCGTAGTGAATGCCGACGTTTCGGACCTCGGTTCGGTGGTTAATGCCGGCAAGGCATACATCGAGCAGCTGCGTAACGAGGGTTACCTTTCGGGCGACACCGACATCCAGGTGAGCGGTTCGTACGAGGACCAGCAGGATTCGTTCAAGGACCTCACCGTACTGGGCATCCTTATCCTCCTGATCGTGTTCATCGTGATGGCCGCACAGTTCGAATCGTGGTCCGACCCGTTCATCATCATGCTCGTCTCCATCCCCTTCACCTTCACGGGTATCGTGCTGGCCTTGTGGCTCACGGGCATTGACCTGAACATCATGTCGATGCTGGGTGGTGTGATGCTGATTGGTATCGTTGTGAAGAACGGTATCGTGCTCATCGACTACATCCACCTGCTTCGCGAACGTGGCGAGAGCGTCATCTCGGCCGTGGTACATGCCGGTCGCAGCCGTCTGCGTCCTGTGCTCATGACCACACTGACCACCCTGCTCGGCATGTTGCCAATGGCAATCGGCACGGGCCAGGGTTCGGAGATGTGGCAGCCAATGGGTGTCTCGATCATCGGTGGTCTGCTCGTTTCGACGGTGATGACCCTCGTGGTTGTTCCTTCGATCTACTGCATTGTCCAGGGTGTCAAGATTAAGACCGAGCGCAAGCTTTGGGCCAACAAGCTGGGCGTCGAAGCAGAATGGAACAAGAAGCGTCATAAGTTCAAGACTCGCAAAAAATAAATAACGATATGAAAGGAATATTTATAGCATTCGACCAGGCACATCGCGACGAGGTGGTAGCAGGTCTTGCCAGCTGCATGCAGCATGGATATACGATGTTTCCTGACACATGGGGACGTGGTTCAAACGGCGGCATTCCTCACTTTGGCAGTCATGCATGGCCTGGACAGAACAGTGCCATCTTCACCGTCTGCGAAGACGATCGTGTCGAGAGGATTCTCGAGCGTCTGAAGAAGATTGACCACGAACGTCCCCAACTCGGACTGCGTGCCTTCGTCGTTCCTGTGGAACAGGCAATCTGATACAGTTTCTATAACTTAATGGAGCGAAAACCCGTGTTACTTCGGGCTTTCGCTCCATTTTTTTGTTCAATTTCATTCTTTTTCGCTCGAAGATTTGCATTTTTCTTAAATTCTTTTTATATTTGCGGCCAAAGAACGGTGTGAAAGGTTCAAAGGCTACATTGCTCCTAAAACTCCTCAAACCCCTTAAACTCTTCAAACCCCATAATATCCCATGTACACTTCCGACAAACAACTTTACGTAGCTCATTCGTCCAATGGCCCTATCCACCTGATAGGGAAGATGTGTAACCGCCATGGCCTGATTGCCGGTGCCACAGGTACGGGCAAGACCGTTTCGCTGCAGGTGCTGGCCGAGACGTTCAGCCAGGCGGGTGTTCCCTGCTTCATGGCCGACATGAAGGGCGACCTGAGCGGCATCAGCCAGACCGGCACTATGTCGAGCTTTATCCAGAAGCGCTGTGCCGAGTTCGGCATTGAGAATCCACAGTTCCAGCCCTGCCCCGTGCGTTTCTGGGACGTTTTCGGCGAACAGGGCTATCCCATGCGCACCACCGTTTCGGCCATGGGACCGCAGCTCCTTGCCCGACTGCTCGGACTCAACGACACGCAGACGGGTGTGCTCAACATCGTGTTCCGCATTGCCGACGACAACAACCTGCTGCTCATCGACATCAAGGATCTGCGCCTGATTCTCGACTTCTGTGGCAAGAATGCCTCGAAGCTCACCACCGAGTACGGCATGATGACGTCAGCAAGCATCGGTGCCATCCAGCGTGCCATCATGACGCTCGAATCGGAGGGCGCCGAGCAGTTCTTCGGCGAACCTGCGTTCAACATCCAGGACCTCATCGAAACGGAGAACGGACGCGGCATCATGAACGTGCTTTGTGCTGACAAGCTCATGCTCAAGCCGAAGCTCTATTCGACGTTCCTGCTCTGGCTCATCACCGAACTCTATGCCAACCTGCCCGAAGTGGGCGATCAGGAACTGCCCAAGCTGGTGTTCTTCTTCGACGAGGCACACATGCTGTTCGAAGACACGTCGAAGGCGCTTGTCGATAAGATCGAGCAGGTGATCCGCCTGGTACGTTCGAAGGGCGTGGGCATCTACTTTGTTACACAATCTCCCACCGACATCCCGCAGGACATCCTCGGACAGCTTGGCAACCGCATCCAGCATGCCCTGCGCGCCTACACGCCCAAGGACCAGAAGGCTGTGCGCACCGCTGCCGAGACGTTCCGTGCCAATCCCGAGTTCAACACTGCCGAGGTCATCATGGAGCTTGGTACGGGCGAGGCTCTTGTGTCGTTTCTCGATGCCAAGGGAGCTCCGACGATGGTGGAACGTGCACGCATCCTCTTCCCACTCAGCCAGATTGGTGCCATCACTGCAGGACAGCGTCTCGACATCATGAATGCAGCGCCCGACTACATCAAGGAATACAAGAACTACTTCGACCGCGAGAGTGCCTATGAGGTGCTGAGCGAGGTTCGCAAGGTGGCCGATGAACAGAAGGCTGCCGAGGAGCAGGCCAAGGCCGACGAAAAAGCACGTATCGAAGCCGAGAAACAGGCAGAGAAGGAACGCAAGGAGGCCGAACGTGCCGCAAAGGCGGAAGAGAAGGAGCGCAAGGCTGCCGAGAAGAAGTCGTCGTCGGGCCTCTCACGCACCATCTTCGGCACACTCATCGGCGCCGTGGGCGCCAGCGTGGCACGCAGTGTGGGCAATAGCATCGGCAAGTCGATCACCGGTGGCTCGAAGAAGTCCAGTTCGTCCTCGAAGAGTTCATCCTCGAAGAGCAAGAAGAGCAGCAGCGGTGGAGTAGGCGACATCTTCGGCAAAGCAGCCAAGAGCGCCACTACAACTGCCACTCGCAAGATTACGCAGGAAATTCTGAAGGGACTCTTTAAGTAGGGATTAAGAAGGTTCGGTATCTCGGTATCTTGGTATTTCGGTATACCGATATAACGGAATACCGAAATACCGGAATTTCTAAGAAATAATAATTCCCCTTTAAATATTTAACAAAAATCTTATGGAAAACATTCCCGTTGTCTTTTGGATCGTGCCCATTGCATCCATCGTAGCACTGGTGATGGCATGGGTATTCTTTAGCAGCATGATGAAGGCTGACGAGGGTACACCTCGTATGCGCGAGATTGCCGAGTATGTCCGCAAGGGCGCCATGGCATATCTGAAGCAGCAGTACAAGGTCGTGCTCATCGTGTTCATCGTCCTTGCTGTCATCTTTGCCATCATGGCTTACGGCTTCAATGCCCAGAATCCTTGGGTACCGTTCGCCTTCCTCACTGGTGGTTTCTTCAGTGGCTTGGCAGGCTTCTTCGGCATGAAGACTGCTACTTATGCTTCGGGCCGTACAGCCAATGCAGCACGCAAGGGTCTCGACAGTGGCCTCAAGATTGCCTTCCGTTCGGGTGCCGTGATGGGTCTTACTGTTGTTGGCCTTGGCTTGCTTGACATTGCCATCTGGTTCCTCGTGCTCAATCACTTCTATCATGGTGACTCCACCTCGCTCATCACCATCACCACTACGATGCTGACCTTCGGCATGGGTGCTTCGACACAGGCCCTGTTTGCCCGTGTGGGTGGTGGCATCTACACCAAGGCAGCCGACGTGGGCGCCGACATCGTGGGTAAGGTCGAAGCCGACATCCCCGAGGATGATCCACGCAACCCCGCCACCATCGCCGACAATGTGGGCGACAACGTAGGTGACGTAGCCGGTATGGGTGCTGACCTTTACGAAAGCTATTGCGGCTCGATCCTCAGTACTGCTGCTCTTGGCGCTACGGCTTACGCCTATGCAGCAGGCGATATGCAGTTGCGTGCTGTCATTGCTCCAATGCTGATTGCTGCTGTGGGCGTATTCCTCAGCCTGCTCGGCGTGTTCCTCGTTCGCACCAAGGAAGGTGCCACGATGAAGGATCTGCTCCATTCGCTTGGCGTAGGCACCAACACCGCAGCCATCCTCATCGCCGTTTGTACCTTCGGTATCCTCTATGCTCTGGGCTTCGAGAACTGGTGGCAACTCAGCCTTTCGGTAATCAGTGGTCTGGCAGCCGGTGTCATCATCGGACAGGCTACCGAGTACTACACCTCGCAGTCCTATACACCTACCAAGGAGATTTCGGCAGCTTCGAAAACAGGTTCTGCCACGGTGATCATCAAGGGTATCGGCACGGGTATGATTTCGACCTGCATCCCCATGCTCACCATCTCGATAGCCATCTGCCTGAGTTACCTTTGCGCCAATGGCTTTGACTTCAGTATGAGTGCAGGCAGCATCCAGCTGGGTCTCTATGGCATTGGCATCGCTGCTGTCGGCATGCTTTCGACGCTGGGCATCACCCTCGCTACCGACGCTTACGGACCTATTGCCGACAATGCTGGTGGCAATGCTGAGATGAGCGAACTGGGTGAGGAGGTACGTCATCGCACCGATGCACTCGACGCACTGGGCAACACTACAGCTGCTACAGGCAAGGGCTTCGCCATCGGTTCGGCCGCTCTTACCGCACTCGCTCTTCTGGCTTCGTATATCGAAGAGGTGAAGATTGCCATGGATCGTGTGGGCAAGACCATGACCGACGTTGCCGGCAACACCATCGAGGCTGGAAAGGCCAATATACCCGACTTTATGAACTACTTCCAGGTGAACCTGATGAACCCGAAGGTACTTGTTGGCATCTTCATCGGTGCCATGGCAGCGTTCCTGTTCTGTGGCCTCACGATGGGTGCAGTTGGACGTGCAGCCGGTAAGATGGTCGAAGAGGTTCGTCGCCAGTTCCGTGAGATCAAGGGCATCCTCGAAGGCAAGGGCACACCTGACTATGGCCGTTGCGTGGAGATTTCGACCCTCGCAGCACAGCATGAGATGATCGTTCCTGCCCTGCTGGCTATCATCATCCCCATCCTCGTAGGTCTGTTCCTCGGTGTGGCTGGTGTGCTTGGCCTGCTTGTCGGAGGTCTCTCGTCGGGCTTCACGCTTGCAGTGTTCATGTCGAATGCAGGTGGTGCGTGGGACAATGCCAAGAAGTATGTCGAGGAAGGCAACTTCGGCGGCAAGGGTTCGGCATGCCATAAGGCTACCATCGTGGGTGACACCGTAGGTGATCCTTTCAAGGATACTTCCGGTCCTTCGCTCAACATCCTCATCAAGCTGATGTCGATGGTCAGCATCGTGATGGCAGGTCTCACCATCGCATTCCTCTAATACCCTTTTTCGAAACGAATTGTTTTATCTCTAATAGCAGCATGACCATTCTTGGCATAGATTGGTCATGCTGTTATCGTTGGATGACCAATCTTGGCCATGATTGGTCATGTAGCGATTGTTGCAAGTATCGTGTCGCGCGACAGAATACTCTATCCGATCGTTTCATAACCAATCTTGGCACAAAATGGTCATACCTCTAATTCTTTCATGACCATTCTTGGCCAGAAATGGTCATGCAACTTTAGTCAGATAACCATTCCTGGCGCAGAATGGTCATGCGACAATCTCCACATGTCGAATCCGTAAATAAATTCTTTATGCCACGATAAAAGCATAACCAATCTTGGCTCGAATTGGTCATGCGTTGATTTTCTCATAACCATTTTTGGCCAGGATTGGTCATACTCTCGAAGAAGAATAACCATTCTTGGCCAAGAATGGTTATGCCACGATATTTTTAATAGGTTTAGCAGTTAGGGCATTTTATTTATCTTCAGGCAAGATTTCTTCTTGATTGTTTTCCTTCCTTCCTATTTTGTGGGTGAAGGTCACTCATTTTCCAAGTTGCTCCATCTTGCAATAATATTGTACTGCTTGTCCACAGGTCGTACAATTCAAAATTTTTTAAGCTCGTCAATCATAGCAGGTCGGTTCCTGTATTTGATACGGAACTCTGCGACAAGCCTTTTAACCAGTTCGGCTCCTGGAGGACAGCTCATGCTGAGTTTCGTTAGTTTGTCGGCCAGTTCCCGGTAATACTTGCGAGGACTTGGATTCCGGGCCATGTCGCGGAAAACTGGCTCCAACCTATGGACAAGAGCATGCTGCTGTTCGGGAGTGAAGTTTCTGGCATAACGGCTGATTCCGGAGAGAAGATCCGTGCGCGACTCTTTCTGCAGTTGGAACAAGTCGGCATACCATTTTTCCTCGTCGTAGATTTCTGCAAGATATGAGATGGCACTCTCACCGAAGTCCTGCTTTTTGATTAGAGCACGCAGTTCGTTGGGCCACACTTCGGGACTGATAAGTTTCTTCAGCTTGTGATAGTATGTCATTGTGCTGGAATTATGTTCCAAAAAGAGCTTAGTGGTCTGCTTAATGATACTGGGGATGTCGTCCATCTGCTCCAACAATGCCAGTTTTCGGCATTCAAGATTATAAATGATGCCGTCGTATTGCTTGTGAATGGTAAGACCTTCGTCAATCACCTTTAGCGCATCGGATAATCTGCGGTGGTCAACCAACCAATCGATATACTTCTCGCTAAGGTTGCTCAGTTCGCGGTTCTTTTCGAAGAAAGCCACAGCCTCGTTCTCCCTTCCCAACTGGATGAGGTAATCCCAAAGATCTCTCGCAGCAGATTCTCGTGCATAATCCCCGTTGGCTTTTTCGTATTTCTCTCGACGCAGCGCGATTCGGTCATCGTCGGAGAGCAACACATTACGTGTCTCATCGATGAAGCCGGAAATGTCGATATCGTCAAAGGCGCTGCAATGAGCCAGTTCCTCTAACTTTTCGCAGATGTCGAGTTTCTTCGGGGTGCCTATCTTATCGTTTTCTAACACGCTGCGGATAAGGTTGAACGTATCGTCGGCATGAAGGTCCTCGTAATCCACTTCCACTTCGTATTCCCATTCTTGATCGTAGCATTCGCCCCCACGATCTAGTAACAGGATTGCCATATCAACTGCCAGTTCAGCACTCTCGTTTTCGACTAGTATCTCGAGTTGGCGATTGATGCGCTGAATGTCGCGACCTACCAGATTCCAATCCAATAGGTCAGGCTCCCAGCTCTGGTAGCGATTATAGGAGGGATTTTTATGGTAGTGACTGAAGCATTTTGCTATCTCTTTCGTCAATTCTGCCTTTGAAGGAAGGTTGTCTTTGGAAGGCAGTTGCTTTTTAAACCGCTTCTTCAGCTTTTCTGCAAAAGTTTCGTTCACGTTGGCGTATGCCTTTGCAAAAAGAAAGATTTCGTGTTCGTCAATCTGTTCAAACAGATTGTCTATGGTCTTATCATTTTTCATTTTAGTAGATACTTAGTATCATCTATAATATTTGTGTATTATAGTGCAAAGGTACGATTTTTTTTACATAATTCAAAGGAAAAACGCAGGAATCGTATAATAATTGTGAGTTTCGAACGAATAATGCCCTATTCATTCCGTTTATCCTTTCTATTTTCATCCGAAAAACGAAAAGTGGCTAACCTCACGGTCGGCCACCCTCCATACAGCGTTTTACTTATGTCTTGATTTCTTATCTGGTGCAAAGATAGAGGATTTTGCCGAGATAAGCGATCGGATGACAATGTTGTTGGGGAAAATTATGTTTTCTTGATTCGTCGAGCGACAACGTTGGATTATGATGTGGACAAAAAAGCATCCTGTCGAGCAAAAGCTGAGCAGGATGCTTTTTGTGTTGATAGTATTATTTTGTTATTTCATTATGACCCCTTGACTACAGATTACGATACCTTGGTAATTGGATGTCACTTTTTGGCCGAAGAGATTGTAGAGGGCTGTGGAACGAAAGGAAGGCGTGTCGGCATGAATCGTTTGGATGCCAGTGACGGCATTGGAGGGAATGCCGAGGCCGCCCATCTCGTTGGCGACACGTACCGAGTAAGTGCCGGCAGCGTCACCTTCGGGCAGGGTGTAGGTGAGACCAGTGGTGAAGGCGACTGGATGGCCATCCTTGCAAACGACGAAGCCGATGGCTGGTTCGGGACATGCCCAAGTGAGTGTGCGGTCGGTGAGCACTACTTCGACGTTGAGTTGTTCGGTGTAATCTTGTGGATCCCAGTTGGGGAACACCTTGTCGAGCGTGTATTCGGCAGCCTGCTCTTCGGTGATGACACATGGGTCGGAGTTGGCAGCGGCATTGCATGCGCTGATGGAGCGTGAACTGAGGTCGAGCGGATTGCCATCGGCATCACGCGAGTCGAACTCATGGAAACGAACAACGAGACCTGACGACATCGAGCCCCAACCTGCGGCATTGGGCAGAGAGCGCATCGTGGTGTGAAGGTAAGTGCTGGCTGGAGAGTCACCCCATGGACGTCCCAGACGATACCCTTCGGCGCCTTCGATGGTGCACTCATTGAAGACGATGCCCTTGTAACCAGTCTGCGTGTTGGGTGCAGTGATGACGGCTCCTGAACTAATGGGACGCAAGGTGCAATGCTCGAAGAACATTGTGCCGTCGCCATAGATGAAATCGACTTCGCCGGCAATGTCGCAATCCTCGAAGTAAGCGGTAGCATCTGCCTTGTTGAGATAATAGGTGTCCTGCACGCCCTGGAGACGCACATTCTTGTAGATGGCCTGTTTGGCACGCTGGCGAAGAGCCAATGCCTGTCCTTTGGACTTGCCGGTATCCCAGTCACGAGCCTGACGTATGGTCAGATCCTGCATATAGACGCCGTTCTGATTCTGGTCGATGAAGAGCACGGGCGTCTCGTCCTGATACTTCGTTACTGTGCCGGGATTGTTTAGGAGCAGCACCCCTTCCATGCTTTCGCCAATGAGGGAAGTGTTCTTCACGACTTTGGTGAGAGCCTTGGTGCCGAAGTCGTAGGTACCATCGAAGAGGAAGATGCGATAGCGTTCGTCGAGGTTCGGACGCTTGGCTGCTGCATCAAGGGCAACGAGCAATTCGTCGATGGAGTGTACAGCGGCATCGTATGGTGCACAGTTCTCGAATATTTCGTCGTAAGCGCTATATGCCTTGAAGTTGGCAAAGAAATAGGCATCGGAAGTCACTGTGTGTTCGAAGGATGGGTCTTTGCTGACAAGGATTTCGTCCTCATCGGTCCATCCAACGAAGTTGTAGCCAGAGTTTGCTTTGGCTGTGAGTGTGACGACAGTCCCTTCGCGATAAACACCACCTGCAGGAGTGAGCGTAACTGTGCCACCTTCGGCAGGAAGGGCTTCAGCATCGACTCTATATTGTTCGGCGGAGGAACTGCCGCTCCAATCGCCACTGATGGTGACTTGATTGAAGCCCACCTGCTTGGTGTTGCCGAGGCTATAGATGTAGATGCGGAGAGCAAAGGGGGCTGAGGGGTTTGAAGGGTTTGAGGGGTTCGAGAGGTTTGAGGGGTTTGAGAGGTCGTGGGAGATGGAGGTTACGGCAGTGTTGTCGCGTTCGGGGACGAGTCCTTCGTCGAGAAGCACTTCCTCGTCACCATAGACGGCATAGATGTCGAGTTTGCCACCATCGGTTCCGAAGCGCATGGCATTGAGGCTGACTGCCGTGGGGGTGAAGCTGACACCAGTAGCGGGGACGACGCGGAATTCTACCACATAGTTCGGGTCGGGAGCAGAGATCTGTTCGGCGGGCTGGAAGGCTACCCAACTTGCTTTGATCACCTTGTCGGTCTTGGACATATAACTGAGGTAATCTTCGTTGTAGGAGGCAGTGGCTGAGGCGAAAGCGAGGGCAGAGTCTTCGTCGCTGAAGTTGCCTGCTGCCACATAGGCTCCTGTGTTCCAAGGCCACGTGATGGTGACGCTACCCGATTGGGCATGGGTCGGTTCTACGTAGGGGAATAGGACAGCAATGGAGCGAAGTGCAACATTGGTGGGTACAGTAATGAAGGCGAGGGTGGAGTCGGGGCTTACGCTGTTTTCGACCTCGGTGTCGTTAACAAAGGCTTTTGCCCCTGGACGAAAGGGCAAGGTAATGCGAAGGCCGGAATATTCTACATAGGAGTCGATGCGGATGCCTTCGACCTCGTTCTGATTGACATAGATGCCTTCGTCCTCGGCATTGAGCACCGGGGCTACGGGCAGGGTGAAGTCCCAAGTCCAGCGAGTGTCGTGACGACGGTCATCAATCGAGATGGTGTTATTCTGGAAGACGGGGGAGAAGGTCATATCTTCGACAAGAGTGACGACATCACCGATGTGGTAGATTTTGCCCTGGCATGTCCAACCGATCAGCGTGTATCCATCGAGGAAGAGGGAGGTGTTCTGAGGAATGGTGTACTGCGAGGCAAAAGGGAGGGTGCCGCCTTGGGGCGCTTCGCCATCAGCGCTGCCAGTGGTGAAGGAGTAGGACACTTCGTCGGTAACGTCATGACCTGGCGTGATGGCGTAGTCGGAGGTTTCGTAGCGCGACTTTTGCAGTGTGCCATCGGCGATGCCGTTGAGGTAGTTTTCGACGTTGGTGTAACCATTGGCTGCAAGGGTTGCCCCATCGGCGGGGTCATTCTTGTCGAAGCCCATCTCGTCTTCATAAGCATTAGGCATACCGTCGCAGTCAGCATCGACGATGTAGCGATCGCCTTCTCGCATACCGAGGAAGGGGAAGTTGGTGTAGGTGACGCCATCGACGACATAGGTGTCATGTTCGGACAACTGGATGTCATCGGGAGCATCGATGATGCCTTTCTCGTTGGGAATGGAAGCACCAGCATATTGTGGATCGATGCGGCCTGCTGCTTCATCGAGAAGTCGCTGATCGACTTCGTCATATCTTGGCAAGGAGGCACCCGCCTGATTGATTACCTTCTGGAAGGCATCGTCAGCGCTTTCATATTCGAGTCCACTTAAGGCATAAGGAATTTCGGTGAGGGTATAGGTGGTGAAGTTGGAACCCGTAAGATTGATACCTCGGCTGGCACTTCCTGCTTCAGCGCCATAGTAGTTGTCGGCATTAACCTTGTTGAGTTCGGTTTCGCTCCATACGTTGCTGTTCTGGGGAGCCCAGCGACTGTTCACTTCGAACTTGTTGCCGCTGAGGTACCACTGTCCGTAGGGAGTGGAGGGAGCACACCAGTAGCGACTGCCCGAAGTGTTGCGCTGTGTGGCAGGACCTGGGCGATAGTAGTTGCTGATGAGATATACGCGGTTATACCCAGGGTCGTCCTTTGTCCAGGCTGCTGCTTCGACTGTGTTTTTGTCGTATTCGCCACCATACTGGTTGCCAGCGCCGCTCCAGTTGAAGACGACGTTGTTGGCAAACTCGGAATCCACCTGATAGTCGTGTTCGCCTTTTGTCCTCGATGGTGAGCGCACACCATTGAAACGCGGGGCACGTGAATGACTGTTGGTGATGAGCGTGTGGTGCATGGTGCTGTGCTCGCCGCCCCATTGGGTGGCATAGGCACGAGCGCCCTTGGAGTTCTTGGAATTGTAAAGGCCTTCGCCGATGATACACCATTGGACGGTGGTGGAGTCGCTATCGTAGGCGGTGAGGCATTCCTCCATGCTCCACGTCATGGAGCAATGGTCGAGAATGACGCCCTCGCAGTTCTCCATGTCGAGGCCCGTCATTGACTTGTTGGGGATGTCGCCGGCACGGAAACGCAAGTGTCGGATGATGATGTTGTCGTTGTTGATGTACATGTTGTAACCGGTGAGGCAGATGCCGCCGCCTGGTGCCGATTGACCAAGAATGGAAACGTTGGGGAAGCGGAAACGCAACTTCGACTGAAGGTAGATGGTGCCTGATGTGTTGAAGAGGATGATGCGGGGACGACCGCCATTCTCGTGGTTGATTGCCCAACGGAGTGTGCCTTCGACGAGGTTGTTGTCGGAGCAGTCATCGTTGCGCGTGACGTAGCATACTTCGCCTCCGCGACCACCAGTGACGAAGCGTCCGTAGCCCTCAGCGCCCGGGAAGGCGAGTTGGCGTTCAGCACGGGCTTGCGTAGATGTCATGCACAGCATGGTGCAAAGGGCGAGCAAAGTTAGCAGGATCTTTTTCATAGGGATGTGTGTTGTTATTGTTTGCTTGTGTGGGTTCTTTGGCGCAAAGATAGGGATTATTTTGATAGGATGCAAGTTTTTGGGGAAAATATTTTTTTGCAGCCATAGATGGCTGCTGCATAGACATAAAAAACGAGAAGGCAGGGCGACAAGGAAGGAGACATAAAAAACGAGCCGGCATCGTGCCGGCTCGCTATAAAATAGGAATAGGAAGTGCTTACTTGATGTACTGGAGCTTGCCGTCGCGGATGATGAGACCCTGGGCGTTGTGGATGCGCTGGCCGTAGATGTTGAAGGCGCGGGTGTCGGCCTTTTCGATAGCAATCTGCTCGATGCCAACGAGTGGGGTGTTGTCGGTGATCTTGGTGATGACAACCTTCTCGATGAACATGCCGTTGTAAACCTGGAAGACGATGTAGCCCATGCCTTCAAGTGCATTGCCCTCACCGTCGGTGCCAGCAGCTTCCTTCACGTTGATGATTTCGCCCGAAGGAATGGCAGTGGTGTTGCCCTGGAGAGCCTCGGTGCTTTCGCCAAGGTAAGCTACGGTAGCAGCTTCAGCGCCGGTAGCATACTTGATCTGCTGCTTCTCGGCATCTTCGATAGCCTCGGCATTGTAGAAGATCTTTACCTGGTCATCGTTGTCAAGACCATCGATAGCCCACTGGGTATCGCGCTTTACCTGGATGCCCTTCTGGCTCCAGTTCTGGACGATACGGTCCTGACGGCCAAAGACGTGGCACTCGTCGGGAAGACCTACGAGCTGCGACTTCTCATCAGCAGAGTAGCCCTTGAAGTCGTTGCGGTTCTTGTTGGGATTCTCTTCCGACTCATAGACATAGATATAGCCGGAATTGCCCTGATTACGGTTCAAGTTAGAGAATTCGAGGGTCGAACCAGCCTTCTTGAGGTCATAAACGAAGGTAGTCTCATCGGGGTTGGTGATGGTGACCTTCGAGATGGAAGTCTCCTTGAAAACGAAGAAGGAAACATAGCCATCAAGACCAGTCTTGCCATTGTCGTAAGCTGTGGTGTCAACGGTGATGGTAGCGCCGGAAGCATAGGTCGAAACGCCGCCTTCGAGCACGGTGCCCTCTACGGAGCACTGAGTCTTGGAACTTTCGGAGTTGTCATAGCGGAGAGCCTGTTCACCTTCGACTTCGGAAGTGGTGGTGTATTCGACAACGACCTTGCTGCCCACTACAAGTCCATCAACGACAAAGTTGCGAGCCTGGCCGAAATAGAGGCCATCGGTAGTGAGGTTCTGAACGAGGCGTGGGTTGCGTACCCACACGTGGCACTCATCGGGGAGTCCGACAGCCTTTGAGTTGTCATTGACTTCGTAGCCCTTGTAGTCCTGGCGTTTGCTGTCGAGCTTCTCGGCGTTCTCATAGGAATAGAATGCCCAGCTGCAGTTGAGGTTGGCCAGCTCGAGGGGTGCACCTGCGGTTACGAAATCGTAGGTGAGGACGGTATCGACGATGATGTACTCGTTTTCACCTTCCTGTGCAAATGCTGCAGCGCCAAAGAGGCATGCAGCGGCAAGAGTAAAGAACTTCTTCATGTTGATTGAATTAGTGGTGATTTATAATGTTGGTTATTCTCGTGTGCAGTGTTCGTGCTGTTAGACGGTGCAAAGATAGGTATTATTTTGATAGGATGCAAATTTTTTTGGAATTTTTTGGGGTGGCAGCCATAGATGGCTGCGACAATGACACGAAACGGGGCGATTTGGCTGCGACAAAGATGATGGGATATGGCGACAAAGACGAGGAAACATACAAAAACGAGCCGGCTTGGGACCGGCTCGTAATATGAAAGGGAAATAGATGTGCTACTTGACGTATTGAACCTTGCCATCGCGGATGATGAGGCCTTGTGCCTTCTCGATGGGCTGACCATTGAGGTTGTAAGCGCGGTTGGTGCCGATGGTCTCAGCGTCAATCTGCTCAATGCCTACAATTGGTGTTGGATCAATATACTCTACTGCCCAGCGAGGATCGCCGGCCTGTACCTTGGCTGCATAGCTGCTCTCGTATGGAGCGAAGAACTCCTTGAGTGCCTCAGGATTGGTGAGGTCGAGAGCAGGAAGCTCAGTGTACTGGATATCCATCGAATCGAGCACAGCGAACTTGGTAGCGTCAGTGCCATCAACCTCATTGATTCCGCCCTGGATGCAGTTGGTGCTGTCGGTGACATAGTTGCACGAGCCACCGATAGCCTTCTGCAGACGATAGGTGTTGACGAAGATGTTCTGTGTCCACTCGGCGGTGACGCACTTGTTGTTCACGTAGTTGTTGGCGAAGTTCTGGTTGGATGGACTGTTGACGAAGGTGTTGTTCTTCATGTTCCAGGTCATGGCCTGATCTTCGGTACCCCAAACCTTGCTGCCTGTAGCATTGGAAGCGTTCGAGAAGCGGAGGAAGTAGTAGTTGGTGGTCTCGTTGGTGTTGTAGAAGGTCGAGTTGTTGATTTCGATGTCCTTAATGCTGTTGGCACCATTGTCCCAACGGATGATGGCTTTGCCTTCGGCATTGTTGTTCTGGATGATGGACCTGGAGATGAGGAGTGTACGGAGAGCCCAAGGCTTTGTGCCACCGTCGATGAGCGAAACGGGCAGGTTGGCAAAGTTGGAATTCAAAACACTGAGGATAGTGCCTTCGTAAACCTTCTGGTTAGCACCCTCGTACTTGAATGTGCCAACAACCGTCTCGGTGCCGTCTTCAGCAGTTTCGGTTGTCTCGCTATAGGTGTAGAGCGACTCGTCGGGCTCTTCAGACATCGCAATAGGAGCAACAGTGGAAGCTGCGCAGTCGAAGTTGGCATCGGAAATGACAAGACCGGTCTGGGCAGTGATTTGTCCGGTAGCATCGGTTATTACGGTAGCATTATTACCGAAGATGACAAGATTCTTTCCGCCCAACGGAGCCTCTCCGTTCAGGGTATAAGTCTTTCCTTCAACGAGTTCAACGGTGTAGATGCCAGTGCCTTCCACTTCCGTTGCATTTGCGATGGCGATGTTGAGAGTACCCTTGCCAGCCTCCTGTGCTTCGGCAGTAGTCTCGTCCTGGAGAGTAACAGCGGAGATCATGATGTCCTTGTTGACCTCTGGAGCACCTTCAACCCAGATTTCGTACTTCTCGGTTGGATCGAGTTCAACGGTAACGCAGTCAGATGCAGTGCCCTTGCCGTAGATGGTGCCAGGCTCAGTCTGTGCAACGATATTCTTGGTGCTGTTGAATGGTTTGGCAGTTACAAGAACGTAGTTGCCATCCTCAGCGCTGCCGCTGGCAGAACCAACAGCATAGACAGTGAACTTCTTGGTATCCTTTACGAAGAACTTCATGAACTTGCCCCACTGTGCAGAAATGACAGGAGAGATAACCGATCCGTCAGCGCCAGTTACTTGAATCCATTCGCCGCGTTCGCCGGTCTCAGGATTGAGGTCGGTCCAACGGTTGGAGTTCTGAACTTCAGCGGAGCCGTCATCGAGGGTCGATGTTGGGTTGACATATTCGATCCAGTCGAGAGCAATGGCCGTCTTATCAGAAACGGTGCCGTCGTCGGCAGTCTTTGGCTTGGTGGTCAACATGTCAGGACCCTTGACGGTCTCCCAGAATGCAAAGTTGGGAACTTCGGGAGCCTTTGGTGCGAAGCCAGGAGCCTCAGATGCGCCGAAGATCTGGAAGCCTGCGAGCATGATGTCCTTGTTGACGGTTTCGTCACCCTTCACCGTGATCTGATAAACCTTTTCGGGGTTGAGGGCGATGTTGACGGTGTCGGAAGCGGTGCCCTTGCCATAGATGCCACCAGGAGTAGAGTTGGCTTCGATGATGTCGCCATCCTCAGAGAGGGCAACAACGCGGAGGCAGTTTCCGTCTTCAGCCGAACCACCGGCAGAACCTACGCCGAGGAATGATATCTTGGCAGTTTCCTTTACATAGAATACCATGTACTTGCCCCACTGAGCGGAGAGGACAGGAGAGTTGACAGAGCCATTGTTGCCGGTAACCTGGATCCAGTTGTTACCCTCACCGACGTTGTAATCCTCGTAGTTGGGGTCGAAGTTGGTCCAGCGGTTGGCGGTCTGAACCTCAGCCTTGCCATTGTCAAGGGTAGATGTTGGGTTGATGTAATCTACCCAGTCGTACTTCTCAGAGATGCCGTTCTTGGTGCTAACATTGCCTTCAGCATCGGTCTTTGGGAAGCCGCCCTGCACGAGGTCGGGACCAAGCACTACTTCGAAAGCCTTGCCCTCGGTGTAACGTGGAGCATGGGCAACGGAAGCGTCGAACGAAGCTGCCTCGTAGTTGATGGTGACACTCTTTACATAGCTGCGTCCCTTTTCGGTGCCGCTGAAGAAGAGGGTGTCGATGAACTGAGGCTCTTCGAATGTGATTTCGTATTCTTTCAGAGTAGTTTCGGTGTCATCAACAGTGTAAGCAAAGCCATTGATGGTGGCATGCGGGGTGTCGATCTTTCCGGATTCGGTATTCCACCAAGGTGCGGCTTTCACAACGATGGAGGTGGCATTCACCTGGCCTTTTGCAGAAAGGTGAATAAGCAGGTTGCCTGGGTTGGAACTGTTGCCAAACTTGAGGCCATAGCCTGTCTGGCCGAAGTAGGCACGTGTTGTGGTAGAAGCAGTGCCGATGGCTACGTCGGCGATGAACTCCGCTCCTTCGGCAGCGATTGAATCGGCAGTAACATCTGGTTTGATGACTGCGGTTCCATCCGTCCCTTCCGGGTTATCGTTGAACACGATAGTGTAGGAGTCTGCAAAAGCTGTGGCGCTCATGAGCACGGCAGCAGCAAGTAGGATAAACTTTTTCATGCAGGTTGTTTTTAAAGGTTAATTATTTGGTGTGGTTAGTTGTTGAGGAGAGGTGGGCAGCCAAACTTGGCTGCCACATGAAAAGGGAACGTCACAGTGACGCGGGGCTTACTTGACGAAGATGAGCTTGCCGTTCTGGATGCAGATGCCCGTGGCAGCGTTGAGCTGTTGGCCGTTGAGGTTGTAGATGCGGTGGCTCTTGGGTGCGTCGTTGGCGATGGTTTCGATGCCTTCTTCACCATGAGTGCCGTAAGCAACAGCAGCATCCGACCAGGCAGCCTTAGCGCCATCGGCAGCGTTCATGTACTGAACACCAGCGCCATCGGTAGCTGACATCACAGCTACACCAACGAGGTACATGCGATACTTCACCTTGAGGGCGATAGGAGTCTCGGCAGTCCATGGGGTCTTGGTACACCACTTGTGGTCGTAGCAGCTATAACCGGTGGCAGTGGACTGGATCTTGTCGTTGTCGTAGTAGGCACGGCACTCGTCAAGGCGTCCGAAGTAATACTCGATTTCGGCTTCAGTCTCTTCAGGAGAGATAACGTAATTGACGAATTCACCCTGCTTGGTCTCGGGATCGGCAAAGAGTGCCTCGTACTCCGAAGCATCCTTCTTGTTCTGGAGATTGACGGTCCACTTGAAAGGCTGGGTGACGGCAATCTTGGTGGGGTCGTTTTCGTCACGCTCGAAACCTACGAGATCAACGCCCTTGATGACGCGCGTATCGCTTTCAAGCGGATCAGCTGTCATGGTGATGTGGGCTTCGCGGTAGGCGAGGTTGGAGAGTTCGCCCAGTGTGTCACTATCGTTAAGATACTGAGCCTCGATACGTCCGGTGGGGAAGTCCTGAAGGGAGATGCCGCCACTAACCCATGTCGTGGGAACGGGGATGAAGTAGAGAACCATCGACTTGACATTGGTGAAAGCCCTGAAGGTGCTGCCATCGTTGAGTGGACCACTCAAGTCGAGACGAGCCTTGTTGAGGGTGACGCCACGATAGACACCTTTGGGAATGGTGAAGCCGTTCTCGGGGTCGGTGTAACGTTCCTTGATGGTGATGTTGAGACCGAAATCATCGGTGCCGGACTGCAGGCCGATGCCGCAGGCATTGAATGCAGACACGCAGGAAGCACCATTCCATGGACGAGGAACAAGACCTTCGACTTCTTCGCCGGTGTCAGGATCCTCATAGATACCCATCTGTGTGGAGATGGTGTCGTTGGTGAGGTAGAAGACGAGCGACTTGTCGAGATTCTTGACTGTGTACTGCGCAGAGGCAGAGAAGACGAGCAATGAAGCTGCAAGAGTAAAGAATTTCTTCATAGGTTTTTAATTAATGGTTAGTATTTGATGGATAAATAGGCGGGGGAAAGAGTGGGGCAGCCAAACTTGGCTGCGACAGGGACAGAGGGGAATGAGGGGCGAGGGCGGAGCGCTATGTGCAGCCATTGATGGCTGCGGCGGAAACACCGAAGGGATATGCGAGGACGCTGGGAACGGATGGGGCCAATCGCCCCATCCGTTTTAGTAGCCGTTGGTGCCGTATTCGTCGGGGTTGGCAATCTGGTCGAGCATCTGCTGGGGGATAGGACGTACGCGCCACTTGGTTTGATAGGGTTGACCATAGACGTTGCGACGGGGAGCGTTGAGGTACTCGGAGGTGAGCAGGCCCATGCGCTTCAGGTCGTACCAGCGCCAGTTCTCGCCACAGAGTTCACGGGCACGTTCCTTGGCGAGGTAGTCTATGGTGAGTTCTACACCTTCGAGAATCTTAGCCTCGTTGGTCGATTTGGCAGCATGACGACGTACAGTCTTGAGATATTCGAGGCCTTCTCCCTTGTGGTTGCCGGAGAGGACGGATGCCTCGGCGGCAAGCAGGTAGATGTCGGTGAGACGAATGATGGGGAAGTCGTTCAGCGACTGCTGATTGGTCATGATGTATTTGAGCGGTGAGAGCTTCTTGAGCGAAGGAGCGAGCGAACGATAGTTGGCGTCATCAGCTACGGCTCCGTTGTCCTGCAGGTAAGCGAAGATACCCGTGTTGATCGGTCCACCGACGCTGGGCAGCCCGGCCACGAGGTATTTCTTGCGAGCACACCAAGCGGAATCTACGGCGAAGTTAGGCGTGTAGCATCCAAGGGCGGCAGGACGATTCTCGAGTTCGATGACCTCGGTGCTTGCCATCGAGCCATTGTCGGCGTAATAGTTGTAGCCAGCGTAATTGGCTTTGAGCTGTTCAGGCGAAGCAATGTTGCCCGTTATGGTGTAGCGCGACTCGTAGCCCGTGGTCTGATAAGCATCCCAGAAGTAGGTAGTGTCCTTGCCGCAAGCCTTGAGGATGGAGAACGGTACGGGGAACGAACCGGAGGAGATGAAGTACTTGTAGTAGAAGCTGTCATCGAAGCGGGTGTCGGCGGTCCATTCGCGCTCCTTGTTATCGCAATAGACGGTGCTGGCCACGTCAGTCTCGCTGGGTTTGGGGTCAAAGCAATCGTAGAGCAGATAGAGCGTGGGACGGACGCGGGTGGTGTTGGCACGACCATAGCGGATGCCGTCGCTCTGCACGCCGAAGTTGGCGGCCATTGTGCCGATGTTCATCATGTAGTACTGGCGTGTGCGTCCACGGTTCCAGCCTTCGGGGTTGTAGCCGTTCTCGTGATCGATGGCTTCGAGGAAGATGAATTCGGAATTATTCTTGTTGTTTTCGCCGAGCCATTCCTTGGTGCTGCCCGATGAAGTCTCGTCGGAAGGATAAAGCTGGTACTTGCCGCTATTGATGACGATTTGGGCGTACTTGAAGGCTGAGTCAGCACATTGAGAAGTGGAGTATTTGACGCTGCCTTCGTTGGTGATGACGCTGGCCCACTTGCTGCGTCCGTCGGGATTTTCGGCGAAGTCACGTTCGAGGCGAGAACGCTGGATCCATGCCTTGCAAAGCATTGCAGCAGCGGCATACTTGGTGGCTCGGCCGCGCTCTTGTCCCTGCGATTCGGGGAGATACTGGTAGGCGGTCATGAGGTCGGAGATGAGTTGTTCGTAGATCTCTTCCTCGGTGGAGCGGTAGGCGAATTCACGGGCACCCGCTTCGGCCATCGATGTGGTGGTGAGCGTAGCACCGCCCCATTGTTCAACGACGTGGAAATAGGAGAAACCGCGCATGAAGTAGGCTTCGGCCACCTTTGCCTTCATGGCTGTCGGGTCGTAGGCAGGACATTCGTTCTGGTAGTAGATGGCGGTGTTGCAGTAGGCGATGGTGGCGTAGAGTGCATTCCAGATTACTCGATTGACACCGGTTTCGGTGTTCCAGTCAAGGTTATTGACACACTCCTTCCAGTTGCCACTGGTGGCGCTGCCGTTCTGCCAGAGGTCGCCCATCTCCATCATCGGGATGCCGTCCTCCTTGCCGTACATATAGTACATGTTTTCGTAGCAGGCATTGATCAGGCCGTCGTAACCGGCAACGGTGGTATAGACGACGTCCTGGTCGAGCTGGGTCTTGTATTCCTCGTCGATATCACATGCCGACAGAGAGGTGAGCAGAGCTGCAATGGCTAAATATGTTATCTTTTTCATAGACGTCTAACGATTTAGAAGGAAGCATTAATACCGAAAACGAAGGTCTTGTAGAGCGGGAAGGACGAAGAGGTATTCTCGGGATCGAGACCCTTGAGCATATCGTCTTTGCAGAAGATGAAGGGATTCTGAACCGTTCCGTAGATGCGGAGCTGGCTCATTCTGGCCTTGCGCAAAAGCTTGATAGGAACGCTGTAACCCATGGTGATGTTCTTAATCTTGATGAACGAGCCATCGACGTAAGTGAGTGCGGTCTTGGCCTCGTTGCTGACACCGAGTTTCGCCAATGGGAAGGCATTGGTCGGATTGGAGGGTGTCCAGTAGTCGAAATCGACAGGCTGGTTCTTGGCATCGGAGTAGCCCAGGAGGTCGCCGTTGACCATCTGACCCCAACGCATGACGGTCATGATGGAGAGGTCGAACCATTTGTATTTGAAGTTGTTGGTCCAACCGATGGTGAAATCGGGAGTCTTGTGGCCCAGAATCCGCCTGTCCTTGGCACCGAGGGAATAGATGTTCTCATCGACGATGGTGGTGCTGCCGTCGGCTTCGATTTGTGGGGTACCCTGACGGTAGTAGGTGCGGGTGCCGTCGGCATTTTCAATGTAGTAAGCACCATGGCGCTCAACCGCCGTGTATTCGCTGGTGATACGGTCACGCACATAGCCCGTATATTGGTATCCTGGATCCCATTTGAGGCTCTCGTCGGCTGCGATGTTGACTTGGCCTGGAACGAGGCCGAAGCATGCAGCCTGGTCTTCCTGTCCGTTCTGCCAGATGCCGTTCTTCTTATAATTATAATAGGTATTGACCGGATTGTCGATGAAGAGACCAAGTGATATGAGTTCATCGACGGTGGTATTGTTGCCAAGGTCAATGCTGGTGAGGCGTTCGTTGTTCTTCGCAAAGGTAACCGTCGAAGACCACACGAAGTCACGAGTGACGATGTTGCGCGAATTGAGCGAGATTTCGATACCATCGTTCTTGATGCGTGCAACGTTCGACATCATCGTATAGGGGTTCTTGGCATTGTAAAGGCCGTAGGCAGTGGGCAATTGGCGCTTGTAGAGGACGTCTTTGGTATCGGTGCTATAGTAGTCGATGCTGGCATCAAGACGACCCTTGAAGATCGAGAAGTCAAGACCGATGTTGAAGTTGTAGGACTTCTCCCAGCCAAGGTCGTAGTTGGCCACAGCCTGTGTGAGGATGTAGCTTTGTACCTGTCCTCCACCAAGGTTGAGCGAGTTGGCCGAAGTCTCGACCAGTGTCTTCGACGAATAGGCTGCGATGTTGGAATTACCAGTCACACCATAGCCTGCACGAAGTTTCAGGTTATCAAGCCAGTCGGCAGTAGATTCCATCCAGGGTTCGTCGCTGATGCGCCAGCCGATGGATGCAGACGGGAAGGAGTCCCATTGGTTGTAAAGTTGCGAAGCACCATCCCAGCGCATGGTTGCACTGAAGAGGTAACGCCCCAGCAGGCTGTAGTTGATACGCGCTGCGTATGAGAGCATCTTGGTCAGTGTGTAACTCGAAGAAACCGAAGGCTGTAGGCCGCCGCCCAGATTGTAGAATGTATAGCTGTCGTAGTCGAAGCCACGGTTGTAGGCGTATGCATATTCACTATGCGAACGGTTGTATTCGATGATGCCGGTGGCTGTGATGTCGTGTGCCTTGCCGATTTTTATGTTGTAGTTGAGGATGTTCTGCCATTGCAGCCCCCAGCCATCGTTGTGGGTGATGCTGGCGGAGCGTATGCCGACATCGGAACTCGACCCGGTGAGTTTATAATAGGTGTAGAGACCATCAAAGTTGCCGGCACGCGAAGTGGAGACACTGGTATTGACGAGCGACTTGAAGGAGAGACCCTTTACGGGACGAATTTCGACAAAGGGAGTGACGTTGATGCGGGTGGCGCGGGAAGTATTTACGAACTGCCCGGGGATATCGTCGGCCATGATGTTCACGTAGTCGTCGGACGAACCAGTGGGATACCATTTGAGTGAGCCGTCGGCCTCATAGACTTCGCCAAGAGGCATCTCGTTGAGCGTCTTCGAAAGACGGGAATTGCGACGATTGCGATCAGTGTAGGAGAGCGACGACTGGAAGCCAATGGTGATGAATCGGTTGGCTTCGAAGGTCGTACCTGCACGGAAGGTGAGCTGCTTGAAGTTGTCGTTGCGGTACATGCCCTCCTCGTTCTGCCAGCCGAAGCTGGCGTACGACTGCGTCTTGTCTTTGCCGCCACGCACCGAGAGAGAGTAGTTCTGCTGGACACCAGTCTTGAGGATTTCGTCCTTCCAGTTGATGAACTTGCCTTGATTGTAGCAGTCGATACCTGCTTGCGAGATGCCGAATTCGTTGAAGAGGCGGGCCAGGGCATCGGTGCGGTTCGGATATTCGTTCCAGACCGACTTGCCGAAGTAGCCTTCATAGCCAGTGGCCATATAGTTAATCCAATCCTCCCCCGTGTAAGTTTCTGGATAGGCGGGCAGGCAGTTGAGGCCCATATAGGCATTGAAATCGACGCTGACCTTGCCCTTGGTTCCCTGCTTGGTGGTGACGATGATGACACCGTTGGCACCTGCCGAACCATAGATGGCGGTCGAGGAGGCATCCTTGAGCACCTCGATGCTCTCGATGTCGTTGGGGTTGAGGTTGGCGATGGAGCCGCCGCTCACTCCGTCGATGACGAAGAGCGGTGCATTCGAACCGTCGAGCGAACGGTTTCCACGCAGCAGAAGGGTGGGCGACTGACCAGCCTGGCCCGACTCGCGGGTGATGTCGAGACCGGCAATCTTGCCCTGCAGACCTTCCATGGCGTTCATTACAGGTGCTACCTTGATATCGTCGGCCTTGACGCTCGAAATAGCGCCGGTGAGATCGCGCTTCTTTTGCACACCATAACCGACCACAACCACTTCTTCGAGCAGGTCGTTATCTTCGTGAATGACGATTTTGAGCTGGGTATTTCCCTTGACGGGTACGTCTTCGGCCGTGTAGCCCACAAAGCTGACGTGAAGGACAGACTTGTCGGTCACACCAGAGATGGAGAAGTTGCCATCGAGGTCGGTGATGGTGCCCGTTGTGGTGCCTTTGACGAGAACATTGGCACCGATGACGGGTTCGCCGGTGGCTTGGTCAATCACCTGACCGGTCACAGTTCTGGTTTGTCCGAACATAGTGCCACAGCTCAGCAACAAAGTGAACAGAATGACAAGTATTCGAACAAAAGGCATACAAATGCGCTGAATGTTGAACATGTTAGAGTGTTTTTTTGGGGTTAAGAAAACGGGTACTAAAGATTC